>ERZ1643251.3635-NODE-3635-length-14091-cov-6.916002_pt1 | contig 14091 bp, 10 predicted proteins | sample MGYA00579261_ERZ1643251 | MGnify/ENA primary metagenome ERZ1643251 (study PRJEB29033, sample SAMEA4952267) | chicken gut metagenome | biome: Broiler Chicken; feature: Gastrointestinal Tract; material: Caecum | place: Ireland | collected 2018 | study: Broiler... | reverse complement strand
TTTTGAAATTAATTAAAAATTTGGCGGTGTAGAGCCGTTGTGCTTTACACTACCACGCAAAGTAAGGGGATAAAACTATGAAGTCCGCAATTTATGGAGAAAAGCTTATTGCCGAATACAAACGCGGGGCGTATACATTTGAGCTTGTCGACTGCCCGGAGATACTCTGGTGCGGCGTGCTCGGCTATGCTCCCAACCATACCGACGAGCCGGATATAGACGGCTTGCTCGCGCGTTATCAGAAGCTTTGCGATATCGAAAAAAACGGGCGCTGCATGGAAGACTGGTCGGGCTGCATTAGCATCAATTATATGAGAAGCGACCTGCCCTGCGGCATGATGTTTATGCAGCAGGTGGATACGGATGTGCAGTCGGATGAATACGACCTGTATAAAACACCTGCGACGCAATATTTCCGCCTCGCCTGCACGCCCGAGACCGCGCGAGCCGCGCTTGACAAGGATGAGTGCGGTGCCTGGGAGCTGTTTGGCGTCATCAAGGATTTTATGAGCGAGGTCGGTTATGAATTTGATGACCGCGCCAGCGAGATTGAAATGTACGGCCCCGACGCCGCTTATGCCTATGTCCCATCGCGCCGCTCAAAATGACAACTATTGGCTATCGCTATCACTATTGACTTAATTAATACAATAATAATAACATAGCCGATTGTAAAAGTCGTAAAAAACAATATAATTCGCACAAACTAAGCCGCTGCTCGGGGTAGGGGCCCCGAGTAAAGCGGCGCGCCACTGTAGTTTCTGACATCTTGTACAAATAATATATAGTTGCACTATTATTAATTATAGTTATATCCAATTATTAAAGTTTTCGCGGTGGGGGTCTGGGGGAGGTGCCTTTTTCAAAAGGCACTTCCCCCAGTATAAGCGAACAAGTTCGCACTTTTACAAACGGCTAACAATAATAAGAACAAGAAAGGACGCCCGTTGTGATAGACAGCGGGCGGGTACACTATCATGAACGCACAGGAAATATTCGGCAAAGCCCGCTGGCTCACGCCGGGAGACACAACCAAGGTCGTATACATACGCGGCGAGTTCAAGCTGACAAAGCCGGTTGCAAGCGCCGAGCTTTATGTTTGCGGACTCGGATTCTACGAGTTTACAATAAACGCAAAGCCTATCGACGACGACCTCTACGGCACGCTGTCGACCGACTTCAACGCGTACGACAGTCAGCACTGCAAGGTGCAGTTCGGCGAGGAGACGTCGCATCGAATCTATGTCAAAAGGGTCGACGTATCCGGTCTGCTGAGTGAAAACAACTGCATCGGCGTGACGCTCGCGCCCGGCTGGTACCACAATGTGCCGATAGCCGACTACGGTCCGATGACGCTCTGCTATCGTTTCATAGTCAAATACACCGACGGCAGCTGTACCGAGTTCGTCTCGGACGACAGCCTGCGTTTTACCGAGAGCAACATCATCGAATACAGTCTGTATTACGGCGAGCGGCAGGACTGGGTGAATATCAGGCTCGACGGCTGGCAGAATTTCGGCTTTGATATGTCCGACTGGCAGCCGCTCACCGAGACGTCCGCGCCCGAGAGCGAGTATATGTATACCGACTGTCCGCCCGACCGCATAATCCGCTACATAACGCCGGTACTGATGCGCGAGACCGACGACGCGTTCATATACGACATGGGCGAGAATATCACCGGCACGCCGATTATTGTGAGCCGGACTCCCGGAGTTAATGAGATAAAGCTCAGTGTCTCCGAGCGGCTGAATCCCGACGGGACTATCGAGGACTACACGAACCACGGTCAGAATTCGACCTTTATCACCGACAGCCCCGACCGGAAGCTGAGCCTGCGCTTCATGTGGTACGGCTTCCGCTACGCGAGCGTGTCGAAGAACGCGAAGATCGTGTCCTGCGCGGTCATTCACACCGACGTAGATGTGTCGTCGTCGTTTAGGTCTGACAACAAGCTGCTCGACTGGATTTATACGACCTATGTCCGCACGCAGCTTGACAATATGCACTGCGGCATTCCGTCCGACTGCCCGCACCTCGAGAAGCGGGGCTACACCGGCGACGGTCAGCTGGTCGGCGAGTGCGCGATGCTGATGCTCGACGCGCAGAAATTCTACAAGAAGTGGCTCGGCGACATCTCCGACTGTCAGGACAAGGTGTCCGGACACGTGCAGTACACCGCGCCGTATATCCATTCGGGCGGAGGTCCGGGCGGCTGGGGCTGTGCCATTGCCGAGGTGCCGTACGCGTACTACAAGCTGTACGGCGACAAATCGGTGCTCGAGGAGTTCCTGCCGAAAACGCTGCGCTACTTCGACTACCTCGAGGCGCACAGCGAGAATGACCTCGTGACGAGCGATCAGAAGGGGCTGTGGTGTCTCGGCGACTGGTGTACGCCCGAGGACATGGCGATTCCCGACCCGTTCGTCAACAACTACTTCTACATCAAGACGATAAACCGCCTCAAAGAGTTCTGCGCAATCCTCGGCAAGCCGGAGTTTATCCCGAACCTCGACGCGCTCGCCGAGCGCAAAAAAGCCGCGGTTATACGCGAGTACTACAATGATGCGACGGGCGATTTCGCGGAGAATGTACAGGGCGCGAACGCGTTCGCGGTCGACCTCGGACTCGGCGACGAGCGGACATTTAAGCACATCGTCGAGCACTACCGCCGCGAGACTTGGTATGACACCGGTATCTTCGGCACCGACATCGTGACGCGCGTGCTGTTCGAGCGCGGCGAGGAGCAGCTGGCGTTCGACCTCTTGACATCCAAGGGCAAGTACTCGTTCCACCACTGGATGAGCACCGGCTGCACGACCTTCCCCGAATACTGGACCTACAAGCGCTCGCAGAATCACCCGATGTTCGGCGGCGTAGTCAAGTATCTGTTCTACAACCTGCTCGGAATCAAGCAGGTCGGCGCGGGCTTCGACAAGCTGACTATAAGTCCGGCTATGGTCGATGGGCTCGGCTACGCGGACGGTCACATCACGACCCGTCACGGCGAGGTGCGCGTGAAGTATGTAAAGCAGGACGGCTTCACGAGCTTTGAGGTTACGATCCCCGACGGAGTGGACGCTGACTTTGCCGTGGGCGAATACAAGCAGCCGCTCTGTGCCGGTATCAATCGGATCGTAGTTTGATGATTTTATAATGATAATAAATCTGATATAACGGTAATATAACAAATATAATCGCGCTGTCGGAATTGTATCCGACGGCGCGATTCTGCGTGTATGCGATTTTGCAGATAGGCTGTATATTGATAAATATCATGACTGAATACAGCGGTACGGTCAGCACTTTCAGTTTTCGGCAAGATACTTCGACGCCGCCGCCGATACGCTGTCGAGCGCGCCGTCATTGAACGGCAGGTCGATTCCGGCGGTCTCGCAGAGTCCGACGAACGTCTTTTTGCCGCCCTCGCGGACAAAGCGCAGGTAACGCTCCCACGCGTCCTTGTAGTCCTGCTGCGACAGGCTCCAGAATTCGAGCGACACCGTCTGCGCGAGGCAGTAGTCGATATAGTAGAAGGGATAGTGGTAGATGTGGAGCTGACGCTGCCAGCCGCGGCCCGACGCGTAGAAGTCTACGTCGCCGAAGTTCATATATGGGCGGTAGACCGCTTCGAGCTTCTTCCACTCGTTGTGGCGCTCGGCGGGGGTGAGGTCGGGGTTGTCGTAGACGATGTGCTGGAAGTGGTCGACCATGCAGCCGTAGGGGATGAAGATGAGCGCGCTCTCGAGGTGCATATACTTCGCGCGCGCGACGTCGTCGCCGTAGAACAGGTGCAGCCATTTCCAAGCGAAAAACTCCATCGACATCGAGTGGCACTCGCAGGACTCCATCGTCGGCTGCGAATTCTCGCGGAACTCGAAGTTGCGGGTCATATACGAAGCGAAAGCGTGTCCGGCTTCATGCGTCAAAACGTCGACGTCGCCCGAAGTGCCGTTGAAGTTCGAGAAGATGAACGGCGACTTGTACTCGGGGAAGTCGGTGCAGTAGCCGCCGACCGCCTTGCCGTCCTTGGCGACGAGGTCTAAAAGCTCGTTTTCGTACATGAAGTTTACAAACTCGGCGGTCTCGGGCGACATCTCCTCATACATCCGCTTGCCGGCAGCCATTATATCGTCGGGTGTGCCGAGCGGCTTCGGGTTGCCCTCGGCGAAGCTGTAGACGTCGTCGTATATGCGCATATCCTCGGGCGCGAGTCCGATGCGCTCGGCCTGCTTTTTCTTCAGCTCGACTACGACCGGCACCAGCTTTTCGACGACCTGACGGCGGAACGCCGCGACCATCTCGGGGTCGTAGCAGTTGCGCGTGCGGCGAAGATACGCAAGCTCGGTGAAATTCTTGAAGCCGAGCTTTTTCGCGATTTTACTTCTGACCTTGACAAGCTCGTCGAATATTTCGTCGAGTTTTTCGGCGTGCGACATATAGAAGCCGCTCTCCGCCTGATACGCGGCGTGGCGCACCTCGCGGTCGGGGTTCTGCTTATACGCGCCGAGCTGCGAGATATTCAGCTGCTTTCCGTCGAAGTCTATCTTCGCGGACGCGACTAATTTTTGGTAGTCGCTGACGAGCTTATTCTCGCGGCCGAGCTCCTCGATGATTTCGGGCGAGAAGGTCTTTAAGTCCATCTCGATGTTCTTGAACACAAGCTCGCCGACGAGTTTCTCGAGCTCTTTTCTGTACGGCGACTCGCAGAAAGCGATCATCAGGTTCTGCGAATGCTCCTGAAACGCGGGCAGGTTCGTGTCATAAAACTCCTGCTCGGCTTCGTAGAATTTGTCGCGCGTGTCGATTGAATTGCGCACATAGCAGAGCGAAGCCATAGTCTCGGCGTGGACTGACAGCTTCTCCTGCTCGCGGAACGCGGCGACGACGTCGTCGGCAGACGCGGCGGATTTTACCTTTTCGGTGAGCCGGTCGAACTCGGAAGCGAGCGCGTCGAGGTCGACGCGCGAATAGGGCATTTCGGAAAATTTCATATGGGTTGTCCTTTCTGTTGAGTGATTTTATAGTTGGTATGGGCTTTGGTTTTAGTGAGGAATTAGGAGTTAGGAGTGAGGAGTGGTGGTGGAAAAATTCCCGTAGGGAATTTTTCATAATCAATTATAAGTTATAAGTGCGCAGTGATTATTGACGTTATTTTTCCGATTTAGCTGTTTACTATGGAATAAAATTTGCTTCATTACAGCTCGACCGCCCTCCAGACGGAGGACGGTCGGTATACAGTCTGCCTTTTTAGGGCTGACAGCTGCTGTATTAATCAGTTTCCGTCGCGGTAGTAGTTGATGAGACATCCGCACAGGATAATCTTCCGCTCGTCGTCGGTCAGCGCACCCAGCGACAGCTTTATCTCGCGCACGTCGCCCGACGCGGTGATCACATACGCCGCAATGTCGCTCGCCTTATTCTCGACCGAGCCGCGCACGTTCGGCAGGTACACATAGTCGCCGACCGCGAAGTTGAGGTCGCCGCAGACAAGCGGCAGCATTCCCCAGTTGATGAGATTGCTGCGGTAGCGCTTGGTCGCGTACTCGAGCGCGATGTTCGCCCAGCCGCCGAGCACCTTCTGGCAGGACGCCGCCTGCTCTCGCGCCGAGCCGTCGCCCGGCTTATTGGCGCAGACGACGCTGCCGACGCCGACATTCTCGGGTTTGCATTCGGCGTTCAGCTCGCGCAGCTTCGCGAATATCTCGGGCAGGGTCTTCGAGATATCCTCGCCCGACTCGCGGCTGACTTCGTACTTCTGTATCTCCTTCGCGCGTCCGACATACGCGGGGTCTTTTCTCGACAGCGCGAACTCGGCGAGTTTCAGCGGATTCGAGCGGTAGGACGAGGTCTCGCCCGACGGGATAAGCTCGTCGGTCGTCGTGACCGGGTCGTCTATGACCGAAGCTACTTTGAGCAGCAGGTCGTCGGTCAATGCCGGCATTACCGGCCAGTCGGCGATGTTCGGTCCGATTACAAGCTCGGAGGTCGGCTCGGGCTTGCCGATTCCGTTGTATACGCGGTGGTCGTATATCGTCTTGTCGAAATGATAGTCGGGGTCGCTGTATACGACCTCGAGGTCGGTCGCGGGAGTGAGTATGCCGCCCATCTTCGCTGTGGCGGCGATGCTGCGCGCGTCCATCAGCGCGACCGAAGCTATCTGTCCCGCGCCCGGCTTCGAGCCCTCGCGGTTCGGGAAGTTGCGCGTCGAGTGGCGGATGCTGAGACCGCCGTTGGCCGGCACGTCGCCCGCGCCGAAGCAGGGTCCGCAGAACGCGGTGCGTATCGTAGCTCCGGCTTCCATCAGGGTTGCCGCCGCTCCGCTGCGCACCAGCTCGATATATGCCGGCTGGCTCGCGGGGTAGACAGACAGCGCGAACTCGCCGGTTCCGGTCGACGCGCCATTGAGTATATCAGCCGCGGCGCGGAGGTTGTCGTAGATACCGCCGGCGCATCCGGCGATGACTCCCTGGTCGACGCGGATTCCGTCCTTTGTAATCTTATCGGTGAGGTGCAGGCTGACGCCGGTGCCCTCGAGCTGCTCGGCGGCTTTTTTCTCGGTGGCGGACAGAATATCGTATGGGTTCTCGCGCAGCTCGCGAATAGTATACACATTGCTCGGGTGGAACGGCAGCGCGATCATCGGCTCGACGCGCGAAAGGTCGACCTTGACGACGCCGTCGTAGTAGGCGAGCGCTCCGGGCATGAGCTTCTTGTACGCTTCGGGGCGGCCGTGAACCTCAAAGTAGCGCTTGGTCTCGTCGTCGGTGACCCAGATCGACGAAAGGCAGGTGGTCTCGGTCGTCATGACGTCGATGCCGTTGCGGAACTCGATCGGGAGATTCGCGATTCCGTCGCCGACAAACTCGAGCACACGATTCTTGACAAAGCCCGACTCGAACACCGCGCCGATTATCGCGAGCGCGACGTCCTGCGGTCCGACTCCGGCGCGCGGCTTGCCGGTGAGGTATACCGCGACGACCTCGGGGCGTTTGATGTCGTAGGTGCGCGACAGGAGCTGCTTTACCAGCTCGGGGCCGCCCTCGCCGACCGCCATCGTGCCGAGCGCGCCGTAGCGCGTATGGCTGTCGCTTCCGAGAATCATGCGTCCGCAGCCGCTCATCATCTCGCGCATATACGAGTGTATGACCGCGATGTGCGCCGGAACGAACATACCGCCGTACTTCTTAGCCGCCGAAAGACCGAACACATGGTCGTCCTCGTTTATCGTGCCGCCGACCGCGCAGAGGCTGTTGTGGCAGTTGGTCAGCACGTAGGGGAGCGGGAAGCGCTCGAGTCCGCTCGCGCGCGCGGTCTGGATTATGCCGACGTAGGTGATGTCGTGCGACGCGAGCGCGTCAAATTTGATTTTGAGGTTATCCGCGTCGCCGGTGTTGTGCGCCGAAAGTATCGACGCGGCGATAGTGTTGTTCTTCGCGTCCTCACGCGAAACGCCGTCCTTGCCGAGCGATTTCAGCTGTGCGGCGGCGTTCTCGTCGTCGACGATGAGCGTCGTGCCGTACGCCAGCCACGCGCCGCTTTTTATAAGTTCCACCATGGTTTTCTTTCCTCCGGAAATTTGTATATTGACGTTATTACCATAAATTTAACATACATATTTATAATAACATATAATTGTGAATTTTTCAATGCCAGACGACTGATATGACGCTGTTTTGACAATTTATATTATTTGACATTGAGTATGGTTGATTATCATAAAAATCAACTCCATATATGTTGGTGATAATATATAAAAATGACAGTTAAATATGTATATAACTACAATTTTATATTTAATTTAATAAAAGTATTGACAAAGCTTTTATTATCGGATATACTTTAAGTGTAAATATATTATTGTTTAAATAAGTATCTGATCAATACTTATAACATATATTGTTTCAACAGTTATATTATGAGTGTACATAAATAATCAACTGTTCGTTAAGGCGGCATAATAAACCATGCTGTGAAACAAATTTGGTTTATACAAAATGGAGGTGTAGAATGAAAAGGGTACTACCAATTGTACTTTCAAGTTGCTTGTTAGCATCAGCGCTTCTGTTTAATGCTCAAGCAATTGATCCTCGTAGCTTCATAAACGGCTGCAACGATTGCGGAGGCGCCGTTACCGCATTGTGCGATGGACATAAATCTACAGAAAGTGAAGAGCATGATTTCTATGTAGTTGAAACCGGATGGAATACATGTGCTTATGATGAGATATATCATAATACTGTAGAGTATTGTGACGTTGATCCGACGCATAAAAACCCAGGAGAAGTGATTTTAGCCGGAGAAGAAGGTCATATGTACGATGACACAGGGCGTAATCTTTGTGGTAAAAGCGACATAGAACCATGTGGAATCGGTGAAATTGCATACAAGAGCTGACATAATTTTAGTGTGGTTGCCTTCATTGGCAACCACACTCACATTACGGAGGTGAAATAATGTTTTATGTACTAATGTTGCGCCGCAGTGTCAAGGAGTACCGCCGTAATTACATCAGTCTTTTTCTGACAATTGCACTTACACTCGCGATGCTCGCGTTTTTTAGTATGTATTTAGAGGCTATTAACAATCAAAGATATGTCAGAAAAATCACAGCAATGGCAGATTGGACCTGTGATATCCGCGTTACCGGTATATCCGAGGAGGAAGCCGAACTGTTTTATGATATTGAAAATACCGAAATGACATATATAGATGGTGCGCTTGATATAGATGTCATTAACAAGAGTGCATTTACCGAAACGCAAAGAAAGATAAGTGACCGTTTTAATGAAATATTTGAACATGAAGAACTGCACAACAGCGAAAAATCAATTTATATCTATTACGGGAATGAATACGAGATAAGAGATGAAACAAACTTAACTGAATTAACGACAGTACTTCAAGCCGTATTTTCGGTAGCCGCGATTATAGCTATTGTCTTGATATACACAAGCTTTATAAAGCGCAGGTACAACGATATACGGACGCTGCTGTCTGTCGGCATCAAGGAGCGGCAGCTTTCGAGATTGTTTTTTATAGAATTTAGTATATTATACATCGCAGCTGCACTCGTCGGTATTCCGGTCGGCTGTCTTTTTGTATTTGTACTGTCAAAGCCACTTGAATATTTCAGTATGACCGATACCACATGGGTCTATCCCATATTCAAGCTTGACGCGCCGACGCTTGCTTATGTGGCGATAATAGGCTATATTGTGGCATACATAGCATATCGCATAATGCTGCTTAAGCTACTGCGAATCGACGCGGTCGGTAATGTCACGTCGACAATGCCGATAAAAAAATATGACAGAACCCGCGGCTATTATCAAAAAGCGTCGTCCGATTTTGTCGGTTTCTTTACGGGTGTGCTCAGAAAAAGGCGGATTCCGATTCTGGTCTCGGCAGTGATAATCTCGGTCATATATCAGACCCTGAGCGTGTTTTTGCTTTATTACGCGAATTCCGTCTTTATTAACAGCCTGAATATGGCGAGTTGGCTGTTTATAAACGACACACCGGAGGCAAGGTCTGCCGTATTCGCGGGGTATATGCAGAATGTCGGATTGACTTTGTTTGTTTTTCTCTTTACAGCCGTATATATCGCGATTGTTTTGGCGCTGTGCATCAAGCAGTACGTCGACGCCTACGGCGACAGCATATCCGAGCTCTGCCAAATCGGCGCGGAAGTCGGCAGCGTATGCAAATGCTTTATCCGAGTAGCGGTGAGATGTACGCTTGTGTCAATTGCAATCGGCACGATCCTTTCGTTTGTCTTGTATATGGCGCTCATACCGGTGCAGGAGTACTTCAGGTCTATAAATATTTCTTTTGTTTTAGCTTTTGCCGCGTATATATCCGCATTCGTATTCTTGGCTGTAAAGACGGTGAAGCGCGAATTTGCGCGGTTCGGCGTAATAAATGAGAGGGGGAACGAAAATGCTGACTCTGGAAGTTAAAAATATCCGCAAGGATTTCACGAGCGGTACTCGCACGACAAATGCGGTGCGTGACGTCAGCTTTACAGTGAAAGAGGGCGAAATGGTCGCTATTGTCGGAAAATCGGGCGCGGGTAAAAGCACGGTACTGAATATCTGCGCCGGACTTATGAAGCCGTCGGGAGGAAGCGTCAAATATGACGGAAGCGAGCTGTATAAATTGAGCCGCGACAAGCTCGCCGAATTCCGCCGAGTCAACATCGGTTATGTGTTTCAGCATTTCAATCTGCTGCCGATGCTGACCGCGCGTGAGAATATCGCAATCCCGTCGCTGCTCGAAAACAAGAAGCCGGATGAAGGGCATTTGAGCTTGCTTGCCGAATCGCTTGGAATCGCTTCGCGTCTCGACCATTTCCCCGGCGAGCTTTCGGGCGGCGAACAGCAGCGTGTCGCAATCGCACGCGCGCTTATCAACAATCCGCGGATAATTTTTGCCGACGAGCCGACCGGAAATCTTGACAGCGAAAATTCCGCGCTTATCGTAGAAGCGTTCAGGCAGTTGAATTCAAAGGGCGTAACTGTCGCTATGGTGACACACGACAGCTCGATTGCCGAGAGCTGTCACCGTATACTTAAAATAAACGACGGTGTGTGCGGCTGAACTGCCGTCGGTTCTCCGGAAGGAAAGGCTTTGCGGCTTACGCTGAGCCTTTCTTTTAATAGATTTTGCCGATTAATACTATCGCGGCACAAAATAAAAACTCCCGCCCCACGGTGCTGTACAGCACCGTGGGGCGGGAGACGAATATCAATCCTGCGCTATCGCCTGTATGACGTAGTAATCCTTGTCCACGCGCACGACCGCGGAATTGTTGGTCGGTCCGCAGGCGAAGTCGAAGTTCATATCGAACAGCTTATTGCCGGCGATGTCGAGGTAGTAATACTGCTCGGATTCCTCGTCATATACAAGCGTGAAATACTGCTCATCGAACGGCACCATGTCGTCGACCGGATAGAACAGAATCTCGCCGCTCTTCTCCGAATCCTCCGGATATACGCACTCAAATCCGCCGTCGACGGCTCGGATTTCGGCGAATTCGGATTCGGTCAGCTTCTCGGTATAGCGGTAGAGGGCGAAGCGCTCGGGGAGACGTTCCCAAAGTCCTCCTGGATTGAGAAAGTCAGAAAAATATTGCTTAGTCCACGTGTCGATGACTGCGAAATAGCGTCCGTTGTCAAGCGGATAGGCATACGAAAAGTTGGCATCGAGAGTTTCAATCAGATTCCATTCGCTGTCGTATACTACGGTATCCCCTTCGTTGACAATATAGTTTCCGTCATTGGTTTCAACAAACAAACTAAAACTTGATCTGGTATCCGCCGGACGCTCTCCGTTTATTGAGTAGATATAATAGCTGTAATACGGATGCTCGTTAAATACTATATAAGGATCGAGCAATATAACATAGCCATTTTTAAGCAGATAGCCTTTTTTTCCACTTAACGTATCATAATAGGCATTTCTCTCGATATAAAAATACTCCTTTGGATTGTCAAAATAATCAATCGTATAGCTTATCCCGTCAATAGTATAATCAAGCTCGTCAATATTAATTTCTTCTTCATATTCTTGTGTACTATCACTACTATTGTCCTGCGAGGTTTCTGATAATGTTTCGCCTGTTTCATTCTCGTCATTGCATGAAATGACGGTAATTAAAACTACACATAATATAAAACACAAGAATAAGTATGCGATCTTCACAAACTTACTATCCATGCTTGATCTTTATCGAGACAAGCATGTATGGTATTTACAAGCTTGCTCTGAACGTCCTGCATAAGCGTCTGGGTTATGTATAACGGCTGCGTATCGTTGTTTTTACATACAGCAGCTGCGACACCGGCGGCATCTCCCAATACCATAAGATTAGGAAATACTCTTGCTTCTCCCCACGATAAAGACGATATGTTCGCCGCGTATCCGGGAATCAAAAGGTTAGCGACATAGCCAGAAAGCAAGCATTCGTAAGGAGCGTATACGGGGTTTGTCGGTGTATCGGATGTGAACATATTACCCCTCATATCATTCCAACTGTCCGCCGACCATAAGTATTCACCCTGATTCGATCTTAAATCGGTATATTTGTAAGGGTGAACGTCTGCGTAGTAGTAGAGAAGCCCTATCCTGTTTGCATAATTGCCGTAATCTGCGGCAGACGAAGTTGCGCTTGAACCAGCATTCAGGCTCTCGTTGGCTGTTATTTGGTAATTTGTGTTCTCGGTGTTGTTTCCACGCAGAGAGGAATCCATCGACATATGAACAGTCTCTCGTATGTAGAGTACTTCACCTACGACCGGATACCCATCGCTGTCGTAGACGAAATCAACCTGAGAGAATCCATCATATTGCCTAAGCGCGTTAAGATAGCTGGACTCATTTTTCAAGAAATTTCGGGCGGCTATCCATGCGGCATCAGTGGTTTTATAACCACTGATTGTCGAAGAAGGGTAATACGAGGTGTTAAGATCACGGAAATTCGCTCGACCGTCAACATCAAAAATCAGGAACGCGTTAACCCACCATTCAGTGCTTCCGGGTCCGTTTTGAGCGGCATTGACCGGTTTTATCATATAACCGGATGGAGCATGTGCGTTATTAAACGATTTAATAACGCTGTTGTTTTTATACGCTGAAGTCCCACCCCAAGCACATCTAGCATTTGTGTTATCATCATATGGGAATGACATATCCGACGTATCATTTGGCACGACTCCCGTCACCTTAAACATAAGAGTAGCGGCTTGCTGTCTTGCTACATAATTCGTTCCCTGTTCAACTGTATCGAGAGTGTTTGACGGCCAATCGTAACGACCGGTTGTAACCGCGGAATTGACAGTTCTTGCCAAACGCCCCTCAACAGAAGCGTCAATAAAAATGTCTCCGGTAATTGTTTGTGTGGAAGTTCCCCACACTATATTACCTGCCGAATTTCTGCTTATGCTTTTGATAGTCACAGCAGATATACGATATGGGTTAGACACAGTAGTCACACTTGTGATGTCGTAACAATGGTAAATCGTTACATTTAACGAGCTGCTTGTCAGATAATTGCTTAAGTAATTAGCCATAGTGTCAGTGTTGTAAAACTGTCCATACAAATCAAACAGTAGCTTGAATGTACCCTTTTGGAAGATTGCCCCATTCAAATCTCTAATGTCAAAGAAGTTTTGCCCGCCTATTGTTCCTATACCGCCTAACTTGGCTATAGGACTTGGTGATATTAAAATCACATTGTCAGTGAAACGTGCGGCAGATGCAGCAGCCGAAAATGCCATGAAATCGCTGCCATAAACAACAACATTACCCATAATATTGCCCCTCCATAAAGCAATTACTTTTGTGGCGTGTGTTTACGAACTCTTTCCGATTACAGTATAACATATTCAACATTATTTGTCAATACCATTTTCGATATTTTTGTGTAAAAATATAAATTTTTCTGAGCGCTTTTTCTCATGTGAAATTATTAAACTGTCTCTCTGTGTCAGTGCCGCGGTGTTAAACGCGAATTTCAATTCGGTTTGTATTTTCTCCGCAAATTTACGCTTTTAGCGATAAATTTACAAAACTCGGTATATATTTTGTCCGGAATATGCTACAATATATATTATAGCCATTTTCAAGACAAAGGAGCTGATACAATGCCAAGCTACAGACGCGGCAGAATCAACGAGGAGATGACCCGCGAGCTTGCGTCGATACTGCGCGAAATCAAGGACCCGCGCGTCGCCGACAACTTCGTCAGCGTGACCGCCGCCGAGGTCACGCCCGACTTAAAGTTCGCGAAGATATATTTTTCGTCGATGACCGGCGACAAGAACGAGATTCGACGCGGTCTTTCGAGCGCGTCGGGGTTCATACGCAAAAGAATCGCCGAGTCGCTAAATCTGCGCGTGACCCCCGAGCTGACGTTCGTCGCCGACGACTCGATCGAATACGGCTCGCACATCAACACATTGCTGCATAAAATAGAAAAGACGATGCCGGAAACCGGCGCCGCGCCGGAGGAGACCGAAAATGAATGACCAGCAGACACAAAACTGTCAGAACGCCGCGGAGCTTATAGTGCCGGCTGAAGCCGTGACC
>ERZ1643251.3633-NODE-3633-length-14098-cov-6.568468_pt1 | contig 14098 bp, 8 predicted proteins | sample MGYA00579261_ERZ1643251 | MGnify/ENA primary metagenome ERZ1643251 (study PRJEB29033, sample SAMEA4952267) | chicken gut metagenome | biome: Broiler Chicken; feature: Gastrointestinal Tract; material: Caecum | place: Ireland | collected 2018 | study: Broiler... | reverse complement strand
TGTACATACTTTTTGGGCACTGGCATTACTTCCTAATGTTACTGTAAAACTATTATTACTTATTGAGGCATTAGTTGTTGGTGTACATGTTGATGATGTAGTAACGCAATATTTAGCACTGGAAATGCCACTTTGACTGTCATTTAATACAATATTTAAATTTAATGCTTTGTACCAGCCATTACTTCCTAATGTATTTGTTCCTACACTATAACTACTTGTTGGAGCTGTTTTATCTACTTTTGTAACTTCAACACTTACTTTATTTACATTTTCATTTTGATCTTTTATCCATATATAATATGTTCCATTTTCTCCTACTTCATAGTTTATTTCATAATTACTACCACTTATACTTATGTATTCTATTGGTTCTTGATCTTCTTTAGTTACTTGATAACCTAATAATCCACTTTCATTATCTTTTAATGTTCCTTTTATATGATTAGTTGTACTCCATTCACTATCTATTTCTATTCCTTCTATGGTTGGTAATACATTATCTATTTTATCTATTACAATGCTTTTTGTTGTTATTCTTTCATATTTATCTTTTACTGATACATAATATGTTCCATTTTCTGTTATTTCTATTTCTTTTATATATGTCAATGGATTATTTTCTATTGTTTGCCAATCATATACTCCTTCTTCTTTACTAATACTATACTCACTTAAACCTATAACATCATCAGTTCCATTTATTATTATTTTGTCTTTTGTTCCCCATTCAATTAACTCATTTGTTATTTCTAATTCTGGTGGTGTTTTATCTATTGTTGTTACTTCGTATACTTCTTTCTCTATATTTCCTAAATTATCTTTTACCCATATATAATACCTGTTATTATCCATTATATTATAATCAATAGTTGTTTCTTGACCACTTATACTTATCCATTCTGTTGGTTCTTCTTCACTTGTTGTTATTTGATATCCACTTAATCCTGATTTTTCATCTTTTAATATTATTTTTAAATCGATACTTTCTTGATTATCTATTACTTCTTTTTCAATTGTTGGTTTTGTTTGATCTATTTTGGTTGTATTTATTTCTGCTTCTTTTATATTTCCTACTTCATCTTTTATATAAAAATTATAAGTTCCTTCTTGATTGTAAGTTTTATCTATTTCAAATGTTTTATTTGAATTATTTATTCTTGTCCAATGAGTATTATCTTCACTATATTCGATTATATTATATTTTTCACTTGTTCCTTTTATTTTAAACGTTTCACTTTCTTTATTTATGTTTTCTGTAAGACTTTCTATTTCAATTGTTAAATTATTATTTAATTCTTCTTCTTTTATATATCCTGCTTCGACACTTATCTTACTTAAAAATGTCGCATTCATAGTTTCATCTATAGCCGGAGTATCTTCATCCATCCATAGTTTTAAAACGTATGTTTTTTCTTCTTCTGGAGCTAAACTACCACTCGTTAATAAATATGCTTTATCTGCCTCTTCTATTGTTGGTGTTTTTTCTTCTTTTTCTGTTAATACTTCTGGTGTACCATCATTTAATGATACTTTTACGTATTCTCCACTTAATCTTTTTTCTTCGGTTATTACATCTTCTAAATTAACATCATAAACTGCTGATGTATTACAAGTGTTTTTAATGGTAAATGTATAACCCGTTTCTTTTAAACCTTCTTCATCGGTTATAGGAATCGCTTTATCAATTGTAATAGCATCCGTTTCATTTGCTAAAGTAATTTCAAAACACTTACTTCCCATTGTATTAAAATCATTTTGGGTATTTTTAAATTGCCAATAGGCATAACTTGCACCAACTAAACTTGTTATCAAAAGTAATGCGACAAATATTATAATAATTTTTTTATTCATATTATCACTCTTCTAGCAAACTACTTTATTTTTTATACAATTTAATTTTACCATTATATAAAAAAAATTACTATAGATACACTATAGCAATTTATAACATTATACCACACCATTATTCCATTCAATAATCTTTATTGATCTTAGTCTTTATTTGTTAAACTTATTAAGAAAAAGCCAATTACAAATAACAATATTAAAGAAAAAATATTTGTTCTATTTATTAAATCAACTATTTTTAAAAAAAGAAAAAAAATTGATGAAAATAAAAATGCTAAAATAACATCCCATGTTATTTGGCTGTACTTTTTAAAGCATAAATTTACTAATTTTATTGTAAAAACAGTGCCAAATAATAACCCTATTCCAAATAATATGCAGTAACCAATATGTAAAAAGGGATTAGCAAATAAATTCAAAATAAAATTATAACTTCCTAACATCATATAAGTTGCTGTTCCACTAATACCCGGCACTACCATTGTTAATGCATCAATACTGCCTAAAAAAATAATATATATATAACTAATAAAATTATTCTCAGGAACAAATTCTTGAAAATTAACTTTAGTATAAAGAATAAACATCAAAGTAAAAATAAATCCAATTATAATCCAATCTTTATAACTTTTTTTATTATTAGTTATTAAATTTGGTACAGTTCCTAAAATTAACCCTATAAAGAAAACAACGGTATAAATGTAATAAGTTTCAAAAAAATAAAGTAAAACTTTGCTTCCAATTAAAACAGAGAATACTATTCCTAAACCTAATGGTAATAAAAAACGCATGTTGTTATTAAAGTCTTTAAATAAATTTTCAATTTTTTCTAAAGATTTTTCATATACTCCTAAACTTATCGCTAATAAAGATCCTGATACCCCTGGAATAATTTTTCCAACACCAATAATTAAGCCTTTAAAAAAAAGAATAAGTTCTTGCAATATGATCACCTAATAAAACTTATTCTAAAAACTTTTTTTTATTTACTTTTTGGCTCTTTTTCTGCTTTTTTTGGTGGTTTTGGTAAAGCATCTTTTCTAGATAAATTTAATCTTCCACGATTATCATATCCTTGACTTTTTACTAGAATTTCATCTCCTACTTTGACTAAATCACTAGGTTTATTAATATGTTCATGAGCTAATTTTGAAACATGTACTAGTCCCTCACAACCAGGCCATAATTCAACAAAACATCCAAAATCTTCTACTTTTGTAACTTTTCCAGTATAAATTTTATCTTCTTCTACTTCTCTTACAACATTTAAAATACGTTTTTTTGTTTCATCAATTATATCTTGATTAGTGTGATAAATAATAACACGTCCATCGTCTTCCAAATCAACTTTAACAGCATCCTTATCATTAACTGTTTTGACATTACTAGCTTCTAAAATAATCTTAGTAATCATCTCTCCACCACGGCCAATAACATCTTTAATTTTATCTGGATTAATTTGGAAAGTAGCAATCTTAGGAGCATAAGGACTTAATTCTTTTCTAGGTTCTTTAATACAATCAGTCATAACATCAAGAATTTGTAAGCGTGCTTTTTTAGCTTGTGCTAAAGCTTCTTTTAAAATTTCTTTAGTTACACCTTTAATTTTTATATCCATTTGCAAAGCTGTAATACCATCTTTTGTTCCGGCAACTTTAAAATCCATGTCTCCCATGTGATCTTCTAAACCTTGAATATCTGTTAAAATTGTATATTTTTTTTCATCTTTAGAAGTAATTAATCCCATAGCAATACCTGCAACTGGTGCTTTAATTGGAACTCCTGCAGCCATTAAGCTTAAACATCCAGCACAAATTGTTGCTTGACTTGATGAACCATTACTTTCCAAAATTTCAGAAACAACTCTAATTGTATAAGGAAATTCTTCTTCGGAAGGAATTACATAAGATAGGGCTCTTTCACCTAAAGCACCATGACCAATTTCTCTTCTTCCAGGTGAACCATAACGACCAATTTCCCCAACTGAGAAAGATGGAAAATTATAATGAAGCATAAATCTTTTAGCATCTTCAATTCCTAAGCCATCTAAAATTTGATGTTCGCCAATCGCTCCTAGAGTAGTTGTTGCTAAACTTTGTGTTTGACCTCTTGTAAATACAGCTGAACCATGAGTTCTAGGAAGCAAATCCACCATTGCATCAAGTGGTCTTATTTCATCCATTTTACGGCCATCTGGTCTTATATGATATTCTGTTATTAAACTTCTTACAGCATCAGCTTCTAAATTATATAAAATTTTATTAATTTGTTTTAATTTGCTTTCTAAATCAGCATCTTCTAAATACATATTAGTAAAATAACCTATTGCTTGTTGTTTTATTTCTTCAACTTTAGCAGCACTAGCCAATTTATCTTTAATTTGAATAGCTTCTAAAATATTTTCATAAGCATATTTTGTAACAGCTTCAACTAAATCTGTTTCTAACTCAGCTTTGTCAAGTTCAACTTTTTCCTTACCAATTTCAGCTATTATTTGTTCTTGAAATTCACAAAGTTTTTTAATAGCTTCATGGCCAAACAAAATACCTTCTAAAACAACTTTTTCACTACATTCATTAGCGCCAGCTTCAACCATACAAATAGCGTTTTTTGTGCCAGCTACTGTTAAATTAAGCTCACTTTTTTCTAATTCTTCCACAGTTGGATTGATAATATATTCTTTACCAATTTTACCAACAACTACACCACTTACTGGTCCATCAAAAGGAATCTCTGAAATTCCTAAAGATAAAGAAGATCCAAACAAAGCAGCCATTACTGGTGAATTATCTTGATCAACTGATAAAACCGTATTAATGACTTGTATTTCATTACGTAAATTTTCGTCAAACATTGGTCTTAAAGGCCGATCAATAATTCTAGCAGCTAAAGTAGCTTCATCAGTAGGTCTTCCTTCTCTTTTAATAAATCCACCAGGAATTTTACCAACTGAATACAATTTTTCTTGATACAAGACTTGTAATGGAAAAAAGTCTTGTGTAATAACATTTTTACCCATAACAGAAACGGATAGAACGACCGTATCACCATAACGCACTAAAACAGCACCATTAGCTTGTTTTGCAAGCCAACCAGTTTCAATAGTAATATCACGGCCAAAAAAATCCATTGAATACACTTTTTTCATCTTTTTTACTCCTTTTTATATAAAAAAAGAGACACTAAAAATACTAGTGCCTATTTTCTTAAATTTAATTTTTTTATTAATTCACGATATGAAACAACATCGTTTTCTTTCAAGTAACTTAATAATTTTTTACGACGACCAACCATTTTTTGAAGACCACGTTTAGAATGAAAATCATGAATGTGTGTCTTAAAATGTTCAGTCAAATTATTAATTTCTTCAGTTAATAAAGCAACTTGAACTTCTGTAGATCCTACATCATTTTTAGATTTTTGAAATTCTTTAATTATTTCAGCTTTTCTAGTTTTTGACATAGCCATAATATATTCCTCCTTTTTTATTAATCGGTTTAACCAAAGTAACATGAAAGAGGTTCATTGCAACTTCAGAAAAACTTCATATAACGTAAGTATATTATAAAATAAAGAAAAATGCAAATAAAATTAGAAAATTATAGCTACAATAAAATTAGAAAATTATAGCTACAAAACTAAAATTATATTTAATTTAATATAATTATAATTAAATATTATTTTAAAGAATTAAAAATCCCACTAATTAATTCAATGTTATCCACAACACTACTGATTTTATCAGTTGTTCTTTCTTTATAAAGTTCCTTCATCTTTTCTTCAAAAACCTTATAGTTATTACTATCACGATTTAATAGTTTTATCCAATATGAATTTTCTTTTAAATATTGATACATTTTAGGATTATCTAAAAGTTTTTTTTGTAAAATCAAATTCATATTCTAATCCTCAAAAAATTTATTTATCGGACGAGGAACTTTAGGAATTGCCGAAGTAGCAGCCGCTGCTGTATCAGATTTACCGGTTAATTCACTAACTATACTTAAAGCCTTTTGTGCCGTTTTTATATGTTCTTGAATAGAATTAACATCAATCGATTTTAATTTTTCAGTTAACATATTCACAGTTTCTTTAGAATTAACACTAGAATTTTGATTTAAATATTTAGACCACGCATTTTCGTCAGTTCCATATATATCGTATATTTCATAAAAACTTTGCCAAGTCATTTCTTTATTTTTTATATAATCTAATAATTCTGGATGAAGACGAGCAAAATTTTTAAATTCTTCTTTTTTATCCATATTATTCACCTGTTAGATTATATGTTTGCTTAATTTAAATTATTTATTATCAAATAGTAAGAAACTATAAAAAATCAAATTTATATAACACATTTAAATTCATATAAATATAATCAAATAAAAAGCTTTTAAAAATTGATCAATTAAATTAATTTAACCAATTTTTCAAAAGCCTTATAATTTAAAGTCATCTAATTGAAAAGATTGTTGTTCATTCTTTAATGATTTAATTTCTTCACTTTTTTTATTAATTTCTACATTTATTAAAGAATATAAAATTGCTTTTTTAGAAATAGCTGAACCAGTACTTTGTAAATCCATTATTGGAATTTCACTATTTTTTATTTCTTTTTTTCCGTCCTCATTTATTAAAGTAATTTCAGTTTTAGCATTTGTATTTAAAACATTACTTATTTCATAAGGTGAAGACTTAACCTTTTTTATAATAGAATTTCCTCTTTTTGCTCTTCCAGTTTCTTCTAAATCTGATAATTTAACTCTTTTTGCAGTATTTTTATTTGTAAAAATAGTTAAATATTCTTCATTTTCTAATCCCAAAGCAACAACTATTTGATCATCTTTTAAATTCATTGCTTTTACACCAGTTCCTCTTACTCCAACTAATGGAATTTCTTGTTTTTTAAATTTACAATAATAACCACCTTTAGAAACAGTTAAAATATCTGTTTTAGCTAGTATAACCGATACTACCTCATCATCTTCTTTTAATTTCATTGAGGTCATGGCTTTAGACGTTCTAGAAACTTCATATTCGCTTTCCCTAGTTCTTTTTATCATGCCATTTTTAGTTACAGAAACAATTTCTTTATCTTTTTCGTAGATAAATGATGCAATTACTTTTTCTTCTGGATTTAAAGACACAATATTATTAATATGTTTACCTAACTCTTTCCATTTTCCTTCTGGAATTTTATGAACTGGCAAGAAAATATAATTTCCTAAATTTGTAAATAGCAAAATATTATCTAAAGTTGTTAAATCAAAAATATTAGTTACAAAATCACCTGGTTTCATTGTTGTTTCATCAGTATTTGCCTGATAAACTTTTTGACTAACCCGTTTTACATAACCTTCATTTGTAATTATAACAATAGCATTTTCTTTTGGAATCATGCTTTTCATATCCAATTTTATTTCCGTTATTTCATCTTTTATTTCAGTTCTTCTTGGATCAGCATATTCTTTTTTTATTTGTTTTAACTCAGTTTTCATAACATATTTTAATGCTTCTTCATTTGCCAAAATTTGCTCCCATATATGCATGTTTTTAGCAAGTTCTTTCATCTTCTCTTCTATATCTAAAATATCAGTATTTGTTAAACGATATAATTGTAATTCTACAATAGCTTTAGCTTGTTCATAAGTAAAAGCATAGTTTTTCTCCAAATTTTCAATTGCATCTGCTTTATTTTTACTTTTTCTAATAGTTGCAATTACTTCATCCAAAATAGAAATAGCTTTAATTAAACCTTCTAAAATATGATAATCTTTTTTTGCAACTTCTAAATCAAATTTTGTTCTTCTTGTTATAACTTCTTTTTGATGAACAATAAAAGCATCTAAAATTTCTAAAATACCTACTAATTTTGGCCGACGATTAACTATAGCAACCATATTAAAATTATAATTTATTTGTAAATCAGTATTTTTAAATAAATAATTTAAAATAAGTTCAGCATTAGCTTCTTTCTTTAAATCGATCACTAAGCGAGCCATGTTCTCTGTATCTGATTCATCAATGATATCATTAATTCCTTCTACTTTTTTATCTAATTTTATATCTGTTATTTTCTTAATTAATTGTTCTTTAACAACTTCATAAGGTATAGAATGTACAATAATTTGTTTTTTACTACCGTTAGTAACTATTTCTGTTTTTGCTTTTAAAACAACTTTTCCTTTACCATTTTTATAAGCTTCTATTAATCCTTCTTTTCCTTCAATTACACCGCCAGTTGGAAAATCAGGCCCAGGAAGAATTTCCATAATTGTTTCAAGTTTACAATTTGGTGAATCTATTCTTTTTATAGTTGCGTCAATTACTTCACCTAAATTATGAGTTGGAATATTAGTCGCGTATCCTGCCGAAATTCCTGTTGATCCATTTACTAAAAGATTAGGGAAAGATGCTGGTAAAACAGTTGGTTCCAAAGTTGTATCATCAAAGTTATAAGCCATTTCAACAGTATTTTTTTTAATTGAATTCAACATAACACTAGCAAATTTAGAAAGTCTTGCCTCTGTATAACGCATCGCAGCAGGTCCGTCACCATCAATTGAACCATTGTTACCATGAACATCAATTAAAACTTTTCGCATTTTCCAAGCTTGAGACATACGAATTAAAGCATCATAAATTGATGAATCTCCATGAGGGTGAAAATTACCCATAATCTCACCAACTGCTTTAGCACTTTTCCTGTAAGGCTTATCATAAGTATATCCGGATAAATACATACCATATAAAATTCTTCTTTGAACTGGCTTTAAACCATCTCTTACATCTGGCAAAGCTCTTTCTTGAATAATTTCTTTAGCATATTTACCAAAACAGTCTCCCATTATTTCTTCTAAACTATATTCGAATATTTTTTCAACAATTTTTTGATCTTCTTTTTTCTTGGCCATTTACATCACGTCCTTTTAAAATATTTATTTACGAAAATCATCTTCCAAAGTAAAATCAACATTTTCATTAATCCATTCTTTTCTAGGCGCTACTTCATCCCCCATTAAGACATGAACTCTTTTTTCAGCTAAAGCAGCATCAGTTATAGAAACGCGCATTAATCTTCTGTTTTTAGGGTCCATTGTAGTTTCATAAAGTTCATCTGGATTCATTTCACCCAACCCTTTAAACCGTTGTACTTTATAATTTCCTTTTAAGGCTTTTTTTCTTTCTTCCAATTCTTCATTAGTAGCAATATATTCCTTTCCTTTACTTGTTTCAATTGCATATAAAGGAGGTGTGGCAACATAAAGCATTCCTTGTTCAATTAAAGGACGCATAAAACGATAAAAGAAAGTTATTAAAAGGATTTGAATGTGTGAACCATCAACATCGGCATCAGTCATTATAATTACTTTACCATAATTAGATTCTTTATAATCAAAACTTTGTCCAAGACCTGCACCAATTGCATATTCAATTTGTCTTAATTCGGCATTGGCTTCAATCTCATGTTGACTAGCTTTTTCGCAGTTTAATACTTTTCCTCTTAAAGGCAAAATTGCTTGTGTTTCCCTATTTCTAACTGGTTTTGCTGAGCCACCTGCTGAATCACCCTCGACTAAAAATAGTTCATTTTTAGCATAATCTTTACCTGTTGCTTTAGCAAGCTTCTCACTTAAAACTCTTTCTTTGCTATTTTTTCCTGTTCCTTTTCTTACTTGCTCACGAGCTTTTCTTGCAGCTTCACGAGCATCTTTACTTTTTTGGGCTTTTTCTAAAATACTTAATGCAATTTCTTTGTTTTCTTCTAAAAAGAACTTGATGTTTTCATAAGTAATACTTTCTGTTACACTTCTTGCTTCCGGTGTTCCTAATTTACCTTTAGTTTGACCTTCAAATTGCAATAAATCTTCAGGTATTTTAACTGAAATTATAGCACTTAATCCTTCTCTTACATCATCACCACTTAAACTAGCGTCTTTTCCCTTTAAAACATTATTAGCTTTGGCATAATCATTAAAGGCTTTAGTAATACCTGTTTTAAACCCTACTTCATGTGAACCACCATCACCAGTTTTAACATTATTTACAAAAGATAAAATTTGTTCATTATAAGAATCAGTATATTGCATAGCAATATCTACTTCAATTTTATTTTTTGTATTTGTAAAATGAATTGGTTTATGTAAAGCGTTTTTATTTTCATTAATATATTCAACAAATGAAACAATTCCATTTTCATAATGATATTTAGCATTTAAATTATCTTCTTCATCAATTACTTCAATCGTAACATTAGAAAGTAAAAAAGCACTTTCTTGCATTCTTTCACAAATTGTTGTAAAAGAAAAATTACAATTTTTAAAAATTTCTTTATCAGGTAAAAAAGTAACTATTGTACCTGTTTTTTTAGATTCACCAATTGTTTTTAATGGACTTAATACCTTACCTCCATCATGAAATTTAATCTGACTAATTTTTCCTTCACGGTAAATAGTAACTTCCATATATGTTGATAAAGCATTTACTACTGAGCCACCAACACCATGAAGACCTCCAGATACTTTGTATCCTGCTTCTTCAAATTTGCCACCTGCATGTAAAATTGTATAAATTACTTCAGGTGTACTTTTTCCGCTTTCATGTTTACCTATCGGAACTCCACGACCATTATCTTCAATAGTTATTGATTGATCTTTATTTAAAGTTATTTTAATATAATCGCCATATCCATTAATAATTTCATCTATTGAGTTATCTACAATTTCCCAAACTAAATGATGCATTCCTCTTTTATCAGTTGAACCAATATACATACCAGGACGTTTTCTAACAGCTTCTAATCCTTCCAATATTTTTATTGAGTGTTCATCATACGTATTTTTGTTTGTCATACTACTCACCTAAGACAGTATAACATATAAAATTATTTTACGTAAAGTTTTAAAAGTCAAGAAAATGTCTAAATTAAAGATTTTTCACATAAAAAGAAGCTATTTTTATGCTAATATATAAAAACTATTGAAAGAATAGAAAAAAATTTTATATTCTTTATTAAGAGAAATATTTAAACAAATTGATGAAATAATTTTTCTAATAAACATGATTATTCCTTATAAAAGAGTAAAAGAAAACTAGTAAACTTAAATTTACTAGTTTTTATTTATATTATAAAATGCCTTTTTTCCAGGATAAATTGCTACATCATCTAATTCTTCTTCAATACGCATTAATTCGTTATATTTAGCTATTCGATCTGTTCTAGATAAAGAACCAGTTTTAATTTGTCCAGCATTAAATGCAACAGCAATATGGGCAATCGTTGTATCCTCAGTTTCTCCAGATCGATGTGAAACTACTGCCGTATATCCATTTTTTTTAGCTAATTCCATTGCATCAAAAGTTTCTGTTAAAGTTCCTATTTGATTAACTTTAATTAAAATTGAATTAGCAATTTTCTTTTCTATTCCTTCTTTTAGAATTTCTGGATTTGTTACAAATAAATCATCACCAACTAATTGAATTTTATTTCCTAGTCTTTCAGTAAGTTTTTTCCATCCATCCCAATCTCTTTCACCTAAACCATCTTCAATTGATATAATTGGATATTTAGAAATAAGTTCTTCGTACCAGGAAATCATTTCATCAGTTGTTTTTGATCCACCATTGCTCTTTTTTAAATCATACATTTTAGTTTCTTTGTTGTAAAACTCACTAGCTGCAACATCCATAGCAATACAAATATCTTTACCAGGAACATAGCCAGCTTCTGTAATTGCTTCCATGATGCATTTTAAAGGTGCTTCATTATCTTCTAAATTAGGTGCAAAACCGCCTTCATCACCAACAGCTGTAACTTGATTTTTACTTTTTAAAACATTCTTTAAATGATGAAAAACCTCACTACCCATTCTAATTGCTTCTTTAATAGAAGTAGCTCCAACAGGCATAATCATAAATTCTTGAAAATCAACTGAACTATCAGCATGACTGCCACCATTTAAAACATTCATCATTGGTACTGGCATTGTTTTAGTATTAATTCCTCCTAAATAGCGATATAAAGGAAGACCATAAAAATCAGCGGCGGCATGGGCAACTGCTAAGCTTATTCCTAAAATAGCGTTAGCACCATATTTTGATTTATCTTTTGTTCCATCTGCTTCAATTAAAGTATGATCAATAGCAACTTGATCTGTAACATCCATTCCTATAACAACATCTTTTAAAACTGTATTAACATTATCAACAGCTTTTAAAACTCCTTTTCCTAAATAACGAGTTTTATCATTGTCACGAAGTTCTAAAGCTTCTCTTTCTCCAGTTGAAGCTCCACTTGGTACAATCGCTCTTCCATGAGCTCCACTTTCAGTAAAAACTTCAACTTCAACAGTAGGATTTCCTCTTGAATCTAGCACTTCACGCGCTAAAACATCTATTATTCTTGACATTATCTCATTCCTTTCAATTATAATTTTATCACAAATATTTAAAGATTTAATACAAACATTTAAAAAAATTTATTTTCAAAATAAATATAGTAAATTTAAATTTTACTAAAATATTAATAAAAATTAAATTTTTTACATATTTTTTTAACTTTTTTAATAATATAAATTTTAAATTATTTTAATAATTTCTTGATTCAACAATATCTAAACAGGCGATAATATAAGACGAAAAGTATTATAAATTGCATCACCATAATAATAATTAAAAGCAAACAATCCAGCATTTAATCCTCCAGTATAACTAAATCCTCTAGTAATCCAAGGGTGAGTATTCCAAGCAAACCAAGAAACATCATTGTACCAACTTCCTATTTGATTTGAGTTAGTTAAAAAAGTTTGAATACTAAATGGCCCCATTTCGGCCGTAGCATCACCTAATATTCTTTTTTCATAATTTCCATATGAATCGTTATAAAAATAAACATCAAAATATTTTGAATCTGGAAAATCATAACCATTTGTTAATTCTGTTAAGCCTGATGTATCATTATCACATGTTGGGCAGCCAAATGGACCGTTAAAACCAGAATTTTTTTTACTATTTCGACCACTCATTGGTTTATTATTTTGATCTAAAATTACCCCCATGACATATTCATGACTTCCACCACTCATATCATAAATTCCGCTAATATTGCCTGTTGTACTTGCTAAAACACTATTTGGATATGCTATATTACAACTATCATCATTACATTGTTTATTACATTCTTCATTAGTATTTGTCCAACCACATGTTGGTTCATTATTGGCTTGATAACCTGTTATGTATGATGAATTGTTATTTATTCGGACACTTGTCGCACTTCCATATTTACTGTGTTGTAAATAGGCTACTGCGCCCCACTCTGTATTTTTCATCATATGACTATCTAAGTTTCTTTTGTAATCATAGGTGGTATAAAAGGCATTAGCTACTTGAATATTTCGCCATGAACTTACATTTGGTTTGATTTGAATAGCTTCGCCATTTCTGACATTATAATCTGATGTTAATATTGTTCCTGTTTCAAATTTGCCAACCCAAAATCCGGTACTTGGTATACTTAAGAATGCTGGATGTGTCATGTAGTCTCCTACTTGACAGTTTCCTGTCTCGCCACTTTCCATTGGGGTTGTACATTCATTTTCTTTACTATCACTTGTATTGTAATCACCAAAGATTATTGGTATTTTATGTACTTTGCTTTCATCTATTGTTGTTAAACTATTATATTGGCCTAAATCCCATAATTGATAACGGTATTTTGGAATCCATACAAAATAACTCTCGATTGCATCTTCTGGTATTACTTCTCCAGCTAAATAATCTTCTGTTTCATCTTTTAAAATAATGGCATTCGCCCAATTCTTTTTTTCGTAGCTATACCATTCACTTCCAATGTCTGCTTTTTTGACTGTTCCATCACTATCTATTGTTACTGGTATTAATTCATCTTTAATTATTGGATCTGCTCCATTTAAGATTGTCTCTTTATATTCTTCTTTAATAATTTGGTCTTTGTTAATTGAAGCTGTTATTACTATTTTTGAATGTAATGCTTTATTCATTGCTTCAACATCTTCTGGTGTTACACTTTCATCCATCCATATTCTTAAACTATATGTTTTTTCTTCTTCATATGACAAACTTCCTGTTTGTAATAATCTTCCTTCTTTATATCCTTCTATTTCTACTTCTGGATATTCATTTAATTTTTTTATTTCATTTGTATCTAACACTGCTGCTATATAACTACTACTTAAATCACTTTCTTCTAATATTCCTAAAGCAACTT
>ERZ1643251.3628-NODE-3628-length-14107-cov-5.365215_pt1 | contig 14107 bp, 13 predicted proteins | sample MGYA00579261_ERZ1643251 | MGnify/ENA primary metagenome ERZ1643251 (study PRJEB29033, sample SAMEA4952267) | chicken gut metagenome | biome: Broiler Chicken; feature: Gastrointestinal Tract; material: Caecum | place: Ireland | collected 2018 | study: Broiler... | reverse complement strand
TAAAGGCGAAGCTCGCCTTTGTACAATACAAAGGCAAGCTCCTGATCAACATATATTTTACTGCGGGATTTCGTAATTGGTATGATTTGTGTTACTGTCATGTTGCCCCCCGTCCGCTTCAGCGGGTGTTCGCTCATTTTCAATATTTACTGAGCGCTTCTGCTCTTTGTCCCCTTAGCGGCGCCTTCCGGCTTCATTTCATCTTTCCCCGCCGGATCGCCGCCGGCCGCTTCTGATTTCCTGTCCGCTGAGTCCAGGCCAAAGTGAGAGCGCACCTTCTGCGCTATCTCCTCGCAGACCTGAGAATTATCCTTTAAATATTGCTTGGCATTCTCACGGCCCTGACCAATCTTCGCACCATTATAGGCATACCAGGCTCCCGATTTATTGACCACATCAATGCTTGCCGCCAGATCCAGAATATCGCCCGCCATGGAGATTCCCTCGCCGAACATAATGTCAAATTCAGCCTCTTTAAAAGGAGGCGCAATCTTGTTCTTGACAACCTTAACCCGCGTTCGATTGCCGATCACTTCTCCGCCCTGCTTCAATGCCTCAATTCTTCTTACATCAAGCCTAACGGAGGAATAGAATTTCAGAGCCCGTCCTCCTGTGGTCGTCTCCGGATTGCCAAACATAACTCCGACTTTCTCACGAAGCTGGTTGATGAAAACTACACAGCAGTTGGACTTGCTGATTACCGCCGTGAGCTTGCGCAGCGCCTGGGACATAAGGCGGGCCTGCAGACCTACATGGGAATCTCCCATATCGCCATCGATCTCCGCCTTTGGCACAAGAGCCGCAACCGAGTCCACCACTACGATGTCAATAGCTCCGGAACGCACCATGGTCTCCGTAATCTCGAGGGCCTGCTCCCCATTGTCAGGCTGGGAAATATAAAGATTATCAATGTCCACCCCTATCTTTTTGGCATAGACAGGATCCAGAGCATGCTCCGCATCTATAAAGCCCGCAATGCCTCCTCTTTTCTGAACCTCGGCGATCATATGTAGGGTCACTGTCGTCTTACCGCTGGACTCCGGTCCATATATTTCAATAATTCTGCCCCGGGGAATTCCTCCCAGCCCCAGAGCAATGTCAAGGCTCAGGGAACCCGTAGGAATGGTCTCCACATTCATCTGCGCGGAAGGATCTCCCAGCTTCATCACAGCTCCTTTGCCGTACTGCTTTTCAATATGGCTTAAGGCCGCGTCCAATGCTTTCAGTTTTTCGTCTTTTTCCATGAAGTTCTCCTTTTCATCAAGGAACAAATGTTCTGCTTTTAACAGCATAAAACATCCGTTCGTATTTGTCAACTCTTTTTTGCAGCTTTCCTGCAGCAAATCTTAACTCTCAGTTCTGATTTATCTTACCTTTTTCAATGTACAATAAAACTCCCTTAAAAGCATCCCCCCTCATTCACTGTTTCCTGTTTTCTGATGAAATTCACGGCGAAATGCCGAAGCGTTCAAAAAGATGAGATATAAAGATATTGGGCCGAAAGTTCATTTTTATCCCTGGCGCCATATAAAAAATGTATCACAAAATCCTTGCTGCGGCAAGTGCTTGTGATACATTTCATTCATGCCAATCAAAAACTCCGGAAAAGCGTTTTTACTGCCTGTGTCAATGTAAAGTTCGCCGTCCGCCCCCTCTATTGCTTCATCCAAAATGCAGAATGCAGTTTCTCATCAAAAGCAAGGCCGAGGTACACGCAGCTTCCCTGATCTTCTGGCGATTTCCGTTGAAGAAAAACTTCTTGACCGTTACTTTTCCCCTGACACTGCAAGCAATATATACCAGCCCCACCGGCTTTTTTTCCGTGCCGCCGCCGGGCCCGGCAATTCCCGTAATGGCCGCCGTCACATCCGCCCCGGATACCGCGGCGGCTCCAAGCGCCATCTCCCTGGCAGTTTTACGGCTCACCGCGCCATGCTTTTTCAGCGTCTCAGACTTTACATTTAATAATTTTTTCTTTGCCTTGTTGGAGTACGTGACAAACCCGGCCCTGTAAACCTCCGACACACCCGGCACACTCACCAACCTTGCCGAGAGCATTCCTCCGGTGCAGGATTCCGCGCAGGCTGCAGTCAGCTTTTTTGCATGTAGAAGATTTACCACCGCATCTTCTAAAGTACAATCCTCGCCTGAGCTATATACCGCATCTCCAAAACGTTTTTTCAGTTCCTTTACCACTGGTTTCACCAGCTTTTTAGCTTCCCTGAGGCCGGAAGCCTTTGCAGTCACCCGAATATGCACTTCTCCGGTCTTGGCATAGGTGGCAATGGTAGGATTGGACTGTCTGTCAATCAGATCCTTCACCAGCATTTCAACTTTGCTCTCACAGCCGCCCCCAATTTTCACCGTTCTGGAAAAAATCACTTCCGGAGTAAGCTTTCTGAGGTAAGGAGCCGCGCTTTCCTCAAACATGGGAATCAGTTCATTTGGAGGCCCCGGCAGAAGAATCAGAAGGCATCCTCCGGTCTCCATTATGATTCCCGGAGCAGTCCCGTTGTGATTCACCATTATCTGCGCCCCCCGGGGAATCATCGCCTGTTTCCAGTTATTTTCCGCAGCATCCATTCCCCTTTTTTCAAAGTACGCTCTGATGGATTCCTTTACACTCTGGGAGAGTTCCAGCTCCACACCGCACACCCTTGCAGCCGTCTCCTTGGTCAAATCGTCTTCGGTGGGCCCCAGTCCTCCGCAGAGAATCACAATATCAGATCGTTTTACCGCCTGGGACAGAGTCAGTGAAAGGCGCTCTTCATTGTCCCCCACCACTGTCTGAAAATAACAGGAAAGACCCAGATCGGCACATTTTTCCGCCAGATAGGCCGCATTCGTATTGACAATGCTGCCCAACAGCAGCTCCGTTCCCACACAAATAAGCTCAACTGTCATATCGCTCTCCCTCTCATCCTGTTGCCGCATGCCTATTCCGCACATCTTTCTTTGCATGAACAAACTTTATTTTGTGTCCTTCATCACATCCTTATTCTTCATCAGATAATCCACAAGGGAAATCAATGTAAGCGCCAGAGCGATCCACATAACCGCATCCGTAAGAATACGAAGCTGTGAAATATTCGCAATCATCAGGCATACCATAAGCATCTGGAAGGTGGTCTTGAATTTTCCCCAGTAGCTGGCCGCAATCACTACATTGTTATCGGAGGCAACCAGCCGAAAGCCGCTGATAATAAATTCTCTGCTGATAATGATAATGACCATCCATGAAGGAATTCTGCCCATTTCCACCAGCGCAATCAAAGCGGAACACACCAGCAGCTTATCCGCAAGAGGATCCATAAATTTCCCGAAATTGGTCACAAGATTATATTTCCTGGCAATTTTTCCATCTATTAGATCTGTCAGGCTGGCAATGATAAAAATCCCCAGGGAAATCAGATCTGTCAAAGCGGCGCTTTCTCCAAACCACCCGGCATGACCTCCCAGCAGAAGCACCACAAAGGGAATAATCATAATCATTCTGAAAATTGTCAGCTTATTGGGTAAATTCATTTTGCTCATGATATACTTCTCCAATCAAATCATATTCGTTTGAACCGGTAACCAGGACCTTCACAAAGTCGCCTGTCATCAGGGGTGCGGAGGTATTGATGAACAGGTACCCATCCACATTGGGAGCATCTCTGTAGGTCCGGGCCACATAGGCGTCCTCATCCGCCACCTTGCCCTCCACCATCACCGTAAGAATCTGTCCCACTGAATCCTCTGCTTTCTCAAAGGCGATGGCCTGCTGAAGCTCCATAAGCTCGTCTCTCCTTTTCTCCTTTACTGACTCTTCTATCTGATCGGGCATGGAGGCCGCCGGAGTATCCTCCTCCCTGGAATAAGGAAAGACTCCCAGCCTGTCGAATTCCATCTCGTTCACGAAGCGGTACAACTCTTCAAAATCCTCTTGAGTCTCCCCCGGAAATCCGCTGATCAGCGTTGTTCTCAGGCAGATGTCCGGAATCTTCTTCCTAAGCCTTTTTATCATGCTCTGGAGCTCTTCCCGGCTGGTTTTTCTTCCCATGCGCCGCAAAATGACATCGGAGGCATGCTGAATGGGAATATCCAGATAATGGCATACCTTCGGCTCACTGGCTATGGTTTCTATCAGTTCATCCGTGATTTCCTCAGGATAGCAGTACAGAATTCTGATCCAGCAAAGGCCGCTTATCTGCGACAGACGGCGCAGCAGCTCAGGAAGACTTTTTTTCCCGTACAGATCCACACCATAGAGAGTGGTTTCCTGAGCCACCAGAATCAGTTCTTTTACACCGCCTTCCACCAGACGCCGGGCTTCCTCCGTCAGGCTTTCCATAGGAACACTGCGATAGCTTCCCCTTACTTTGGGAATAATGCAGTAAGTACAGCGCTTATCACATCCTTCAGCAATCTTCAGATAGGCAAAATGTCCTCCGGTAGTCACCACACGTTTTTTGCCTGTAACCGGCGCCGCATTAATATCCTTGTAGTGATTGAGAGACTTCCCGGCAAGCGCCTCCTCCACTGCAGCTGCAATATCTGCTATGGCTGTAGTACCCACAATGGCGTCCACCTGAGAAATCTCCTTTTGTATCTCCTCTCGGTAACGCTGAGCCAGACACCCTGCGGCAATCAAGACCTTGATGCGCCCCTGATCCTTGAGCTCGCCCATCTGCAGCAGCGTATGAATGCTCTCCTCCTTGGCGTCTCCGATGAAGCAGCAGGTATTCACCACTACAATATCCGCCTCATTTTCGTCGTCGGTAAATGAAAAACCTTTTTCCGAAAGCATTCCCAGCATCATTTCCGAATCCACCAGATTTTTGTCGCAGCCCAGCGATATAAACAATATCTTCATAAAAACCTTTCTCCGCAAAGGAAAAGGGCTGCCTCACAAAGTTTTATGGCAGCCCGGCTTTTCCCTGAAGCGGCTCCTCCCCGCAAATTTCCCAGGAAGTTATTCTTCTGTATCTTCGTCACCTAAAATTTTAATTTTTCCCTGATTGAGTTCCTCCACGGCAATGGAAAGAGGCTTTTTATCCTTACCTTCCACCAAAGGCTCCTCTCCTGCAATGATCTGCCTTGCCCTTTTTGATGTGGCCATCACAATGGAATAACGGCTGTTAACCACCGGCGCCTCTCCCGGCTCCACGTCACTGTTTACGACCTTCATTAGGTCAGAATAAGATGGATGTAACATTACTCTGCTCCTTTCGCGAACTCCTTCAGCTCGTCTCTGATTTCTTTTATAAATGCCTTTCTGCGTACGGGCGCTCTGCGCGCTGCGTCCACCAGGCCGTTAATCTCCCTGACGCATTCGTCCAGTTTGTCGTTCACCACAATATAGTCATAGGCCTCCATGCCTTCCGATTCCTCGCTGGCCCGGGCAAGCCGTCTGCGAATCACATCATCGCTCTCCGTGCCTCTGTCCGTAAGCCTCCTCTCCAGCTCCTTTGCGCTTGGAGGCGTCACAAAAAGAAGAAGACACTCGGGAATCTGCTCCTTTATCTTAAGGGCTCCCTGAATCTCAATCTCCAGAATCACGTCCCTGCCCGCCTGAAGCTGGTCCTCCACATACCCTCTTGGGGTACCGTAATAATTGCCGCAGTACATAGCGTACTCGATCAGGCCCCCTGCACTGATTTCCTTTTTAAAGCTTTCCTGATCGGTAAAAAAATATTCTATTCCTTCCCGCTCCCCCTCTCTGGGAGATCTCGTGGTCATGGAAACAGACAGGGCATAATTGTCATATGTCTTAAGAAGCTTCTTTACAATAGTCCCCTTGCCGGCTCCCGAAAAGCCTGAAATCACAATTAAAATCCCTTTTTCCATTTCTGGCCCTCCTCTTCCCATTTCAGCTCTAACCGATCTTTTCTCTCTTTCTCTTATGTCTTTGCTTTTCCGGAGTCTTCCTGCTTTGCCTCTTCCTCTCCTGCCTCTCCGGACTGGGCCCGGCCCGCTATGGTTTCCGGCAGAAGCGCCGAAAGCACAATCTGGCTGCTATCCATAATCAGGACTGATTTTGTTTTGCGGCCCTGAGTGGCGTCCACCGCCGTCCCCATTTCCCTGGCCTTCTGTACAAGGCGCTTTATTGGCGCCGAATCAGGGCTTACAATAGCGATAATCTTCTCTGTATTTACAATATTCCCAAAGCCGATGTGAATTAACTGATTCATAATTCCTCTATTCTATATTCTGAATCTGCTCCCGGATTTTTTCTATTTCTGTTTTCAGCTCTATAGCACAATTGGAAATTTCCAGATCATTGGCCTTGGAAAGAATGGTATTGGCCTCCCTGTTCATCTCCTGCGCCAGAAAATCCAGCTTTCTGCCGATACTTCCGCCCTCCAGAAGAGCGTTCCGTGTGGTTTCCATATGGCTGCGAAGGCGCACAACTTCCTCATCCACGCAGACCCTGTCGGCAAAAATGGTCACCTCTAAAAGGAGTCTGTCTTCGTCCACCGAGGCATCCTCCAAAAGCTCCCTCACCTTTTCCTCCAGCTTTTCCCTGTACTGTTTCATAATCAAGGGAGAACGCCTTGCCACAAAATCAACCATTTCCCCCATGCCTTCCAGCTTATTGAGAAGATCGTCCCTTAAATGGCAGCCCTCCTCTATTCGGGCGTCCACAAACTTCTGCGCGGCGCCGTCCACAGCCCTCTGCAGCTCCTTCCATAGCGCCTCTTCGTCCGCCGCCTGCTCTTCCATGGTAAAGACCTCTGGATATTTTGACAGAGTGGACACTCTGACGTCATCCTCCAGTCCAAAATCCTGAGCCATCTGCCGCAAATACTTCAGATATTCCTCTGCCACTTCCCTGTTATAGCAAACGTTCGCAATCTTCTCCGAAAAGTCTTCGTAACTGATGAAAATATCCACCTTGCCCCTGGAGATATATTTCTTCAGCTCGCTGCGGACAGCAGATTCAAAATAGTTCAGTTTCTTGGGCATTTTAATGTTGACATCCAGATAACGGTGATTTACGGACTTCATCTCCACAATAAACTTCCTGTCCTGCTCTGCAATTTCGCACCTGCCGAAACCAGTCATGCTCTTTATCATATGTGCTCCAATCCGGGCAGCGGCATTATACTGCCGCATACTTCATTTTATTGTAAAGTAACTTTCAAAAAGTGTCAAGTGCGGGGACTTTCTTTTCCGCCGTTTTCTGCTTCTCTGTGAAATGATAAATATTTTACTTTATTTTTCATAATCTCGAATAATTGCCTTCCAAAAACCGGCAACATCAACATTGTAAAATACGCCAGAATTCTTTTCAGCCATATGTTTGAAACACCTCCGCCATAAAGCACCCAAAAGCGCTGAATCATAATATGCCACATGAATATATCCAATGAATATTTTCCAAGTTGCGTAAGAATATGATGGAGCCATTTAATTCCTTTAAAATGTTTTGTTTTTTCAAATAAAACATAAAATAAATTAATGCTCGCAAATGAGTAAATCAGTATTGTATTGTTGGGAGGATTAAAATTTAGCTTGGGTATTAAAAAATTGATTAAGTCTGTAAATATGGAGGAATCTCCTCCAATATACCCGTTAAAGTAAAAATCGTAAAGAAGAAGCGCGCTGAAACCCCAAAAGATAATTGCCAGCAAAACATGTCTTTTTTTTACCTTGTAAAATCCATGCTTACTGCAAAGCATTCCCAAAACATACACTAGTAGATAGCTTCCTCCAAATATATTTGCTGTGGATAACCCAATATATGAAACGATATAAATTCCCATAAGCCCAATAATCAGGCTCCCGTTACCGCCTGATCTATATTTGAGCCATAAACACAAAAACGGTCCGAAAATGGAATACCAAATAACGTATGCCACAAAATAGAGCGGTCCGGAAGCATTAAATTGTAACATAGCGTTCCAAGTATTCAGATAACTAAAATTTTGAGCTATGGTCAAATATAACATGGTTACTAAAAGATATTCCCATAAAATCTTTTTGATAGAATCACCTATATATCCTTTCCAGCAAATATTTGTAGTCTGGGAAAGATATTTGGAAACCGAAAGCCACTTTGTCAATCCCATACAGAAAATAAATGAGGTTACGCTATACAAGCTAAACATCTGCAGCCATTCCGTCGAATGCAAAAAATATTGTTGATGACAGACTACAACCGCAATTATGGCTAATCCTCTCACTACATATATCCACTGATAGTATTCGTCACTCAAATGATTATCAGCATTTGGGATAAAGGATTTCTCAATAACCTTATTGACATAATCGCCTAGTTTTGTCCCCCATATTAAATAAAATATTACAAGCATCAGTAAAGCATAATAGATCAGCTGAACAACGATTTCCTCTGTAAAGTTCACTTCCTGTATATTCGGAACAGGATAAACAAGCGCCAAAACTATAATGCTAATTATTGAATGGATCACCTTACCAATCATGCAAACTTTCTCCCTGAAATGATTAAATTAAATTTATTTGTTTACATAATTTTAATTTATATTTCTATTTCAGCAAATGTAAATAATCTTAAAATTATTGTGGAAAATTGTAGGATCAGGACTAAGAAAAAGCATATTTCCAAAAAAGAAAACAGATTATCTGCCATAATGAAGCAACAATAGTGAAGCCAGTATAACCGAAGCGCAGTCCGTTCAATAAGATACCGTTATTCCCCCAATATTGCGAAATTCTTTTTATGACGGTTCTTGACATTTATCTCCTTCCCATATATTTTATTTTATAATTGGACTGATCAAAGGAACAGGTATCTTTTTGTACAGCCGCTCAGGCATTTTTATTGGGGCGGGAACAACTTTCTCAAAGCTTGCACAGGCACGGCAAGGCAGGTGCCCGCTGCTTATGATTCATTGTACTGTCCCCAGGAAAGGAGTACCATATGGCATTTGATGGCATTACCATAGCAAACGTAGTTTCTGAAATGAGAAAAGAGCTCATAGGAGGCCGACTTTACAAAATCGCCCAGCCTGAAAATGATGAGCTCCTTCTTACCATAAAAACAAACGCGGGACAGAAACGGCTTTTCATTTCCGCCGACGCCTCCCTGCCCTTGATTTACATGACCCAGAGCAACAAGCCAAGTCCCATGACGGCTCCCAATTTCTGCATGCTTTTGCGCAAGCATCTGCAAAACGGACGTATTACTGAAATTTCCCAGCCGGGTCTCGAACGCATTGTACACATACAAGTGGAACATCTGGACGAACTGGGGGATCTGCGACGGAAAATTTTGGTGGTGGAAATCATGGGCAAGCACAGCAATATTATTTTCTGCGGGGAAGATCATACCATCATCGATAGCATCAAGCATGTGTCCGCAGCAGTCAGCAGCGTAAGGGAAGTGCTGCCGGGCAAGCCTTACTTTGTGGCGAACACACAGGATAAGCTGGATGCCAGGAACACGGATTACCGCACCTTCTTCAGAACGGTCTCCTCAAAGCCCCAGCCTGTGTTTAAAGCTGTCTACGGCAGCTTTACCGGAATTTCTCCCATCCTTGCACAAGAGCTCTGCTGGGAAGCAGGTATTGATGGGGAACTTCCCGTAACCGCCCTGGACGATGGAGCCTTTCGGCGACTATTTGCGGTTTTTGAAAGCATGGTGGAGGCAGTGGACAGGGAGGACTTTCATCCTAATATTGCCTATACGGGAAACCGTCCCGTGGAATTCTGCGCCATTCCTCTGACTATGTACACTACAGGAACAGACAGAATTGTGGATTATCCCTCCATGTCCTCTCTTCTTGAAAGCTATTATGCGGAAAAAAACTCTCTTACCCGGATGCGCCAGAAATCTGCTGATCTGCGCCGTATTGTATTGACTGCCCTGGAGCGAAATATAAAAAAATATGATCTGCAGCTTCGTCAGATGGAGGACACTAAGAAGCGGGAAAAATATCGGATATGGGGCGAACTTTTAAACACATATGGCTACGGCGCACAGCCAGGAGCAAAATCTCTTGAGGCTCTGAATTACTATACAAATGAGATCATCACAATTCCCTTGGATCCCACCCTTTCGGCCACAGAAAACGCAAAGAAATATTTTGAAAAGTACGGCAAAATGAAGCGGACTTATGAAGCGCTGTCGGAGCTGACAAAAGAGGTGAAATCCCAGATCGACCATCTGGAGTCTGTCAGCGCCGCTTTGGATATCGCTGTCTGTGAGGCAGATTTGTCCCAAATCAGGGAAGAGCTCTCCGAAAGCGGCTACATCCGCAAAAAATCCGGCGCTAAAAAGACAAAGCTTACAAGCAAACCTTTCCACTACATCAGCAGCGACGGCTTCCACATCTATGTGGGAAAAAATAATCTCCAGAATGACGAGCTGACTTTTAAGGCCGCTGCAGGAACTGACTGGTGGTTTCACGCAAAGGGAATTCCCGGCTCCCATGTAATTGTAAAAGCGGAAGGGACCTCACAGCTTCCCGACCGCACCTTTGAGGAGGCGGGAAGTCTGGCTGCCTATTATTCCAGGGGCCGGGACCAGGATAAAGTAGAGATTGATTATGTGCAGAAAAAGCATGTGAAAAAGCCTGCGGGGGCCAAGCCCGGCTTCGTTGTTTACTACACCAATTATTCCCTGATGGCCGGAAGCGATATTTCTTCCCTCACACTGATAAACGACTGACCACAGCTTTAACGGTTCAGAATTTCCATAAATTCTTCACCCGTAATCGTTTCTTTCTCATAAAGATACTCAGCCAGTTCATCCAGCTTTTCCCTGTTGTCTTTAAGAATTTGGGCCGCTTTTTCATGCTGGCCCTTTACCAGCTCCACCACCTGTCTGTCAACTTCCGCCTGGGTCTGGGCAGAACAGGTCAGCGAGGCGTCTCCGCCAAGGTACTGGTTTGTCACCGTTGCAAACGCCACCATGTCAAAATCCTTGCTCATTCCGTACTGGGTGATCATGGCTCTTGCCAGCTTTGTAGCCTGCTCAATATCATTGGAAGCTCCGGTGGACACGGACTGAAATACAAGCTCTTCCGCAGCCCGCCCGCCGGTTAGAGTGGCAATCTTGTTTTCCAGCTCTTCCTTGCTCATCAGATAATGATTGCCCTCTTCCACCTGCATGGTATAGCCCAGAGCGCCGGAGGTACGGGGAACAATGGTAATTTTCTGCACCGGCGCGGAATTGGTCTGTTTGGCTGCCACCAGCGCATGCCCCACCTCATGATAGGCTGCAATTTTCTTTTCCTGGTCGGTCAGGATGGCATTTTTCTTTTGGTATCCCGCGATAACCACCTCAATGCTTTCCTCCAGATCTGACTGGGAAACATAGGCCTTCCGTCTCTCACCGCTCGAAGGGCGGCCTCATTGATAATATTGGCCAGTTCCGCTCCGGAGGCTCCGGAGGCCATACGTGCAATTTTTTCAAAGTCCACGTTTTCTCCCAGCTTGATCTTCCTGGCATGAACCTTCAGAATTTCTTCTCTTCCCTTTAAGTCAGGAAGCTCCACCGGCACCCGACGGTCGAAGCGGCCGGGTCTGGTCAGAGCGGGATCCAGCGTCTCAGGGCGGTTTGTTGCCGCCAGAATGATAACGCCCGTATTTTCCTCAAATCCATCCATTTCCGTCAGAAGCTGATTCAGAGTCTGCTCTCTTTCATCGTTTCCGCCGATTCTTCCATCCCTTTTCTGTCCAATGGCGTCAATCTCGTCTATAAATACGATACAAGGGGCTTTTTCCTTTGCCTGCCTGAACAAATCCCTGACTTTGGAGGCGCCCATGCCCACGAACATCTCCACAAATTCGGAACCTGACATGGAGAAAAACGGAACGTTTGCCTCTCCCGCCACCGCCTTGGCCAGCATTGTCTTTCCTGTACCGGGAGGGCCTACCAGCAGTATTCCTTTGGGCATGGAAGCTCCGATTTCCCGGTATTTACCTGGATTGTGCAGATAATCCACAATTTCCCACAAATTTTCCTTGGCCTCATCCTCCCCGGCCACATCCGCAAACTTAATGCCCTCAGAGGATTTTACATATACCTTTGCATTGCTCTTGCCCACGCCGAACATCATCGCATTGGAGCCACCTGCGTTTTTCATAATTTTTCTTGACATATACTGCCCGATAGCTACAAAAATCACAATGGGCAGTACCCAGCTTAAAAGAAAGGAAAGCAGCGGATCCGTCTGCTGAATGATCTCACCGGAAAACTGCGCCCCTGAATCCCAAAGTCTTTGCGTCAGATCCCCATCGGGCATCATACCCGTTCTATAAATGACAGTGTTGTCCTTATTGGTAAACAGAATCATATTTTCCTGCTGCTGAACCTCTACCTGTCCCAGTTCTTTATTTTCCGCCATGTCCAAAAAGGTTCCATAATCCACCTCCTGAATCTGTCTCCTTGCTATCCAGGGCATAGCGAGAAAATTAAACAGCATCAAAATCATCATTACAACCACATAATAAAATATTAAAGGCTTTTTAGGCTTTTTTACTTCCTGCATTTTTATTTCTCTCCTACTATTATATAAAGTCATAGTCTTTCTTTACCTTTTCTACAGGTTCGACTATGCTATTTTAAGATACTGTGGATTGGTTTATCACCTCCTACCACTTGATGGTTTAAACGAGGCTCCAACCACAGTCTCTTTGTTCATTTGTTAATCAGTTAGTTACCGCATGACGGTTTATCAAGAAGTAGGTTACAATCACAAAGAGCTCTGTGGATCTTAAAACAGTATCAATACATTTTAAGGAGGCCCTATATGATTTTTGTAGGTATTGATGTCGCTAAAGATAAACATGACTGTTTTATCACCAACTCGGATGGTGAAGTCCTCTTTCAGTCCTTTACTATTGCCAATAACCTTTTCGGATTTGACGATCTTTATCAGAAAGTTGTTTGCGTTATGGAAAATGTATCCAAAGTAAAAGTAGGACTGGAAGCCACTGGACACTATAGTTACAATCTCCTCGGATATCTCTTTGATAAAGGTTTCCCGACCTACATTATCAACCCGTTACATACAAATCTGTACAGAAAAAGTCTAAGCCTTAGACAGACAAAAACGGATAAAGTGGATGCCCGGACGATTGCTTCTATGCTCATGTCTGATGGGAACTTAAAGTCCTACTCAGACACATCTTATCATAACGAAGAATTAAAGTCACTAACCCGTTATCGTTTTGATAAAGGAAAAGAACGCTCTGCATTAAAGGTCTCTATTTCCCGCCTTGTCTGCATCCTTTTCCCAGAGTTAGAAAAACTTGTTCCTGTTCTGCACTGCAGTTCCGTTTATTCCATGCTGTATGAATTCCCAGGGGCCAAACAGGTCGCTGCTGCACATCTCACCAGGCTTTCTAATCTTCTTGATAAAGCTTCTAAAGGACATTACAAAAAAGATACTGCCATTACTTTTAGAGAAGCAGCAAGAAATTCCATTGGATCAAATATGCCCGTAAAATCTTTGGAATTAAAACACACCATTAGACTGATCCGTGAATTAGACTCTGAAATTGACGAGATTGAAAATGAAATCAAGGTCATTATGGATAGAATCAGTTCGCCGATTCTCAGTATCCCTGGAATCAGTTATCGGATGGGCGCTATGATCATTGCTGAAATAGGTGACTTTACCCGTTTTGATTCACCTGATAAGATTCTTGCCTATGCTGGTTTATCTCCATCTACCTATCAATCCGGTCAAATGGATAACTCTCATGCCAGGATGGAAAAACGCGGTTCAAAATATCTACGATATGCATTGTTTAATGCAACGATTTATGTGTGTACCTGGGATCCTACGTTCAAGACATATCTTGCCAAGAAAAGATCCGAAGGAAAACACTATTATGTTGCAGTTTCACATGCAGCCAAAAAACTTGTCCGAGTAATATACCAACTTGAGAAATCAAGGCAGCCATATCAGAAACAGTTTTGACAATCCCTATATCATCTCTTCTTTAAAGAGCACCTGAAAAGATGCTCTATTCGTCATGCAATTTTCAAGGTTCTGATTTCGATGAAATATTCATCGCTACACTTCATAAAAGTTTGATCTTTTTCAATTTAACTATTGACTTTCTCTAATAGTTAGTCTCGTATTATAAAGTAGTAGTGTTTATAGACCCTCTCCAAGGTCTGTATGCTATA
>ERZ1643251.3622-NODE-3622-length-14112-cov-7.390695_pt1 | contig 14112 bp, 12 predicted proteins | sample MGYA00579261_ERZ1643251 | MGnify/ENA primary metagenome ERZ1643251 (study PRJEB29033, sample SAMEA4952267) | chicken gut metagenome | biome: Broiler Chicken; feature: Gastrointestinal Tract; material: Caecum | place: Ireland | collected 2018 | study: Broiler... | reverse complement strand
GAATTTTACTATCCTTTCTTCGTTTTTTCCAAAAGGAATTTTTTCAATTCTCTGATTTTGCCTTAAACTTTCTTTAATTTTGCAAAAGAGGCAAACATCTTTTTAATTCCCACTTTATCGAAGTTTACCGTCACTTCATAGTCACGGCCTCCTTCTGCAATATCGGTGACCACCCCTGTTCCGAATTTTATGTGCTTCACCGTATCTCCCACTCCATAGTCCAGGCCTTCCGCATGTTTTACCTCGAATTTCTTCGGGATAAATGCCGGCTGCTTAAATGCCTGCTTCAGCTGCCACATAGAGGTTGGAAGGGGGATGTCAATATTTTTCTTTTCCTGAACTTCTCTTCCCAGATCTACCAGTTCCCTTGGAATCTCACGGATAAAGCGGGAAGTCTTATTATACTGGGTCTCTCCCCGGATCATTCTCTGCTGGGCACAGGTAAGGGTCAGTTCCTTCATAGCCCTTGTGATCCCCACATAGCAGAGACGCCTTTCCTCTTCAAGCTCTGTAGGGTCATCTGCAGTTATGGTCATATAGCTGGGGAAGATGCCGTCTTCCATTCCAGCCAGAAATACATAGGGAAATTCCAGACCTTTGGCACTGTGCAGAGTCATCAGCAGTACCTGATTATTATCTCCTTCTACCGTGTCGATATCTGCGATCAGCGCAACCTCTTCCAGGAAACCGGAAAGGGTAGGATCCTCATTTTCCTCTTCATAAGATACGATCTTAGTGATCAACTCGTTAATGTTCTCAATACGGGCTTCTGCTTCTTCTGTGCCTTCTGCTTTCAGTTCTTCCACATAGCCTGTATCCTCAAGGATATCTTCCAGGAGAGCAGAAGGTGACAGATATTCCGCCTTGCTCCGCAGAGTCTGGATAAAGGTAACAAAGGGCTGGATCTTTGATGCGGCCCTTCCCACCCGTTCCATACACTCTGGTTCTCTTAAAGCATCGTAAAAGCTCATGCCTCTTTCAGAAGCGTAATCCTGTACCTTTCCCAGGGTAGTGGCTCCGATTCCTCTCTTAGGCACATTAATGATCCTCCGGACAGCCAGATCGTCTCTCGCATTATCTACTGTTTTTAAGTAGGCCAGTAAATCTTTAATCTCCTTTCTGGCGTAGAAGTTTACTCCTCCCACCAGCTTATAAGGAATATTTGCCATAAGGAATTTTTCCTCGAAAAGGCGGGACTGGGCATTGGTCCTGTAAAGAATGGCAAAATCTCTATACTCTCCATCGTGCTCCCGGACCTTTCTGCTGATCTCACCTCCGATATACTCTGCCTCTTCATATGCGTTCATGAATTGACGGAAATGGATCTTTTCTCCCTCTTCATTTTCTGTCCACAGGGTTTTGCTCTTTCTGCCCACATTGTTCTGTATTACCTGATTAGCGGCGTTGAGGATATTCTGGGTAGAACGGTAATTCTGTTCCAGCTTAATGACCAGAGCCTGGGGGAATACCTTCTCATAGCCCAGAATATTGCTGATATTGGCCCCGCGGAATTTGTAGATGGACTGGTCGTCATCTCCCACTACGCAGAGATTCTTATATTTTTCCGCCAGAAGACTGACAAACTTAAACTGGGCGGTGTTAGTATCCTGATACTCGTCCACCATGATGTATTTAAAACGTTCCTGGTAATAATCCAGCACTTCCGGACAAGAGCGGAAAAGCTCCACCGTCTTAACGATCAGATCGTCAAAGTCCAGGGCGTTGTTTTTCTTCAGCTCTTTCTGATACTCCTTATAGGCCAGGGCGATTTTCTTTTTGGAAAAATCCCCCATTACATTGAGCTCATACTCTTCCGGCCCGATAAGCTCATCCTTTGCAGAGGAAATTGCTGCCAGAATAGCTCTTTCCTTAGTAATCTTTGTGTCAATCTCCAGCCGCTTGCAGATTTCCTTCATAACCGTTTTCTGGTCGTCTGTATCATAGATGGTAAAGTTATTATCAAAGCCCAGACGGTCTATATATCTTCTCAGGATCCGCACACAGCTTGAGTGAAAAGTGGAAACCCAGATGCTTTCTGCCCCGAATCCTACCAGCTTGTCCACTCTTTCCCGCATTTCCCCTGCTGCCTTATTGGTAAAGGTAATCGCCATGATATTCCAGGGATTGACTCCCTTCTCTTCGATCAGATAGGCAATCCTGTGGGTCAGCACCCTGGTTTTCCCTGAACCGGCTCCCGCCAGGATCAGCACAGGGCCTTCTGTATGAAAAACAGCTTCTCTCTGCTGTGTATTTAATGTATCATAGATACTCATATCTGAAATCCTCCCTTTTATCTTCCCAAAAAAGGAAACGTTTGTTCCTATAATATACCACAAAACAGCGGTCCAAGTGAATATTTATTTGCCCACTAGTCATTGTTCGGCTAGTATATCATATTTGTCTGATCTCATGCAAGTCTGGGGAAAGACCCTCTGGAAGAAAACACGAATTCTCCAGCCTGAAGCCTTTGGAAATCCCACCCACCTGTTTACTGCAGCTGTGCTGTTACAAAAAAATCCCCGCCCAAACAGCGAGGATTTTATTATCTGAATTTCATAGCTTCAGTTTGTATTCTGTCAACCCGGAACTTTCTGGCTCTTTTTAATAATAAACAGAACTGCCAGCAGAAGAAGGATTCCCATAGGAAGCGGAATCCAGGGCACTTTCACAAATCCGGCTATAATATAAGTAATAAAGCTGATGACCGCAGCCAAAACAGCATAGGGAAGCTGTGTTGACACATGATTTACATGGTCACACTGAGCTCCTGCAGAAGCCATGATGGTGGTATCCGAAATGGGCGAACAATGGTCACCGCATACAGCCCCTGCCATACAGGCTGAGATAGAAATGATCATTAATGTAGGATCGGAATTTTCAAACACTTTTACTACAATAGGAATCAGAATACCAAAGGTTCCCCAGGAAGTCCCTGTGGCAAAAGCCAGGAAACATCCGATCAGAAAGACGATGGCCGGCAGGAAATTCATAAGACTTCCTGCTGCAGATTCTGTAGCCATCTCCACAAATTCTGCAGCTCCCAGACTGTCTGTCATAGCTTTTAAGGTCCAGGCAAAGGTAAGGATCAGGATAGCCGGAACCATAGCCTTAAATCCTTCCGGTATGCACTCCATACAGGAGCGGAATACCAGTACTCTTCTCGCACTGTAAAAAATTACCGTAATAATCAGGGCGATCAGACTGCCGATAGACAAGGCTATAGATGCATCACTCTGAGAGAAGGATTCTACAAGACTGGTGCCGCTGAAAAATCCGCCGGTATAGATCATTCCCACAATACAGCAGATTACCAAAACGATTACAGGGAAGACCAGGTCGATAACCTTTCCCTTAGGATTGGGTTTCAATGCAGAAGCGGCTTCATCCAAACGTTTCCCGGAAGTGTAGATATCTCCCTTCATAGCATTGGCCTCATGAACAGCCATAGGTCCAAAATCTACTTTCATCAATACAATGGCAAACATCATCACAATGGTCAGCAAAGCATAATAGTTGTAAGGGATCGCCCGGATAAAAATGGCAAATCCATCTTCCCCTTCTACAAACCCGCTGACTGCTGCTGCCCAGGAAGACACTGGGGCGATAATACATACCGGAGCCGCCGTAGCATCAATAAGATAGGAAAGCTTTGCCTTGGATACATTGTGCTTATCCGTGATGGGCCGCATAACGCTTCCCACTGTAAGGCAGTTGAAATAATCATCTACAAAAATCAGGATTCCCAGAATGATTGTTGCAATCTGGGCTCCTACTCTGGTCTTAATATGGACTCCGGCCCATCTTCCGAATGCGGCAGAGCCTCCTGCGCTGTTCATCATGGAAACCATAGATCCCAGAATAACCAGGAAAATCAGGATTCCCACATTATAGGGATCTGAAAGAACACTGATAAATCCATCTTCCACCAAATGGACCACAGTTCCTTCAAATCCGAAATTGGAGTAAAACAGCGCTCCTACGAGAATTCCTACGAAAAGGGAGCTGTACACTTCCTTTGTGATAAGCGCCAGCACAATGGCCACTACAGGCGGCAGCAGAGACCAGATTGTGGCATATACCGCCGGCTCCTGCACTTGTTCCCCCTCAGCGGCAAATACCGTCACTGACCATAAAACTGTCAGGAACAGTGACAGGACCAGGCCTGTTCCAAATAATCTCTTTCTGTTTTTCATAATCTTATCCTTTCTGATTGTATAGTATCCCGTCTGTTTATTCCGGGACTTTCTCCTCGGCGTACAATGGGTCTTTCCTTTGTACTTCAAGAGTAAACGAAAAGAAAACCATGAGCCTTTTCCGAAATGGATGCGCCCATGGTCTTATAAATTCTTTTCCTGTATCCTTTGTCCTGCCTAAACAAAATTCAGAGAAAGAAACGGATAGCGCTCCACTTTTCGTGACAGAATACGGTATATTATACAGTATTCCAGGAAGACCTCCCGGGCGGATAGTCTTCCTTCGGCAGCTTCCCCTTTCCTCTTCTGCGGCTGTCCCCGCCCTGTGCAGAAGGCTACTCTTGAAACCTGCGCCTCTATCGTCTCACTGGTTTTAACCAGATTTGATTTCCTTTTGTGTTATCATACCATTATTTATCTTGTATGCCAATACAAAAAGCGACAAATTTTACGATTTTCCCCCATCTCTTCCGGCATACCAGGAAATCCTTACGGAAAATCATTTACAAATAGTTTTCAAAACTATATAATAAGGAGCAGAGGTGATAAAATGACAATTGATACAAAAGACATATTAAACAGCATACTTTCCAGCATATCCAGAATTGATTATATTAAGCCGGAAGAGATTCCCGGTATTGATCTATATATGGACCAGGTAACTACCTTTATGGAGGAACATCTCCGTTCTTCCAAACGCCACAGAGAGGACAAGATCCTGACAAAGACCATGATCAACAACTATGCCAAAAACGACCTTCTTCCTCCTCCGGTAAAGAAAAAATATTCCAAAGAACATATGCTGATGCTGATTTTCATCTATTATTTCAAAAATATACTGTCGATCAGTGATATCCAGAAGCTTCTGGGGCCTCTTGCTCAGAAATACTTTCCCGGGGAGGGCAGCATCGATCTTACAGCCCTTTATGAGGAAATTATGAAGCTGGAGGTGGAACAGATAGAACCCCTTGCTAAAGATGTGACCAGAAAATTTTCCCTGGCAAATGACTCTTTTCAAGATATTTCTGAGGAAGAAAAAGAATTTCTTCATAAATTTGCTTTTATCTGTATGTTAAGTTTTGATGTGTATGTAAAAAAACAGGTCATTGAAAATCTCATTGACCAGATGTCCGAAGAAGGAACTGATTAGAATCTTTTCTATTATTACAAAAGGACCGCCCTTAGGCCGCATATATCAGGAATCTTTCAAGCTCCTATACGGCACAAAGGGCAGTCCCTCTGTATTTTTTAAATTATATTCTTATGATTTTCCATAATTTTTTCTACAATCTCTCTGCCTTTCCTGCCGGCCTCTTCAATAACCTGGACATCCCCCTTAAAATGCCACATTCCAAGAGATGCTTTCAGAATGATTTCCGGGATTGTTCCCTCTATTAAAGGTTTCATTCCCTGATAGAGCACTAAAGACCTTTCCATGCTGGCAGATACGTAATTTCCATACCACCCCATTTTCTCTGTTTCCTCATCGCTCATCCAGGGGCAGTACTTATCCCGTATGCATATATAGGTCTCTACCCCAGTCTCTATAAGCACATCCAGAAGAATGTCCTCTCTCAGGATATCCTCATAGAAAGAGCGGTAAGGCGTCTGAGACAGTGCCGTATAATTCAGACAGATTAACGTAGCTGAATAGAGGACTGGCGTCTCATGTCTGTTTACATACATCTTCGTATAACCTGCCAGTCGGTGGAAAATACGTCTTACAATCTCTACCGCCATCTCTCTTTTGCTTTTAAAATGGTAAGCAGTAAGCCCTACACTGATATGTACCTTAGATGCAATCTGCCGAATGCTGGTTTTAGTATAACCCTGGGTCAGAAATAATTCCCTGGCTATCTGAAGAATTTCCTCTTTTTTGCTGTCGATTTTTTTTTCTGTACTCATTTATAATATTTCCTTAAGAGAATTACGGCTGAAATCCTTTGGCTATGGCATCATTTGGGCAGTTCATAGCACATCTTCCGCACTCCAGACATCCAAAATGATGTATAAAATATTTTCCCTCTTCGTTAGGGAATATTACATCCTCCATACAGACTTCTTCGCAAGTACCGCATCCAACACATTTTTCCTGATCGATTTCATAGGCCCATGGACGTTTGGAAGCTCCTCCGAAAGAAAATCTCAGTCTGCACACTTCATCATCTTCCGGCAGATGGAAGATTTCTCCGTCACCCCTGTCCAGCACAAAGATCCGGAACATATCTAAGTCCTTATGATAGAGAGCCTTTGTCCCCGGATTCAGCTCCCAATATCTTTTGTAGATTTCCTGGTTTTCCTCAGGGGGCAGCTCTCTGACATGAGCGCTGATCCGTACACTTGCAGAAAGACGCTTCACAGTTTCTCTCACAATAACGCCCACAATATACGGATTCTTTTGAAGTTCATAATACACAGGTTTTCCTTTTGCAAGACCAATGAAAAAATCCCCGCTGTCATCCAGCTGATGGACTTCCAGACCTCTGGCTGTAGGCGTCCTGCCATCCAAAGATGTGGTCCCTATGATCATATAGCCCACTTCTTTTACAAACTGAAAGGCCGCATTTTTAATCTCTTCATTTGTATTTTTTTCTGTAAGCCCAAGACAGGGCTTTGGATTAAACATACTCATAACTGCCTCCTCCATCACGCTTCTTCATAACTGATATTTATCTCAATCTTATGGAATTTTGCCCGTATAATCGGATAGATGCACGCAATAGCCAGATAAACAAAAATTCCGATAATATGCCCTACCTGGATTTCCAGACATTCATAATATACAAAGGCCGCGCTGACCAGCGCTCCAAGAATACATAAAAATGTATAAGCGTTGTCATTAATATGGAACTGAGAGTGCTTCCATATTTCCGGGATTTTTTTAGGCATTGTGATAATGGCAAGGCAGAGGATAACCTGCACACAGTTTGCAAGAGTATTCCCTATATTGGCAACATCGCCGATATTCATGCCGCTTAAAATGATAATAGAGCAAAGCACATAAATCGTCAAGATAATAAAATGAGGAGTTCCACTGGTAGCCATAGAAAGCAAGGCTGCTGCAGACATCACACCGGTAAAACCTCCGGTAAAAAACTGTTCTTCAGAAAAATACCCTGGCTCCAGATGGATAAAACCAAAGCCGGCAAAAACCAGGAGGGCTAAAATCAAAATGATCACCATAGCATACTGGACCTTTGCAGCTACCTGGATTCCCGTCAGATTTAGAACTACAAATACTGTGAGAATTGCAAAGGCAACCAGCTTTCCATTAATCTCAGGAAAAGCAGAAAGTACATAATCTGCAAAAGATATAGAATATGTAGCTGCTCCAAAGAAATAGCTGACGAATACTACAGAATACAATCCCGCAAACCATTTTCCTCCAAACATAGCTGCCTGGGTATAAAAACCTCCGTTCATCCGGATTGTGGCAGACAGGAAGAACTGAGGCAATGCTACAATTGTTACCATAATTGCGCATATAATATAGGATAAGATAATAGAGCGTCCTGTAATTCCTATGGCCAGCCCAGTCATAGTCATAACGCCTCCGCCAATTACATTACCGATTACAATAGCCAGCAGGTCACCCCTGCCCAAACTTTTAGAACCATCTGCATTTGTTTTTGCCATACTTACACCTCTTTCTTTTCTTCCTCTGCCCAGGCAGACATTCTCAGAGAGTATCTCTCCTGGATCAGCGTATTCAGTACCAGCTGAGGCCGGTCTTTCAGCTGAAGATAGGTAGGCTTTCCTTTGGAAGTCATAAAATAAATTTCTCCGTTGGATAAACGGTTAAAATCCAAGATCCTGCACTCTGGCTGCCCATGGTTAACAGTAGCAGCCGGCATAAACCGTATATCCCCAATAAGAGAAAACACTTTTTCTCTGACCCGTTCTTCCGGATCCTGATCTGTAAGTCCCCATAAAATGTCTTGTCCTTCCATCTTCTCTCCTCCGGCAGTCTATTTTTGCACTGATCCCGCTTCTACAAATTTTCCCCCTATATTCTTAACAATCTTTCCTGCCTGTTCTCTCACATATTCGCTGTCCAGCAGAATTGTCATAAAGCAGTGGGGCCTTATGATTTTTTTATAAACAATTGGACAGTGTCTCACACCAGCAGGGCAATAGATGCAGGTATTTCTGGTTATGGTATATGGCTCTCCTTCAATATAGAAATCTGCCTCTCCCCACTGAGCATTTACATCATCTTCCTTGTCATTAAAGCTAGGCATGAAAAATACCAATTCATCTACATCATGGACATGTTCATCCACATATGGATTTTTGTTTGGGATCTCATAAAACCAGGAAAGACTCATATTTACTTTACAGTCCGGAAATAAATCTGCAGAACTATAAGTCTGCCCCAGAGTCCTCCCTGTCTTAATATCTCCCTTGTCATCCCGGATATCATCCAGTACCGGCGGTACATAATCTGGTGATACAATCAAATGTTCCCACTTTCTTTTTGTCATAAAAATCCCCCGTTTCTCTTTACTGAACGTGTTCAGTTTCTTTATATTTCTTATACTACTGAACGCGTTTAGTTTTGTCAAGTAGCATTTTACCTTATTAAAAAAATAAAGCAAAAGCCCAAAATATCTTCATAACGCAAAGAAGGACCGGCCACTCCAGGCTCGGTCCTTCTTTGGTGAATCAACTTTATCCCTTATTCTTTTGAAATCCTGTCAAATACCATATCATAACCGTCGTTTCCATAATTCAGGCTTCTGTTCACGCGGCTGATGGTAGCTGTGGAAGCCCCTGTCTTCTCAGATATCTCCAGATAGGTCTTCTTCTCTTTTAACATCTTAGCTACTTCAAATCTCTGAGATAAAGATAAAATCTCATTTACTGTGCATACGTCCTCAAAAAACTGGTAGCATTCTTCTCTGCTCTTCAGGCTGAGTACTGCGTCAAACAGTGAGTCAACTGCTTCTGTATGAATCTTTTTGCTCATATCACATATCTCCTTATATCAATTTCGCACCCATGACAAGAGAATAACGTTCAAGTTTTTCACTGCTTTGCCGTACTGTTTCATTAACGCTTTAGCAGTTATATCTCCTATCACTTTCATATATATTAGCACAGTAAATTCTTAAAGTAAAGAACAGACTTCGACTTTCTCCACATTATTTATGAAAATTCTATAAAATTTTGTCTTTATTGACATATTTCTTAAATTCATCAACGTTTCTATTGACAATAAGCTCCTCTGGAAATCCCATTTCATCTAAAATCCTCTGGACATAGTCATGACATCCTACCAAAGTATCCGTGTGGGCATCACTGTTTACGATTACTGGAGCCTGGTATTCTCTGCAGTATTTCAGCATAATCCTGATGTTTTCTTCCCCACCCTGTCTGCCGCACCGGGGGTCCAGAGAATTATTATTTACTTCCAGCAGAACTCTATGTTCCTTAGCGCTCTGGACTAAGGCAAGATAGTCTACTTCATATCTGGCATCGTCAGGATGTCCGATTATGTGCAGATAGGGATTCTTCATAACTTCCAGATAAGCATTGGTATTCTCTTCCCTGGTTCCGGGCTTTATACAGGGCACATGCATGCTGGCAATAACGATATCCATTTTTGCCAGGGTCTTTTCTCCCATGTCCACATGGCCCTCATAATCCATAATATTCAGCTCAGTGCCCATATAAAGTTCTACTCCATACATTTCCCGGTCCACCATTTTCAGATTTTCAAAATAAAAAAGCTGACAGGTTCCAGGCATTTTCATAGAGTGTTCTGTAATCCCCAGAAGTTCCAGGCCTTTCTCAGAAGCTGCTTTTGCCATTTCCCGGATAGTGCTGTAGGCGTGGCCGCTGGCAATGGTATGGGTGTGTGCATCTAAAACATATTTCATATTATTCTCCTTCCTTTCCTAACATCAAACTACATATTTTCTCAAAGGCGGAATCATGATCATAATCTGTGCCGCCACACAGGACAAAATAAAGGTCAGAATCCAAAAGATCAGGATCCCTGCATACCCGATTCTTAAAGGAGTTATATGCAGAAATTTATAGAAGAAATTCAGAAATACCGGATGTATCAAATAGATACCAAAACATAGACCTCTGTGGACAGAAAACCAGGATCCAGAAACATTTGCTCTGGATACAGCCAGGAAGATCCCCATAGACATCAGGACGATCCAGGGTGAATCGTATGAGACCGGAAAAAGTTGTAAGCAAAAACCATTAACGATCAGTATTACTCCCATCACAGCGGCTACTGCTCCTCCGATTTTCCAGCTCCATTCCACACAATCCCTAAGATAATACCCTGCCACATAATAGAACAAATATATTCCGGCAAAAGGATAGGTAAATCCCAGATAGAATCCTGTTAGCTGTTCTGCAAAAGGCAGTATGCTGCTAAAGCAAAAGCCCAGCAGTAAACCATATTCTAAAAGCCGTTTTCCCCCATAGGCAATAACCACCTTTAAAAGAGGAGTAATGAGATAAAGACCAATCAATTCATATAAATACCACATATGGGCCCAAGTATTTCCCGACAGCGTCATGAGGAATCCTTTTCCTACCATGGTCAGGGAAAAGGTCCGTTCAGTCATGACCAGTTCCATAACAGCGAACACTGTTCCGAAAATAAGAAGAGCCAAAAGGATTCTCCGCACATAATGCTTCAGCAATCTTTCAATGGTAATCTTCTTTTCCGGAGTCAAAAATAATGCTCCTGAGATCATAAGGAAAATAGGAACACCTGCTGTCATCAGATTTTTTACGGTTTCATACACGATTTTCTGCCCCTGATTCATCTCTACGGCTATGGTATCGGATACCCCGGAAATCACATGGAGCATTACTACCATGGCTATCGCCGTCCATCTGAGGATATCCAAATATCCCAGTTGTTTTCTTTTCTCTTCCATAACTGTCTCCTTCTTGTTCATCAGACATCCTTTTCCTTCTGATGAAACATTTTAATAGCCTTCCCTCCCCGGCTTCACAGCTATTTTAATACATTTGTCCCACCACCACAAGGAGCCAAATATAAAGTCCGATACCTGGCAATTATCTGCCGGCTCAGGCACAGCAGCCCTTTGCTGAGCGTATTGTACGAAAAAGCAGCAGAGCTGTTCCTCCTGAAAGGATACAGTTCTGCTGCTTTTCTTTACCTGTATCAGATAATCTCGTTAAACAGTTCTTTTACTGTAGGATAGATTTTTACAAATTTCTGATATCTCTCCTCATATTTTGCAGCCAGTTCCGGTTCAGGCTCTACTGTATCAATAACCTTCACGATTTTTTCAGCTGCTTCTTCTACTGATGCAAACTCTCCGTTGGCTACTGCTGCCAGCATGGCTCCCCCTAAGGCCGGGCCTTCCTCAGATTCGATAACATCCACTTTAATGTTCAGGATATTGGCGATCATCTTTTTCCACAGAGGGCTCTTGGCTCCGCCGCCGCAGATCTTGGTCCGCTCAATCTGGATACCCAGAGATTTTGCAACCTCAAAGGAGTCCCTGATAGCGAAGGCTACACCTTCCAGAACTGCCTGAGTCATATCTGCTCTGGTGCTGTCCATGGTCAGTCCGATAAAGGTTCCTCTGGCATTAGGATTATTGTGAGGAGACCGCTCTCCCATGAGATAAGGCAGGAAGAAGACGTTATTCTCTCCCAGCTTCTCAATCTTTGCCTGTTCTCCACTGTAGTCCTTTGTGCCGATGATCTCGTCCATCCACCATTTATTGCAGGAAGCTGCACTCAGCATACAGCCCATCAGATGATAGTGACCGTCTGCGTGAGCAAAGGCATGAAGGGCATTATTGGGGTCTACGCCGAATTCTTTGCTGGAAATAAAGATGGTTCCGCTGGTTCCCAGGGAAATGTTGCACATTCCGTCACCAACTGTACCGGTTCCTACTGCAGCCGCAGCATTGTCTCCGGCTCCTGCCACAATCTTGCAGGTCTCCGGGATGCCCAGCTCTTTCGCCAGCCCAGGTTTTAATGTGCCTACTGTTTCATAGCTTTCGAAAAGCTTCGGCATCTGTTCCTCTGTAACTCCGCAGATATCCAGCATCTCTTTGGACCAGCAGCGGTTCTTCACATCCAGAAGGAGCATTCCAGATGCGTCGGACATATCACAGCTGTGGGTTCCGGATAATTTATAAGCCAGATAATCCTTTGGCAGCATGATTTTTTTAATCCGTTTAAAGTTCTCCGGTTCGTTTTCCTTTACCCAGAGGATTTTTGGCGCGGTAAAGCCGGCAAAAGCAATATTGGCTGTATACTGGGACAGTTTATCCTTGCCGATCACATTATTTAAATAATCTGTCTCTTTTCCTGTTCTTCCATCATTCCAGAGAATTGCAGGACGGATTACCTGGTCCTTTTCGTCCAGGATCACCAGGCCGTGCATCTGTCCGCCAAAGCTGATGCCGGCTACCTGACTCTTATCGCAGTCAGCAGTAAGCTCTTTGATTCCTTCCAGGCTCTGCTCCCACCAGTCTTCCGGATTCTGTTCAGACCATCCCGGATGAGGGAAAGAAAGGGGATATTCTCTGGAAACGATCTTCTGGATCTTTCCTTCTCCATCCATGAGCAGCAGCTTCACGGCAGAAGTTCCTAAATCTACTCCAATGTATAACATATTTTCTCTCCTTTACTGAATGGGGACTGCCGCAAGATACGACAGCCCCTATGATTCATGTCCTTTTCAACTTTTATGCAAATGGATTTTCTGTTGGATACAGAACGCCCTTCGGCTGATTGTAGTTAATTTCTTCTACATCAATACCGAGATACTTGAATACCTCATACAGAGCTTTTCCATAGTGTCCAAAAGCAACAGCTCCGTGATGCGGGTAATTCTTTTCTACCAGAACATGACGGTAGAAACGTCCCATCTCAGGAATAGCAAAAATACCGATGCCGCCAAAGCTCTGTGTTGCCACAGGAAGAACTTCACCATGAGCAATGTAAGCCCGAAGCTTGCAGTCAGAAGTGCTCTGAAGACGGTAGAAGGTAACGTCACCTGGAATAATATCTCCTTCCAGAGTTCCCTGTGTAACTTCTTCCGGAAGATTTCTTGCCATGATCATCTGATATTTCATAGTGCAGGAAGTCAGTTTTCCGGAAGTTGTATTTCCGCAGTGGAATCCCATAAAGGTATCTTTCAGTGTATAGTCATATTTTCCTTTGATCTCGCTGTCATAGATAGATGCAGGAACCGTATTGTTAATATCCAGAAGAGTAACGGCGTCCTGGCTGATCACAGTACCGATGTACTCGCTTACAGTACCCCAGATATCTACTTCACAGGATACAGGGATTCCTCTTCCTGTAAGACGGCTGTTTACATAGCAGGGAACAAATCCAAACTGAGTCTGGAATGCAGGCCAGCATTTTGTAGTCAGAGTCACATATTTTCTGGAACCTTTGTGAGCTTCCACCCAATCCAGCAGAGTAATCTCATACTGAGCCAGTTTTGGCAGGATTTCTGGCTTCATATTGCCTTCTCCCAGTTCCTTCTCCATGTCTTTGGCAACTTCCGGAATACGTGGATCTCCTTCATGATTCTTGAAGGCTTCAAAAAGATCCAGCTCAGAGTTTTCTTCAATCTCAATTCCCAGGTCATAAAGTCTCTTAATAGGAGCGTTGCAGGCCAGGAAGTCCTGAGGACGTGGTCCAAAGCTGATTACTTTCAGATTCTTTAATGCTACTATAGCTCTTGCGATAGGAATAAATTCTTCAATCATATCTGCTACTTCTGCAGCAGTTCCTACCGGATACTCAGGAATGTATGCTTTTAAGTTACGCAGCTTCAGGTTATAGCTAGCATTTAACATACCGCAGTAAGCATCGCCTCTTCCCTGTACAAGGTCTCCTTCTTCAGCTGCTGCCACTACCATACATGGTCCATGGAAATATTTTACTA
>ERZ1643251.3616-NODE-3616-length-14132-cov-4.584855_pt1 | contig 14132 bp, 12 predicted proteins | sample MGYA00579261_ERZ1643251 | MGnify/ENA primary metagenome ERZ1643251 (study PRJEB29033, sample SAMEA4952267) | chicken gut metagenome | biome: Broiler Chicken; feature: Gastrointestinal Tract; material: Caecum | place: Ireland | collected 2018 | study: Broiler... | reverse complement strand
TGGTGGTAGTGCCTATGTCCGCCGTAATCAAGTTTCCCAGGTCTCTTTTCAGTACATCCCCCGTCTCGCCCTCACCCATACCCTCGGTGAGCACATGCAAACCGTTTCTTTCGCCGGTGCGGGCGCTGTCCGGGTAAATTCCCGGACAGCGCCCGCATCCTGTACAGATATGGCAGCGCAGTCCTTTTTTGTGATTGTTATACAAATTGATTTCTCTCCCTGTCATAATGATAATTAATGGAAGCCAGACTCGTCTCCAGCTTTTTTCTGTCAATCTCCAATTCTTCGCACAATTCTGCAAGGTCACTGTAAAAATCTCTCAGCTTCATATTTATAAAGCTCAAAAGCATCACCGGATCCTGAGGTATCATTTCAGCGCTCCTTTCCGTCTTTGGCCGTGGATAGTATCAGCTCCATATTCCCCAAAAGAGATACCTCTCCGTAGCCGGAAGGAAGCAGAAGATGATCCCCCTTGCGCACCGATCTTGCTCCGATGACGCCCTCTCCGTCCAGAACGCTGACGATCAAAAAAGGATCCTCCTGAGGAAACTGAAGCGCCCCTGCCAAAGATACTTTCCACACCTTGTAGTAATCGCATTCCACCAAAAGCTTCCTTTCGTTCCAAGGCATTCCCCGAGTATGGGACACCGCCTCCCTGAAGGTCTCATCCGGCACATTAATCACGTCAATGCTCTGCTCCACGTGAAGCTGCCTGGGTTTTCCATCCACCAGCCTGCCGTAATCATAAACACGATAGGTAATATCGCTGCTCTGTTGGGTCTCAAGGATCAAAAAGCCTCCCGTAATGGCATGAACCGTACCAGGATTAATCTGAATAAAATCACCCTTTTGTACCGGCACCCGGCGGATCAGCTCCTCATATCTTCCGGCTTCTATCATATCCCGAAGCTCCTGCCTTGTGCGGGCGTGATGCCCGATTATGAGTTCTGCCCCCTGGGGGCAGTCCATGATATACCAGCATTCCGTCTTACCGTACAGACAGCTTTCGTGCTCCCTGGCATACTCGTCGTCGGGATGCACCTGAATGCTTAAATCTGTCCTGGCATCGATTATTTTTACCAGCAGCGGGAACTCCAAAGCCTTGAGACCTCCAAAGAGCTCCCTGTGCTCTGCATAAAGCCAGGAGAGAGTCTTACCCTGAAACGCTCCCTCTTCTATGACGCAGTCTCCGTGAGGATGGGCGCTGACGGCCCAGCACTCGCCTATGCCATCCCCCTCATTCCGGTAATGGAATTCCTTTATAAGCCTGTCCCCGCCCCACACACACTCTTTCAAAACCGGCTTTAGGGACAGCATGGGGCGAGGGTTGTAATTTCCAGCAGGGCTTTCTCCTTCCCTCTCCCCCGGCGCCCTTGTCTCCGTCCGATATGCGCTTTTTGCCTCATCCCGTTCAAACTCCGTTGAAAACATACTTTACTTACCTTTCCAGCATGAAAAAAATGTCATAAGGTTTCCAGTTTTTCCCCATCAATGAATATACACCGTTCTCAAAGCTGATGCAAGAAATATGTACTATTTTTCTTTTATCGCTTTTTGTTTGGCTCTGCGTATAATCTCCATGCACATTCTTCCATTGTGGTAGGGACATTTCCAAGGTTCCGCCTCCGGGGCGTCCTTTGCCGGTCTTCCATTTTCATCGGCGTACCAGAACCACTCTCCCCCTTCTCTCCTGTCCACCAGGTGCTCCTTTATATAATCCCAAATATCCTCCGCAGCTTCCAGATACCGCCTCTCTCCGCTTTTCTGCCAGGCATTGTAAAAGCCAACCACTCCTTCCGCCTGCACCCACCAGATACGTCTTGTGTCCGTTTTTCCTCTCTCACACTCATTCTCCAGCGAATGATTTCTGTATGCCCTTTCAAACACCTGCTGTTCCAACGCTGCAGTGATGGGACCCATTTTCTTTCTGTATCCGGCGTCGCCCAAAATCTCCGTGCACTGATCCACAAGCCATGCCGTCTCAATATCATGCCCATAGGAGTGCAGATCCAGCAGGCTATTCATCTGTTTGTCAAAAAAAACCTCCTGACGGCGCAGCAGGGGATTATATATCTTCTCCACAATCAGATCGAGCATCCAGCGAAGCTTGTCCCCAACCATTCCATCCTGTGTGACTCTATAATACTCCGTATATGCCTCCAGCACATGCAGGAGAGTATTCATGGTTCGTTCCGCCATCACTCCGTTCTCAGACAGCTTTTCATTGGACGCAGGCCGAAAATCCTCCGTCTGAGCCTCCTTATAGCCATACCGGTCAAAACATTTTTCCTCGATCATCCTCACGAGCCGACCCGCAAGCAAAAGCGCCTCCTGCTCCCCGAAAGCTCTATAATAAGAGGAAAGAGCGTATACCGCAAAAGCCTGATTATAGGTATGCTTTGTGCCATCCTCCACTCTCCCGTCGCAGGTCAGCGACCAAAATACGCCTCCTCTCTCTTTGTCAAAACAATGATTCCTTAAAAAATCATAGGCGTGAACCGCATATTCCCGCAGCTCCTTCTCTCCCAAGCAGATATACGCGTTTGAAAAAAACCACAGTATTCTGCTGTTCAATATACAGCTTTTCTCCGCGTCCTTTTTCACCTGAAGAGCTCCATCCACATATCCGTAATAGCCGCCGTGCTCCTCATCCTTCAGCCCTTTCCAGAATGGAAGAATCTTCCTTTGAAGATGCTCTTTCATTTCCTTCTGCAGCATTATCCCGTACCTCCTTTTGCCGTTGTTCCCCTGCGGCACCCAGCGCAGTCCCCTAAAGCAGTTGATTGCATCTTTACATACGGCATTAATCTTTAACTTTATTTATTTAGTTAAATCTTGTTTTATTTAGCTAAATAAATAATATTTATAAAGTAAATTATACAGTTAAAGTTAATTTTTTTCAATGAATATTTTCCGGCACAAAAAGGACGTGTCCGCTTATGCGGAACACGTCCCTCGTTTTTTGATTCCGGCTGAAAGCCGACCGTTCTCCACCGTAATCAGAATTGTATCTCCCGCTGCCGCCTGATCTGCCAGAATCAGCTTTGCCGACAAGGTTTCCACGTATTTTTGAATATATCTCTTTAGAGGGCGGGCCCCATAAACAGGATCATAGGCGTTTTCCACCACAAAAGACAGCGCCTCCTCGGTCAGCTCTATCTTCAGGTCTCTGTCTGCCAGACGTCTGTTCAGATCATCAATAATCAGATGAATGATTCCGCCGATGTTGTCTCTGGTCAAAGGCTTAAACAAAATGGTTTCATCCAACCGATTCAGAAACTCCGGTCTGAAATGTGCCCGAAGATCTTTCATAACCATTTCCTCCACCTCGGGCTGAATGCTTCCATCCTGCTGGATACCATCCAGAAGGTAACCTGCGCCGATATTGGAGGTCATAATCAGAATGGTATTTTTAAAGTCCACCGTCCTGCCCTGAGAATCCGTAATTCGTCCATCGTCCAGCACCTGCAGCAGGATGTTGAACACATCCGGATGGGCCTTTTCAATCTCGTCAAACAAAACCACGCTGTAGGGCTTTCTGCGCACTGCCTCAGTGAGCTGGCCGCCCTCCTCATATCCCACATATCCGGGAGGCGCTCCGATCAGCCGGGACACAGAATATTTCTCCATATACTCGCTCATGTCAATACGGACCATATTATTCTCATCGTCAAACAGCGCGGCTGCCAGTGCCTTGGCCAACTCCGTCTTACCTACGCCGGTAGGCCCCAAAAACAGGAAGGAGCCAATAGGCTTGGTAGGATCCTTAATACCCGCCTTGGAACGGATAATGGCTTCCGTCACTTTGGTGACTCCCTCATCCTGCCCGATCACTCTCTTATGAAGCTCCTCATCCAGATGAAGCGTCTTGTTTCTCTCGCTTTCCGTCAGCTTTGCCACCGGGATTCCCGTCCATCTGGAAATGATTTTTGCAATCTCCTCATCGGATACCTTTTCATGCACCAAAGACAGGTCGGAAGCGTTCACTCTTTCCTCCTCCCGCTCCAGCTGCTTCTTCAATGCCGGCAGTCTGCCATAGCTGAGCTCCGCTGCTTTCTCAAGGTTGCCTTCCCTCTGGGCGATTTGAATCTCATTGTTCACCTGATCGATCTCCTCACGCAGCTTTGACAGCTTTTCCACGGAGGACTTTTCATTATCCCACTGGGCCTTTCCGTTGGTAAATTCCTCCTTCAGCTCCGCAAGCTCCCTCTGCAGGTCTGCAAGCCTCTCCTGGCTGAGCCTGTCATCCTCCTTTTTCAGAGCGGCCTCTTCGATTTCCAGCTGCATGATCCTTCGCTGCAGCTCGTCAAGCTCCGTGGGCATACTGTCCAGCTCCGTCTTAATCAAAGCGCAGGCCTCGTCCACCAGATCGATGGCCTTATCCGGCAGAAAACGGTCTGAAATATATCTGTTGGATAAAACCGCAGCGCTCACAAGAGCGTTATCCATAATTTTTACCCCATGATAAACCTCATAGCGCTCCTTAAGTCCCCGGAGAATGGATATGGTATCCTCCACCGTTGGCTCATCCACCTGAACAGGCTGGAACCGTCTCTCCAGGGCAGGATCCTTCTCAATATATTTCCTGTACTCATCCAGGGTAGTGGCTCCGATACAGTGCAGTTCTCCCCTGGCCAGCATGGGCTTTAACATGTTGCCGGCATCCAGCGCGCCGTCCGTCTTACCGGCTCCCACAATGGTGTGCAGCTCATCAATAAACAGTATAATCTGTCCATCGCTGTTTTTCACATCCTCAAGCACCGCCTTCAGACGCTCCTCAAATTCTCCTCTGTATTTGGCGCCGGCCACCAGAGCTCCCATGTCCAGGGCGAATATTTTTTTGTCCTTCAGCCCCTGGGGCACGTCTCCCCGTACAATCCTCTGAGCCAGGCCCTCCACCACGGCTGTTTTGCCCACGCCGGGTTCTCCGATCAGCACAGGATTGTTTTTGGTCTTTCTGGAGAGAATCCGAATCACGTTTCTTATCTCATTGTCCCTTCCGATCACAGGGTCCAGCTTTTGGCTGCCAGCCTTTTCCACCAAATCCTGTCCGTATTTTTCCAATGTGTCATAAGTAGCCTCGGGATTGTCGCTGGTTACTCTCTGATTGCCGCGAACTGTTGACAGAGCCTGCAGAAAACGCTCCCTCGTAATACCGTATTCCTTCCAGATCTGTGCAATTTCCCTGTTGGGATTCTTAATCATGGCTAGAAACAGATGCTCCACAGATACATACTCGTCCCCAAGCTGCTTTGCCTCGTCCTCCGCATAGGTAAGGGCTTTATTGAGGTATTGCCCGATATATATCTGTCCGCCCTGAACCTTAACACATTTGCCCAGAGCCTGCTCCGCTCTGCTTACAAAATGCTCCTTTTGTATCCCCATCTTTTCAACCAGCTTCAAAATCAAACTGTCCTCTATGGTCAAAAGGCTGTACAGCAGATGCTCCTGCTCAATTTCCTGATTGCCGTATTCATACGCCAGCTTTTCGCAGCCTTCCACTGCCTGCATGGACTTTTGGGTAAATTTTTGAATGTTCATACTCTCAGCCTCCTCATCTCAAACCTTTTCTTGTTCTATGTATACTATAACACACAGACAACAAAAATCAAGGGCAAAAGTATAAAGTTTTTATAAAGACAGAGCATTCTCCTCCTCCATTTTGTTTCGGATGCTCATCATTTTCCTGTCTATACGGTAAATGGATCTGGCACATTTGCGAAGCTCCTTTTCCACCCTTATAGACAAAATGATGCTCCACACAGGCCCAGAAATCCATTGCCTGGGTACGGAACTGAATTTCCGCCCTGACCTTTCTGCTCTCTCCCACAGGCACCCGTACAATCAGATGCAGGCTCTGATAGCCGCTGCTCTTGGGATGCTTCACATAATCCTTCTGTTTGACAAATTCAAACTCATAGTCATAGGCCATACGGCGGCAGAGTTGATAAATATCGTCCAAAAAGCTGCACACCACTCTGACTCCCGCAATATCGTTCAATCTTTCCCTTGCATTTTCCAGGGTGGGTCTTTTCCCCTTGCGAAGCAGTTTATTTACACAGCTTTCGGGAGTTTTTACCCTCCATTCCACGGATGAGATCAGTTCTCTCCCAAGCTGTGCGTACGCCTTTTCGTTCATATCAAGAAGTCTTTTCTCCAGAATTCTGCAGGCTCTCTCATAATCCTGTGAAAATGCCTTTTCTCCCAGCCGCTCCTTTGTGTGCTCCAACAACATACCCCACTGAGTATCTCTCTTCCTTTTCTCCATCTCTTCCCTTTTCCTTTTCCATTTTCCGCCCCTACGGTGCACTTCAGACCGAGAGTTTTATTTTCCTTACAAATTATTCCACAGATTTCAGATAATTATTATATATCTAAAAAAGGCGCCCCAAAATCAGGGCGCCGTAAAATTTATCTGTGATTCCTGTAAAACATCTGATAAAAACTACTGTTGTAAAATGGAGGAAACCTTCTCAATCATCTCATCTTCCTTCAGTCGGAATTTTATCTCCACTCTTCTGGATGCCGCCATGTCTATTTTATCCGTAGCCGTTCCCGTTTCGTCCGTCTCGTAAACAGGCTCGCTGTAGGATCTGCCGTTTACGGTCAAAAGCTCTTGAAGCTGTGCTATTTTTTCCCGGCTCAGACCGTTTTCCTCATCCAGACAGAATCTTGCCACCGCACTGGCCCGGTTGTAGGACAACTCCATATTACTCCAATAGCCTCCATCCGTATCCGTATGTCCTTCCACGATAATCTCCGCAATATATTCCCTGTACTGATCCTGGAGCAACACCTCCAGGTATCTGGGAATAATGTCTCTAAGGATGTCTCTGCTGTTGGCGGTCAGAGTGTAGCTATTATAACGGAACAGCACGTCTGAGGAGAAAGTTATGGAGCCTGTCTGAGCATCCACCGTCATGCTGGAATTCTGGAAAGTATTTTGCAGCTCTCCGATCAGATTCGTTCTGACTCCCACAATATTCTCCAGCTCGCTTTTCGTGGCGGCAAGTTCAGCCTGGGCATCTGCAATCTCCTGATACGCTTTGTTCAGCTCTTCCTGGGTCAGTGCAGCCTGTGCATAAGCCTCCTGCAGCTGCGCCAGAGATGCCTCCAACTCTTGGTTTGACTTCTCAATTTCCGCCCTTGAGCTTTCCAAATCTGCCTGAGCCGCAGTTAAATCCAGCTGTGTCTGCTCCAAGTCGGAAGTCTTTTGCCTGTATATGGCCAGTGTAACGGCAATGATCAGAATAAAAACAAGAAGCAACGCAGCCATCATGTCTGAATAGGACTGCCAGAAGCTGTGCTCTCCAAAGGCCTCCCGGTTTTTTCGGTTATTTCTCATACACGTTCCTCATTTGTTCAAAGGTATAAAGCTGGCTGCTAATGTCGCTGCTGATGTTTTCACAGGTATCCTCCAGCTTTTTCTTCTGTTCTGCAAGCTCTTCTGAAAATTCTTCCTGGCGCTTCATTGTCTGTTCCAGCGCTTTCTGAACATTCCTGTTTACTTCCACCAGAGCCGTGACCGCCTGAATAAGGCTTTTGCAGTTGTCCCCGTAAGCCTGCTGCGCCCTTCCCGTGTCTTTCATCAGGTTTCCGAATTCCTTAAAATCCGTCTCCAGGCTGACCTGCAACTGCTCCGTAAACCGCTTTACCATCCGCTCCACACCATCTGTCTGCTCTTTTGCATCTCCCTTTAAGAGTTCTGTGATCTGTTTCAGATAATTGGACATATTCGCCTGATAGATCAGCATGGCCGCGGCATTTTCATCCTCTCCCGCCGCCGGAGGCATTGCACACTGACGAAAAACCACCAAAAAGCGTTCCAGCTTGCCGTAGGCATCCGACATAATGCTGCGGTATACAAAATTAAAAACCAGGGAAAAGAATATGCCGTATACAGAAGTGTGAAAGGCAACCTTCATTCCCGAAAGCAAAGAGCCTACATTGTCGGATATTGTAAAAATATCATTCCCGTTAAAGGAGCCCAGTCCCATAGCCAGTCCAAGAAAGGTTCCCAGAATGCCCAGCCCCGTCATGGTTCCGGATATGCCGGAATTGTAATATGTCATAGCAGTCTGATCCAGAAGATCCTCATTGATATATTCCTCCGGATCACATACATGGACATAGCCTCTTTTGGTCTGATAGTTTCTCATTCTGGCCCTGTATTTGGAAAAAGCGGTCTGCAGCGTCTCCTCTTGAAACAAATCTGTTTTATCTCTGTATTTCTCCCAGAGATTTTTTCCCGTTCCCCTATATTCCTCATACATCCGATCTGCAGCGTCCGCCAGCTCATCCGTACACCTGTTCAGCCGTCCAAAGCTGACCGCAGATATAATAAATAAAATCCCTATCACGACCAAAAATCCCACATTGATCAAAAGATTCAGAAGATTGGATGAGTCCCCGGTAAACACACCGTTGGCATACAGCACAAAAGCAAAGGTCAGCACGTATACCACAAACAAAATGTAATACAGCTTATTTTTCATATGTACCTCATTTCCGCGTCTTTGTGCGCAGATTTCTTCTCCGGCAAATTTTGTCCGCCATCGTTTCTTCTAAATTAGCATATTTAGATTTCCGACACAATTCTTTCCGGTCAATCTTAAAAAAAAATTAATGTATGGGCTCCGAAAGCCAAAATTTCCGGTGCGGACTGAAAAATACCGCCGCGACTTTAAGCCGCGGCGGTATTTTTGCATCATTTTATTTGGACTGAATTCCCTTTACCTCATATCCGGCTTCCGTGATTGCTCCTGTGAGAGCTTCGTCTGACACCTGTCCGGCGCACTCCACCTGAGCCGATCTGCCCTCAAGGCTTACATCCACCCGACTTACGCCCTCCAAAGCCTCCAGAGCCTTCTGCACTCTTCCTGTGCAATGCGCGCACATCATTCCTTCAATACTCAATACCTTTGTCATATTATCATTTCCTTTCTTTGTATGATCATTGTTTATGGTTTCCAAATTCTTCTGTTCCTCCCTCCCCTGATCCGGCCGTCCGAAACCTTTCCCTCTTGAGGTGAAGGGGCTTCGAAATCCCTTCAGCCGCAATGCGTTGCCTACCACGAAAATACTGCTCAGGCTCATGGCCGCTGCGCCGAACATGGGATTTAGTCTGAGCTCAAACGCAGGATACAAAAGACCTGCCGCCAAAGGGATTCCAATACTGTTATAAAAAAAGGCCCAAAACAGGTTCTCCTTGATATTACGGATGACCGCTCTGCTAAGCCGCATGGCCGTTACCGCATCCCGAAGATCACTCTTCATCAGAATAATATCGGCGCTTTCTATTGCCACATCCGTCCCCGCCCCAATCGCCATACCTACGTCAGCCGCCGCCAAAGCCGGCGCGTCATTGATTCCATCCCCAATCATGGCAACTCTATGCCCCTGGGACTTCAGCTGAGTTATCTTCTTTTCCTTATCTTGGGGCAGCACCTCCGCTACCACCTCCTCCAAATGGAGCTTTCTGCGGACTGCCTCCGCAGTCCGGCGGTTATCCCCGGTAAGCATAATCACTCGTACATTCATGTCATGCCATGCCTCTATGGCCTCCAAAGAGCTTTCCTTAATGCCGTCCGCCACGCCGATTATGCCTAACAGCCGTTTCTCATCGGCCACCAGCAGAGGTGTGCGCCCTTCGTCCGCCATGGCGTCCACCAGGCTCTCCCAGGAGCTATCCTCCGTTTCAATTTGATTTTCCGCAAGATACGCAGCGTTACCCACAAAATATTTCCCGGGCTTCAGCCAAGACGCCTCAAGACGTCCTTCGATGCCCCTGCCGAACACCGCGTTGAAATCCGAAACCGCAATACTTCCGTAGTCCTTCCCCTCTGCGGCTTTCACAATGGCCTCGGCCAGCGGATGTTCACTCTTTTTTTCCAGGGCCGCCGCCAAAGCAAGCATCTGATCCTGTGTATACTCCCGAGCCAGAACCCGGATCTCCATCACCTTCAGGTTGCCCTCCGTGATGGTACCCGTTTTGTCAAGCACCACTGTGTCTATCTCCTTTGCCTGCTGCAATGCCTCTCCTGATTTAATCAGTATTCCGTGGCCTGCTCCCACACCGGTTCCCACCATGATGGCCACAGGCGTGGCCAGTCCCAGGGCACAGGGGCAGGAAATCACCAGCACCGCTATGGCCGTGGAAATGGAAAATTCCGCTCCGGCCCCCGCAATGAGCCATCCAACCAGTGTAATCAGGGCTATGACAATCACCACCGGAACAAAAATCCCTGCCACCTTATCGGCAAGCTGGGCTATGGGAGCCTTGCTGGCGCTGGCCTCCTCCACCAGGCGGATAATCTGAGCCAGAGTCGTGTCATCTCCCACCTTTTCCGCCCTGCATTTCAGAAAGCCCGACTTATTCATCGTGGCGGAGACCACCTTGTCTCCCTCCTTCTTTTCTACAGGGACGCTCTCTCCGGTGATAGCCGCTTCATCTATGCTGGATCGCCCCTCTGTCACAATCCCATCCACCGGAACCAGACTTCCGGGCTTTACCACAAATATGTCTCCCTTCCGGAGAGCCTCTGTTGGGACCTCTTTTTCCTGCCCATCCTCTGTCAGCAAGACGGCCATTTTGGGAGAAAGGTCCATAAGCTTTGTGATTGCTTCGCTGGTTTTGCCTTTAGAACGGCTCTCCAAATATTTTCCCACTGTAATCAATGTGAGAATCATTCCCGCCGACTCAAAATACAGATCATGGGAATACTGCTCTACCAACGCCATATCCCCATGCCCCAGTCCATAGCTTATGCGATACATAGCAAAAATACCATAGCCTGTGGCCGCAGACGCTCCCAAGGCAATGAGACTGTCCATATTGGGGCTCAAATGCCCCAGCGTCTTAAAGCCTACTGCAAAAAACTTCCGGTTCACATATAAAATCGGCAGTAAAAGCAAAAATTGGGTCATAGCAAAATTCATGGCGTTTTCATTGCCATGAAAAGCATTCATGACAAAATCCGGTATCGGTATTCCAAACCAATCCCGATACATATGGTACATGGCCACGTACATCAAGGGGATCAAAAAAAGAACGGATATACCCAGACGCCATTTCATGGCTCTGTCCTCTGCCTTTGCTTTTTCCTGCATTCCTTCCCTTCCTGAAGCTCCCTTGGCCCCTCTTTGGTTTTCCCTGCTCCCAGATGTTATCTCTGCCCCGGAGGATCCCTGTTCCAGCAGACACGCTCCGTAGCCTGCATGCTCCACAGCCCCTATAATATCTGCTTTTCCTATGGCCTGTTCGTCGTAGGTCACCTCCATGGTTTCCGTCAGAAGATTTACAGAAGCCTTTTCCACCCCCTCCACCTTATTTACGCTCTTCTCCACATGGGAGGAGCAGGCGGAGCAGGTCATTCCCGAAATACGGTATCTTTCCTTCATAGCCTGCCTTAAACCCCTTCCTATTTTAATTTTTTTATCAGCTCCACGGCTTCGTCCACGATCTCTAAATGATCTTTTTTGATCTCTTCCACCACACAGGTCTCCATATGTTCCTTCAAAACCAGATATCCGAATGCCTGGAGAGCGCTTTCCACCGCAGCCACCTGAGTTAGAATATCCCCGCAATAACGGTTTTCATCCAGCATCTTGCCGATGCCGTTCAGCTGTCCTATCATACGGTTTAAACGGTTCTTTAACTGCTTCAGCTCCTTCTCCTGCCTCGGAGTGGTCTTGTGATGGCAACAGGACTGATTTGTATTTTTCCCGTCCATTTTATTTCTACACCTCCCTGTCCGCTTCAGCGGATACTGGAACCAAAATACCCCGCAGGGGTATTCTGTTCTTTTACAGAATATACCCCCGCAGGGTATTTGTCAATAGCTTTTATGAAAAAAGGCAGCGCTTCCAACAATATCGCCCCGCCGAAGAGCCTTCCTGGAATTATCACGTATGCTCAATACTGTAGAAGGCTCCCTCCAGATCCTCCAGAATATCCTCGATATTTTCCGTTCCCACAGACAGCCTGATGGTATTTTTTCCAATTCCCTGCATAGCCAGCTCTTCCTCCGTCAGCTGGGAATGGGTAGTGGATGCGGGGTGAATCACTAAAGATTTCACATCCGCTACATTGGCCAGCAGCGAAAACAGCTCCAGATTATCAATAAATTTCCGGGCCTGTTCCTCTCCCCCTTTGATGTCAAAGGTAAAAATAGAACCGCCGCCCCCCGGAAAATATTTGCGGTACAGCCCCCGCTGCTGCTCATCCTCGGAAAGAGATGGATGATGTACCTTTTCCACCAGCGGATGTCCGTTCAGATACTCCGCTACTCTCAGGGCATTCTGCACATGACGTTCTACTCTGAGAGAAAGCGTCTCCAATCCCTGCAGGAATAAGAAGGCATGAAACGGAGAAAGAGCCGCCCCCGTATCACGAAGAAGAACTGCTCGGATAGATGTTACAAAGGCTGCCCCCGGCGCCGCCTTGACGAACACCGCTCCATGATAGCTGGGATTAGGCTCTGTCAGCCAGGGGAATTTTCCGCCGGCTTCCCAGTCAAATTCGCCTCCCTCAACAATCACTCCTCCTATAGCAGTTCCGTGTCCCCCAATAAACTTTGTAGCGGAATGCACTACAATATCCGCCCCATAGGAGATGGGCCTCACCAGGAAGGGCGTTGCAAAAGTATTGTCCACCACCAGAGGAAGGCCATGGGCATGGGCAATCTCTGCAATCTTTTCAATATCCGCCACCTCAGAGTTGGGATTTCCCAGGGTTTCCACAAAAACCGCTTTGGTATTTTTACGGATTGCCCCGGCAATTTCTTCATAGTCAAAGGGATCCACAAAAGTGGTTTCCACTCCAAATCCCCTTAAGGTATGCTCCAGAAAATTATAGGTTCCGCCATAAATATTCTTTGCTGACACAATATGATCCCCTGCCTTGGCAAGATTCTGGAACGTATAAGTAATAGCCGCTGCGCCGCTGGCCACTGCCAGAGCTGCGCTGCCTCCTTCCAACGCGGCCATCCTGCGTTCAAAAATCTCCTGGGTGGGATTGGTCAGCCGACCGTAAATATTCCCGCTCTCCTGCAGGGAAAACCGGGCCGCCGCATGATCGCAGTCCCGAAATACATAAGACGAAGTCTGGTAAATGGGTACTGCTCTGGCGTCCGTAGCCGGATCGGGAGCTTCTTGTCCCACGTGCAGCTGAAGTGTTTCAAACCGTAATTTTCTGTCCGCGTATGGTTTTTTGCTCATATCTCTTCTCCTGTTTCATACTATTTAGGTAGGTTTAGTAGATATTATAGCATTTCACAGCGTCTGTCAATACTTTTTGGAAATTTCTTCTATCATTTTACTTGTAATAATATTAGACGGGTGAAGCAGAAGGAGGAATTTTCCCGGTCAAAAACGACTCCATAGGGGTCGCAGAATTTCAAACAGATGTCTAAATCTTCCTTCTTCACACGCTTGACATCCTGATGGTAGTCGTGCTCATTGGGAACAGCCTGGATGACCTTTATCACGGCGTCCATAATCACTGATTTATCCTGGGCCAGTTGATTGAAAATCTGCACCATGATCGGATCCAGTTCGGCCGTCCGCATCTGAGGCGCGGAACAGGCAGCCCTCTGGCGGGACATCATTTGGGCGCTGCGCCGCTTGTAGAGAGCATTAGCCCGATCTCACAGCTCTCCGGATACGATGGCCGGAATGGCTGGGTCCAGATACATGACCCACTCGCTCTCGTTCAGGAAGATCTTCCGCTTGCTGCGGCAGTCTACTGTCTGACTTTTGTTGGCACAGTACCAGCCTTTATATTTGGGATTCTCTAAAATGTGCCGGATGGTAAGCACATTGAATACGTTCCCCTTCCGGCCGGTAAAGCCTTTTGCAACAGCATCCCCGATAAGGTAGAATAAAGTTGTGTCCACATCGAGGATTGGCATAACCGCCCTTTGCAAGGTGGGACGGTATCCCAAGGGGATCCATGCTCAGGAGAGCAAAAGAGCTGCCAGAGAAAAGGCGAAAGCTGTGGTGGAGGAACTCTGTTCCATAAGCTGAAGCAGGCCGCTAAGAAGGTGGAAGATGGCATTGAGGAGACGCTTACCTACTGCGATTTTCCCAGCGAACACTGGACTCGCATCCGTACCAACAATGTCATTGAGAGA
>ERZ1643251.3615-NODE-3615-length-14134-cov-10.381845_pt1 | contig 14134 bp, 12 predicted proteins | sample MGYA00579261_ERZ1643251 | MGnify/ENA primary metagenome ERZ1643251 (study PRJEB29033, sample SAMEA4952267) | chicken gut metagenome | biome: Broiler Chicken; feature: Gastrointestinal Tract; material: Caecum | place: Ireland | collected 2018 | study: Broiler... | reverse complement strand
TATCCCGTGGACAACGAGGGCTTCTTTCGTGGACAATCTGGGGTGTTTGTGGACAACAGCAGATTATTTTACCATGCTTGCAACTTCTGCTGCGAAGTCATCCTCTTTCTTCTCCAGGCCCTCGCCCTTCTCAAAGCGGACATACTTCACGATTTCGATATCGCCGCCCAGCTCTTTGCCGGTTTTCTCAACGTACTGAGCAACCGTCAAATCGCCGTCTTTCACGAACTGCTGATCAACCAGGCAGTTCTCTTTGTAGTATTTGCCGATTTTGCCCTCGACCATTTTCTCTTTCACCTGGTCGGGCTTGCTTGCCAGCTTCGGATCGTTGCTGATCTGAGCGAGGAGAATCTCTTTCTCCTTCTCCAGCACTTCAGCGGGAACGGAAGCCTCGTTCAGGTATGCGGGGTTAACAGCCGCAATCTGCATAGCGATGTCCTTACCGAAAGCAACAAACTCGGGCTTAGAAGCCACAGCGTCGCTGGTGTTGAACTCAACCAGAACACCGTGTGTGCCGCCGCCGTGAACATAAGCAGCGCAAACGCCCTCAAAGCGCTCAAAACGACGAATCTTAATGTTCTCGCCGATAACCAGAATCTTCTCTTTCAGAGCAGCGTCAACGTCGCCGTCGCCCATTTTGCACTTGAGCAGAGCGTCAACATCAGCCGGATTCTCGTTGATTACGATTTGTGCCAAATCCTGCACGAAAGTGCGGAACAGCTCATTCTTTGCAACGAAGTCAGTCTCAGCGTTTACTTCGATGACAACGCCAACCTTCTTCGCCATATCGGCCTCAGCAAATACCATACCCTCAGCAGCAATACGGCCAGCCTTTTTCGCAGCAGCTGCCAAGCCCTTCTCACGCAGGTACTCAACCGCCTTCTCGAAATCGCCGTTGGACTCGGTCAAAGCCTTTTTGCAGTCCATCATGCCGCAGCCTGTTTGCTCACGCAGGTTTTTTACATCAGTAGCAGTAAAAGCCATGGTTCTATTTCTCCTTTTTACAAATTACAAGTCAAAACATCAAAAATGGTATCCTCCGCCTGCGCAGAGGAAGCGAAGGATACCATAACGCGCACAAAATTATTCGGCAGCTTCTTCCTGAGCCGCTGCTTCCTCAAACTGCTCGCCCTGACGGCCTTCCAGCACAGCGTCAGCCATAGCGCCCGCAATCAGCTTAACAGCACGGATTGCGTCGTCGTTGCCGGGGATGACATAGTCGATCTCGTCCGGATCGCAGTTGGTGTCAACGATTGCCACGATGGGAATGTTCAGCTTGCGTGCCTCGGAAACAGCAATGCGCTCTTTGCGCGGGTCAACGATGAACATTGCCTTCGGCAGCTGCTCCATCTCTTTCACGCCGCCCAGGAACTTCTCGAGCTTCTCCAGCTCCAGCTCCAGCTTTGCAACTTCCTTTTTGGGCAGCATCTCAAAGGTGCCGTCCTCACGCATTTTGTTGATTTGAGCCATACGGTCGATGCGGCGGCGAATGGTGCGGAAGTTGGTGAGCATACCGCCCAGCCAACGAGCGTTCACATAGTGCATACCGCAGCGCTGTGCTTCCTCACGCACAGAGTCCTGAGCCTGCTTCTTGGTGCCGACAAACAGAACGCTGCCGCCCTCTGCTGCGATGTCACGCACAAAGTTGTAAGCCTCGTCCAGCTTTTTCACGGTCTTCTGCAAGTCAATGATATAGATACCATTGCGCTCGGTGAAGATGTACTTCGCCATTTTGGGGTTCCAGCGACGGGTCTGATGACCGAAGTGTACGCCGGCTTCGAGAAGCTGTTTCATAGATACGACTGCCATAGTAAAATCCTCCTAAAAATTGTTTTTCCTCCGCATTATTTCCATGACACCCCACCGCCAAGGCGGCACCGGAGCATCACAATAATACGTGCGTATTGCCGTTGTATTATATCACATTGTGCAAGTAAAAATCAAGCATTTTCAAAAGTTTTTTCGTTTTATCGAAAGACAAGACAAAAAACGGCACAGCGGCTTTGCCCCAAGGCTGCTGTGCCGTTTACCCCGCAAACAAATGATTTTTCAGAGAACGCATCCCGCTGCGTTACGTCTCATTTTCCCACTGCGCCGTAAAGTTTTTGCCAAACATTTGGTCGTATTGCAGCAGCCAATGGTCGTTATACCACTGCTGCTGTTCCTCGGTCATCGTTTCAGAGAAAGAGCCGTTTGCTTCTACGGTCACCCCGCGTGTACGCGCGCGGTAAACACTCATTTGCTGAAGCAGATAGTCAAAATAAATGGGTCTTTCAAGGCCGTACAGCTCCGCCATAACGGGAGAAACCTCATAAGCGGCAAGCGTGCCGAGGTCGGTGTGCGTGTCGCTGTAATTGCTCCAAATCAGCAAATCCGTCTGATGCAGTGCGGGGCTGGAGGTATCTCCTTTTTCGATGTATCCGGTCTTTTCGTAAATCTCATAGCCATCGCCAAACGGATTGAAATGGTCGCCCCAGAACACAATGATGGTCGGTTCTTCCACTTGGCTGAAATAATCGGTCAGAGCCCCCAGCGCGGCGTCGGCTTCATATACGCCGGTGGCAAAGTCGCGCAGCGGCGAAAGCGTTTTTTCGGAAAGGCCCGGATGCTCCAGCACATTCACCAGCTCATCCTGCGGATATTTGCTTTCGTCATACGTTGTGTGGTTTTGCATCGTCACGGCATGAATGAACACCGGGCCGTTCTCTTTACGGCTTTCGTACTGTTCAATAATCTGCTGGGTCATCTCCATATCGGAAACAAAACCGCGCCGTTTATCCGGGTCGGACATATCTTCAATCGAAATAAAATCATCCAGCCCCAAACGCGGATAAGCCGTATTCCGGCTCCACATTCTTTCGTAATATCCGTGGATGGCCACCGTGCTGTATCCTTGCCCCTTTAAGAACTGCGCCAAGGACGGGGTTGCATCCGTCACATATTGCTGGTAGGGCTTGCTTCCGGCGGGCAGATGCTCCAGTGAAAAGCCCGTCAGCACTTCAAATTCCACATCGCATGTGCCTCCGCCAAAGCTGGGCGAATACACATACCCGCTTGCCCCCTGCTGTGCAAGCCGCTTTAAATTCGGGGTTAAATCACGGTCAAAAGCAATACCCTCCAAGCGCGATACATCCCAGAAGGATTCATTCATCACATAAATAATATTGGGCGTTTGCACCGCGTCCTTTTCATGTTCCGCCGCATAAGAATCCGCATACATCGGCTCGTCGGAAAGGTCTTTTTCCACCTGGTCTAAACGCTCATAAACCGCTTCCCGGCTGTAATTTTCAGGCGCTTCAAACTGCATCACGCGCAAGTTTGTTAAAAAGCCCGTCACAATGCTGTAATTGCGGTAGTAGCGGTCCTGCATCCACATGTCCTCGTAAATATGAAACGAAGCGCAAACCTCTTTGCTCATGTAAATGCCAAAGAAAATGCCAAGCGACATCACTGCGCCAACAATGGTCAAAATAAGACGCACAATCAGCCCGCGGCGCTTCATGCCGCGGTAAGGGGAAGGCATCATGATGCTCAGACCCAAGCAAAGCAGGAAAATAATCGCCACCACAATCATGTGCGGATGAACTGACAGCTTCACATTATCGGCAACGCCCATAAAATCGCCCAGTTGCTGAAAATCCCAAGGCAAAAGCGGCTCACCGCGCATTTCCAGCTTAAAGTAGGTCACTGTACCCGCGCCATAAGCGATGATTCCCAAAATAAGCACCGCCGGCCAGTGACGCCCGAAAATTTGGCTGATCACTGTGTACACACCCAGAACAAACAGCCAAGCTAAAATAAACGCCTCAGGATGCGGCAGCAGTCTTTCATTCCATAACTCATCGCTGAACAAGGTTCCGCGATGCAGCCACTCCATGCCCCAAAACAAAATAGACGGGAACAACAGCCCTGCCGCTAGATTGAAAAGCCAAGCATAACGGCTTGTTTTTTCGGTGATGCGCTCCTGCACCGCCGTTAGTCCTTTCATTTGTTCCATTCCTTTCTCGATCATTCCAATGTGCAGCACCTCGTTCAAAGCAATTTTATAGCACGGTGCTGTATCAATTACAAATCGTCCAGAATGCGCCATACCAAAGCCATGCACTTTCTGACCTTGATAAAACGCCGGTTCTCATTATAACGAAACAAACCCTATGCTTGTCAAGCACTTTTTCCTTTTTTTGCAGCTTTTTCAGACAAATTTCAACATTGTCATTTTTAAGGTAATTTATGGAAACAAACGCTTATTTCTTCTCCTGCTGGATGCAATCCGCATGAACCAGCACCGCGTCTTTGCCGATGGTTTGAATGGCTGACCAAGGTATTTTGATGTCGGGATGGCGCCCTAAAAGCCCAAACAGCTTCCACTTTCCGTAAATCACCAAATGGGTAATTTGGGCGGTCGATTCGTCAAATGCAATATCGTCCACACTGCCCATGTCTTTGCCCGTCTTTAAATCAATCACTTCTTTTTGACAAAGCTCATATAAAATCATGCTTCTCCCCCCTGCTGTTTTTGCCTGTCATTTCGGCGGTATGCTCCATAAATATTCATCGTCAAGGGCTTTCTATACATCTAAAAATAGTGTATAATAAATGCGGCGCCTGTGCGTCTTGAACAAAAAAGGCAGGTGATTGCGTTTTGTACCGCAATATTATTTTTGATTTAGGCGGCGTTGTGGTAGATTTCCACCCGCGCAGTTTTTTGGTAGACCGCTTTATGAACGAGCGTGTCGAAAAGCAAATTTATGACATCACATTCGGCAGCCAGGAATGGCTGGCGCTGGATGCGGGCCTGTTGACCCGTCAGCAAGCCAATGCCATTATGCGCCAAAAAGCCGCAGCCATTGGCCGCAGCTTTGAGGTGGATGTGGTGCTGCACGACTGGTATGACATGCTGAAAACAAAAGAAGATACCGTGCAGCTGCTGAACCGTTTAAAAAAACACGGCTATCGGCTGTTTTATCTGTCCAATATTTCTTTTGATGTGCTGGAGTTTTTGCGTGACCGCAAGTTTTGGGCTTATTTTGAAGGCGGCATTGCCTCTTGTCAAATTCAAGTGACAAAACCTGACCTGCGGATTTATCAGGTTTTGCTGCGGCAGTACGGCTTGCGGCCCGAGGAATGCATTTTTCTGGACGACAACCGCAACAACGCCGTGGCCGCCACACAGTGCGGCATTACCGGCTTGCACTTTCGCGGCATGAAGCCCGCTGTCCAGCAAATGTTAAAACTGGGGATTGCGCTGGACAAGCGCACACCTCCCATTGCACCGCCGAGACAATAAGCCATCATGACAAAACCACACAAAAAGGTCAGGGAAAAACCAAGGTTTTTCCCTGACCTTTCAGTTTGTCGAAAAAGCTTTGCTTTTTCACAAACTTTGTCCCTATTTCAAATGGAAAAGAGGGCTAGCCCCCTTTTCCAAGCCTTTTTCCCCTTGCCACTTGGCTTCTTTTTGAATCAGGTGACAGTCTTTCGACAGTATGATGTCCACAAAGAGCACACCGCTTATTTTTTATCAAACATAGCGAAATAACGTTTTTTGATGATGTTGCCCAGAATACCGCCGCTGAACAGGAACACAAAATAAATCCAGCCGGACAGCGACAGGTTGGCAATCGGCGTATACAACGCACCTACGTTACAGCCGTTTGCCAAACGGGTACCAACACCCATCAGCAAACCGCCAATGATGTAAACAGGAATTTCTTTTCCTGTAATTTTGAGACCCTCGCGGAATTGAGAGGTGAATTTGCCCATGGCCAAGCTTGCCACCAGTGCACCGATGATAATGCAAACATTCTGCACATTCATCGCATTGGAGAAAAACGGCACGGTGAAGGGGTCGGCTCCCTGCTTGGTAAATTCGGTAATGCTTTCAATGGGCACACCAAACAGAAGCAGCACGCGGCCAAACCAGTAGCCGTAAGGTGTGGAAGCGCCCCAACCGCTCTTTGTAACAATCATCAAGCAGCCGAACAAAAGCGCAATCACCACAGCGCCCATGGTGAGCGTCCAAGGCTTGGCAAACAAACGATACATCGTATTCTCCGACAAAAGCGGGGAAATGGATTCATCCTGCAAGGCTTCCACCTCAGCGGCAATCTGCTCTTTCTCAGAGCCAACACCGGTATAGGTTTTTTCTTTTCGGCGTTTATTTTCATACCATTTTGCGGCGCCACAAACTGCCAGGCACAAAATACCGGTTAAAATCAGCGCGCCAAGATAGCCGTCCAAACCGTCAAATTGAAACAAGTCAGGCAGATAAACACCGCTTTCAAACGTTCCGCTGCTCACCCATGTATCGGTAACCCATGCTTGTGTCGCCTGCAGCGGGAAGCCGATGTATACGCCGATACCAAAGAAAATCAACGTAATGATTGCACGGGAAGGGCCTTCAATCATATCTGTCAGCACGCCGGACGCACAGCACATGCAAAACGCCATACCGACACCAAACATGAGACCGCCCACCAGCAAACCGAGGTTAATTTGATTTACCCACAGACCGTAGGTATCCGCACCGCCGATAAAAGTCAACGCCGCGGATAAAACAGCGCTGATGAAAAACAAAAACATCAGCGTGCGCACAAGCTTGGTGGAACCTGTGTTATAGGTACGGTTCGCACTGCCTGCAAAGCCCAATGCAGCACGCATTAGTGCATAGCCCAAGCCAAGGCCAATCAACATACGGAACAACAACATATTGGAGCCGAGAAAGCCAATGCCCAGAGCGAGTGTGATGACCAGCACTGCAGCACCGGCAAAAAATTGTGTTTTATCAATTCGTTTCATCGTTCTTCTCCTCATTCACACAGCATGTGCAGCCCTTATGTGCAAAAGGGCCGCACACACCGTTTTCTTTCTTCGCGCAGCGTGCCCGGTTCAGCAGGCGCCGCCGCTTTCGGCCTTTAATTAAAATTGTAAGCCGTTACAATCGGGTCGCGTTTTTGGGTGACATCATTGAAGTATTCATAAAAACTGATACCCAAGAAGCTGCCGGAAATATTGTAAATATTTTTAAAGCCGTGTCCCTGAAGCGCCAGGCAAGCATTGTAGCTTCTCTGGGAGCTGCGGCAGTGCAGATAAACAGGACGGTCGGTGGGAATCTCATCCAAACGATTGCGCAGCTGGCTGAGCGGAATATTGACAGCCGTTTTAATGTGGCCTGCGGCATACTCATGCTCTTCGCGCACATCGATGATATACGCGCCCGACTCCACCAAGCCGCGCACTTCATCTACGCGCACTTGACGGAAGGTTTTTTGCAGCAGGTTGCAAGCAACCAAACCAGCATGATTTCCTGCGTCCTTCGCTGTGGAGAAGGGCGGGGCATAGCACAGCTCCAAGTCACGCAGATCATCCACGGTACCGCCGAATTTCAAAAGGGTAGCCACAATATCAACGCGCTTTGCCGCTTCGCCCTTCGAAATCGCCTGAGCGCCCAGCACCCTGCCGGTGGGAACTTCATACACCAATTTGTAGAACAAGGGATAATTGTTCGGCATTAAGCCCACCTTATCCTGCGGAATCACATACGCAATATCATAGGAAATACCGGCCGCCTCGCACTGCGCTGCTGTCAACCCAGCAGCTGCTGCATTGTAGTCAAACACTCGAATACAGCTGGAACCGATGTAGCCCGTATTTCTCACAGTGCGGCCATAAATATGGTCCGCAGCGGCACGCGCCTGTTTTTGTGCAGGGCCGGCCATCGTCAAAGACATGGGACGATGCGTTAAGGCATTGTAGACTTCAATGGCATCGCCCACCGCGTAAATATCGCGGTCACTGGTGCAGTAGTTGGCATCCACTTTAATGGCTCCGCGCTCGTTCAGCTCCAACCCGGCCTCTTTCGCCAGCTTGCTGTCGGCACGCACGCCAATCGCCATGACAACCGCATCGCCTTCCACGACAGCGCCCGAGGCAAGCTTCAGATTGGAGCCCTCGCAGGAAACCACTTGGTCATTCAAAATCAGGTTGACGCCCTTCTCCATCATTTCTTTGTGGAGAATTTGAACCATATCATAGTCGAAAATGCGCAGAATCTGCGGCATTGCTTCCACCAATGTGACGGCATAACCTGCTTCCACCAGATTTTCCGCTGTTTCGACGCCAATGAAGCCGCCGCCGACAACCGTCACTTTTTTGACGTTGCCGCTGTGTACAAAATCATACAATTTTGCAATATCAACCACATTTTTCACAATGAAGATATTGGCGTTTTCAACGCCCGGCAGCTGCGGCACAAATGCATTAGCGCCGGGAGAGAGAATCAGCTTGTCATACGACTCGGTGTACTCCTCCCCCGTTGTCAAATTCTTCACTCGCACAGTCTTTTCATCGCGGTTAATGGAAAGCACTTCATGCTCCACACGCGCCTCAATGTTGTACTGATTTTTGAATTGCGCAGGGCTCATCATGACCAGTGCATCCGTTTCGGGCACGGTTTCGCTTAAACGATACGGCAAACAGCAGTTGGAGAAAGAAACGTGGGGGCCTTTCTCAAACATGATGATTTCGGCACTTTCGTCCAGCCTTCTCAATCTGGTAGCTGTACTTGCGCCTCCTGCAACACCGCCGACAACTAGAAATTTCATCTTGATAACCTCCTTAAACATACGGTTTTTTCAACCGTTACTAACCCATCAAACAGCATTGAAATACCACTTTGGCTTACCGGCTTACCGGCTTGCCTGCCGTTTGCCATCTTTCATGAACAAGCGTACAAACAGAACCGCACCCAAAGCAATCCAAACGCCCAAAAAGATACGCGCCGGCACACTGAGCGCCGCGGGACTGGCCGGCACAATCAGCAAAAGCGCAAAACAAACGCTTAAAAACGCTCCCACTGCTGCTTCGATGCGGACACGCGCTGTATCCGCTTTCAAAAAAGTGGTCAAACATACATAAAAATACGTCACCGCTGCGCCAAAAGAACACATGTCCACCACCCAGTTGACCACCTCACGGCCAAAAAAGCACGCGGCAATGCCCACCAATGACACAAACCAAATCGCCTTTCGTGCCACACCGCGTTCATCCGTCTTGCTCAAGACACGCGGCAATACATCTTCCCGGCCCATTGCACCAATCAGCTTGACAGCACAAATCATGAAGCCGTTAATTCCGCCGGACACCGCACTGCCCAGCGCAATGACAAGCAGCAAAAACCCAAATTTTCCAAGGTGTTCCATGACACCGTATCCCAGCGCCCAATCCAATTGATACGCCTCCTGCGGGCCGTAGGCAAGCGCCGTTGCAAAATTAAGCAAAATGTAACAGCTCATGCCAATCAGCAGGGCGGTCACTGCCATAAGCGAAGCGCGTTTTCGGCTTAAATTCATGTCTTTGACCAGCTGCGGAATTGCGTCAAAGCCAATGAACAAAAACGGTGTAATGGCAATGACAGGTGCAATCTGTGCAAAATCAAAGCCGTTATCCTGCACATAATTTTGGTAAAATGCATCCATGTCCGCGGTCATCAGCATCCCGCCCGTTACCAAAAACACACAAAGAATCAACGCCAGCACAATAAAAAACTGCACACTCCCCGACTGCTTTGTCCCTCTTAAATTCAAATAGGTAAAAAACAAGACAATAAGAGCAGACGCCAGCACTTCCCCCAAGTAAACCGCATCGCCCGCAATCGTATACAGATAGCCGAAGTCCAGCAGTCCAGGCGACCATTTGTTGATGACAAGCGGGAAGGCTGTTGCATTTAGGGGCACCAAGCTCAAATAAGCCAAGAATAAAAACCAGCCTACAATAAAGCCGTGCTTTTTGCCCAGAAACATCAAGACATAGGAAAATTCGCCGCCCTCGTTGATATCCTGCTGCATCATGTAACGATAGCTGCGCTCAATCAAGACAATGCACATCGTGCCAAGAAAAATACCGATTGACGTATTGATGACGCCCGACGTATGCAAAAATTTCGTTCCGGGCAGCATAAACGAGCCCCACCCGATAATGGCGCCCAACAAAATGGCAAATACCTCACCGGCTTTTAACTTTTTCATGCCCCTCACCCCTTTTCACATCCGCTTAGCCATAACTTTGTTAAGGATTATACAACAAAGAAAAAACCAAGCCAGTGACATTGTCACGTTTTTCACGGCAGCCGCTCAAGCAGCCTTTAGGGCAGAATATGCCCGGCAGCCAAATACAAGCGATACCACGCTTCCCTTGTTAATGTAATTTCAGAACCACGGATAATTTCCTTCATGCGGGCCTGACTGGTCGTACCCGCAACCAGCTGAATATGTGCCGGGTGACGCAGCACCCACGCTGCCGCAATTGCCGTGGGCGTTGTGCCGTATTGTTCCGCAAGGGCATTCAGCTCGTCATTCAGTTTTGGATATTTTTCGTTGTTGCCAACAAAGACTCCCTCAAAGAATCCATACTGGAAGGGCGACCACGCCTGAATGGTTATGTCGTGCAAGCGGCAATAGTCCAAAACGCCGCCATCACGGTCTACTGCGCCTTCCGTCAGCATATTGGCTTCCACTCCGGCGGCTACCATCGTGCTGAACGGAATGCTGAATTGCATTTGATTGACGCATAAGGGCTGTTTTACATACTTTTGCAGCAGCGCGATCTGATACGGACGGTGATTGGATACGCCAAAATGACGAACCTTTCCCGACTGGTGGAGCATTTCAAACGCTTCGGCCACTTCTTCCGGCTCGGCCAGCGCATCAGGACGGTGCAGCAATAAAACGTCTAAATAATCGGTTTCCAATCTTTTTAAGATGCCATCCACAGAAGAAAGAATATAATCCTTGGAAAAATCGTACCTTCCGGGACGAATCCCGCACTTCGACTGTAAAATCATATCTTCTCGCTTTGCGCCGATTTCCTTTTGTGCGGCGGCAAAAAGGTGTTCGCACTCCCCTTTGCCGTAAATATCTGCATGATCAAAAAAATTCAGCCCATTTTCAAGGCATCCGCCTAAGAATGTTGCTCTCTCCTTCGGCTCCATTCCTCCGATTCTCATACAGCCCACGGCAATCACAGGCACTTGCATTCCGGTTGTTCCCAGCGTCATTTTTTTCATCGGTTTGCTCCTTCGTTAGTTTCTATTTTCTGAATAAAATAGGCGCATTGCACCACACGCCTCATTTTACTCCCATCCCTTTCAACATTCAATTCATGAATAGAAGAATATTGTGAATAAAATTTGTCTAAAATCACGATTTTCGAGAGAATTTCTGCCGCTGTTATTTCTCCTGCGGATTCAATCGGTTGACACAGCTTTATCCATGTACTATAATAAAGCAAAGATTTTGTAAACATTGTGTTTATGGTTTCTCAGTTTGTCGAAAAAGCTTTGCTTTTTCACAAACTGAAGCCTGTTTCTTTTTGAATCAGGCGGTAGTTTTCCGACAGTCTCAGTCACATTGAAAAATAGGAGCTTATACGATGAATCTTCCGAATTGATTTGCCGCAAAACTGCTCCCCACTCGAATGGGGTCTTTTTGTTGTGCAATCAATTGGGTGTTTTCTGGGGTATCTCTGAGCACAAAGATATGCCTCCGCTGACACCTACGGGAGGTTTTTTGTTGTATCAGCGTAATATTAAATTGATGTATGCCATTTCCTTTTTTCAGGGGATGGTGTTTTATGGTTCTATCGCCACTCTTTACCGGCAGGCGTGCGGGCTCAGCTTATTTCAAATCACACTGATTGAAAGCATTTTTTCTGTGGCCTGTATCCTTTTAGAACTGCCCTGGGGCATTGTCGCTGACTGGCTGGGATATCGCCGCACGATGCTCCTGTGCAGCACTTTATTTTTTGTTTCCAAAATCATCTTTTGGCAAGCTGACAGCTTCGGCGGCTTTCTTTGTGAGCGTCTGCTTTTAAGTGTCGTTATCAGCGGTCTTTCCGGTGTCGATGACACCATTTTATTTCTCTCTTGCGAAAAGGGACAGGCGCAGCGCGTGTTCAGCATCTATGGGTATTTCGGCACACTGGGCATGATTCTTGCCAGCGTCTGCTTTTCCTTGTTTCTTTCCGAAAATTTTCGAGCCGCTGCGTTCTGGACGGTCGTTTCCTACGCCATTGCCGCAGCGCTCTCCTTTGGCTTAAAAGAGGTGGGAAATCCGGCTGCCCCTACGCTTTCCTCTCAAATTGCCGCTTTTCGGCCTGGTTCCTTTCTAAAGAACCGCTTTGTAATCTTTTTAATTGCCATGGCCATCACGCAAGAAGTTTACCAGCTTATTATCGTCTTTTTCAGCCAGCCGCTTTATGCGCAAGCAGGATGGAGTACGGCAACCATGGGAACCGTGCACATTGTTTTGCAGCTTCTTTCCATGAGTGTTGTGTTTTCAGATGCATTAACAAAACGCTGGAAGCCCCGTCTCTTTTTGCCTTTGCTGCTTGTTTTTTCTTCCCTGTGTGCTTTTTTGCTTTCGTTTTCTCTGCCGTCCGCGCTTTTATTCCTTGGCGTGGCAGGCATTCAAACCAGCTGTTCCTTGCTGGGGCCGCTGCAAGCGAATATCCAAAACGAAGCTATCACCGAGCAAAACCGCGCCACCGCTTTAAGCGCACAGTCGTTATTGATGCGCGGCATTGCCATCGGCGTCAATCTGAGTCTCGGGCGGCTCTCCGAAAGCAGCTTGAGCGCTTCCCTGTCGGCATCCGGCCTTTTATTGCTGGGAGCGCTTTTCTGCGTGCTTTTATGGCAGCGCAGCCAACCGCGCAGCACACAGTAATTCCAGTGTGCTGCGCATCGATAAAACGTTATTTTATTTCCACCGACTTTGGATAAACTGCTTCAGTTGTTCCGCTTGTGTATTCAACTCCGTTTGGCAGCGCAGCTGCGGCGCTGTTCGGTCGCGGTATACCTTGCCCAGCGAATTAAACAAAATAAAATCGCTCAGCTTTTTTTGCAGTTCTTTTTTCGTCTCCAGATAGTCCGGGTGTTCTGCCACGTTCTCCATTTCAAATGGATCTTGTTCCAAATCAAGCAGCATTGCTCGCTCCATACTGCCGCGCACGAGCAGCTTAAAGCGGCTTGTGCGAAGCATATAACCCAAGCACGGCTGTTTCTCTGTCCCATACTGCCCTTCGGAAAAACAAACTCACGGCTTTTTTCGTCAAACAGAGACCGTCCTTGCATCGTGTCCGGCACCGGCAAACCGCACACATCCAGCACTGTGGGGGCAATATCAATATTTTCCGTCAGTCTTGTGTCGTTTTGGGGCAGGTGGATGTGCTGCGGATACTTCACAAGCAGCGGAATGCGCGCCAACGGGTCATACAGATGATTGCACTTGAGCATCATGTGGTGAAAGCCCATATATTCGCCATGATCGCTGGTAAAAATAATCATGGTGTTATCGTACAAATTCTTTTCGCGCAGCAGGGCAATCAAACGGCTCACTGCATCATCAATCTCCGTAATCATGGCATAATAGGCCGCTGTGATGGCGCGGATATCGTCCTCACTCAGCTGCTCATACTTCATTGCCGTTCCGTTTGTTTCCACATCACAAGCAAGGGGCTGAGGCAAATAACCGGGCAGCTGGGTGAGCGCTTTCGGGTCGTACATGGTGCTGTATGGTGCGGGCGGGTCAAACGGATGGTGGGGGTTGATATAGCCTACCATCAGCATGGAGGGTTCTCCCTCTTTCCACCGCTCAATTTCTTCCTGCGCCTAACGGGTGATCCATTCTGTCGAGTAGTCCTCTCGCGCCAAATCCGATTGCGCACACTGACACATGTCGTATAAATGGGAGCACCCCTTCTGCCGGAAGATTCCCGATTGATGGTGCAAATCGAACCGGCCAATCTTCCCCTGCTCCATCAGCCAGCGGTGGTAGTCATCTTCAAAGCGCCCTACTCCGTTTTGCTCAGCCAACTGCATATGGCCAAAACCAATGTCTTGATAGGTAGGATTCATGTGCATTTTTCCCACGGCTTCAGTTTGGTAGCCATGCGCTCTGAGGACATCGGGAAAAGTTTGGTAGCCGGGCGGCAAGGTGGAAGCGTTGTCCCAAGCGCCGCGCTGCGGTTTGCTATCTGCTCCTGTACCTGCCGGAAAACCTGCTCGCTGACAATCGGCTCCTGCGTATTCTCCACCCGCACCCATTCACTTTGGGGCTTGCGTATCCTCCGCTTGTTCTTA
>ERZ1643251.3614-NODE-3614-length-14137-cov-6.580741_pt1 | contig 14137 bp, 12 predicted proteins | sample MGYA00579261_ERZ1643251 | MGnify/ENA primary metagenome ERZ1643251 (study PRJEB29033, sample SAMEA4952267) | chicken gut metagenome | biome: Broiler Chicken; feature: Gastrointestinal Tract; material: Caecum | place: Ireland | collected 2018 | study: Broiler... | reverse complement strand
TACAGGAATGATTGATGAATATTTTCAGTATGCTTTAGGAAATTTAGAATATCGTTCATTAAAATTTGAAAACGAATATATTTCTGATTGTGATAATTACCAAGGTAATGCTGTAGTAAATTATACAGATAAAGAAACTCCTTACACAAGAATTATTGAACATAAGCATTTTGAATTTCAAGATTGTCCTGGTACAGTCATTACTAAAGAATATCCTAGCAATTGGGAAAAAGGTATGGAAGCATATTACCCAGTAAATGATGAAAAAAATAATGCTTTATTTACAAAGTATCAAGAATTAGCCCAACAAGAAAAAAATATTATTTTTGGTGGGCGTTTAGGTAACTATAAATATTATGATATGGATAAAGTTTTAGAAAGCGCTTTAGAGCTAGTTAGAAGTGAAAGTTAAAATTTCGCTTTTTTTGTGTAAATGTGTCGATTGTAAGTTGCATTTTTAATCATTTTTAGATATAATGGTTTTAGCTAAGCGCAAAAAAATAAGTGGGGAGATATTATGAAAGATAGTGATATTGTAATGGAGCAAACCGGCATCGCCTATCATTGTAAAAGGGCAATGTATTTTGCTATTAAAAGAATTTTTGATTTACTATGTAGTCTTGTTGGAATGCTTTTTTTAATTCCTTTAGCAATAATTATTAAAATTTGTTATATTTGTACAGGCGATTTTCATAGTATTTTTTATTCTCAAGAAAGAATAGGCAAAAATGGCAAAATTTTTAGACTTTATAAGTTTAGAACTATGGTTAGTAACGCCGATGAAATATTACAAGATTGGTTAAAGAATAATCCGGAAAAAAGAGAAGAGTACTATCGCGATCGAAAAATCGATAAAGATCCAAGAATTACTAAAATAGGCGGCTTACTTAGAAAAACATCTTTAGATGAATTTCCACAATTTATTAATGTTTTTTTAGGTGATATGTCATTAATAGGACCACGTCCTGTTGTTATTGACGAAGCTGATAATTATGGTAAAAATAAAGATAAATTTTTAAGTATTCGTCCTGGCCTAACTGGCTATTGGGCTAGCAATGGCCGGAGCAATGTTACTTATGATGAACGAATGGAAATGGAACTTTTCTATGTAGACCACTGTGGAATAATGTTTGATTTAAAAATCATTTTGAATACTATAGTTACTGTTTTAAAAAGGGATGGAGCAAAATAATGAAAAAGTTGTGTGTTCTTATTTTGCTTATTTTTGTTTGTGTAGGGTGCGGAAAAAAAGAAGAAAAAAAAATTGAACAAGAACAATCACCAGTTGTAGAAGAACCTAAAGAAATTTCGATAATAGATTTAAATTCTAATGAACGCCCGTATGCAATAGTTGTTAACAATTCTACTGCAGCAGTAAAAGTCCAAACCGGTCTACAAAAGGCTTATATTGTTTATGAATTTCCGGTTGAAGGTGGATTGACTAGATTAATGGCCTTGTATAAAGGCGTTGATAATTTGACAATTGGAACAATTAGAAGTTCAAGACATAATTTTATTGATTATGCTTTAGAACATGATGCAATATTTGTACATTATGGTTGGAGCCATTATGCTAAAGATGATGAATATAGCTTGAAAATAGATTTTATTAATGGCACACTTGGTGGTGGCCCTTTTTGGCGAGATAATCCAGAAGGACTTGCATCAGAGCATACGGCGTATACAAATACATCTAAAATTAAAGAATATGTTACAAATAAGAATATAAGAACAACATCTGAACAAGATTTAGTATTAAATTATGATGTCAATGGCATTGATTTGAGTAAAAAGGAAGGAAACATTTTAGCAAATAAGATTTTTATTCCATCAAATTCTATAGCAAATACAACTTATGAATATGATAGTGAAAATAAAAACTATAAACGTTTTGTGAATGGAAGTCCTAATATTGACTACTATACCAAAGAACAATTTACAGCTAAAAATATAATTGTTCAAAAAATAAATACCAAAATGGCTAGCGATAATTATTATTGGGATTTAGAAACAATAGGAACAGGAGAAGGTTATTATATTACAAATGGCTACGCTGTTCCAATTAAATGGAATAAAGAAAGTAGAACTTCTAAAACAAAATATACGTATTTAAATGGCGAAGAAGTTTTGCTAAATGACGGTAATACTTATATTCAGTTACAATCCAATAGCCAAAATTTAAAGATTGAGTAGGTGGAAAAATGAAAAATGTAAAAATAATAGTGGCAACTCATAAAGAATATCAAATGCCACAAGACAGTTTGTATCTCCCATTACAAGTTGGAGCAGAAGGAAAAAAAGAACTAGGGTATGAAAAAGATAATAATGGAGATAATATTTCTTTAAAAAATCCTTATTTTTGCGAATTAACGGGCTTATACTGGGCTTGGAAAAATTTAAAAAGTGATTATATTGGTTTAGTACATTATCGAAGATACTTTACTTTATATAATAAAAAAATGAAAAATGAACAAGAAAAATTTAATAAAGTATTAAATATGGCTGAAACTCAAAAAATTTTAGAAAATACAGATATTATTTTGCCAAAAAAAAGAAAATATTATATTGAAAATTTATATGATCATTATAAACATACTATGTATATTGAACCATTAGATGTTACTAGAAATATAATTGCTGAAAAGTATCCTAATTATTTAAAAGAATTTGACCTTTTAAAAAAAAGAACGAGTGCACATATGTTTAATATGTTCATTATGAAAAAAGAAATATTAAATGATTATTGCAAGTGGCTATTTGATATTTTATTTGAATTGGAAAAAAGAATTGATGAATCAAAATATGATAGCTTTCATGCTAGGTTTTATGGTAGAATAAGTGAATTGTTACTTGATGTATATTTAAATACAAATAATTTGAAATATAAAGAAATAAGAGTTATAGACATGCAGAATATAAATTGGCTAAAGAAAGGAACAAGCTTTTTAAAAGCAAAATTTTTAGGAAAAAAATATGACAAAAGCTTCTAATAAAAAAATTAAAGTTTTAATGATAACCCCAGCCTTAAATTATGGAGGCGGAATCGAAAAGTTTGTAATTAATTATACAAAATATTTAAGTAAAAATATTATCATAGATGTTGCAACACATGAAAATAACTCTAAAGATTTTCGCAATTTAATAAAAGAGCGAGGCGGCAAATTATTTCTGTTTCCTAAATTAAATGGCAAAAATATTTTTGGATTTTGCCATGAATTAAATTTGTTTTTTTCTAAAAATCATGATTATGATATAATTCATTGCAATATGCCAAATGCTTCACCTTTTTATTTTTATTATGCTAAAAAGTATAATATAAAAAATCTTATTTTGCATTCTCATGAGACAGATTATGCTGATATATTTTCTCATAAATTAAGAAATATTCCACTTATAAAACTTGGTAAAAAAATGGCTAACATATATGCTGCTTGTTCAGAAAAAGCAGGGAATTTTATGTTCAAAAAGCAAAAATATATTGTTTTTAATAATGCCATTGAAGCTGATAAATACATTTATAACCAAAAAATACGAAAAGAATATTTAAAAAAATTAAAAATAAATCACAATGAAAAAATAATTGGCCATATCGGACGTCTAACTCCAGTAAAAAATCAACTTTTTTTATTAGATATTTTTAAAGAATTAAAGATAATGGATTCAAATTATAAGCTTTTACTAATAGGAAAAGGGGAAATGTATAAAAAAATTAAAAAGAAAATTCAAGATTTGAATTTAAATGATTCAGTTATAATGATTGATTCTATTCCTGATCCAGAAGACTACTATCAAGTTATGGACATTTTTGTTTTACCTTCAATTTATGAAGGCCTACCATTTGTGGCAGTTGAGGCTCAAGCCAGTGGCTTACATGTTGTTACTTCTACAAGTGTTAGTAATGAAATACCTTTAAAAAATAATGTTACTTATCTATCTTTAGAACTTCCTGCAAAAGAGTGGGCAAAGAAAATAAAATCAATTATTGAAAATAATGATAGAGAAAACACTTATGATTTAATAAAAAAAGCTGGATTTGATATCAAAACTGAAGCACATAAATTGGAAGAATTATATGTAAAAATTTCAAAATCGTCAAATTCAAAAAAGGAGTAAAGATTATGCGAAAAATAAATAAGCGATTTTTTCAAATTTATATTATTTTAAAATTTTGTATAGCTAAAATTTTATTTCTTTTTTCAAAAAAATATTATAATGTATGGTTAATATCAGAAAGAGGGGATGAAGCTAAAGACAATGGTTATGTCTTTTTTGAGTATCTATTAAAAAATCATCCCGATATAAATACTTATTATGTTATTTCAAAAAAATCTAAGGATGTAAATAGAATTAGTGATAAATCAAAAATTGTAAATTATCAATCATTTAAACACATATTAATGTATATAAATGCTGAATACTTAATAAGCACTCATCTTATGGGATTTTCTCCAGAATTTCATTGCTTTACAAAATTAGAAAAAAAATTTGCTTTTTTTAAAGGTCGTGGTAAAAAAATTTTTTTACAACATGGTATAATTTATAATTATTTGCCAGCATTAAAAAACGAAAAGTTAGATTTGTTTATTACTTCTGCTGAGAAAGAAAAAGAATTTATTTGTAATGAATTTAATTTTTCTAATAAGGTTGTTAAATGTACAGGTTTGGCACGTTATGATAATTTAATAGGTAAAAGCAAAAATTTTATTTTAGTTATGCCTACTTGGAGACAAAATTTATATTATATGAATAATACTGAATTTATGAATACCCCTTATTATAAAAACTGGAATTTATTATTGAATGACAAACATATTAATGAGATATTAGAGAAAAATAATTTAAAATTGTTTTTTTATCCTCACTATGAAATGCAACGTTTTTTAAATTGTTTTGATATTAAGTCTTCTAATGTTTTTTTAATAGATAGTCAGAAGTATCAAATTTCTGATATGCTTAGAGAGTGTAAAATTTTTATAACTGATTATTCTTCAACTTTTTTTGATGTAGCTTATATGAAAAAGCCCGTTATTTTTTATCAATTTGATTATAATGATTTTTATAAACAACATTATCAACGAGGTTATCTTGATTTAAAAACTGCAAATTTTGGATATAGAGGTACAAAGTGTAAAGAAATTATTTCTTATTTAGATAATATTTGTAAAAGAAAATATAAAATAGAAGATATTCAGAAAAAGACAATTGATTCATTTTATAAGTATCATGATCAAAATAATTGTGATAGAATTTATAAAGAAATAAAAAAATTGAAAGGTGTGAAATAATATGACATATATATTTTTGCTGTTATTTGCCATTATATTAGCATTTATATCATATAAAATATTTAAAAATGATATTTTATCTCCAACAGTAATATCTTGTTTAATGTTTGGCTTTTGTATATTTATGGCAACATTAGGTCTATTTTCATGGAATAATATCAATAATTTATCTTTAAAATTTCTTTTTATTGTTATAGCTGCTTTAATATCATTTTTCGTTGGCGAGTTGTTAGCAAGAAGAAATAAAAACGAAAATCAAATTACCAATGTTAAATTTAAAGTAATTCACATAAAAAAATGGCAATATTTTTTAACAATAGCTGGAATTTTATTAACAATAGTTTTGTTAATACTAGAAATAAAAAGAATATGCAATTTTTACGGTTTTTATTCTAATTCTTTACCAGAATTACTTGCTTTTTATCGTACTAAGATTGGTCTTTTTAGTACAGATCTAATCAAAGATGGGGTTGATATTAATTTTATTGTAAAACAAATGAAAAAAGTCTGCGATGTTTTATGTGTAATATTTGGCTATATATTAATTAATAATATTTTCAGTAAAGATAAAATAAAGAATATTTTAATAATTGCTTTTCCGGTTCTATTAACTATGATTATGACACTTTTAGGGTCAGGTAGATCAATATTAATTCATATGATTGTAGCACTATTTATGATGTTTTTTATTCTTTACAAAAAGAAAAATACTGAGAATAATATTTCAAAAAAGATAATTACTATAGGCTTAAGTGGTGCAATAGCGACTTTAGCAATTTTTTGTTTAGTACTACCATTAGTTGGAAGAAAAGTTGTAGGAAATACCTTTGACTATATAACATTTTATATCGGAACGCCAATTCCATCATTTCAATTATTTTTAGATAATCCGCCTTTGCCAGCTGAATTTGGTTCTGAAACATTTTCAGGTGTATACTATGTTTTAGATAAAGTAGGTATAATAGATCATTTGCAAATTGGTTCACATGAATGGGTTCGCTTTGGTCAATATTCAAGTAACGTTTACATGTCTTTAAGAAGATATTATTATGATTTTGGCATTATAGGTGTGATTTTATGTCAATTTATATTTGGCTTTATTTTTTCAAAAATTTACTTATATATTATGCGAAAAAATAATATACCTGTATTTCTAATATATGGATATTTTTCATATGTTTTAGTTGATCAGATTAGAGATGAACAGTTTTTTGGCTTATTAAATAGCTCGACTATAGCATATGTGTTGATAATACTAACATTGTATTGGTTTTATTTTAAGTTTGAGCCCAAAAAAATATTTAAAACAATAGAGGAAAAAAGAAATGAAAAAATTATTAAATATTCAAAAGCGAATAAAACAAAATGATTTTTTGAAAAATTTAGTAACAAACTCTTTTTGGGCATTTTGTGGAGATTCAATTTCTTCAGTTATTAATTTATTAATTACAATAATTTTAATCAAAATGATTAGTGACAATGGCTATGGTACTTTGGTTGTTGCCCAATCATATATGTTAGTTATGGATGTTTTGCTTAATATTCAAAGTTGGAAAAGTGTAATTAGATACGGACAGCAAGCTATTACAAGTAATAATGAGGATGATTTGTATGGCTATGTAAAATTAGGGTGTATTTTAGATATATCTACAGCCATTTTAGGTGGAATTTTATCATATTTATTTGCAACAATTATTGGAGGTATCTTAAATTGGAATTCTGAATTAATATTATGTGCTGAATTATTTTCATTTACTATTTTTTCACATTTTTCGGGAACACCAACTGCAATTTTAAGATTGTTAAATAAATTTAATTTAGTAGCTGCTCAAAAAATAATATCAGCGTTGGTAAAATTGGGTGCCTTTATTTATTTACTATTTTTTCAGTCTAATATAAGTCTTATTTTTTCGGTAATTGTTTATGTAATAACAGATATTTTAGGCAATTTAATTTTAATAATTTTTTCAATATACGTTTTTTCAAAAAAATACAGTTTGAAAAGATTATTAAAGAGTAGTTTTCCAACTAAGAAAAATGAATTTATTAAATATACTTTATGGGGAACTTTTTCGGATATTTTAGACATTCCAGTAAATTATTTTGATGTTTTTATTTTATCTTTTCTTAGTACTCAATTAGTAGCGGTATTAAAAGTATTTAAGCAAATAATATCAATATTATCTAAAGTAACAACGCCAATATATCAAGCTATTCTTCCACAATTTTCCGAATTATCAGCTTTAGGTAAAGAAAAATATGGATTTAATATTGTATTAAAAATTCAAAAAGCAATTTTATTAATAATGGGACCAATATCATTAATAATTGGTTTTAGTTCTCCACTATGGTTAAAATATATTTATGGTGAACTATATGCACAATACTGGATAGTTTTATTGCTTTTTTTAGCAGTTCAAACATTAGCATTATCATATACAACAGTCCATCCATTTTTCATTTCAATAGGGAAAGCTAAAGAATCGTCATATATAGTATTAATTTCAAATTTAATATATATAGTAGTTTCTATACTTTTAATTCAAAAAATTGGAATGATGGCATTAGTAATTAGTTATTTTTTACAATCCTCTATAGTAATAGGATTAAAAATTTTATGTATTAAAAAGGAGCTTTAGTTTATGAAAATTAATAATAAAGTAATAGTTATAGGGTCAAATCATGTTAATACTTTAGGTGTAATTCGTTCTTTAGGCGAAGAAGGAATATTTCCTTTTGTTATTTTACATGAATCTTCTAAATATTGTTATGTAAAAAAAAGTAGATATATAAAAGAATTTTGGATCACTGATGATGAATTAGAAATAATCAATATTTTACACAATTTATCTATTAAATATTCTGACACAAAAAATATAATTATTCCTACATCAGATTTAGCCTTAAAAATCTTAGATGAAAATTATAATGATTTATCTAAAAACTTTTACATTCCTAATATTGATAACAAAGAAGGCAAAATAATAATAAATATGGACAAAAAACTTCAGCAAGACGATGCAAAAAAGGTTGGTTTAAACTCTATTTTTTCAATAAAATTAAATTTAAAAAACAAAATTAATAATTCATTATTAAAAGATATTCCATATCCATGTATAATAAAACCTAATTCAAGTTATAGTGGTAAAAAAGGTGATATAGTTATATGTAATGATCAAGAAATGTGTAAAAAAGAATTAATCAATTTACAACAACTAGGCTATAAAGAAGTTTTGTTACAAGAATTTATTAAATGTGATAATGAATTAGATGTAATAGGGTTTGCTTGTAAAGGAAAAGCATATTTTTGCGGTAGATTAAAAAAGCTACGAATTTCTCCTCCAAAAAAGGGAAGTGCATCATTTGGAAAATTTATGCCCGTTGATAATAAGGATTTCTATAAAAAATTAAGTCTATATATAAAAAAATTAAATTTTACAGGAATTTTTGGAGCAGACGTGTTTGAAACAAAAGAAAATATATTCATTGAAATTAATTTTAGGAATGGGGCTAATAATTATGCATTAAATTATGATGGTGTCAATATTGTTCTACTTTGGATAAAATCTATTTTAAATTATGATTTAACAAAAGAAAAAGTTCAAATTACTAATTCATTTTATTTTAGAAATGATATATTTGAAAGAGTAGAATTACTTAAAAAGAACATAACCTTAAAAGAATATTTTAGAACGAAAAAAATTTCAAAAGCTCAGCTATTTAATGTAAAAAAGGATAAAAAGCCTGTAATATTTAAATTAGTTTATGCAATATTAAAGAGGTTATAATGAAAAAAAATGAAAATAAAAAAATAATGATTATAGTTCCACATGAAGATGATGAATTAAATTTAGCAGGTGGAATCTTGAATTCGCATTTTATTAACAAAAAAAACATTATTTTAGTTTTTACAACTAATGGTGATTATGGTATTTCTGGTCAAACTAGAATAAATGAAGCTTTAAAATCTGCTAAAAAAATGCATATTCCAATTAATAACGTTATTTTTTTGGGTTATTCTGATCAATACAAAAATAAAGATACCCATATTTATATGACACCAAATAATTCTGTTTGGATTTCCCAAAATGGCAAAAAAGAAACATATGGTACTAATAAAATAAATGATTTTAGATTTTCTATAGATAATTATCATAGTCCATTTAATAAAGAATCATTTATTAAAGATTTATATGATGTAATAGAAAAATATCTTCCTAATAAAATATTTACAATAGATTATGATTCACATCCAGATCATAGATGTTTAACTTTGTGTTTTGATATAGCTATGGGACAATTATTAAAAAAAAATTTAGATTATGAACCAAAAATATACAAAGGATTTGCCTATCCAACTTCTTTTTTTGGTTATGCGGATTTCGATTCAATAAATCTAAAATCTACAAATTTTAAAACAGAAAACAATTCAACATATCCAATGCAAAATCCATATCTGATTTGGGATGATAGAGTAAGATTTCCAGTCGCTAAATCTGTTACTAATAAATTTTTACCTTTAAATAATTTTTATAAATGTCTTAGATGTCATAAAAGTCAATTAATTATAAAAAAAGCATTTTCCATTATTAACTCAGATCAAGTATTTTGGGAAAGATATTCTAATAATTTGATTAGATTTGCAAAAATAATTGCAAGTTCAGGAAGCATAGAATATTTAAACGACTTTAGATTATTTGATACTAATAATATAATGCATGGAGATAAATTAAAGACTAACTTTACAAATATTTCATGGATTCCTTCTAAAGAAGACCTTAAAAAAACTTTAAAATTTACATTTTTAAAAAAAGTGACTTTTAATCAAATAAATTTTTATCAAAATGCTGCTAGTTCAGATAGAATAGATGAAATAGAATTATTGTTTAGTAATGGATATAAAAATAATATTTGCATTAAGGACTTTATTTGTTATAAATATAAATTGCCTGATCAAAAAGACATTACATGGATAAAAATTATTATAAAAAGTACCACTGGTGATATGGCTGGTTTTAGTGAAATTGAAGTCCTTAAATTGGACAACAAACCAAAGCAAAACAATTTTATAAAAATAGTAATTAATGATGACTTAACTTATGGAAAATATTTTATTAAAAATAATATAAATAGTTTAAAAATATTTTTATATGATAATGATAAAAATTATTTATTAAATAAAGATGACTGTTATTATTATTTAAACGGTAAAAAAATAGACTATAATGCTATATTTTTAAATATTAAGAAAAATAACAAATTAAAAATTGTTGTTAAAAATAATTCTTTAGAAGATACAGTTATTATAAAAAAAGTAACATTAAAAAATAGAATAATAAATAAACTTATATTTTACTTAAATAAAATTTATATTTTTATAGATGTACTATATTTACGTGTCATAAATAAAATTAAAAAAATTTTAAAGAAAATAAAAGTATAATTAAAAAATAAAGATACATTTATAATATTACTTATTTTATTAAATTTAGAAAGGCTAAAAATGAAAAAAAGAATAGAGAATTTAGATTTAATTAGAGCAGTTGCAATTTTATTAGTTATACTGTGCCATTCAATTGAAGCTATTTATAGTATGGGATTAATAGAATGGGAAAGTTTAAGTATTAAATCACAATTTTTTAGAATGACATTTTTTACATTATCTAGAATTGGTGTTCCATTATTTTTGTTTCTTTCGGGATGTTTATTATTAAATAGAAATTATGAAAATGAAAAAGATGTTAAAAATTTTTATTTAAAAAATTTTCTAAACCTTTTTATTTGTGTAGAAATTTGGAATATATTATACACCATATTTTTATTAATTTTTCCAGTGAGATCTTGGAGTATAAAAGAAGGAGTTGAATCGCTATTTTTCCTAAAACAAGTAAACTTGCCAAACATGTGGTATATGCCAATGATTTTAGGATTATATTTATTTATCCCTGTATTAGCAACTGTTGTTAAAAAGTTTAATTTTAAGTATATTTTATTATTAATGATTCCTTCAATATTTATCTTTTTTGTACTACCGTATATAAATAAATTAACAGATATATTTTATGGAATAAAAATTAATAGTATATTAAATTTATCATTTAGTGGGGGAATATATGGAATATATTTGATATTAGGATTTTTAATTTATAATCAAAAAATTTTAAAAAAAATTAGTAATAAAATATTAATATTACTACTTTTTGTATCATTTATTACTACCTGTATTTATCAAATTATATTGTTTAAAAACAAAGTTAATTATAATTTATGGTATGATTTTGTTGGAATATTGGCGTGTTCAATAGTATTGTTTGAGTTATTATCTAGAATAAAACTTAATTTAACAAATAAAACAAAAGCTTTAATAACACTAATATCTAGAATTTCATTAGCAATTTTTTTTATTCACATTATAATTATTAAAGTTTTAACATATTATTTTAATTTTTACATAATTAATAAACCTTTAACAGTACTTTTATTGTGTTCAATAACTTTTATTTTATCATGCATTATAATTTTGATTTTCCAAAAATGTCCATTTATTAAAAAAAGAATATTTATGATAAAATAAAAATTTAAAAATTAATATATATTTTAATTAAAAAAGATATTGTTACTTTTTCTTTACACTTTTAGTATAATAAATTATCTTTTTTAGAAAAAAAATATTATTTATAGTATAATATTTTAAGGAAAGCGGGTTTATCATGGCAAAGAAAGAAAAGAAAAATAAAAAAGAAACAAATAAATTATTAAGAAATTTTAGTTTAGTATTATGGATAGTTTCAATAATTTTCATGTTTTTATTAGGCTATTTCATTTATTCAGCTAATGTTTTACCATTAAAATATTTTTTAACAATAGTAATTTTATTTGTAATATTAATGTCTATTCATGGAATATTTATTTTAAATAAAAAGACGAGAGTATGGCTATTAATTGTATTAAATATTATTGCTTTTTGTTTTATGAGTGGTGAGGCATTTGCCATTATTAAAATAAATGAAACATTAGCTTTTTTAAGAAATAATTTAGGAGCTCATTTTGAAACAAATATTTATAATATCGTTGTAAATAAAGAGTCTGGTTATAATTCTTTAGATGACATTAAAAATTTAAATGTTTTAACAGTCAAAGATATTGAAGATATGTCTAGTGTTGAAAGTGCTTTAAAGAAAAAAGTAGAGGTTAATTTAGAATATAAAGAAAATGTTGTTGATTTATTAACTGAAGTTAGTAAAGACAAAGAAATGATTATATTAGTAAATTCAGGTAATTATGATGCAATGGTTCAAAATGATGAAGACTATGAAGGAAAAGTTAAAGTTTTAGACACAATCAGTGTTATAACCGAAATTGAAATGAACGATAGTAATATTAACGTTACAAAAGATCCATTTGTAGTTTATTTAAGTGGAATTGATACAAGAAGTAATTCATTACCTTCTAGAAGTTTAAGTGACGTAAATATTATTTTAGCAGTAAATCCTAATACCAAAAATATTTTAATGATTCATATACCAAGAGATTATTATGTTCAATTACATGGTACAACAGGTAACAAAGATAAACTTACTCACGCCGGCACTATTGGGGGAATTGAACTTAGTATGAGTACAATAGAGGATTTATTAGAAATAGAAATTCCTTATTATGTAAGAGTAAACTTTAATGCTGTCGTTAATTTAGTAGATGCCATTGGTGGAATTAACATTAATTCTGATGTAAACTATTCATTCACTTGCTGGACTGATCGAAGTTGTAAATTTGATCCAGGCCTAAACTATGTAAATGGAAAATGTGCCTTAGCTTTTGCAAGAGAACGTCATGCATATGATACAGGCGATCGTCATCGTGGTGAAAATCAAGAACAAGTAATTGAATTAATAATCAATAAAGTAACAAGTTCAAGTACTTTAATTACTAATTACACAAATATTTTAAATGCACTAAATGGAACATTTGAAACAAATTTAACTACAGATGATATAACTAGTTTAGTAAAAATGCAAATAGATGATATGGCGTCATGGCAAATTTCTAGTGTTAATGTCGATGGTACAGGAGCCTATTTACCAACATATAGTTATCCAAGTCAAAATTTATATGTAATGAACCCTAATGTAGAAACAATCGAAAACGCTATTAACAAATTAAATGAAGTTTTGGAGACACCAGATGAATAATAAAAAGAAGATTATTGCATGGCTACTATTTATTTTTTGGCTATTGCTAATCTTCTTTTTTTCACAACAAAATGGTGTAAGTAGTAGTAGTTTATCAAATGGACTTTTAGCGGAGATTGAAAAATTAATCCATATTCCCTTAACAAGTGAAGTAGCAGGGTATATTATTCGAAAATTAGCCCATTTCACAGAGTATTTTATTTTAGGAATTTTAACTTGTAATTTGGTAAAAGAATATTTTGCTTTAAATAAAAAACAATATATATTAATAATGTTATTTTGTATTTTCTATGCTTTTAGTGATGAATTTCATCAATTATTTATAAGTGGTCGAAGTGGACAAATAAAAGATGTACTTATTGATTCTAGTGGCAGTTTAGTTGGTTTAATTTGTTATTATTTTATAAAAAATAAAAAAAGAAAAATTGAAATGATTTTCAAAAGTAAAGAAAACACGTAACTTTTGGAAAAATATTTTCAAAAGTTTTATATTTGTATAGAAAAATATAATATATAATTGAGACAAAAAATTTTTACTTTATAATTAATAGTATATGTAACTTTATTTCAACTTTCTGTCTTATGAATGATACCTATAAATTTACTAGAGGAATAAGCAGTATTTATACTAAAAAATATGATATAGAGTATGAATATAAGTGT
>ERZ1643251.3613-NODE-3613-length-14140-cov-7.924388_pt1 | contig 14140 bp, 15 predicted proteins | sample MGYA00579261_ERZ1643251 | MGnify/ENA primary metagenome ERZ1643251 (study PRJEB29033, sample SAMEA4952267) | chicken gut metagenome | biome: Broiler Chicken; feature: Gastrointestinal Tract; material: Caecum | place: Ireland | collected 2018 | study: Broiler... | reverse complement strand
GTGCAATTATTCATTATGATGAAACATCTCCTCATATGCATATTGTTGGTGTTCCTATTAAAGAAAAAAGTAAATATGGTATGGAATTACAAGTTGGCAAGTCTGATGTATTTACTAAAGATAGTTTAAAAGTTTTACAAGATAAAATGAGCCCCCTTTGTATTGAAGAATTTAATAAAGAATATGGATTAGATAGTATTCTTAAAAAAGAAACGAAAAGGAAGAAATCAAGACTTCCATGTTAGTGAAATGGATAACTATATGGAAATTCAAGAAGCAATAGAAAGACATCAGATGAATCTTGATAAAGCAAATGAAAGTTCAAAAGATTTAGATAAGAATACTAATGATATTAAAAATATAGTTAATGATTTAAAAAATGTTCCTCTATCGAAAAATAATTATATATTAAGACAAGAAGATAAAGATAAATTAGTAGAATATTTAGATAAAGTTGATAAAACAAATAATGATTATAAAACTATTCAAGTCTTATCAGTATCATTAAAAGATATATCTACTGAACTATCAGAAAGTAAAGAAACAATAAAAATATTAAAAGAATCAAATGATGCTTTAGAATTAAGAAATATCAATTTAAAAACTGAAAATTCTAAATTAAAAGAAAAGAATAAAACTCTACCAAAAGAACTAGATAACATTAAAGAATTATTTGAAAAGATTAAAAATAAATTTAATAATTTATATCACTTCTTTGTTGATAAAATGTGGGGTAATAAAGAAAAACGTGATGAGTATTATCCAGTTGCTTATGAATTATATGGTAAGAATATTTTAGATGAAGAACAAATAAGAGGTATATTAGGAACTAAACAAAGATCTGCAGAAATAGAAAATGAATCTAAATCAAGAGATGATGATATGGAAGTGTAAAAAATATCTAATTTAAAGTAAATATTAAATGATGTTATGGTATACTATTTGTAATAGTAGTTTGTTACTAATAAAAGTTGAAAGGAAAATGTATATGAGTATTTTTAGTATATTTAATAATAATAATAAAAAAGATAATAATAAACAATTAACTTTAGAAGAAAAATGGAATATTGATTCTGAAAGTTATAATAATCCCGATTATAAGGCCCAAACAGGAGAAACTCAATGCTATAATTGCATATATATGAATAAAAGTAATATATTTAAATGCCCTAAAGTTGGAGATGTCTCTAAAGAAATATTAAAAGGTGAAGTAAAATGTGATTACCGTGAAGAAAAAAATAAATAAATATTTATATAGAAATAATTTTATAGAAAATATTGATAGTAAAAAATATGATCAAAGTCGATGTCAATACAAGAAATAAAATATTTACTTCAATTTTTAGAAAATGAAATTTTAAACTATATTTTTGAAATAGACGAAAATTTTATTATGAATTCAAGAAGAAAAGTATTAAAAGATAATAGTATAGATAGATTAAACAAGTCTGAAGTAGTATTAGGAGATGTTTTAGAATCATTATTTAATTTTTGAGAATTTACTCAAGATGAATATTCTGGAGACTTGATTATAATATCAAAAGAATTAAATAAATCTGTTTAGGAATTAGTTGATATGGATGAAAAATATAGAAGTAAAGGAATAATATGTGAACAAGAAAAACAAGTAATTATGGAAATAATAAATATATTAAAAAAACAATAGCGAATCACATATAAGATTAAAAGATGTTAATAAATATGGAGGTATAAATATGAGATTATTTGATATTTTTAAAAAGAACAAAGAATTTGAAAATAAAAAAGATGATTTATTCAGCATACCATGTGATTATGATGGATATGATTTTATTTTTAAAAGAAACATAACCAATCCATCAATATATGATGAAATAACTAAAATTCTTACTAATGATAAAATAAGTATAAAAAACATGAAAGAGTATAAAGATTTAACAATAAATTCTGATATTGATGTGTTTTATGAATTTTATGATAAGTGGATGGAATTGTTAAGAAATAATAAATTTGTTATTCATTTAGATAAATATATGGATATGAATTCCTTTGCAAAACATATTAATGAAGTATTATTAAATATTGGTTGCTCTGATAATATTGATGAAAAAGAAATCGTAGAAAAATATAATAATGAATTAAAAAAATATTCTCTAGATAATAAAGAAATTGTTGATAATATAAATTATGATATTTTACAAGCAAATGTTATGGCTGTAGAATTAAGAAAATTAGGTTATGAACTTATTTGCTTTTTTAGTGGCTTTGATAATGATGATAAAACTATTATTCCAATAAATAAGATAAATGAATTTAAAAGATTAGAAGAAAGTAATTTTGATAAAACTGAATTAATAAAAGAAATAGAAAATAATTTTAAAATAACTTTACCAAAGGATTATATTGAATATATTAGTAAAAATAATGGTTTTGCTGGTAATTTAAATGGTGAATATTGTGACTTATGGAAATTGGAAGATATTATTTCACTAAATGAAGAATATAAAGTTCAGGAGTTCTTTCCAAATTTAATTTATTTTGGGTCTAATGGTGGAGATGAAGCATATGCATTTGATAAATCAAATAATATGTGTATAGTATCAATACCATTTATAGGTAATGAGGAAGATAAAATAATAATTGCAAATAATTTTGAAGAATTTACTAATAATCATTCAAAAAAATAAATGTTTATGATATTATTTATATAGATTGATTTATATGAATCGTTATTGCCGAAAAAAGTTGTAGATAACTTCCTCAACGGCACCAGATTGATAACTACTCGAGCTTTTGAGTAACATAAAAAATGACTTTTGGTAAGTCATTTTTATGTTATCGTGTATATAAAAATATAGAATTGTAGTGTTAAGTGTAGTTTCTATCTTGTTCTCATCTTTTGATACTAATTTTGATGCTTGTATGAAAAACAGGTGCTATGCTATAATATATCCACGAGGAGGACTATATGAATATGAATCGAATGGGAAAAACAATTGTAGATACGGACGAGGAGAGATTTGATTTCGAAAATCAATCTGTAAAAGAGTATTTAACTTTAAAAGAACGCATCTATAAAAAACTTGATGCATACGATCAACTTATAAAAGAGTATTTGGGGTTAAAAGAAGCTTTAGAAATTATGGATAGAAAGGTAAATGAACTAGAACGAGAAGAGGTTGTACAAGAATACTTGTCTTTAAGAGAAAAGAGAGAAAAGATAACTGAAAGAGTAAATAGAATTAAAGCACTCTCAACAGAATTCACGGGATCAAGAGAATATGATAATCAGTTATATTCAGAACCAGCGAATCTAGAAGAACCAGTTGGTGGTTTAACTTCTACACAGGAAAATTCAAAAATACCATATGATACATGTGATCATTTACAAAATCATAAGTTAGTAGATGATTCAATAGAGTTTGAATGTAGTTTAGAATTAGCACATGCAATATATACTAGACTGAAAGAAGAATATCCTGGAAGGCCTGATGAGGCGCTCGCTCGTTATTTCACAGCTGCTTTATACATGATACAAAAATATCCGGTAAGTGAAAAAAGAAAAGCAGGAAGAGCAAAAAGATTAGGATTAAGTGAAGACTTTAATAAGTGGAAAATATCAATACGCTAAGTTTTCATTAACTTAGTCTTTTTTATTTTTAGACTTTGTAGATAAAGATCGATCTATGGTATAATGTAAGAAAGTAAGGAGCACATATATGAGGGAGTTTTTTGTAGATGAAGTTGCAGGAACTACGTTTACGTTATTTGGACCACTTCATATCTCATTAATTTTATTTGTTGTGATTGGGCTTGGACTAATCTATCGTTACAGGCATCAAATTTATCATTTAAGTGATCGAACAAAGAAAATAATAAAATATGGATTGGTTATAGTTCTTTATCTAAATATGTTGATCTATTATAATGGATTTGCTTATTATGGTATTTATACTTGGAAAAATCATCTGCCAATTCACTTTTGTTATATCGCAAGTTTTTCCTTTATGATTGCTTGTTTACTACGAAAGAGAAGTTGGTATCACGTGATTTACTTCTTAGCGTTTATAGGACCAGTACCGGCAATTATATGGCCTAAGATGGTAAGTAGTTTTGATTCGTTTATTTTTTATCAGTGGATTATCAGTCACCATGTTTTCTTACTAGGAAGTTTCTTCTTATATTACGCATATGATTTTCATATTCAAAAGAAGGATTTGTGGAAAGTATTGATCGTAGCAAACATAGTATTATTATTTGCAACTGGATTTAATATGATCTTTAAAACGAACTATATTTTTTCGAGTGAGATTCCAGCACACGTATTTGAGTTATATCCATTTTTAAAATATTTTAACTATCCACTTTTAATATTAGAAATAACTGGAATGGTTATGGTATTGATTGCATATATCCCAGTATATTTGAAACAGAGAGAAGATAAGAAGCAAGGAGAAATAGTATGAACACGGTAGATTTATATGCATATGAAAAAGAATTGTGGGAAAAGGGCATCGATTATGTCGGTGGAGTCGACGAGGTAGGAAGAGGCCCTTTGATCGGACCAGTTGTTACAGCATGTGTCGTATTACCACACGATTTCGTATTAGAAGGACTTACGGATTCTAAAAAATTAACTGAGAAAAAAAGAGAACAATTTTACGATTATATTATGGAACATGCAGTATGTGTCAAGATAGGTATGTGCTCTCCAGAGAGAATCGATGAAATTAATATTTATCAAGCAAGCAGAGAAGCGATGATAGAAGCAATTGAAAAAGTTGCGAAAGAAATACCTTTAGAGCATGTTTTAGTCGATGCGATGCCACTGGATATCGATATTGATACGACGTCGATTATCAAGGGCGATGCGAAAAGTATTACGATTGCAGCGGCAAGTGTCATTGCCAAAGTGACGAGAGATCGTATGATGATAGAACTAGATCATAAATATCCAATGTATGGTTTTGGAAAGCATAAAGGATATCCGACAAAACAACATCTAGAAGCAATTGAAACGTATGGGTTAATTGAAGGATATAGAAAGACATATGGACCAGTAAAGAAAATATTGGAAGGAGGGAAAAAATGAAACCTTTTATCATATCACATGGAGGAGATATCGATGGAGCAAGTCCTGTCATATTGTGTAATATGGTGTTTGGACATGTAGATTACGCTTTAGTGGAAGTATCAGAAGTGGCTGAATGTGTGAAATCTTTTTTAGAAAATCCAGAAAGTCAACAGTACGATATGTTGTATATTACTGATTTAGGACTTCCAAAAGAGACTTGTGAGTTATTGCAAAGTCATAAAGAGTGGCGACATAAAGTACGTGTCTTTGATCATCACGCAAGTAATTTATTTGTTGGAGAGTATGATTTTGCTACCGTCGTTGTAACGGATGCAAATGGAGTGGATCAGTGTGGAACGACTTTATTCTATCAATATTTAAAAAGAAAATTTCCGGATGTTTTTACACACAATACAGCATTAGAAGAATACGTCGAACTTGTAAGACAACTGGATACATGGTGTTGGTTTAAAAACGGAGAAGTTAGAGCTAAACAGTTGGGACAATTATTCGATTTATACGGAAAAGAAAAATATATCGAATATTACACGGAAAAATTAAAACAAATACATCATTTCTACTTCAGTGAGTTTGAAGAGCAACTTTTAGAAATAGAAGAGTTACGGATTCAGAACTACGTTGCAAAAAAGGCAAAAGAGATGTGGAAGGCAACGATCGATGGGCATCCAGTTGGGATCGTTTTTGCCGAAAAATATCGCAGCGAATTAGGTAATGAACTTGCATTACAGTATGAAAAAGAAGTTGATTTTATCGCAATTGTAAATGCAGGTGGAGGAGTAAGTTTCCGCAGTTGTAACGATAAAGTAGATCTAGGGAAACTAGCTAAAAAATATGGTGGTGGCGGACACAAACGTGCGAGTGGTTGTGAAGTACCAGAACTAGCTAGAATATCATTACTAGAAAAAACTTTCCCGGGTATTGAAAAGATAGAGAGGTTGAAAGAGAATGATGAAAATTAATTCTGTTGTCGTTGGACCTTTAGAGGAAAATTGTTATCTATTAGAACAAGGTGAAGAGCTTTTGATCGTCGATCCTGGAGATGAAGCTAATAAGATTATCGATGCGATTGGAAAGAGAAAAGTACATGCGATTCTCATTACACATCGCCATTTCGATCACGTAGGTGCATTGGAGGATCTTGTATCAAAATATCATGTTCCAGTATATGATCGGGCATCTTTAGAAGAAAAACAGTACCAGATTGGGCCATTTAAGTTTCAAGTAATGTTTACACCTGGACATTCTAGTGATTCTGTTACGTATTATTTCGAAGAAGAAAAAGTGATGATCGTAGGAGATTTCGTATTCTATAGAAGTATCGGAAGAACGGACTTAGAAACAGGTAGTATGACAGAGATGCAAAAGAGTATCGAAAGATTAAAACAATATCCAGATGATACTACGCTATATCCAGGACATGGACCTAGAACATTACTAGGAAGTGAAAAACGCGAAAATTTATACTTTTAAAAAGAAGACGAGTTATTGCTCGTCTTCTTTTCTTACGTAACTATCACACATCGTAGCTTCTTTTTCCTCTTGTGGAGCGCAACTGCAAACTTTAATTTCATTTAATTTGCAATAGTTACTGTCACAATGATTGTATTTACAATCTTGTACATCACAGTGAATATGTTTATTTGTATCTTGTTTCATAAGAACCTCCCATCTTTATTGTGGGAGAGTTTCAAAAAAATATACATAAATTGTTTTTTGTATTCATAGGATCATGATAGGTGATGATATGGACAAGATTCGAGTTGGCATCCCAAGAGGATTATTCTATCAAGAGTTTCATACGAAATGGCGATATTTCTTCGAGCATCTCGGGTGTGAAGTGATAGAGAGTGAAAAGACCAATCAACAAGTGATCAAAAATGGCAAACGACTTGCAAATGATGAAATGTGCCTATCTTTTCAGACCTATCTAGGACATGTAACCTCGCTAAAAGGAAAGGTAGATTATATCATCGTTCCACGGATCGACAATTACGGAACAGATTTACAGACGTGTACGAATTTTTTAGCAGCCTACGATATTGTTAAGAATTTAATTGACGTTCCTTTGTTAAATTACAATATAGATTATGAAAATCACGAAACGGAGAAAAAGGGATTTTTCAAAATGGGAAGACAGCTATCTAAAAGTTATTCTGAAATCAGAAAGGCATATTCTCTTGCTTGTAAAATGGATGAGATGATTCGGAATAAAAAGATTTCTAAAAATTATAATCGTATGAGTAGTAGTGGATTTAAAGTGTTAGTCGTTGGACATTCTTATACGATTCACGATGATTATTTCATGAAACCAATAGCTGATCAAATTGAAAAAAATAGTGGTGTACTGATTTATAGTGATGAGTTTGATGAAAGTGTTACGAGAAAAGCTTCAAAAAAATATAGTCGAGAACTTTATTGGAAATATCAAAAAGAGGCGATTGGATCGATCGCACTATTAGAAAATCAGATTGATGGGGTGATATTTATTTCAACTTTTCCATGTGGACCAGACTCATTGGTGAACGAACTTGTCATGCGAAAAATTCATTTGCCACATTTAAATTTAGTGATCGATGATATGGATGCGACAGCAGGAATAGAAACTAGAATAGAAAGTTTTATGGATATGTTGTATGAAAGATAAGAAAAAAGTGATTTCATTTCCTCATATGGGAAATTATTATGTTCCTGTGAAGTACTTACTTTCGCATGTATTCCATTGTAAGATTTTAGTTGCTCCTAAAATTACGAGTCGCACGATTGAGTTAGGTACGAAATATAGTCCAGATTTTGTTTGTACCCCATTTAAATATACTTTGGGGACTTTAATAGAAAGTTTAGAAAATGGTGCTAATATTTTATTGCAGGCTGGTGGTGGCTGTAAGTATGGTTACTATAGTGAATTACAGATTGAAATATTAAAAAGTTTAGGGTATCAATTTGAGTATGTAAATTTAGTAAGTAAGGGAAAGATGAATATAAGACGCATGTATCGTATGGTAAAAGAGATCGATCCCAAGTTTCAGATTCGTAAGTTTTTGAAGTATGCGCGGATTACAAAACGTATGGTTGCATATATGGACCACTTTGAAGATGAGGTACGCAAGAGAATCGGGTTTGAAAAAGAAGAGGGAAGTTTTGAAAATTTAGAGCGAGAGATGCTGCATAAATTTATGAAGGTAAAAAATATAACACAATTAAAACAAAGATACAAAGAATATATGCAGAAGATGTATGCACTTCCTCTAAAAGAAGAACAACATCCAATTCGCATTGGTGTGATTGGGGAACTCTATACTTTGATGGAACCATTCTCTAATTACTATTTAGAAAAAGCATTAGCAAAGTATCATATTTCTATTAAACGATTTACAAATGTAAACTATTTATTGTTTCAAAAGAAACATCATATAAAATATTTGTTACGTTTCGCATCTCGATATATTAAATATAAGATGGGAGCGGATGCTGCAGACAATATCGCATGGGCGAAGTATCTATGCGAAGAAGGGTACGATGGAATCATTCATATCAAATCATCATTTTGTACTCCGGAAATTGGTGCGATGCCTATCATTCAGAAAGTCTGTCATGACTATGATGTTCCCGTCATCTTTTTTACTTTTGATGCTGGAACGACAGAAGTAGGAATCGAAACGAGGTTAGAAGCATTTTACGATATGTTGAAGGAAAAGAGGAAGGAAAAATGAGAAAAGGTTATTTAGGAATTGACATTGGAAGTATTTCTACAAAAGCAGTCGTCATCGATGAAAATCATAAGGTTGTTGCATCTTCCTATATATGGACGGAGGGAAATCCTACAGAAGCAGTTAGAAAGCTGATGAAGTTGATTCAAAATGAATTGCCAAAGGATTACGAAATTCATGGGATTGGAACGACAGGGAGCGCTCGAAAACTGATAGGTCTTTTGATGAATGCGAACGTCGTGAAAAACGAAATTACAGCCCACGCGAAGGGAACGTTATCACGATATCCAGATGCACGGACGATTTTAGAAATTGGTGGGCAGGATTCTAAGATTATCTTGTTGTCGAATGGAAGGCTTGTCGACTATGCTATGAATACGTTATGTGCAGCAGGGACAGGATCTTTTTTATCGAGCCAAGCGAAAAGACTCGGTATCGATATTAACGAATTTGGCAAGATGGCATTACGTTCGAAAAATCCTGTCAAGATTGCTGCAAGGTGCACAGTGTTCGCTGAGTCGGACTTGATTCATAAAGCGCAGATCGGATATGCGAAAGAAGATATCGTTGCCGGCTTATGTCGAAGTATCGTCTTAAATTATCTGAACAATGTCGGCAAAGGGAAAAAGATTGTAGGTCCTGTTATCTTCCAGGGAGGAGTTTCTAAAAATATAGGTGTTGTAAAACAATTTGAAGAAATTTTAGGTATGCCTGTGATCGTCGATCCAGATAGTCATCTCATGGGAGCGATTGGTATTGCGGAGCTTGCGATGAGAGAGAAAAGTGACCAAGTATTTTCTTTAGATATGCGCGATGTTTCATTCGAAACGATTGGACGTGAGTGTAAAAAATGTCCAAACCATTGCGAGGTTTTAAATATCTATAAAAATCATACACTCGTCGATACGTGGGGAAATAAATGTGAGGCCGGATTGAGAGAATAAAAGGAAAGAAAAGAAGATTGTAGAAACATAATAATAGAGTTGACAAAGCAAAATTTATAGTGTATAAATGAGTGGTATAAAAAAAGGAAGTGATTAGGTGGCAAAAAAATTAGTGATTGTGGAGTCTCCTAGCAAGTCTAAGACAATTGAAAAATATTTAGGAAAAGATTACAAAGTCGTATCGAGTAAAGGTCATATTAGAGATCTTTCGACGAGTGGAAAATATGGATTAGGTGTCGATATCGAAGACCATTTTAAACCGAAGTATACGACGATCAAAGGAAAGAAAAAGACGATTGATGAATTAAAGAAAGATGTAAAAAATGCAAGTTTTGTATATCTTGCAACCGACCCCGACCGCGAGGGAGAAGCAATCAGTTGGCATTTATATGACACATTGGGATTAAAAGAGAACAATTACGATCGTGTCGTATTTCATGAGATTACGAAAAATGCAGTATTAGATGCATTTCAACATGCACGTAAAATTGATCAAAATCTTGTAAATTCACAAGAGACACGTCGTATTTTAGACCGTATCATCGGATTTCGTTTGAGTAAGTTAATGCAGGCGAAAACTGGTGGAAAGTCAGCAGGAAGAGTACAGTCTGTCGCACTTAAACTAATCGTCGATCGCGAACGTGAAATCGAGGCATTCCAAGCGGAAGAATACTGGACGATTCATGCCCACTTTAAAGAATTTGATGCGGATTTATTTCAAAAGAATCACAAAGATTTTGAGATCCATAACGAGGTCGAAGCAAACGAGGTGTTGGATCAACTTTCCAATGCATTTAAGATAGAATCAGTCGATAAAAAAGTAAAGAATAAGAAGTCAAAATTACCTTTTACGACAAGTACGTTACAACAGGATGCTTCGAATAAATTAAATATGAATGCAAAGAGAACGATGAGTGTTGCGCAGAAGTTATACGAAGGAATTGAACTTGCCGATGAGACAGTCGGACTTATTACTTACATGCGTACGGATTCAACACGTTTGTCAAACGAATTTATCGGTAGCACTTATCAGTGGATCGAAGCGAAGTATGGAAAAGAATATTTAGGATATGTCAAAATGGCAAAGAAGACGGAAAACGTTCAGGATGCACACGAAGCGATTCGACCAACGAGCATCGAAAGAACACCAGAAAATGTAAGACCATACCTATCTGATGATGAATTTAAATTATATCGTATGATTTATTATCGTGCTTTAGCATCCCTCATGAAAGATGCAAAAACGGAAAATACGACTGTAATTTTAGACAATAATGATTATCAATTTAAGGCAACCGGTCAAGTGATTGTCTTCGATGGATATTTAAAGGTATATCAAGACTATGAAGATACGAAAGAAAATACGTTGCCACCATTAGACGAATATCAATCAAATGTGATCGTATCAAACGACATTACGAAAGAACAACACTTTACAAAACCACCAGCTCGCTATACGGAAGCCAAGCTAGTAAAAGCGATGGAAGAATTAGGAATTGGTCGTCCAAGTACTTATGCGACGATTATGGATAACATTAAAACGAGAGGGTATGTCGTTTTAGAAGAGAAAAAGTTTAAGCCAACGGAAATTGGATTTGAAGTAACGGATCGATTACAAGAACACTTCTCACATATTATCAATGTAAAATATACTGCGGCAATGGAAGAAGATTTAGATGAAATTGCGGAAGGGAAAAAGGTTTGGTATCAAACTTTGGAAGATTTCTACAAAGATTTTGAACCTGCTGTAAAAGAAGCGTTTGATCAAATGGAGAAGAAAGCCCCTGAAAAAACGGGAGAAGTTTGTCCAGAATGTGGAAGTGATTTAGTCGTACGTAAAGGACGTTATGGAGAATTTGTAGCTTGTAGTAATTACCCAGAATGTAAATATATCAAGGCACAGCCAAAAGAAGAAGTTGTCGTTTGTGATTGTCCAAATTGCGATGGAAAAATTATCGAACGCAAGAGCAAGCGTGGTAAACTTTTCTATGGTTGTAACAATTTTCCGAAATGTAAAACTGCCTATTGGGATCGTCCTACAGGAGAGAAATGTCCAGAGTGTGGAAGTATGTTGACGGAGAAGAAAGATAAAATTAAATGTAGCAATTGCGATTACGAAAAATAGTCCCGTGAGGGACTTTTTATTTGGAATCAAATCGATTTTATTGACGAAACTTCTACCATATAGTATACTTGAAATATGATAGACTAGTACGGAGTGATTGCGATGAAAGTAAATAAAAGAGGGTTTACGTTAATAGAAATATTAGCGGTAATTGTTATTTTGGCAGTACTTGCCGTAATTACGATTCCTATCGTGATGGGAATTATCGAAGATACGCGAAAGAATCGTTTTTTAGAAGATGTCAAATCAATTATAAGTGCGATCGAACAATACAATAGTGAAAATGATATGAAAGCAATTGGATCTTATGTTGTAAAGCAAAAGGATGTTGAATATAAAGGTGATGAAAACGTCTCAAATAAAAAAGTATCTTTTAAAGGAAATTTTGATGGTGCTGGAGCTGCATTTTTAAATAAGAGTGGACTTATTCGATTGGAAATAGAAAATGATAAATGGTGTGTCCATGGAACGAATAAAGAATATTTGATTGATGAGGGAGATTGTAGTCAAGTAGGACAAGATCTGCTCGTAACGTATAGTGTAGATAAAACAGGATGGGCACCAAAGAAAGTAGTAACGATAGAGTACCCGGAAAGAGAAGATGGGTTAATGTATGACTATAGTCTTGACGGTGGAAAAACGTGGCTAGACGTGAGAACTGGTAATGTTGCTAAAGTTGAATTTACTAAGCCAGGGACCATCATAGCACGTGTTTTTGATGGGATTCATTATCAAACAGGAAGTTCTTTTGCAGTGACACAAATTGATTCAACTGCCCCAAAGGATGTGGCGGTAGTACTTACGAAAAAAATGAGTAATCGTATTGAAATTGTAGCTAGTGGATTTGATTTGGAAAGTGGTATTGCCAAAATAGAATTTAGCAAGGATGATGGAAAAACGTGGATCAATAACGGAACGGATGCTGAATATCAATTTACTCAATTAAAATCAGCGACATATCCGATTAAAGTGAGAATGACGAATTCAGCAGGCTTATTGTCTGTGAGTAAAACGTTAAATGTTACTACAACTGTGATTGATGTACCAACTTATAAAGTAGATAAAACGGGATGGCAGACGAAGAAAATTGTTACGATCACATATCCAGCAAGACAGTCTAACTTTACATATCAATATAGTACAGATGCTGGAAAAACATGGAAGACAGTTGCAAGTCCAGCAACGACACAAACGCTTACATTTACATCAAATGGAACAGTCATTGCAAGAGTACACGATGGCACGAATTATGTGACTGCAAGTAGTTTTGCAGTAACACAAGTCGATTCGACTGGGCCAACAGCAGTTGCAGCAGTATCAACCCAGACGACCAGTTCCCTTGCAATAAAAGCAACCTGTACGGATGCACAATCTGGAATAACAAAAATTGAATACAGTAAAGATAACGGAAGTAGTTATGTTTCTGGAGGAACGAATACAACTTATACGTTTACGGGACTAAAGACAGGAACGTATAACTTCAAAGTAAGATGTACGAATGGATCTGGGATGACAGCTACATCAACAGCAGTAAGTGGATCGACAAATTCGATTGGAACACCAACCTATGCGGTAGATAAAACAGGATGGCAGGCTAAGAAAGTTGTGACGATTACATATCCAGCAAGACAATCTAACTTTACATATCAGTATAGTTTAGATGGAGGAAGAAGTTGGACGACCGTTGCAAGTCCGGCAACGACAAAGCAAGTAACATTTACGGCAAATGGAACGATTATTGCAAGAATCACAGATGGAACGAACTACGTAACAGCAAGTTCATTCTCAGTAACACAAATTGATACTTCGGCACCATCAGCAACAGTTGCAGTAAGTTCAACAACGTATAACAGTGCAACATTAAAAGCAGCCTGTACAGATGCACAATCTGGAATTACGAAGGTTGAATTTAGCAAAGACAATGGAGCAAGCTATGTAGCAAATGGTACAAACACAACATATACGTTTGGAAGTTTAGCAACTGGAACATATAATTTCCGTGCAAGGTGTACGAACGGAGTTGGATTGCAGACTCAATCTGCTGCGGTAAGCAAGTTAATTCAAAATCAATTTACACTTACTTACAATGCAAACGGAGGAAGTGTTAGTCCAACAAGTAAAAAGGTAACAGCGGGTTCAACTTATGGGACTTTACCAACACCAACAAAGGCAAATTATAGATTCTTAGGATGGTTTACAGCGGCAAGCGGAGGAACTAAGGTATCAAGTTCAACCGTAATGGCAGCATCTAATGTAACGATTTACGCACACTGGCAAGCAACAACGACGA
>ERZ1643251.3609-NODE-3609-length-14155-cov-6.158652_pt1 | contig 14155 bp, 22 predicted proteins | sample MGYA00579261_ERZ1643251 | MGnify/ENA primary metagenome ERZ1643251 (study PRJEB29033, sample SAMEA4952267) | chicken gut metagenome | biome: Broiler Chicken; feature: Gastrointestinal Tract; material: Caecum | place: Ireland | collected 2018 | study: Broiler... | reverse complement strand
CGCCGTATTTGCTTTGGCCTGTGCTTGCGCTGTCCGGGCCGCCGCAGCCGCCGCGCGAGAGGCCGCAGCGTCAGTCCGGTACTGAACACCGAGCTTTCTCTGCTCTACCGCGTTCGCCGCCGCCTGAGCTGCCTGCGCTCGATAAGCGGCGGACAAAACTCTCGCATCTCTTGTCGCGTCTCTGGCGGCGGCATTGAGTTGCTTGGTAGACGCACCGCCCTGTTCAGCCAGATTCACATATTTTGCAAACGTCGCTGAAAACCTATCCTCCAGCGTCAAGGTCTCTCTGATCTGCGCCATGCTGTCACTCCTTCGCCTTCGGCCTGGATTTGATCTCCTTGTGGATAAATTCCGCGATCAGGACCCGCTCACGGTAGGGCAGGTCCGCGTATTTGGAGGGGGGCCAGCCCAGGTTCACAAAGCAGTAGTAGGCCGCCAGTGCGTCGCCGTCCGGGTTGGCCCCGCCGATCAGTTTTTTACCTCGCCCTCCACGTCGCCGTCGTCGAAGCCGCTGAGCTCGGAAATGGCGTCGGCCAGGCGCTGGTACTCTCCGGCATACAGCATCCTCCCCGGCACCTCCTCCGGGTCCAGGGTGCCGAAGGCGTCGCACAGCTCCTTCTCCCGGAAGTCGGGGTCCTTGGTGCCCGCCACGATCAAGGAGCGGACATACTTCTGCCGGTCAAAGTTCTGTACCTTCGCCCCGGTCCGGTCCTTGTATGTCAAGGTGGCCGCCTTTACAAGAGCGTCGTTCTCCGCCTGGGAGATGGCCTTTACTTTGAAGGGCTTGGGGATCATGTCCCCGTTTTTATCCAGGATCGGCTCCCCCTTGTCGTCCCGTTGGACGAACCGCCTGGAGACGATCACCTCCTTCTCCTCCGCTACGGAGATGGGGTGCAGGAAATCGTACAGTTTGCTCATAGTTCCTCCTTAGTCGTTCCCCAGCTGGACGGGATCGTTAAAGGCCGTCAGCCGGGCCACTCTGGTGTAAGCGAAGTTAAAGTCGTAGTTGAGCATGGTTTCCTCGCTGTTGAGGATGGAGAGAGGAATGGTGCCCGTCAGGTGGCAGCCGTAGTAGGCGATGCTCTGGGCATTGATGGAGGTGGTGGGGTCCTGGTTGGTGATCTGAATGTCGAACTCCGTCATGACCCCGGTGTTGATGTACTTGAGCACCATATCCGTCCAGATGTTGGTGCCGTAGTAGATATTCCCGGTGCCGGTGAGCTTCACGCCGTTGGGCTTGTCCTGGATTTTACGGGTACCGATAACCCGCATGTCCTGGTTCTGCATCTCGCCGTTGGTGGTGATATTCCGCATCCCGGCCACTTCGATGTTCTTCCCGTCAATGGTTACGAAAATTTTACCTTCCGCGCCATTTACGGTGTCCTTTGCCAGCAGATATGCCATTTTCTACACCTCCTTAAGACACAGACACAGTCATATAGATCTTCTCCACCGCGTCCACGGCATAGAAGGCCACGTTGACCACGATGGCGTCGATGTCGATGCCGGGCAGCACCTCCACGTCCTCGGGGTCAAAGTTCTGGATGCCCTCCGCGTCCTGGATCTGGTAGAGGTAGCCCACAATGGCCGCCTTGAACCGGGCCCGTCCGGCGTCGTTGTTGTTCACCACGCCGATGTAGTTCTGGCTGAACTGCTGGTAGATGTCGTTGGCGATGGTGTTGCACAGGCGGATAATGCGGTTTTTCTTGTATACCACGCCGATGTCGGTGGTATAGGTGGTCAGGGAGTCAATGTCCTGCTCCACATGGACCTCGTCGAAGTCCGCCACCAGGATAAACTGCCCGCTCTGCAACGCGGAAATAATCTGGTTGTTGGTCAGCAGGGGGCTTACCGCCACGGCGGTGGGATAGGTGGCGTAGGTCAAAGATTCGTTGAACTGGGCCCCGGCGGTAGCGCCGCCCGCCCACCACGTCACCTGCTGGGGGGTGAGGGTGGTCCCGTCCGCCAGGGTGACCCCGCTCATGACGTTGATCACAAACCGGCTGTCCGGGGCGGTCAGGTTCGCCGCCACCAGCTGGGTATACTGCCCGTTTTCATCCGCCAGGCGGTTGACAAAACCGACCATAGAATCCTGCACGGTGCTGTCGCTGCCGTCGTAGATGATCACGTCGAACTTATAGGGCTCGATGGCCTCCAGGTAGTCGGAGTAGGCAGAGGCTGCCACGGTGCCGTCCGCGCCGCTGGTCAGGGGAGCGCCCACGGTGGCCGTCAGCGCCCCGGTACCGCTCCAGTCCACCCAGTCATTGGGGACCAGGTCTGCCACGGTCTCCGCGCTCTGCTGGTCCTGGATCTCCCCGTCCACCACGGTGGAAACGAAGAAGCTGCCCTCATTGTCCACATCCTCGGTGACAACAATGGTGATGTCGTTGCCCCTCACGCCGGGGTACTTGGCCGTTGCGGTCAGGGTCCCGGTGGTCACCGTGGCCTTCGCGCTGGAAGTGGCCGCGGGCCGGTACAGGTACAGTGTGGTGGGAGGGCTGGTCCGGTTGGTCCCACGGAAGATTTCCCGCAGGAACCGGTTCTTCTCGTTGGTGATGTCGTATCCGGTGTAGGGGGTCATGTCGTCCCCGTTGGCTACCGTCATGACCTCGCCCACAGGCCCCCAGCTCATGGGCTCGCAGATGGTCACAACGCCCCGCTCGCCCACCGTCAGGCCCAATGCCCGGTTAGTGGTAAAGCGGATGTATACGCCGGGTCTTACCTTATTTTGTGTAGTCCAGGTGCCTCCGGCCATTTAACCACGCTCCTTTCCAAAAAACGCCTTTACGGCCTTGTCGGCCTCCGCTAGTGTGTACTCTGGTTCTTTCAGGACTACCGCCAGGAAATCCCGCTGGTAGCCAGCGTAGCGCTTGCTTCTCAGCAGCGCCTCACGTGTGTATTTCTTGGTCATTGAGAATCTCCTCGTTGTATTCCATCGTCTGCATCTTCGCGTATTCCTCGGGGATGGACACCCGCTCTTGCAAATCAAAGCGGTAGTGCAGCTCATCCAGGTCGATGTTCCATTCCCGGTTATAGGTCCGAAGGAGCACCGTACCCTCTGTCTCGCCGTCGGAGTAGGGGAAGGTCTCCATCAATAGGTCCAGGGTCTCCCCGGCCTTCTGGTAGAGCTGCTGGAGGTTGGGCAGGTTGTATTCCAGCAGGTACACCAGATCCAGCCCCAGGTGCCGGATCCAGTAGTGGTCCACCTCCTTCTCCAGTCGGTTGGTCCGCGTCTGGATAAACAGCATGGGGGGCTTGCTGTTCTGCTGGTTGGGATCCTCGTAGAAGGTCACGCCAGGGAAGGAGGGGGCCAGGTAGTCCGCCAGGCTCTTTGAAATTGTGGAAACCGTCAGATTCATTTGAAAAGCCTCTCAATTTCCTCATCCAGCTGGGCCAGAACCGCCTTTTCATAGGCTTCCCGGGCCTTGTCCACCATGAACTCGCCTTTGACGTACTTGGTCTTTGTGCCAACCACCAGGCCGACATTCCGGGCCGGGTCATAGTTGAGCACCCCGTTTTCGTCGATGTACAGCCCGGGCACAAAGTGGCGGTCCATCCGGTGGCCCTGGTCAACGTAGGAGGCGTACTCCTTGTCATTTTTCAGGAAGGTCTCATACTTCCCGCCGGTGACCAGGGGTTCCACAACGCTGTCCGTGGCCCAGTGCTCCTTCAGCTCTCCGGTGCGCATGTTTACGCCGACGTGGCCCTCGCTGTCTGTTCCCTTCTTGGGCGGCGTTGCGTCCATAGCGGCCTCTACAGCCCTCTTGGTGGCCTCCTTGGAGACCTTGATGAGGGTTGGGGTCAGGGACTGCTGAGCCTTTTTCAGCTCCTGTATGCGCCGCTGTAGGCTCACCTGATAGCTCATTTCACCCGCTCCTGTTCCATCAGCCGGATTTCCTGGTGACTGAGCCCCGGCATGATGGCCCCGAAGGGCTCATAGTAGAGGTTGGGGTCGCTGGCAAAGGCCCGGATAGTGGGGCCCTGTCTGCCCAGTTTGCCGCCTCGGGTGATGATCAACTCATCCCCCGCGTGAATGTCCACGGAGATGTCACAGGCCAGGTGGTCGTTCTGCTGGACGTTGGCCGCCGTCTGGGTCATGTTGATGGGCTTGTTGTCGCTCTGATAGATGCGGCACGGGATGGCCGTCAGCACCTGCTGTCTCTCCTGCCGGGTGATGTTTCCGTCCTTTACGGGGACATTGCGGTAAACGTCCAGGGTGTCGGTATACCAATCGCTCCAGTTCATAGAACAAGGGTCCCTCCCATCCCGATCAGCTTGGCCCGGTTGGCCAAAATCTGCCCATAAGTGGTGCTATTCAGGTCGCCCCAGTCCTCGGTACCCGCCGTAATAGCCGCGGTGTCGTAGGTAACGGACGCGTCGCCCAGGGTGGCCGACTTGACCATGCCTACAAGCGCCCCGGAGGCGGCGGCCTGCTGGGGGGTCTCATTGCTGTCCGCGTAGCCCCGCAGGGACAGGGTGGCGTAGTGAGCCACATACAGCCCCGCAGCGTACCGCCAGGAGTCCAGCCACTTGTCCGGCTGAATGGAGACGTTGGCCATCTGAATGATCTGCTCCAGCATGGGGAGGCTGCCCAGGAAATAGCCCTCGGAGTTGAAAAACTGCGGGTAGTCCTCCCGGAACTGTTCCACGGTATAGTCGCCCACACCGGTCCCGATGTTGGCCGCCGCCGCTTTTACCCCGAAAAATTGAGGTTTGCCCCAGTAGTACATGCCCGCAGCTCCTTTCTTACTCCTCAGTTACTTCCTTGCCCCGGCGGGTCTTGACCTTCTTCTCAGAGGCCGCTTGAGCCTCCTTGTCGCTCCTGCCGCTGGGGACAATCTTCCCGTCCGCCACCAGGGCCTGGAAATACGGGGTTTTCACCGCCCAGTCCGGCACGATCTCCATGAGGCCCGCCCGCAGCCGGACAGCGGTGGAGCCGTCCGGCGCGGGGATGATGATGTTGCGCTTACTTAGTACAAGCATCTGGCCGCCCTCAATCAAATGCCGTCCACGTAAGAGATGGAGGTGGGGTAGAAGATCTGCACCTCGCTGATATTCGCCATGTACGCGGTGTCGTAGCAGACATTCGCCACATTGGGCTGGCTCATGATCCGGTTGAGAGGCACCAGCTCGTCCATCTTCACAAACCGCCGGTCATTGTTGTACACCACCATGCGGTCCTTGCCGCTGGTGCCCGCGCCCTTGCACCACCGGGTCGCTCCGATGAACAGGTCGCCGCCCGCCTTGGTGGCTGCGTTGTTCTTCATGAGGAAGTCGTAAATGGTCTCGGTGGCCAGGTCGGTGACCTTGGTGGTCATGATGTACAGGTACTGCTCATAGGGGATCAAAATGTGGTTGGGGATGGCGGTCTCGTCATACTCGTTGGCGGCCCAACCAGCGGCCAGAGCGTCGTTCACGTCCTTCAGGATCTCATCCGGGGTCTTGGTGGCCCAGGTGGCGGTACCAGCCGCGCCGTTGGCAGCGGTGGTCTCGGTGGCGTTGGGGTTGTTCACAAGGCCCGTGGTGCCGTAGGTCTCAATGCCCACATACACATTCGCGTCCATGTGCTTGTCATACGCCATGCGCACACCGTCCTGGAGCAGGTTGTCCAGGGAGCGACCAATGTAGTTCGATCTCTGCATGTCCTGGAACATGACCCGAAGGGCCGCGGCGAATACGTGGGCCTTGTACACGCCCTTGTCAACACTTGCCTGCACAGTGGGGATGCCGTTGGCCCCGCCAGCAGTGACGGGAGAGTTGGTGGCCCCGCCGGTAATGCCGTAGCTCACGGCCATAGCGGACACATAGTCCACCCAGCCGCCGCCGGTTTCAATTACAATGTCTCGGGGGTAGGTAAAGCTGGTCAGAGGCTTTCGGATCATGGGATCCCGCTTCTCCAGCTCGGAGATCAGAAACGCACCGCCGGTGGCGATACCGTCGGCGTCCATCGTAGGCACGCCGTTCATCGCGCCGGGGGTGGACTGCATGGTAAAGGTTCCGGCATTGGTAGTGCCGACATTCGCAAAGCTCATGTTTATACCTCCTTATCAGGCGTTCTGCTTGGTCAGGATGACCAGCTCAGCAATTCCGTTGGCGTCGGCGGATCCACCCCACTGGCAGTTGGTCAGGGCCACGGTGGAGCCGCTCTCATTGGTTGCGGAGAAACCGCCTACCACGCCGGTGGTATAGGTAGAGCTGGTCTTGGTGCGGATGTACACAGTTCCGCCCAGAGCGGGGGTGCCGTCGTAGCATTTGACATTGATGGAGCCGCGCTGGAATACGCTCACAGGCTCACCGGGGGCGTACTGGCCCGCCTGCTGGTCCAGATAGGTCAGAGCGGACTTGATTTCGCACCCTGCCACCCCGGCAAACGCAGCGGCGGTAAAGGATGCGCCGGCCGCTACAACTGCGGGCTTGGTGGTGTCATAGACCAGGGGGGTGCCGAAGGGAATCGGCGTTTCTCCGCCCGCCGGCCGGGTTTCCACGATCATGTCGGGCTGCCGGGCATAGCAGCCTGCAAACCCATGGGGCATTTCCTTGCCGATTACCTGGGGATTCAGTCCCATAGAAAAATCACTCCTTTACGAATTTGCCAACATCCCCGCTGTGCGGAGTGCGGCCAGAAGATTGTTGAAATCCTGTTGTGTGGGGGCGGCGGACAAATCCGCAATAGCGGCCATCTGAAGGACTCCGCCTCTCACCGCTGTAGTGGCGTCCGGAAGGGTATAGCTGGGGCCTGCTGGGCCTTGTTCGCCCTTGAGGTTGTGGAATTCAAAAGCGAACACTTTAGCTGTGTCCGGCCCTGTGGCCGTCACAGTGGCCGAAGGCGTCCCGGTGGCACTATCCACCGTAACTGTTGGCGTTCCGAATCCCGCCGCCGTGCCTGGTGCGCCATCCGCCCCATTAGTGCCGTTGGCCCCATCCGCCCCAGCGGGGCCTCGAATGTTTGTGCTGGACACGGCTGGCATACCTTCTTTGCTGGCCGTCCAGGTCAGTTCCCCGGCCTCGCTGACGGAAGGCTGGTAATATCCGCCGTCCTCGCCAGCGGAGCCGGAGACAGTTGGGACAGGGCCAACATAGGCAATGCGCAGTTCCGCCACGCCGTGGTTGTCCGCCGGTCCGTTCCACTGGGCGTTGGGCAGTGCCACGGTGTTAGCCCCGTCTGCTTCCGCCTCAAAGCCGCCGGGTTGGTAGTTCCCACTGGCCGTTACGCGTACATATACCGTTCCGTCAATGGCCGGAGACCCCTTCTGACACTTGACGTTGATGCACCCCCGCTGAAACACGGAGACCGGTTCCTCCGGGGAATATTGGCCTACATTCTGATTGAAAAACTCCGCCGGACTTTTGACTTCACGGCCTGCTACGCCGATAAACTGATTCCCGGTATTCCCGGTACCCATGGGGAGCACCGCGCCATTCTCCCCCCTGACCAGAGGGGTGCCAAAAGGGATAATCTCCGTCCCGCCCAGTGGGGCAGTGTTGACGATCATATCCGGCTGTCTGGCGTAGCTCCCGGAAAACCCATGGGACATATTCAGTCCGATGGTCTGAGGGGTAAGGGCCATGTTCAGCCCTCCTTCTTCGTGTGAGGATTGCGCTCCGCGTAAGCGGCGGAGGAATCGGCGCAGATCTTTTCGTAGCTGGTCTTCTTGGTCTGCTCCGCATTTGCTCTTGCGCTGTCCAGAGCGGCCTTTGCGATGTCCTGCATCACGTCCTTGCCCTGGATGGCGGACAGCAGGGCGTCGGTGACCTTGGCCCGGGTCTGCTTGTCCTCGATGGCGGCCACGGCGGGGCGCACCTTGCGCAGCAGCTCCACAGCGGCGTCCCTGGCGGGGCCATCCATGCAGGCGTCGTTCTCCTCCACGGGGATGGTGATGGACTTCCCCTCCCCCTCCCCGCCGGAGAGCTTCTCGATCATCTCGTCCAGGTCGGTCTCGTCATGGAGGGGGTGCTCACCCCGGCCGCCTCGACTCTTGGCCTCCAGCATCTCCAGGATGCGGTCCAGCTTGGAGCCGATGTCGTCGCCCTTGGGGATGCCCTCGTCTGTCGCCTCGGGGGCGGCGGGGGGAGCCTCGTCCTTCGCGGGTGCCGCCTCCTGCGCCTCTTCGGCGGGTACAGCGTCCAGCGCGGTGGCCGTGGTCTCGATCAGACCGTCCAGCTCCTCGGGCTTGGCGTCCTTTGCCGCCATTCCAAAGGCGGTCAGGATGCCGTGTACCAGTTTGTTCATGCAATTCCTGCCTTTCTCCGCCTCTTGCAACCGCAGCGCCCGCCCTGCCCTTGGGCACGACCGCCACGTGATTGCCTCGGATCTTCCTCTGCCGATAGCCCGTCCCGCTGGGCTCGTAGCTGCACAGATACCCGCAGGACACCTCCCGCTTCACGCCGTTCTGGATTTCGCTGGCCAGGTTGGCGTCGTTGATGTACAGGTCGGCCACGATGTGGTCGCCCTCCCGGCGGACGTTCTGCACATGGCCCTTCTGGTAGGCGGCGTAGTTCTCCGGCCCTACGTTCTCGGGCGGGTGGCCGTCCGTCACAGGCTTTCCCTCAAAGCTCGCCAGGGCCGCGTCCTCGAACACGTCCTCGGGATAGCGGTCAACGGTGACAATCCGCTCCGGGTCCCCGTCCAGCATCAGCTCCCGGGCAAGGTACTGCTGCGCCCCGGTCCTCGCAATGGGCACATTGCGGCAGATCAGATAGCCCTCCACCGTCTCCGTCTTGTTAGGGGAGATGTCGGTGCCGTAGTACGCAATCGCCATCACTCCACCCCCGGGACCAGCTCTTCCTGGTCGGCGCTCTCACCGGCCGCCGCCTCCAGGAGCAGGTCTGCGATGATGGCCTGGTGGTCCGTCTCGTCGGTGTTGACCTCCAGCAGCCGCTTGAGCGCGCTGTTTGGCGCAATCGCCATAATGGCCAGGTACAGCCGCACGGTCTCTGTCTCGGCGGCCAAAGCCTTCTTCAGCAGGTCAATGTATTCCTGGTTGTAGTCCATCAAATCACCTCTTTGGGCAAATAAAAAAGGAGCCAACCACCGAGAAATTCTCGATAGTTGACTCCACTTAGTCCTTCCCGCCCACCACTTAGGGCGAGGTTCAGTGTTTACTTTTCTTCAATATATGGTTTCAGCGCTGTCATTATCAGTTCCGTCACGCTAATTCCGCGCTGTTCTGCCGCACTTCGTATTTTTGCGCCAGTCTCTTTATCTGGCCTAATCGTTATGCTGTCCTTTTTCTTGTTGTACTTCACGCTTGCTTTCGTCTGCGCTTCGCTTCCCATTTGTGATACCTCCCTTGTGGATATGGTATCACAATTTTACTCATAAGTCAACTTATACACAATGAACAAATCAGTCAACTTATATTTGTCTATTTTAACGCTTGAAATATAAGTAGACTTATAGTATCATATACTCACAAGGAACAAACAAGACAGGCCGCAGGCCGGGAGGGAAAGAAAATGAAAGAAGTAGGTCTTGAATTTTGCGACAATAAAGAAATTTTTTATATTTGGGACGATGGAGAATATTATCTGATAAATGGCTCTGAAGGGTATCTCAAAAAGGACTGGCTTCTTTCTGACGCCGTCTCACATTATAAATCTGAGGATGCGAAAGTCGAAAGATCAATAAGTGAATGGAACGCATGGTGTAATTGAAATTTATTTATCCCGCCCCCTAACCGGGGCGGGTTTCTTTTTTGGGGTCATAGGCCACTTCCCGCATAGTCCGGGTCACTTTTGGCCCCTCTTTCGTGGGTATCACCTCCGCCCGGTCCCCCTTGGACAGGATGGATTCAATTGCCTTAATTGCCGTCGGTGTCAGATTCACGATTTGCCTCCCTTAATGCAAAGTGCAACGCAAGTTCTTGCTCTATCTGCTCTTTGCGATTCGCAACCATTTTTCGCGCTTCTTTAATCGGAAAACCAAGAGTGATAAACGCATAGTAAATTAGCTCATCATTGCTCACTCCGGTTCGCCTCCCTGTACAGCCTCTGCCAGTTCTTGTACTTCTCATCATCCGCCGCCTTGTGCTTCTGCCAGGTGGCAAAGGTCTTGGGGATGGGGTCGCCTACCGTCATTCGGTACGACTCCCAGGTGCGGTATTCCCTGATCCATTTGGCCCGGGCGGCTTCTTTGGCCCGGTATGCCTTGATCTGTTTCTCCGTCCGTGGGTCTCGGGTAAAGGGGTTCTTCTTTGGATTGGAGAAGTCCTTGATCTTCTGTATCTCTTCCTCGCTTCGGCCTACCGTCGTATAGGGAAGAATGCTGTGAAGGCACCCAGGATGCATATTTAACCAAGTGTTTGCAAGAATATCCGGCCCCGCCGGGTCCTGCTTTCCAAACGCCGCTGCCAGGGGCGGGTAGTCCGGATTTGTGCCGCTCTTGGAGTAAACCCGCCCCTCAAAGGGGGCGCAGATGGCGCAGGTGGTCCCATGGGAGGAAATGCGGTATAGGTCCTGCTCCGGGTCAGCGGTCAGCACTGCCAGCACTTCCGCCTGCCGGCTGGTGGTGCGGGAGACCATGGAGCAATAGGTGTGCAGGGACCAGTTCCGCCCCGCCTTGTCCACAAACGCCGTGATTCCTTCCTGGCGGAGCTGCTCCACAAACCCCGGCAGCATCTTGTATGTACCGCGCCCCGCGGCTTGCTGCAAGGCCACCTGCTCCAGGCCGATCCGCCGGTATACATCGGGTTCGATACGGCCAATCAGGGCGCTCTGGACGGTGGCATAGGCGGTAATCGTGGCGTCGGTGATCTCTCCCATGAGGGAGGAGACGAGCTGGTCAATAACAGCGTGCTGCTCTCCGGTGAGGGCTGCGGCGTTGCGGTAGGCCATCAGGTTCTGCGCCGCGGTCATGCCCTCCATGCGCCGCGCCTCGGGAACGCGGACATAGAACATTTTCTCGATCATCAATGGGACGTATTCCCAGGAATCGCTCTCCATCTTCCGCAGGATTGCCTGGACCCGCTCCAGAGCCGCCACAGCATGATAATCGGCAAGCCCCTGGCTGCGCAGTCGGCCGATCTCGTTGATGATGGCAGTTTCGGCTTTCAGAAAGATCGAGACGAGCTTTTCCAGCTCCTTCTCATTCGGAGCCCGTCTCAGTGTTGGCATTCATATCACCATATCCCAGCCCCATCAAGGGATCTCGCAAAGCTGTCAAATCCTGGTACGACTTCCCGGCGTTGGCGGCGATCTCCTCGTCGGAGATGGAGCCGAACATCCCAGTTTCCTCCTCCAGCTTCTTCAGCTCCTTCATGGCGGTGTCCGCCTGGAAGAGTCCGGCCTGGAAGGTATCCCGGATGGCCTGTGCTTTCTTCAGCGCGATCTCCGCCGTCTCCGTGGCCGTCGGCGTCCATAGCGGCGGGAAGGTAAAATCCAAATCGTCCGGCACAAATCCCCAGGCGCTCATTGCCAGGACGGGAAGGAGCTTCTGGAGAACCGGCCTCACCTTCGCCTCCCGCTGACTGTCCACATAGTCGTAGTAATTCTTTAAGTCGCTTTCCCCCGTGGCGTTCATGCCAGCCGGGGATCGTCCGAAGAGTTTGGTCATGGGGTAATGGGACGCGCCGCAGAGGTTCAGGCACATGCTTTCATAGACCTCTTGCAGCCCGGTGAAGGTGTATTGCGTGTTGGTGAGCTTGGTCCCCTCCTCCACCAGTTGGGTCCCGAAGTTGGAGCGCAGCACGCTCTGGGCCTGCATCACATTCCAGAAGCGCCGCTGGGCCTGGCTGGAGCCGATGGAAAAGAGCTGTTCCAGCCCCTTGACCTCCATCGTATTGATGTTGGCCTGGAAGGTCAGTGCGGCCATGTTGGCGCTCACATTGTCGTGGGCCACAACCTCCTTGTACAGGGCCTCCACCTCGGATTCGCCCCAGTACATCTCAGCCATGCGCTCAATCTCTGGCAACTCTCGGCCCGTGAAACGAATCACATGGGAGTGGTGGACTCTTGCCACCGTGTGCCCCCGTGCGTCCGTGATGGAGTAATACTCAGGCACCGGCTCCCCGGCCTCCATGACCAGGCCGTTGGTGGTGGTAATGCCCATCCAGCGGTCCAGGATGTATAACCCTTGGAAGGATCCAGGGAAAACCATGCCAAGGTCCAGAGGCTTGGAAAGATCCTCCTGTCCACGAACCATAATAAGGCCCGCAGCACCGCCGTACAATCTGCCCCAGCGCAGCCCAGCGTTCAGCCGGTCCCGGATTCTGGTCTCTCGCTCCAGCTTGTCCAGCGCGTCCTGCATCTCCGGGGCAATGTTGCCTTTGAGCTTGTACCACTCCCGGAGCATGTCGTCCACCATCAGGCCAACCACATTCTGCACCACCCAGTTATCCCGGTACAGGGAATTGAGCAATGCGTAGTTGTCTGTCATGCGGGTTAGCGGGTACTCCGTGGCCTCCAAGGGGGACTGGGAGCCGTAGCCCAGGCGGAACAGGTGGTTGGAAAAAGCGTCGTTGACGGCCACCGCCTCAGTATTCACTTGTGCGTTTGTCGGACGGTTTTTATTGCGTCTGGACACCTTCAAACCTCCAATCCGGGAGATAATTACAGAAATATCGGAGTGCGTCCGGCCCGTGGTCCTGCTGCTTGATTGGCTTTTCTTCGCCCCGCAGAGCCGCCTTATCATCCCACATGTACGTCCCTAGCTCGTCGATCAGGCCCATGCAGGTCCGCTCATTGACCAGGAGCGACCGACGCTTGAGCAGCACGCCCACCCGGCGGATGCCGTCCAAAACGTCATTGTCTGCGTCTCGGACATAGACGCCCCTCTGGCGCAGCGCCACAATGAACGACGCCGCCGAAGGGTCCACCAGCACCGTACACCAGTTGTCGCCCATAAACGCCATGAAGTCGTCGGCGTACTCCTGGTCGGTTTTCTGCCGGCGCTCCTTCCGACTGTCCCAGCGGTATTCCCGGTCTACTCGGATGATCTCTCCGTCGTCGTAGATGTCCAAAAACACCGTCGGGTTGGTGGTGCCATAGTCGCAGGCGATGTACCGCTGGCAGGAATAGGGCAAACTCGGAATGTTCTCCCGGTATGTGTTGGCCGTGTGATCAAACATATCGTAGATCAGGCCCTCGGACATGACCCACTGACCCAGGATATACCGCTGGTAGAAGACGCCGCTGTACATATTTTTGTATCGCCGCTTAGTGTCCTCGTCCAGACCCGGGTTGTCGTCCATGAGGAAATGCAGATGCAGGGCGTTTCGGTCAGGGGCCTTCAAGATCCACTCCTGCCGGAACCAGTGTAAGGGGTTCTCAGGGTTGCAGTTGAACCACATCTTGGCCCCGCTTACGGAGCACCGGGCCAGCGCCTGCTCCACAAAGGACCGGGGCATCAACGCCACCTCGTCCAGCAGCACACCCGCCAGGGTAACGCCCTGGATCAAAGTATAGCTGCTCTCGTCCTTGCCGCCGAACAGGTAAAAGCGGTTCTCCCTCGTTCCCCGACTGGCCGTGATCACATGGTCTCCTCGGTTGTATCGCACGGAGAAGTGCCGCTTGAGGTACACCACGGACAGCAGCGGCATCACGATATTGCGCTCCACGGCACCCACAGACTTCCCGCAGAAGGCGAATGCGCAGTTGTTGAAATTGCCCATGGCCCACAAAAAGAAGGACAGGGACATGATGGAGGTCTTGCCGGACCGGACGGCACCGTCGCAGATCAGCGCGTCGTAGCCGGTGTACGGAAACCGCATGATCTGCCGCTGTTTCTCAGAGAAGGCCATCCGCTTCCTCCTTCAGGGCCTTTGTGATCGGATCGTCCTCCTGCTCGGCAAACGGATCAGCCCGGCCCGTCTGCTCACCCAGCAGATCAACGATGATCTTTGCGGCCTTGGCGTCGCCCTTGATGGCCTTCTTCGTCAACCCGACGATCATCGCCATCTGGTTGTCGATATCCTCCGGGTCCACGCCGTCAATGGAGATCTTGTTCCACTCTCTGGTGTTGGAAACCGGCAAAGAAAGGTACAAATCAGCCGCTTCCCTCAGGCTCCGCTTACGTCGGCGGGACACGCCGGACGCTCGGCCGCCAGCCGCCGCAATCTCCCGGCGCTCTTCCGGAGTTCGTTCGGAGTTTGGGATAATGTTCTTTTCATTCGGCATATCACCACCTACTGTTCATAGATTTCTGGTACCGCCCCGCCCT
>ERZ1643251.3608-NODE-3608-length-14161-cov-7.290940_pt1 | contig 14161 bp, 14 predicted proteins | sample MGYA00579261_ERZ1643251 | MGnify/ENA primary metagenome ERZ1643251 (study PRJEB29033, sample SAMEA4952267) | chicken gut metagenome | biome: Broiler Chicken; feature: Gastrointestinal Tract; material: Caecum | place: Ireland | collected 2018 | study: Broiler... | reverse complement strand
AAATGTAAGCGCCAGTCTAAGGAAATTTCGACCCCCTTCATTTCCCCCACCCGCAGGAAAAATGTAAGCGCTTACAATTTAGTAAAACTAACACCCTCACACTTCTGTTATGATGCAAGTGTGAGGGTGCGAATTAGTAAGACTTTAAGCCGGAACATCTACCCACGATGAACCATTATAGTATTGTAACTTATTATTCGAGTATCTAACATCCCCAGTATTAACAGGCGGGGGTAAAACAGTGGTACCAACTACTTTAACCATGTTTTCATCTACAATACCAGTTAATGCGTTATTATTAAATGCGTTTTCCCTACCCTTGGTTAACCATATCAATGTATTAGAAGCGAAAAGGCCTATGTAATACTTATTAGCTATTGGTGTTACTGGAAAAGTGAACATTAAATTAACCACAGAATATGTGGCGCTAAATAAAGCGCCTTTTGTACCAGTATCGATTAAATCAGCAAAGTTGAATTGGCCATAAAGGCGCAGGCCAGAGCACCAGTTACATACTATTGCATTTCTTGTATTATCTGTGTTAGTAATTGTAAGTCCATTTATTGTACCAGTGGAGCGTTCGAGTTGCAATACACGGGCGGTTAGATTAGTAATATTCATTGCGCAACCGTTAAAATTAACTCGATCTGTGGTAGTAAATTCTACATTATCAAGGCCAATAGAACAATTTTCAAAAGCTATTCTGTATTCGGTTACTTCGGCTTGACCAATCTTTATATTTTGAAAATTTATGTGGCTATCATAAAAAACCACAGTTGCGTTCGACACAGAAAATAGCAGTGTAGCGTCAACTCCGCTATCAGCTATAATATGCAAAGCGCAACTGGGAAAAGCGTTTCCGGCCACCGTATAAATTCCGCTTGAAATAATATGACATCTAATATCTGTATAGCCATTAACAAGCATATTAAAAAATTTCTGCATAGTTTTCCAGGCTGTAAATTCAGTCAAACCATCGTTATCGTCATTTCCGTTTACGCCATCAATATATCTATAGGAATAAGCCCCAGCGGTTTCAATGGGGAATATAATATTAGGCAAGTTTTCCGTGGAATCATTGGCTACTAATACGTTGTAATTATCATCTGAATCTTTAAACAGCACTGAATCAAAATATTTATTATAGGTCTGTGGTTTTTTATAAGTGACAGGGTTTTGAGAGTTAATAATAAAATCTGATGTATTAATACTTGCTTCAGCTCCCTCAACAACAGTAGTTTCTGACACAATTTTCTTTGTTCCCAGTACATTTTCATTTGAGTTTGCCGCATTCATCAGTAGCGTTCCATTCACACTAACCGTTTTCGCGTCCGACTCCTCCGTAATATGGCTAGCCGCAACAGACAAATCCCCCGACACATTCACCTGCGCATTGTTAATATTCTTCTTAATCACATCGTTGTAAATCTCAAAACTATTCCCAATGCCCGTATCGTCAACCGTCGCTTCCGTTCCAGACACAAACGCACGAACCATATTATGAGAGCCACCAAGTAAAATCGCATACTCATTAACGGAAATCGCCGATTTCACCTCATAAAACCCATTAACCCCCGACAAATCGAAAGCGCAGGTTGCGTTTTTACCGGCCGAAGAAACAAACACGTCCGACACGTGAACCTCATTGTTAGCCCCGCTCACGATCATGCCCTTGTTCACAACCTGTTCAATCACTACATTCGTGCACTGGAAATGCCCGTCTCCCACGAACTGAATGGCATTATATGCATCAGCGACAATCACATTATCAATCTGATAATTCTGCCCCATCAGACTAATACCATTCACATCATTCACCTGCGTAGACATTCTAGCGTCAACCGTCAGCCCTAAGAACGCACTATTCCCAGTCGTCGAAGTAATAACCGCCCCAGTACTACCGCCCTTGCACACAAGCACTGTTGAATAGCGGTCAAATCCCACAATGCTGACATTTACCTTAAGTGTCAGCGGCCCCAGCAGATACTTTCCAGCCGGAACAAAGAGGCAGCCGCCCCCATTCGCCGCTGCATAATCAATGCACTGCTGGAACGTTTCCGTATCATCTGTCGTTCCGTCACCCTTAGCGGGAGTGATATTTTCCGTAGGCGGATACTTTACGTTAAGAATCCAATTTCCAATGGTCTGTTCAATCTGGTCTCCAATGATACCGGAATTGATATAATTTTCAATCTCCTGTTTAATATAGTCCGGCAACACATTCACGTTAGCAATTACGTCATTCAGAGCCTTGCAAAACTTTCCGAACTGCTCTTCATAGCTCAACGCATCACTGTAGACCGTGGGAAGAACCAGCCACGGAATACCGCAACGAACGTTATCTACTCTGGATAAATTAGTATCATTCATATTATAACCTCCTACCATAACTGCATAAATAAGTCTTCAAGATCATTTATTACCATCATGTCAATATTGATAAAACTTTCGCGATACTTCATGAGAATGTCCGCGTAGTTCGCGCCCCCAGCCTTTCCATATACATGTTCTAGGTACTCTTCCGTAGTAGTTGCTTTTGCTGACAGGCTGTCACTACCATCTACATCTACGTTTCTGTCTTCCGTGTAGTTCCGGTCAGACGTAGAATTGTTAGTCGTAGTGGAATTGTTGGTCGAATTGTTGACAGTATACTCACTCACGTACAACGCTTGCTCTACGTTCTGTAACTCTCCCTGCGGGGTATCCGAATACGCGCTTGTGCCATGTCCAGCATCTGAAACTGTAGTCGTACCGTTATCCTGTACGTTGTCGGAGTTATTAGCTTCAACTTTCGTTGACTCAGACCGGTCGCGATCTTCCGTTCTGGACTCATCCCCCGTGCGTTTGTGCTCACGTGTAAGGTCAGTGTCATGAAACGGGTTAAACTCTAACAGGTCAGCCTTGTAAAGCTTGTTGTAATACGGCATAATTTCATTTAGCTTCGTGTTAAGCTTGAGCCTCCAGAGACCAAAAGTTTCCAGCCCAATCTCCCGGTTGTAGTAATGCCGCAAGATTTTTGTCTCAAGTACCGTTCTGTACTTTTCGTCAAAAATCGGGAAGTTGAAATTAAACAGCTGCGGAAGGCAGTTAGCGATCACCTGTTCCACGTCCGCCTCTCCGACGGACTCCGTGAGGCCAGCCAGCGTCTCGCATATGTAGCGAACTTCCGTCGTGTACTTACTCATCGATCTCCACCTCCTCAAACTCATTCACTGACTGACGGTCAGTCGATGGCTCATCATCTCCTATCTGGGAGTCCTCGCGGTAGCGCACGGAAATGTTGTAGCCAAACATTTTATTAAATTGGTCACAAGCTGTCTGTCTCATCTGCAAGGCGCTGTAACGGCTGGCGATTGTTGAGCCCATGCCACGTTGTACTTCATCCGAAACTACGCGTTCCCGCTTGTTGACAACAAGGTTTGATATACCAAGATAGGTCATAGCTTCGTTCCAGACTTCCGTCTTTTCCTGCCGGAGCTTGTCAACAACATACGGGGCCCCGGTTTCCAGTACCTGTATTCCCTTTAGATCAAGGTTGTTTGACCCGAATATAAACGGCTCGTTACCTTCGTATTGTGCATACAGGTTTTTCATTGTTAGCCTCTGGTTTTCGTCACAGGTAATTACAACAGGTGTTTTCTGTGCGTTTGTATTCACCTGCATTGTCCGGTCAATCTCCCAGAGCTTGTAGGCAAAGGTCTGCAACGTGTTAATTGAGTTTGTCCGCAACATATTGTTGTAGATCAAGACAGAGTTTGACTCGTCCAGCTCCTTTGAATATCCGTTCACGGCGTAGGCTCTGCGCGTAACCGGTATGCGGTACTGATTTAGCCTGCCGTCCAGCATCACCTGCATATTCAGCGGCCCCATGACTTCATCTTCAAACAGCACGGAGACCCCGTCCGTCATGAGCGTATACTCAAGAAACCTGCCATCCATAGATTCTGGCAACCCCTCCCACTCAAAACGTGAGAGTGCAAGCTCTGTCAGTCTGGTGATGTAATAATCATAGATTCGATTATTCAAATATGCCGCCGTCCATCTGTCTTTATTCCGTCGTCTGCCCATTTTCGTTCACCTCCAATCTATTAGAAGACGGCCTGTTATCAAGTAAATAGTTGCCAACTTCGTTTCCATTCATCCAGAATGTCACCCCGTTGTTGTAGATTGTTTTGATTCTTGCCATGTCCGTGGCTGGGATAGAACCGGTGATGCAAACGTCCACGGTTTTCACATAATTCCAGTGCGGCCGCACATTCCGGTTAGGCACTTTGATCTCATGGCACGGGTAGCCGTAAACCGTCCAGAACCAGTCAATGATCTGCGCGAACTCATAGCGGATATGACAGGGCATGAAAGCAAAGTCCTTAATACGGAGAGCTGTTAGAGCGCTGTTTCCCTGTGAGCTCTGGGCGTGCGGCGGGAGTGTGTAGTGCTGGATTCCCTCGGCAAGCTTTCCGGCGATGTAAGGCAAGGCCACGGCAGTGCCAGCGGCGGCGATCGCCGGGCTTGCGGCGCCAGCGGCGGTGGCCAGGTTCATGGCATTGATGGCCTGTGCGCCTGTGCCGACGGCGGAAAAGGCGAACGGGGCGGCGGTCTGAGCCAGCCACGCCTTGAAGCTGTCGGTCGTGAATGCGCATTGCGGGAACCCGTCAAGCACCATCTTTTCGTTGTAGTTGGCCGCTACTCCCTTGTAATTTTTCGGGTAAAGAATCACCTGCGGATTGCAGGACATGTCACCGGCCAGCCCGAACTCACAGGACGTCCCGGAAAAATACTCGTAAGGGAAGTTAGCCGAATTGCCGTTTAAGTTGGTCACATACATGAAATTGTACGGGTAGGTAAACAGCTTGTTATTTTTAGGGCTGTATCCGTCGATGTCACCGCTCACCAGCTTATCCTTTGTGATGTTAAAGGACTGCGGGGGCTGATTCTGTTCTCCGATAAAATCGGAGGGCATCATGAAAACTGAAACAATACCGGTCGCCAGATTCTTTTCTGTGGCCTTATCGATAAAGTCGTTGACCTCTTGCGCTGACGTGAACACGTTGTAGTACAGGCCGCTATAAATGTTGGAAAAGTTGCCACCGGATGCGTCATTGAACTCGTTGTCAAACGTTGCCGCTACGACAATGCTGTAAGCTCCCAGATGACCGGAGCTGTCGAACGAATCGAATATATATTCGCCAAGTTCAAAGTTTTCCGGTAAGAGGTTGTCACCGGCGGTGTCCGTGCGGGGGTGTTCGCGCTCCACAAAGGACGGCCAGAGGGTGTAGTCAAACGCCCATGTCTGCATGACATCGATCTCAAAATACACATTTGAGCGGCCACCAGACACGTACTCAATCCGAGTGATAAACCCGTAAAACCATTTACTGCCATAAGCGCTGTTCTGGTACATGATATAATTACAGTCCCAAAGGTTATCGGCTTCTATGTCAATACGAACGAACCGCTCTTCCCTCTGATAGGTAAAATTTGTCCTGCTGTATTTTGCCTTACTCATAAAGTAAGACGCCTGAGCACTGGCAGATGCAAAGTACAGAGTATTTTTATATGTGTTATCAAGCGGAACCCCGGTCAAAAGATATAGTTTTGTCTGTGGTGCTACAAGTACAGAAGGGTTGTCACTCATAAAATCACTCCTTTAAAGATAGGCCCACCCAAGTGAGTGGGCCGTAAGTCTTAGCCAGCGGCGGCAAATGTGATGGTACAGGTTCCTTTCTTCGTGTCGTCGAAGGTGGAAGTGGCTGTAATGGTAACAGTGCCGGTAGCCGTGGAAAGAGTCGTAACATTTCCGGACTGATCGACCGTTGCCTTTGTAGCGTCGGAAGTAGACCATGTAACCGTCTGCGGAGCAAAGCCGGTAGCTACTACGGAAACACCAAGGTGAGCATCCATGCCAGCGGTCATCGTCAGAGCGGAAGGAGTAACAGTTACAGAGGTAATACCCTGCGTCCCAGTCGAAAACATGGTGGAGTTCGCGAACGGGCTGACGGAAAAGGTTTTCCACACATGGTAGAAATACTGCCAGCTTAAGCCCTCTCCGTTGATATTCTCGCGGAATCCCTGGAAGTTGTCAAATACCATGAACCAGCTACGGTCAACGATCACTGCGGGGATTGCATCAAGCAATGCTAAGTCATCCTCTTCGATAGGGGTGTAGTTCGGGTCATCAGCGAAAAGCTCCGCCAGTCTGGCGTTGTCCAGCTTTCCGAAGGAATCCACCAGAACCCGGTGACCAGCGAACTGTGCCCTATCCATATTGAAGGCGAAGGCCAGCACCTCAACATCCAGAACCGCGTCATACTTACTGGAGACAATAAGGAACTGATCGTCTTTCTCGGAGTGGGTGTAAACCCCCGCCGGGTTGTAGTCCGTGGACAGGAAGGTGAAGTCGTTGGACACCTGTTTGATGGTTGCCGCAATGGTAGTCATATTCTCCTGCGTCACTTCCGGAATGGTGGAAACAGCGATTCTTCCGTCAAGGATATGGCGGGCAAGCATGTATTTCATGGTGATAAACTCATCGTAGTTCGCACCTGTATACATAGCGTCCACGATCTTTGCGATCAGATCGGTGATACCTTCCCAGCTTAAGAATGCCTGTCTAAGCTGTTCATCGGAAATTGTCTGCTTATAGAACTTCTGGTAGTTCATGACGTGGAACGCCGCTTTTACGTCCGGAATCTCACGCTTGAAGAGATTAGTCTCTGCAACAGCCGGGTCAAACTGATGAGGTTTTGCAAGGTTTACGAAAATCTCTTCGATGGTCTCGCCGTAGTCCAGAAATCCTTTCTTGAACATAGACCACGGGTTAGAGTACATCTTAGATGTAATAATCACCCGTCCAATGCGGTTAACAAGCGCATTAAGAAACTCGTTCTGTAAGGACGGATAGTCCATAATGATTGCGCCAATCTGCTTTAAGGACTCAGCGTCCTTTGTGGCGACAGGGACATAGTCTTTATAGTTCTGGGAAGCGTTGTTCCGGATGACGTTTAACACGTCAACGCTGTTGTTGGAAAACACCTTTACTGTGGGTTTTGTTGCCATAGTTTCAAATCTCCTTTCTAATTGTTAACCTACTCTTTCTTCAAAGAGATCATCAAACGATCTGGGGGTCTCTTCCTCCTGTATGTCCTCTCTCATGGACTCTCTGATCTCTTCTACTACCGTTGTCTGCTCCACCGGCTGATTAAATCTTTCCCGGTAGCGCTTGCGCCATTCTGCATCGTTTTCCTCGAACTTCCGTTTCCAGTCACCGGAATCGGTTAGACGGGAGTCATAATCTGCGAGGGTGTCCGTTGCATCCTCTAAGATTCTAAGTGCGTCATCTGAGTCGTTGTCGCCCAGAAATTCGCTGATAGCGCTAAGCAGTTCATCTTTACTTCTGATAGCCATGCTGTCACCTCCTTAATCTGGTTTTCTTCTTAGATACATCCATATCGGGAATGCGTTCCCGAATACGGGGGTTGGTGGGTTAGGGTCTGGCGGGGTCAGTCCTTGAAATTGTTCATACCAGTACCGCGCCCATTGCTGGCGGAGTGGCTGATCTCTGTCCCCCGGTCTCTCATAGTTGTTGAGCCATGCGTAGGCCAGATACTCCGGTTCCTTTGTGGAGACAATGTATTCCGCGAATGTTTCCGGATATTCGGCCGTCGGATAGTATTGCAGGCCGTTGTCCATCTCATACTTAAAGCGGGCAATCGCGCCTTCCATCGAGTCATGCGCATATCCGTTTTCGTCACACCAAGCCCAGTACGTGTCGTATGGCGTCCACTGCACGAGCCCATACCCCCACGGCTGTGGGTGATCTGGGTTTAAGTCCTGGTAGATTCCGGGATTGTGCGTGCTCTCAATCTGAATATTGCCAAGCAAGCCGCAGATCGCTTCAAGACTCCAACCTTCCGCAGTCAGTGCCCCATACAGGTAGTAGGCATTAGTGAACTGTTGTTCACTGTTTAACCAAAAGTTTCCTGTCACATAGTCCGCTACGGGAGCTTCGCTTTCAATATAGCGGCGGATTCCGAGGAACTGATAGGGGTGGTTGTACGTCGACAGCGTCTTTTCAGTAGGCCCTATCCCGGAGCCATGCCCGATGATGCGATTGTTCCCGAGGTACATTTCCACGTGAGAGCAAACGCGGCCAGAACCGGGGCGTGCGGCCCAGAAGATGAGGTCGCCGCGCTTCATCCCGCTGGACGTCTGGATATTGGTGGGGACGGTATGCAGTGCCGCATTTGTATTGCGGTACACCAGATTTCCGTTAGCAAACTGGGCGTCTGTGTAGGTTCCAATCTGCATGCCGGCCCCTCGCTCAAAGCATTTCCACATGAGGCTGGAACAATCGGAGTAACCGTCAAACACCTGTGCTCGTAGTGTGCTGTCCTGCGTATAGGTATTTAAGCCTTTACGGCTCTGCACTAATGCAATTACGTCTTCAATATTAGCCATACCGCTTAAGGATAGGCATAATATCATTCACGCAATTCTGAATAGTGTTATAGTCATACCCATCTTCCTTTAATTTCTGTTTCCGCTCTTCCCCGTTTCCATAGTAGCCACAGCACACTAATAAAGCAATACTTACAGTAGGGGGGATTGCTACGCATACAGCATCCATTAAACTTCACCGCCTAATTTGTCTGACAGCTTCGTTAAAGCAACTGTGTTGTTGTTCAACGCGTCTGTCATTTTAGACATTTCCTCTTTGTGGTTTTCGTCCTGTTTATTCATTTTCCAGAATAGGGCGATACAACACACGATTGGAAAACCAAGGGTGCTAATTAACTGTGTAATTTCGGTCACGTTCATAGAACCTCCTTTCCACTGAGCCAAAAAATAAATTGTTACATTTTGTTATATTTATTATAACACATATATTGCAATTTTACAAGTCTTATGCTATAATAACTATAACAAGTAGTTGTTACATTTGTAATAGAACAGGTGATCGCATGGGAAACGAACCAAAATATTATGACGGAACGAAAATTTTATCAATGAAGGACATTGACGGTGAAGACCCCGAACTTTATATTGTGACAACAAACCGTACTGCCGGAAAGACTACATACTTCGGAAGACTTGTCGTAAACAAATTTCTGAAAGGGCAAGGGAAGTTTGGTCTTCTCTATCGTTTCAACTATGAGTTAGACGCTGTGGCTGATAAGTTTTTTAAGGACATCCATTCACTTTTCTTTCCTGCGTATGAAATGGCGTCGAAGCGACAGGCCAACGGGATTTATCACGAGCTCTTTTTAAACGGGGAGCCGTGCGGTTATGCCATTACCATCAATTCCGCTGACCAGATAAAGAAAAATGCTCACCTGTTTAGCGACATTGAACGCATTATCTTTGATGAGTTCCAGTCGGAAACTGACCATTATTGCGCAGATGAAGTTACTAAGTTCCAGAGCATTCATAAATCGATTGCCAGAGGACAGGGAAAGCAGGTTCGGCGTGTGCCGGTTTATATGCTTGCAAACACGGTCAGCCTGTTAAATCCATATTACGTGGAAATGGGTATCTCCCAGAGAATACAAAAAGACACAAAATTTATGCGCGGGCCGGGGTTTGTGCTGGAACGTACCAGAAACGAAAGCGCCGCAAAAGCCCAGGAACAAAGTGGATTTAATAAGGCGTTTGCTAATAGCACTTATGAAAAGTATGCTCGTGATGCTGGGTATCTGAATGATAATGAAGCATTTATAGAAAAACCGTCTGGGGTCGGCAGATACTTGTTGACGATTAAATACCGTGGTACAGAGTACGCTGTCAGAGAATACGCGGACGCCGGGGTGATTTACGTAGATACACGGGTGGATAAAGACTTTAAGATTAAGATTGTTGTAGATAAGGACGACCATGAAATTAACTTTGTTATGCTACGGAAGAACGATATTTTAATCAATAACCTTAGATACTTCTTTGAACACGGGGCTCTACGGTTCAGAGACCTTAAGTGTAAAGAAGCTGTGATAGCCTGCATAGCATATTAAACGCATACTACGAGCACTTAGTAAGGTTCTTAACGAACTTAGTGCGAGTCATGCTGTGCATATCTCCCAACGTCTCTGCAAATGATGTATTCGGGTTGCACGGGTGGAAGAGACCGCCGAAGCATTATTCGTTCCTGCAAGACGGCGCTTGCAGTGCGGTGGGTTAAGATAGTAGAAAAGAGAGATCGTATGATCTCTCTTTTATTTTACTTAATTCCTCCTATCTCATTTCATACGGTGTTTCCACTAATACAATACCTCCCGGCATCCGTTGTGGCCGGAGCTTTCCGGGGACTTTGAGTCCTACATCAAAATCCTTTAACTCTCTGGGAGTTTCCATGAACTCCAATTCCTCTTGGCTGAACTCGCCTTCCGGAATTTCCCCTGTCATGGATGCAACAAAAATCTTTTTGCATTTGTCTGGCATTCCGGCACACTTTACGTTATAATACGGTGTTTCTACAGGTTCCATGTCTTCGTGCGTTACGTGCTCAATATACGTCTTCTGCCTTGCAAAGTATGCAACGTCCCAGTTGCTTTCACATTTCCAGCAGCAGAATTTCTTAGCGTCTATGGTTACTCCCTTTACTTCATCTGGCTGTAAATCGCAGTGGATGGAGTCTGTGTCAGCGTACACAAATCCCCGTTTCTTAGGGCCGTGGTAGTTTTTTTGGGCCGCGCGGATGGTGAAGTTTCTGGCGTAGCTGGTGATCGCACTGCCTATAGGGATGTAACCCGGTTTCTTGTCGTATTCGGGTATCATCATAAAGCCAACAGTGTTGTCGTCTTTTAAGTAAGCGTACTTGAACGAGCTATTGGTAGAGCTTGCCATTTTTCCGTAAAGATTGTTGAGGAAAAGCTTGGCCTCCTCTCGCTTGGCTCCCTTGCTATTCATCTTTATCTCGCGGTACTTGTTGATGTATTCGTCAAATAAGCCTACCGCTGCGTAAAAGTAGCACCCATCGATTTCCTCGCAGTCCACGAGGGTGTAGTGCTCTCTGATTAGATCATAATCTGTCATTGTGAGTACCATTTCTACCCGGGTGTCCTGCACATCACCGTTGTAGTCAGTTAGGTGAGTGTAACGCCTTCCTGTTTTCTTGTCGACATAGTCGGATGACTCAAGCCATTCCGTGCCGTTGTATAGGAGGTTCCCCTTGATCTGGACACATGGGAGCATTCCGGGCTTTAAGTAAAAGCGCGTCTTTATACGGATAAAATAGTATTTGTTCGGTTCGTAGGCTGCTAACGGTGGATGACCTTGAAAAAAATACGGTTTGCCTATTGGGTAACGGTTTCCAGATTCACTGTGCATCATGGATGGATAAAGCGAGTTGACATCAAAGGTGCATCCATTTGTGCGCTTTCCACGCCTCCCTTTAGCTAGATAACACCAACCACCGTGGTATGATTTTTTAATGTAGTCTCCGGCGTTTGTGTAGCCCCGACAGTTGTTAAATTCTACTTCGTAGATATTGGGGAAAAAGTTCTGGTAGTCGATTCTGTCGTAAGTCTTTTTGAACTCCTTTAAGCAACACGAGCCGATAGTCAGCGAAGTGTGGCCTTCACAGAACATGATTTCAAGAGCCTCCTTGATTACGTAGAGGTCATTTTTTAAATATTCCTGCTCTTCATCAGTGATTTCACAGCCGGCGAAGCGTAACCCCCGGTATGCTATGGTAAGCTTCTGATGCTTTGTTTTAAAGGATTCACCTATACGCTTTAACGAAAACGGAAGTAACTTTAAACTATCGCGTATTTCTATGAAGGCGTAACTGGTTTTTATGGTAATTGTGTACCACTGGCCACGGTCTGAGATTGAATATTTAAAGGTCTTTGGAGCCATATTTTTATCTTCTACAAACTTAGGTGTGAATGGGTCAGTGTTTAATAAGTAAATTGCCTGCTGGTAGTCGCTTCGTTTTAGCAAAAAGTCAAGCCAGAATGAACCATCGAATTTTAAGTTGTGATAATATACTACTACATTCTCTTTCATACGACTTAAATAGTCGAATGCCTCTTCAATGCTGTTTAGTATAATAGCGTTTTCGTGGTAAAGTTCGGCGAGGCCGGAGGCCCAGACTTCGGTCTGGGTCTGGCCTTCGTAGACGGTTGTTTCAAAATCTCCTACAAAATATCTTGTGTTTCTTCTCATATTTACCTCCTATCTGGGCTCTTCCCAGCTTTCGCGATATTCCAGCTCTTCAATGATTTGATCAACATACCCGGGCGATATATCTGGAACTAATCTTGTTATTTCAGACATCTTTTCAAGTAATAAGCCTTCGTCATATGCCTCTTTATATGTAAACCACATGTCTTTTTCTGCCGCACTTTGTAAAGCTGCCGCAACATCATGCCTAGAATACAACGAAAACATTTTTGTTATCCACTCTTTAAACATTGGCTCAAGCACATGCGGGAACATAGATACATTGGCATACCATTGCCTTATTATTGCTTCGTCCCAAGCCCCGCTAGTTTTATCTGTTCTAGTTGATCGAGTGCGTCTGGTGTGAGCGGCCTTTTGAGCGGAAAAAGACCGCTCAATATTTCTTGCTTTTGTTCCGCTTATTATTTCTCCGGTTTCTTCGATAATTACTCTTGATTTTCTGTAAAGCTCTTTGGGCGTTAATGCTTTTAAACGGCGGACGGAAGCAGCAGTTATTTTCTTTGGAATTTCTGGTAGTATGCCAGCGTCGAATATATAACCGCGCTTTTCTGCTCGCCGTATAAACGATTGGATTCTTCTTCGTTCTTTTTGGTATGCTTTTTGAGTGGGAGTCTGTTTTCTTCTTTTTGCCACTTAACTTCCCCCCTTAAGGTGTAAAAAAGCCCCGATTGCTTTGCGGGGCTTTTAACAAACGCCAGTTGTGAACTATTGTAATGAAGTAATAAAATATAACTACGATTGCGACCTATACAAGACTGCATGTAAGGAAAAATTTTCCTTTGAAGTTGTTGCTTGGCCGCTTAAAGATTTTGATCTGGAAATTCTCGTCTCCGGCGTCCTTAAGCTCGTCTTCGATATCCGAAATGGAGCTGATGAGGGACTCGGAAGAGGTAACGTAGCAAGTACCGTTTTTGTCTACGATGACGTACTTGTCATAGTCCGGCGGGTCGTTCTTCTCGTTGTGAACCTGTACGGTTGCGTAAAAGTCTACGTCGACCAGAAGAGACTCATCTTCTGTTACGACTTCGTCAAGACGAGTCATGTCTGTAAAATCTTTGAATTTGATCTTTTCTCTGGTGGTGAGTTCTCGGCTAGATGATACTACTGTGGCTTTGTATCCTTTCATGGTTTAGTTTTCCTCCTTTTCTTTTTTCTTTCTTACGGGTAACTCTTTAGCGGCGTCAATGAAATCAGATTCTAACATTCCGTATAACTTCTCACACGTTTCTAAGATGGTGATCCCTACGGGCGTGAAATCATCGTCAACCGTTAGCGTTTTCTTAAATGCCTTCATGGCTGCGTCAGAGTTGTCATAAACACCATTTAATTCGGCGTCTATGTTTACCAACTCCTGTGCTAATTTCGAGTATCCAAGTACGCTTACTTTGGTTGTAGTGATTGTCCTTGTTACCATTCTTGCTTTGGGCATGTGTTTGTTTTCCTCCTTTCTCTTTGAGTTGATTAAAAGTATTTTTTCCTCTGGCCAGAGGTTAAGCAGGATTTCTCGCCCTCTACCCAGCCGGGGAGTTGAACCACCGGATAGCCCCACGCTTGGCTACTGGGTACTTCATTCATTTATAGAAGGTAAATGGTCTTTAGCCGGAGGCTGGAGAACCTCCGAAACCTTGCCGGGGAGTTGCACCACCGGGTTGGCTTGGTTACCTTCAAGGTTGTTGAGGATATAGTGGCATTTTGTGTGGTTGGCGTTTATCAGTGATCTCCAGTCGGAGAATTTTAGCCTCGCCGGATTCTAGTTCTTATAAGGACTTGATCTTCCCGCCTTGCTCTATGTACCTTCTTACAAAATCATATAACAGGTTGGCACAATAGTGCATTTCTATATCAAGATACATGTTGCGGAAAGGTTTGCTAGTTGTTACGGATTCTTTCAAAGAAATAGCTGAACGTTTACATTTACCTAGTGTGAAAATTAAGTCATCTAAATCATCAATAAATATTTCTTCCGGGCTTCTTTTCTTCATAC
>ERZ1643251.3603-NODE-3603-length-14183-cov-8.151543_pt1 | contig 14183 bp, 12 predicted proteins | sample MGYA00579261_ERZ1643251 | MGnify/ENA primary metagenome ERZ1643251 (study PRJEB29033, sample SAMEA4952267) | chicken gut metagenome | biome: Broiler Chicken; feature: Gastrointestinal Tract; material: Caecum | place: Ireland | collected 2018 | study: Broiler... | reverse complement strand
ATTCAAATTCGATTATAGTCACGGCGACACAAAATCTAAAGAAGAATGAGATTTTTTCATCTGCACAACTTGTGATTTCATTTGCAGACTTGATTAATGAAGCTGAAAAATTTATTAATTACACGGAATGTATAAATAATACCGAGTTAAGATTTTTAATTAATAATGCTATAACTACATTATTTGATGGAGAAAAGCAATTGGCTTATAAAAATAGTATTTATGGCCTTGAAGATTTATACAGCTTACTTTTATTAAATAATATAACTGCTCAAAGTATTAACATTGATTTTGATGACTATTCCTTTGTTGAAAAAGATATTTTTACAATTTATAAAACTGTATATGATAAATTACAGCAATCTAAACAAGAAATTTTAAAAAGTGCTCTTATAAAAAATGCAGTTAATATATTAGAGGAATATGATACTGTTGTATTTGTAGGATTTGTATTTTTCAACGATATGCAAGAATGTTTGATAAAAAATTTAAATGCTAAAAATTTAATATTTGTCAATAAATGTAATGACTTTATAACATCAGAATTAATAAAACCTTTATTGTTAAAGTTAGGATTTAGTATAAAACAAAGAAAAATTTTAGGAAAAAGAGAGGGATTTTTTAATAAGCTAGAAGATTGTATTTTTACCCAATCTAAAATAAATTTCACTATAGAAGACATCAACAAAATAAAAATCTATGAGCCATTTTCTAGTAGAGAAGAGGAATTTAAATTTATAGCCAAGCTAGTATCCGAAAAAATAAAAAACTTAAATCCAGAAGTGAGTCAACTAAAGTCTATTCTAGAAAATTTTGCAATAGTAATAACAAAAAATAAAGAAGAATTGTTACATATCCTAGACGATGTTTTCAGCGAAATAGGAATATTTGTTCCCAAAGATACATTTAATGGTTGTTTAAAAACAATTTATTATGGAAAGCAGGATTTTTTAAACGAAGAAGTCAAGATAAATGGAAAAAGGTTAAATTATATAGACAAATTGAAATTGTTTAATGAATTTAGAAGAATTTCATTTCTAGGATATAATTCATCAGGTTTTGAAACTACATTTGGAAGATTTATTATCTCTATTTATAAAATTGTTGCCAAAGATTTAGATTTAGATACCTTTAAGTCAATTTTAGAAGCGCAATGGTGTTTAGATAAAAAATTTGAAGAAGAGATTTTGATTGACTTTTATTATATTGAAAGTTATTTTGAGCAACTTCAAACTATGGCACAATGGAAAGAATGTGTAAATAAACTTATTAAATTAAAGTCAAATGTTAGATATGAAGAAAATTTTGAAATTCATCCTTTAAGTAGAGTGAAACAATCTACACTTGTATATATTCAAAAGCTTTTAGATTTTGTAGAAATGATTGTAAACAAGCTAAAGGTTAATGGAAGTATAAAGAATCATATTAGCCTTTTGATAAATGCTTTTAATTTAAATAAGATAAAATTAAACACTGATGAAGATAAAATGGTGTTAGAAACATTGTTAGATGGTCTAAATAAAGTAAAATGCAATGATAATGTAGTAATAGATTATGTTTATTTTGCAGAAAACATAAAAGATTTACTATCTCAATTTTTATATGTTGAAAATAAAAAGAAAGATGACTATAAATTGTCAGTGGTGAATATGGAAAACTATTCAAAATATGATTTTGTCTATTTTCCATTATTTGAAGAAAATAAATATCCTAGGATTTTAAAAAATGAATTTCCATATACCGGTAATATTATTGAAATTTTAAAAAAACTAATGGTTTCTATTCAAAAAAATTATATGATGGACTATCACTTAAAAATGTCAAGGCATATTTTTAAAAATGTATTTGGTTTTGTGAAAAAACAAATTACATTTACTTATGTTTGTAAAGAAAGCAATAATTTTATGGATATTTCAAATTATGCGTATGAAATACAAAAAACATTAAATTCAAAATTAATTTTTGAATCTCCATATTCCAAATTTGAAATGAGCAAGATAGAAAATAGAGAACTTATTTTTAAAAACTTTAATGTAAGTAAGATCAATCTCAATCAATTGCTGCTACAATATTTATGTCCAAAACTATTTGTATATAATTGCCTTTTCAAAGATAATATTAGTTATAATGATAAGTTTTTATTAGTTTTTTATGCAAAAGCTTTGATAACAAATAGATTTTTTATAAATTTAGGGAAAAGTAAGAAAAAATACAACCTTAACAGTAGGGAGTTTGAGCAGGATGTTGATAAAATATATTTCGATTCACTATTTGCTATTTTAAAATATTTTGAAATGTTTGGCGAAAATGAAAAAAAGGATATTCGTATTACTTGCAGAAAATATATCAATGATTTTATAGAACTTCATTTTAAGAGTGGGAAATTTTCTTCGAAAAACTGTATATTTAAAATAGGTAAAAGTAAGGTTATTTATAATAAGTTTATGGTTTATACAAGAGAAACATTGATTATGTTAAATCTTGATACAGGGAAAGAAACAGAATTTGATATTAGTAAAAATTTGGATCTTTTGGTTAGTAGTAGTGGTGGAAGAAAATTTGATTTTAAACATTTTGATGAGTTAGTATTTCAACTAGATCATGGGAATAAATTTGATGATAAAACTGCTTTAATAAATTTTATTAGTTTTAAACTAAATACTCAATTAAATAATAAAAAGTTTTATCAGGATGGGGTTGAAAGAGTATCAAATATAATTAGCAATACAAATACTTTATATAGTAATATGTGCGAGTCTCCATCCAGTTATTGTAGATTTTGTAAACTAAAAGATATTTGTAAAGGATCATTAATCGATGAATAATCAATTATATACAATAATAGCAAGTGCTGGAACAGGTAAAACAGAAACAATTGCTAGTAGAATAGAAAATTTAATTATAGAAAAAAATGTTGACATAATGAATATTGTGTTAATAGCTTTTACGAATAAAGCAACAAAAGAGATGAAAGGGCGGTTAAGGCAAAAATTATTATTAGAGGCAAAAACTAATAGTAAACTCCGCGATCAGATAGATAAGATAAATATGGCTTCAATATGTACTATTCACTCATTTTGTGATAATATAATTAGGGAATATGGATTAAGAATAAATATTAGTCCAAATTACAGAATTGATTCATTTAGTTATGAAACAAATTTAATGATAGATAAAATAGTAGAAGAGAATTATAATGAAAAAATTTGTTCTAAAATACCGACATATGTTATAAAAGATATGTTGAAAAATTTTTATAAAGAAATGAAAGATAAAGGAATTAAGTATGAACTAAGCTACAAATTAAATGAGATAGATTTTTGGGATGAAGTTAGACAATATATTAGTGATTTGTATGAGAAGTTAGATAAAGAAATTGAAAAAGAAAAAAGAAAACATAACATTTTGACGCATAATGATCTATTAAGTAACGCTGCAAGATTAACCAGTGAAGAATGCATTGCTAAAAAGATAGCAGAAAAATTTCAATATTTGTTTATTGATGAATGTCAGGATATCAATTTAGATCAAATGCAGTTAATAGAAAATCTAATGAAATTTATTAATATTACAGTAGTAGGTGATGAGAAACAGTCTGTATATGGCTTTAGAGGAAGTAATAAAAAGGCTTTTATCAAACTTATAGAAAAATTTAACAATTCTGGTGGAAATAACTCAATAAATGATATTAATTTTCGCACAAATTCTGCACTGATAAAGGTTATTAATGATATTTTTAATTCAAAATTTTATTTTCATAATAACTTATTGTCATTCAAAAATATTCCTTTGGTAGCATATAAAAAAGATTCAGAACTTGATGTATTTGAAATAACATATGGAAAAAATATTGTTGATGTTGTAAAAAGTGTGGCACAAAATATTGATTTTGATTATAAAGCATGTAATAATTATATTGTAATTTTATGCAGAACTAATAGGGAGGTTAGTGATGTAGCAAACAATTTAAAACAACAGAATATCAAAGCGCAAGTTTATTCAGCAAAATCAATATTTAGAAGTAAAGCAATAATAGATTTATGTAAGGTCCTTCGTTATTTAAGCAGAAATGACAGCATTGAAAAGTTTGAAATATTTTTTACTGATTATTATCTTGCTTGTATTAAATTTTTTACTGAAAGTCATTTAGATAATGTTTTAGATGGTTTAAAGTATGAGATTAAGAACCATCCATTGACCTACATAATTAATAGATTGATTGAAACAACAAAGATATGTGAATATTATTCTTGCATTTATAAAGCACAATATAATTCAAATTTAAATAGAATTAAAGAGATAATACGTGATTTATCTACGCAAGGGTTATCCAATATTCAAATAATAGATCATTTAAACAGGATGATAAACACCCAGCAAAATGAACCAGAATCAGAGATGGTGTTAGAAAGTCCAGTTATTATAAGTACAATCCATACATTTAAAGGTTTAGCTGGGGATATAGTAATTTTATATAATGCAGATAGGAATTTATATAGAGTGTCTAATTCTCAATATGAGTATGGAGAAAACGATAACTTAATAAGTTTCAATAAAAACGCTATTGTTTTAAACAATTATGCTGTGGCAGAAGATGAGAATTTTAAGTATATAAAATATAAAAATTTAATTGAAAATTTAGAAGAAGAGATAAGACTATTTTATGTGGCTTGTACACGTGCTAAAAAGAAATTGATAATAATGAATAATAGAAGTAAAGATAAGTTAGAGTATCTAATTGCAAATAATGACGATTATGTATCGTATTATAGGTGGTTGAAGGAATCAAATATAAAAATCAAATAAAGTACCAAATCAATTATGATTGGTACTTTTTTAAGGAGAAAAACATATGGAATATTTTTTATACTGGTGCAATGAATGTAAAGTTCCTGTCATAGAGACAGAAAAAGGAAAGCATTTTTGTAATTTATGTAAAAATAAATTGAAATATCTTTCAACTGATCTGCGACCAGTTTTTCCTCAAGAGATTGCTATGTTGGAATTATTGTTAAGAAGGAATTTTAAAAACAAATCGATTTGGAAGAGCAGAACTAAATATTATGTTGATGGAGCTCCTTTGCAATTATCCAATCAAATGTTTTTAGATGCTGATATAAAAAAACTGAGAAAAGCCCTTTTAAATACAAAGTCTGATTATGAAAGGTTTAATCAATATATTAATTTATTTATTAAAGCAAATCAAGAGCATTATAATGAAATAAGAGATGAAGCAGTCAGATATATACAAGAACAGGCAAAAATTTATGCAAATTATGAAAAGATGGTTTCATTTTCTGGTGGAAAAGATAGTACGGTAACATCAGATCTTGTTATCAAGTCACTTAATGACAAATCGTTACAACATTTGTTTGGGGATACGACTTTAGAACACAAATGCACATATGATTATATTAAGCGACTAAAAAGAAATAAATCATTAAACCTACATATAGCCAAAAATACTGATAATAATTTTTATGATATTGCAAAACAAATAGGGCCACCATCTAGATTGTCAAGGTGGTGTTGCTACATGTTTAAAACAGGTGCTGTAAACAGATTAATGACAAAATTGTTTGATAATAAAAAAGTTTTAACTTTTTATGGGATAAGAAAAAGCGAATCAAATGCGAGAAGTAAATATAAAAGAACAGAAGAAAGTTCAGCGCATAAAAAGATCACAAACCAGGTTGTTTGTTCTCCAATATTTTATTGGAAGGATATTGATATTTGGCTTTATATATTTACAAATAATCTTGATTTTAATGAAGCATATAAATTGGGTTACTCAAGAGTAGGGTGTTGGTGCTGTCCAAATGCATCGGTAATTTCAGAATTTTTAGCTAAAATCTATATGAAGAAGGAATACGAAAGATGGCATCATTTCTTAATAAATTTTGCAAGAGCTATTGGAAAAGATAATCCAGAAGAATATATAAATACAGGAGGTTGGAAAGCAAGACAGGGTGGAACAGGACTTGAAGAAGCTAAAAGTGTTAAGATAGTTCAGCAAAATTGTACAGTTCAAGAAAATGGGAAAATCTATGATTTATCAAAGCCGATAAATGATAGATTTTTTCAATTATTTATACCCTTTGGGAAGGTAATAGAAGGAGATGGAACTATAGGCGAGAAATTAGTTCTTGATATTAAATCTTTACTCCCAATTATATCACTTCAAAAAATCAGTGATTATAAAATAAAAATAGTCACATTGAACGTTAAATACCATAAAAGCCTACATCAAAATATTTTTCATCAGATAATAAAGTTTAATGCTTGTAAGCAATGCTTAAAATGCGAAGGTGTATGCATGCATAATGCGATTCATTTGGATAAAGATGGTTATTCAATAGATGAAAAACAATGCAAACATTGTCAATTGTGTGTTTCATCTAAATATATACCTGGTGGTTGTATGATGTGCAGATATTTAAGGACAAGGAGATAATTATGATCATTTATTTCGATAACGCTTCTACTACATATAGGAAACCTAAAATCGTATATAAAGCGGTAAAACTTTATAAAAAAATTGGTGGTAATTTTAATCGTGGAAGCAACCAATCAAGTAAATTTTTTATAGATGAAACAAGAAAGAATATAAAAAAGCTAGTTGGTGCAAATGATAATTATGAAGTGGTTTTTAGTCAGTCCGCAACATTTTCATTTAATCAACTAATTAAAGGACTGGATTTTTCAAAAATAAAGAATGTGTATATTACAAAGTTTGAACATAATGCTGTAAATCGAGTATTATCAAACCTACAAGAAATTTATAAGTTTAACATTAAATATTTGTGTTTAAAAGGATTAAATTTATCAATAGATTTAGTTAAAGAACAATTTAAAAAAGATAAGCCTGATTTAGTTATTATAAATCATGTGAGTAATGTATGCGGTTTGATACAAGATTATAAAATCGTATTTGAGGAAGCGAAAAAAAATGAAGCTGTTACAATTCTTGATATGGCACAATCTTGTGGATTATTGAAAATAAATATGTTCGAAGAAAAAGTAGATGCTATTGTTTTTGCAGGGCATAAAACTTTGTATGGTTTTGTGGGAATCGGTGGCATGGTTATAGATAAAAAATTGAAAATCAAAGACATTATTCAAGGTGGTACAGGAGTAGATTCAGCAAGCATGTTAATGCCAAAAGCTTTACCAACAAGACTAGAACCAGGAACGCAAAACCTTCTTGGTATTTATAGTTTATATTATAGTACGAATTATCTATTGAAAAAAGGGATAGATAAAATTTTTCAAATAGAACAAAAGAAGTTTAGAAAATTGAAAAGAATTTTAATAGATTCTAAATTGTTTAATGTGTTTGAAATTCCTAATGCGACATCTATAATATCATGCATACCGACAAAGTATAAGCCTATTAACTTTGAAACTTTTCTCAATCGATATGGTATTGCAGCAAGAATAGGTTTGCAATGTAGTCCATATGCTCATAAGGTTTTAGGTTCATATCCAGAAGGGACTATAAGATTTAGTGTGGGGCTATTTACAAAATGCAAGGAATTTCGTAAACTAAAAAAGTCATTAAAATGCATATATAAGAAAATTAATTAAAGATAGATTATTCTATCTTTTTTTTATTTTTTTTTAAAAATACTTGATTTTTATAGTTTAAGAGTATATAATACAATCATAACGCAACGGGATGTTGCGTTATGATTAAGGAGAGAATATATGAAAACACTAGATAATCAAAAACTAGAAAAGCTATTGACCTACATAAAAGAATATCAAATTCGCAATGGTAGATCTCCATCATATAGAACAATTATGAGAGATCTACAGTTTAATGACATAGCAATGGTATCTAGATATGTTAATAGACTTTATAGTAATGGTTTAATTAAAAAAGATAATATCGGTGCAATTCAAATTCCCTCTCAATATAAGGCTGGACAAACTATATTAGCCCCTGTAGTTGGTTCGGTAGCTTGTGGACAACCTATACTAGCGATACAAAACATAGAGTTTACTGCTAGTCTTCCCGTAGAAATTTTTGGAGATCAAGAACTTTATGGGCTCTATGCACAAGGCGACAGTATGATAGGAGTAGGCATATTTGATGGCGATTTAATATTTTATCTACCTACAAGCAGTGCAAATGATGGAGATATAGTAGTGGCTTTAATCGGAGATGAATCTGCGACAGTAAAAAGATACTACAAGAGAAAAGAAGGTGTTGTTCTACATCCAGAGAATCCAAATTACCAAGACATAGTTACGAAAGACGTCAAAATTCAAGGTATTGTAAAAAGAGTCGTAAGACGCTTTTAGGAGGCTAAATAGTGAAAATCAAACTTTATTGTCCGTTTTGCGAGCGGTGTATCGGTTACAGCATTTCATCTGACAACACAGGACTTACAAAGATACTTGTAAAAGAGCCGAAACGATTAAGAAAAACACAGATGATACACCAAGTCAAATGTAGCAAGTGCAAATCGGATTTATTTGTTTCTATGGAATTTACTGATCAAATAATAAATTCATAGAATTAAAAAGCATAAACAGTGAACCCCAGTGTTCCAACATTAAATCAAAGTGAACCCCAGTGTTCCGATAAATTCAAATGTTGGTTACTGGGATTTTTTATTCGACATAAATAGACATAAAACTCCCAAATCTAAACCAAGGTTTGGGAGTTTTTTTGTGCCAAAATAAAAATTTTTTTGATTTTTTCTGAAATTTTAAGAGTTCTCGGAAAGATGCCTTCCGAAAACAATTGGTAAAGTATAGGCGTTAAAACAAAAAGAAAGGAGGTGAGATAGCGATATGGACTTGAAGTATTCCAGCATTACTGCAGACATCATTAACATTTTATCCGATTGCAAACTGCACAAAATGCAAGAAATTGCCGACAAAGTCGAAGTGTCTGAAAGAACAGTTCGTAAACACATTCAATCATTGTCGTATCGCTATCCAATCCAGACTTTTTGTGGCAACAAAAATGGTGGAGTAAAGCTCGATGAAAACTATTTATTTCAAGGAAAGATTAGGTCAAATGATGAGCTGCAAATCATCGAACAAGCATTAAGACTTTTGCAGAAGTCAGGTGCTGATGTAGACCAAAAGTTATTAGAGAGTTTAATCAACGACTATACTTTGCCAAAAGACAAGAAGGAGAGCTTATGAAAATTGACTCAATTAAGTTAAGACTCTATCTTTTCAAAATTAAAATGAGCCTACAAGAGTTTATGAAACTTGCCGATTTTGATGCAAGCATTTCTACAAACACTTTGTTATGCTCTGGCGATTTAGATAGAGAAAATTCAGAAAAATTTATCAACATGGTAGGTGCAGAAGATGCTTATAACCTTATAGATTGGGAGAAGATGGATGCAAGAAAACCAAGTAGAAGAGAAATCTTTGCATATGCCAATTAAGGTTAAACCATATAAGCATCAACTTGAAGCATTTATTTTTGCACTTAAAGTGATGGGGTTTGCAGGAGCAAGTGATGAGAAGAAGTAAATCGGTTGCAATCCTTGCAGAAATGGGAACAGGGAAAACACTCATAAGTATTGGCATTGCAGGTTATTTATACCTACAAAAAGAGATAAACAAACTTTTGATAGTTGCGCCATTATCTATCACAAAGGTATGGGAAGAAGAGTTCCAAAAGTTCGCTGATTTTGACTATCAGTTGGAAGTGTTGGAAGGACCTACAAAAGAAAAGAGCGAAACACTTCGAAATCTATTTGGAACAAAACTGCAAGTTGCTGTTGTCAACTATGAATCATGCTGGCGAATGGAAAAAGAAATTGCTCTATGGAAACCAGATATGATCATTTGTGATGAATCAAGTAAGATCAAAAATCCACAAGCAAAGCAATCAAAGGCACTTCATAGATTAGGCAAGATAAGTAAACACAATATGATTTTGACAGGAACACCAGTCACAAACAATCCTCTCGACTTTTTCTCGCAATACAAATTCCTGGATGAGAGCATATTCGGTGGCAGTTATTATTCTTTCCGAGCAAGATACGCAATTATGGGTGGATATGGAAACTATCAGGTTGTAGGTTATAAAAACCTGCCAGAACTAACAGAAAAAGCCCATAGCATTGCTTTTAGAATAACAAAGAAAGAAGCATTGGATCTTCCAGAACAAGTTGATGTCACAAGGTATGTAGAACTAGAACCTATGGCAAGAGCAATTTACAATCAGGTGGAAAGAGATAGCTACGCCGAACTGTCGCAAGGCGAAGTTGTCGTTCGAAATGTACTGACAAAATTGTTAAGACTTTCACAAATTACAGGCGGGTACATTAAGGATGAGTTTAGCGAAATAGAAGAACAAGTCTCATCAGCAAAACTAAATGCACTTGAAGAAATTATAGAAGAGTGCCTAGATGCAGATAAAAAGGTGGTTGTGTTTGCAAGATTTATTTCAGAAATTGATGCCATCACAAAGATGCTCAAACATTATGGAATAAAATATTCACTTATTCGTGGAGATGTCAAAGATAGAGCAAGCGAAGTGGAAAAGTTCCAAAACGATAAAGATGTAAAAGTCTTTGTAGGTCAATTGCAAACAACAGGAATGGGAATAACATTGACAGCATCTGACACAGCAGTTTTCTATTCACTTTCATATAACTTTGCTGACTACGAACAGGCGAAGGCGAGAATTCACAGAATCGGTCAAAAGAACAACTGCACCTACATTCACTTGATTGCAAAGAAAACAATTGATGAAAAGGTTATGGAAGCATTGAGCAAAAAGAAAAATATTGCAGACCTAGTTGTTGATAATTGGAAAAGTTTATTTGAGAAGGAGAACTAAATGAACGAAACAATATTGGAGATAGCAGACAAATATCTTGAAAAAAGAGAAAAGAAAAGCGAACTAGAAACACAGATTAAAGATGTAAATAAGGAACTTGAATCATTAGAACAAGAACTTATTGGACTTATGACTGACAATGAAATAGACAGTTTCAAACGAAATGGAATTCTATACAGTGTAGTCACAAGAGAGTTCCAGAGTGCAAATCCTGAAAGGAAAGAAGAATTATACCTACAAATGAAGCAAAAAGGATTTGAACATCTATTCACTATAAATACAAACACTTTGTCAGCAACAGTCAAGGAACTTATTGCTGAAAATGATGGAAAACTTCCAGATTGGCTTGAAGGCTTAATCAATCAAACAGAAAAACAATCAATAAGAATTAAGAAATAAGGAGATAAGTATGAGCAACGAAATCATTAAAAAAGAAGAACAATTTATAACACCAGCAGAGAACATTGATTTTCAAGAAGAGATGCAGGGATTAAATATCACTTTTGATAGGATTAAAGTTCCAAGTGGTGGCGGGCTTGCATTTGAAGTGCCAGGAGAAAATCCAGTTGAACCTGACCTTCAAAAAGAGTTTAGTGCAGTGATTCTATATCATCATCCAGTGCTTTCATATTACAAAGAAAAATATACGGGTGGGAACGAAGCACCAGACTGTTCATCATTTGATGGTATCAATGGAGTAGAACGAGAAACAGGCGAGATCAAAAAGTGCAAGGACTGTCCACTCAATGTTTTCGGCACAGGAGAAAATGGCGGCAAGGCTTGTAAGACAAAGCGAAGAATCTTCATTTTGAGAGCAAATGAGATGCTACCTACAATTTTGTCACTGCCAACAGCGAGCATTGGAGATTTCTCAAAGTATATTATGCGATTGGTGTCGAAAGGCAAGAAATCTAACCAAGTTGTAACAAAGTTCAGTTTGAAGAAGGTGCAAAATGCTGGTGGAATCACATACAGCAAAGTTGTGCTTGCAACAGAGCGAGATCTCAATGAAGAAGAGATGAAGAACATTGCCAAGATGACTGAACAAGTCAAGGCAATCGCATCAAACTTACAAGAAAACTACGAGAGTGAGGAATAAGTCCTTGCTCTCTCGAAGGAGCAATAATGGATTTATTTGAAACGATCAAAAGTAGTGTTGGAATAAGACAAATTGTAGAGTACTACATTGGACCTCTCAATAGAGCAAAGAAAGTATCGTGTCCATTTCACAAAGATAAGACACCATCACTTTCAATCGATGAAAACAAAAATATGTTTAAATGCTTTAGTGCAGGTTGCGACTTTGCAGGAGATGGAATAACACTGGTAGCAAGACTAAAAAACATTGATAACTTTGAGGCAGCGAAACAAATAGCACATGATTTTCATCTCAACATTGATATAGATAACTTAATTTCAGAGCATCCAGTGATGAAAATAAAAACCTACATTAAAGAGTGTATTCAAAATGTAAGTAAAACAGACTATTTTGAAAAGAGAGGTCTAGATGAGCATACAATCAAAGCATATTTTCTTGGATACGATGTCAAAGAGAAAGCGGTAGTTATTCCGTATAGTTCAGCGCTTACTTACTATCAAAGGCGAAGTGTAGTTGATAAAAAGTTTTATAAACCGAAAACGGAAGAAGCAGGAGAAGAACCACTATGGAATGCTCAAGCATTAAACCGACAAGACAAGACTCCAGTGTTTATTGTTGAAAGTCCAATATGTGCTTTAAGCATTATGCAATACGGTGGGTTTGCGGTTGCATTATGTGGATGCGGTTATAACAAACTCATAGAAACATTGAAAAAGAAACCTACAAATTCAACGATAATATTATGTCTTGATAATGATGATGCCGGAATTAAAACCACAGAGAAAATAATCAAAGAGTTTAAAGCGTTAAAGATTAAATACCTACAACAAAATATTGCTGGAGAGTGCAAAGATCCAAACGAACTCTTGATGAAAAATGCTGATGCTTTATGCTTAAACATACAAAAAGCAATAAACAAAGCAAAAGCAATTTCTCGTGAAAGAACTGATTTAATCAAAGCATCGGATTTATGTAAGTTAGAGATAGAACCTAAAAAATGGATAGTAGACAATATGATTCCAGAAGGTCTATCAATGTTGGTGGCGGCAAGCAAGATAGGAAAGTCTTGGATGGTGTTGCAACTTGGAATAGCAGTAAGTTCTGGCGAAGAGTTTTTGAATGAGCAAACTCATCAAAGTTCCGTGCTTTATTATGCACTAGAAGATAGTGATGAGAGAATGATAGGGCGACTTAATATTTTATGTAAAGAGAAGCCTAAACCTACAAATCTATTTATTCAGCTCGAAACAAAGACTTTGGATACGGGACTGATGGAAGAACTAGAACACAGAGTCAAAGAGATACCAAACCTAAAACTTATCATTATAGATACATTTCAAATGATAAGAGGACAGGCAAAGAAAAATGAAACTGCATATAGTTTTGACTATCGTGAACTTGTGTTGTTGAGAAGATTCTGTGCAGAGAACCATATCGCAATATTGCTTATTCACCACGCAAGAAAGATGCTTGATGAGAATGATGTGTTTAACATGATCAATGGTAGCAACGGTGTGCTTGGTGCTTTGGACAATGCCTACTTTATCTACAAGAAAAAACGAACAGCGAAAGAAGAACCTTCGACACTCACTCAAACAGGTCGAGATGTTTTTACAATTGAAAGACTTATTCAAAAGAGTGACACGGAAGGCAAATGGACAAAGGTAGGGAGTCCTGAGGAAGAAGCTGAAAGGCGAAAACGAGAAAAGGTTGACAATAGTCCTGTGACAAAGACCATTCTTGCGCTTCTCAAAGCACAACCATCAGGGTGGACAGGCACAACGAGAGATTTTATCAAAGCAAGTCTTGAAATACTAGGTGGACTTTATGTTGGAACAGAACAAGAAGTTGGCCGAGAAATAAAAGACATTGAAATTGAACTTTTAAGGCGATATAACATTGACCATACAATGAAACACTCAAATAATGGCAACAAACACTCGTTCTTTCCAAAGCAAAAATACAATTTGTTTAATTACAACAAGTAAAACAACATATTCACAACCTTCACATCCTTCACTTTTAACACAAAAATAATCTCTTAAAGCGCTATTTTTAAATATTATTCAAGATATTCACAAAGTGAATGATGTGAATAAAGTGAATATGCACTTTTATAAGAAAAGGAGCAAATATGACCGAACAAACACTCGTTGATAACATTAAAAAATATTTAGATTCAGTTCCTAACTTGTTTTATTGGAAAGAACACGGTGGGCAATTCGGAACTGCAGGAATACCAGACATAATTGTTTGTTATAAAGG
>ERZ1643251.3602-NODE-3602-length-14190-cov-10.585356_pt1 | contig 14190 bp, 16 predicted proteins | sample MGYA00579261_ERZ1643251 | MGnify/ENA primary metagenome ERZ1643251 (study PRJEB29033, sample SAMEA4952267) | chicken gut metagenome | biome: Broiler Chicken; feature: Gastrointestinal Tract; material: Caecum | place: Ireland | collected 2018 | study: Broiler... | reverse complement strand
TCAATAGGGCGGCGACCTACGCTAAAGGAGAGGTTAGAACTATGGATGAGAAGGAAAGAAAATATTGCGAGATTATTTCTAAATTGAATATCTTAAAAGGATATTTAAAAGCGGTGCATGCTGCAGACCCGGATTATTTTTATACGCATGAATTTACGGAAAGTATGGCAGAAGCAAGGGCAGAGCTTGATATTTGCATAAAGGAATTAACGGATAAATGGATAAAGGGAGAGTTTTAACACTCCCCCTTTTCTTTTATACTTCGATTACAATATCTTGATATGTAGGAGATGTAGGGCTTCCGATAATTTGCTCTATATCCCAATTTTGATAATTTCCTGTATCACAAGAAGCACATCCCATTGTAAAGCCTGTAGAAGAACTTAACCCAAAAACAGAAAATATTTTCCATACCTTGCTGTTGCTCGTTAATGATCCGGAAGCCATACAGGTAGCGCCTCCGGCATTAAACCCCAATTCGGACAATGATTGCGTAATCCCTAGTAGGCTTGTTATTTTGGAAGAATTTTCATTAATAAACGAAAATCTAACCGCAAGATTTAAACCTTCTGTTGTTAAATCTGTTATTGTAATATTGTGCTGATATTTTCTTTTCCCAAGCGCAAAGGATGTCGTTTGATAGCCTCGCGTGGGAACTGTTATCCATATTGTTTTTGCTGTTATGTTTTGCGAAGAATCTGCGCCAAGGTGGGAATATACTAAATATCCGCTTCCGCTCATGTCATCATTTAATCGGAAAATCTCCGAATTCATAATGATATAGTTATTAGGGCTTTCTTGTAAAGTAGAAAGCTGTTCCGTTGTTAGCGTGCCTTGCGTTGCCGTAAGCGTTATAGATTGGTGATCTCCGCCGCTTACCATTATTTGCCAGTGCGTTGTATCTTCGCTTGGCGGTGTTGTGCTGCCATTTATAGCGGCTATGCAAATATACGAGCTTCCTGCCTGTAATACTACATCATTTACATGGTATTCATTTTCTGATACCCACAACCCCATCCAATTGAAGGAGGTGCCGTTTGCTCCTGTTGCTCCCGTTATATCTTGCGTAAATAGAATGGTTACCGTTATTCCTGTTGTGACTGTACCGGCGCAAAAATAAGTGTGACCGCCGCTTGAACATATAAAATATACTGTATCACCTGCCGTATATCCTGTCGGGATAATCCCTCCGTCTATATTCATTTGCGTACCGGGTGTAGGAAATTTATTTAGAACGGCATTTGCGGAATATATTGCTGCACCTTGCGGCCCTGCAATGTTATATCTATACGAAATCGGGGCTGTTTCCTGTGTAATAGGTACAGTTTGCGTAAAAGAAAACACGTTTCCGTTCGCCGCAATTATTGTTTCGCTTGAATAGATATACCCGCTTGATGGTCTACCTGTTATATATCGGATTGGTACACTCGTTGTTTCTGATGACAAATCCCCAATATATATATATATATTATATCCTCTTCTTCCCTCAGGCCCTGTTTCTCCTTGCGGCCCCTGTACGCCGCTAACCTGCCCCACATTAACCCATTCCTTAGTGCTGCCGCTTTCCGGGGTTACTTGGCAATAAAGATCGTAAGGCGCTGCCGTTCCTACCATATATGCTTGGTTGTCCGGAACAATTCCCGGATCAGGCAATAAATTTTCCGCATTTACAATACCGACAATTTCAAAAGGCAATCCCGGATCACCTTGCGGCCCCGGATCACCTTGCGGCCCTCTTTCCCCTCTTTGTCCCTGTTCTCCGGGGTTCCCTTGGATTCCTTGCTCACCTTTTGCCCCCGTAGTATTATAAAATGATGCAATTCTTGCTGTAACAGTCTGTCCGGAAATGGAATCAATTATGGCTGTTACATTAAATGTCTGATTGTTACTTGATGCAATACAAGGGCAAAGAAAAAATTCACCTTCTGTTGGTGTGCGATTAAAGCGTGAAAGATCTGTTGTAAATTGATAATTTGAATACGGCGCTGTGGGTATATTAATGCCTTGATTTAATAAACCTATTGGCCCCGAGGGGCCGCGCTCGCCTCTTGGACCTACCGGACCCGCAAGCGGGAATGTTCCGATGTTAAACCATTGTGGACCTGTATATCCGGAAAATTCACGAGTAAAAATATATAGTTCATATGGAGTTGTTGCGCCTACGGCATAGGCATCGCCGTATTCACCTTCATATGTAGAAGGGTCAGGCAAAGAGGCCGAAGCATCTATTTGCCCTATAACCTTAATGCCAAACTGGTTTAATACTCCTTCTTCCTCGAGTATATATTGAATGTCTTTTTGATTTTGTCTTACTTGTTCTTCAAGGTTTCTGTATTCTTTGTCGCCGATCGTAAGCATTTTTCTTCCTCCTTTTTCGCTCTTAAAGCATATTCATAAAATTCTGTCGTCCAATATATCTCTGCATTTTTCATCTGCAATATGCCGAATATAAGGCCCATTATTATAGTAAAAAGATACGTAAGCATTGTTATATAATCAAACGTCAATATAGCTTGTGTAAGCGATACCGCCGCCAATATAGTAGTAACGAAAATGGTTATGCCCTTACCGCTGTATTGCTTCCTAGTCCATTCCTTCGGAGAGCGCGGCACCCTGTCTTTCCGTTCCTCTATTACCTCTAAAATGTCGTTTGCCTTTTTATATTTTTCGTTGTCCTTTACGTTTACTTTCGCCTGTTGCATAAAGCAATAGAATATAATCACATTTAAGGCCGCTACAATAAGCTTAGTGACACAATACACTATCCACCCGACCAATGTATCGGGCAAACGCATTTCGAGACCTACCGAGCTTCCTACCATAGGCAAAAACAAAAGGGCAATTAAACTTACTACCCCTATAATGATATAGTAAGTATATAATTTTATTTTTTCCATATTAAATACGTTTGTCTATCTCCCTGTTTATGCCTGCCTTTTGCTTATATGATTTATGCAGCGGCGTTAATATAAATTCGTCCAGTATCGTTCCGATCGCAACCATAATAAGCAATACTTGAATATCATCCAGGCAAAAATAAATGCCGAGTACTACTATCCATATAGTCGAGCGAATATGATATTTAAATATTACGTTAATTGCAAGGAATATGGCGGCCATTACAAAGCATAGACATAAGGTAAATTTTTCGGTTGTTTCTCCGTTTATAAAAGCCAAAACCGCATAATATACCAACGGGGCGGACAAAACCAAAAAGGAAAGGCTGCCGAAAAGCAAAGATAAATTAGCGTATTTTCTTGTTATTTGCGACTGCGCCATTGCCTTCCCCTCCGTTATATACATGGTTCATTTTGTTTTCAAGCCGTCTTATCTCTTGATTAAGCCGCATGTTTTCATCTACAAGTTTATTCATTGCCTTTTGAATTTCCTTGTAGTCTGTTTTTTCGGAAAATTCCTTTTTTAGTCCTGTAAACTTCCGTAAGATTTTTACGGAGATCGCGACAACGGAAACAACAGCGGAGAGCGCCGGCAAAACCGCTATGAGTACTTGTGCAAACGTTTCGGGAATCATTATCTGTTATCCTCCTTTAATTGTGTAACATACCACAACGGCAACTCCGGTTCTACTACCTTAAGGAACAGTGCGGCAAACTTATTTATAAATTCCGTTGTTACATCTGTGGATATTAAATCCCACAAATACGCATACGCATCCAATTTGCCGCGCTTTGCCTTTTGCGCCGTTTGTTCGTTAATATAATTTAATTCTTCCGTGTTTCCTGTCCCCGGAGCTGTTGAGGGGTTATATGCATGGTTATAAATCGTTGTGGCGCCGCTTATTAGTTCATCCTCTGTAAAGTTTCGGAACGTTTCCTGCAGTTCCATTCGCTTTACCCATGCGGGCCCGGAAGAATATATTATACTCCATAGTTTGTACTTGAATTGGTTCGTATCCGATGAAGCAATTACGCTGTTTCCGTATCTCGCATATAAAAGATAATAAAGCGTTGTTGATTCTTCATCGTCTATAGTAGCGGGAATACCACTACTTTTATACTCCTGCAAGAACGCATCGGCGCTGCCGAAAACATCCGTGAATTTTACTTGCCTGTAATTTCCGTATAATGAATTATTATATATCATTCTTCGCCTCCTTGCGTTGCCTGTTCGTCCTGGTCTCCCGGGTATGCGCCTGTTTGGTCTTGCTCTGTGGATATGATTCCGTCCATATTGTTATCGATTCCCGCGGACGGCTCTGCAATCTCACAAGACATCCCACCGCCCCATATAGCATTCGCAATATCGCAAAACTTTTGACGAATTGCAAGGCCATCATCCAGGATAAGCCCGACGTTCCCGGCATTCATGTTTTGCTCTGCTTCGAGCATATGCGCCTTTTTCTGGAATAAACCGCCTTGCGACAGACCATATAAAGACAATCTAAAGTTGTCTAAACCCTGCATAGCAAGCAAAAATTCTTCTGCCTTTGCAACTTCTCCGCCGGTTAAGTCCTGGAACTCCAACGCCGATACAATAGGTATCCATTTCTTACCGTTAAGCGCTGCACGGTTTATAGAACGGCTTGCGGCATCCACGTTGCTTTGCTCGTCCTGTCCGTTTACACGCATTCCCTGTATTCCGGTTGCAGATAAAAGCGCCGTGCGCATGAACGGAATACAATCGGCCATAATATCGAGTATAGGGTCTTGCAGCTGTTGCCTGGGTATACCTGTTTGGCTCATTTGCTTGGTATAATCATGCAGCAATACGCACGCATGCGTCATTTCTTCATAAGTCAAAGGTTCATCCGGTACTTCATAATACACCTTTAATTTAAGCGTTGAGAGTGCATCTAATTGTCTTTTGTATTCTGCCTTTTCGTTTTCCGTAGTACCGTTTGCGAAAGGAACGGGATGAACTGTATTGAATCTTCCGTAAAAGTCTATCGTTCCATCAAGGGCATACGGCATAACAAAAAATTCGTCAACAGCTTCCATATAAAACAAGCAAAGATTATACTTGTAATATACCATCCTTTCGAGTTCTTGTGAGGAAAGTTTTGCATACTGGTTGAACCACCTATAACGGTTTACCGCGTCTTGCTCATCCATTACGCGAAGAGCCGTTTTTATAGCTGATTTTCTCCAGCCTTCGGCCTCTCCTTCGCCCATGCGTATAGGCAATCCCGTTTTCGGGTCTATACCTGCCGCTATAAGTGTGTCGAGATCATAAATAGCAGGGCCGCCTTTATTGTTTTTGTTTGCCATTCTTTTCACCTCTAAAAGCATTGAAAACTATCTTTTGCGCTTCGGGCCCTAAATCAGCCACTGTACCGCCGTCTATAGGGATGTTTCGTATTTGATTTATGCTTTTTTTTCGAGCAGCTATACCTTGTTTGCGGCGTTCCGCGCGCTCCTGCGCCTGTTGCAATCTGTTTATATCCACATCGGCAAGGCGTTCATAATCTTGCTGTGCTTTTCTTGCCTGTTGAAGCCTGTTCCAGCTCTCGGGGGAAGGGTTTTGCAAAAATTGTTTTTCGCGCGTCTTGCTTATATCCCCCGATATTTCCGCAAGTCTTTTATTTGCTTCTATACCTTTTTGCAACTTCCCCTTTTCTTCTTTATTCGGTATATATTTTTTTGCCGGAACTGTTTTTGCGGCTTCTATGTCTTTGGCGCTCTTTTCCTTTTCAGCCGCTAAAGTTTTTTGCAAACCTTTTACAACGTTTTCATCATTATTTTTGCCTTTTTTGTTCAATGCTGAAACACCAGCCGCTATTCCAAGTCCTGCATTTATGCTGTTTTGAAAGTTAGTCGACATAGAAGCGTACCCCCCGCTTTAAAATATTTGCTATTTCGGAAACTGCATGATATTCTTCTTGTATATCTATTTCAATCAGATCGCCTTGAATATAGCTTGTTTCCGTAGGATTTAAATAATCTTCCAATTTTCCTATAACCCCTATACTCATACCGTTATATTTTATCTTGTTCTTAAGCGCTGTTATCTCTTCATCAGTGCAGCTATAATACTCTATATAAGGGAAATATTTATTGTTGATATTATAAGCTGTGGTTCGCGTTAATGTTTCCGATCTCGCTTTGATCGTTCCCAATTCATAACCAAATAGATCGCGCTGCGCTTGTATCCCTTCACGGAACATTGCTTGCCCAGCCACAACATCTAATGCACCGCCAGCAGCGGAAAGAACGCCGCCGGCTATTGCGCCCCATGGACCACCCATCATAGCGCCGGCCGCCGCGCCTGCTCCTATTCCGGCAACCGCACCCGTTATATTGCTTGCAAGCTGCCATTTGTTGTTATATTCTTGGCTTTGGATTTTACGGTTAAAAATATCTTGATAATATTTATTGCTCAATTGGTATGTTTGCCATTCATTGCTCAATATGGGCATCGAGAAATCCCCGCCGCAAATCAAGCCGCGATAGTCGTTAAAATCATCGCCATATAATCCGCTGAAAATCGGGTTTATTTTTATATACGGGTTAAACGGTATTAATGTGCAATCCACTTCATACCCTGTAAGCCCGTTATTTTTTGCCGGTGAAAATTCATACTCACTTATACCGTTAGGGGAAACAAAGCGGAATAGCTCCGTTTCATTGGAAATTTTCGGATTGCTGTTAAAATTAATATCCAAATCGTATTGCAGTGAAAAACTTGCATTGCGCAACTTAATCGCAACTGCTACATTTGTTGTCGCTTCCTGTGCGTATATAAGCGCCTGTGTTGATATGTTTGTAACGTCAACAGGGCAATACGGCACTAATTGCAGATCATACGCAAAACCCGCAGCGTTGTACTTATTTATTATATCTTGAAACCACCGCGCCGCAATGTTGCCGTGATGATTAAATGTTACTGAATTAATTGTAAAGTCTATGTCATTATATGGCGTTGCTATAATTTCGTATACTGAATCTGTTGTAACCGCACCATCCGTATAATTAAAATCATAAGTAAGACTTTCCGAAGTGGTAGCCGGATACGATAGATAAATATATCTATAACCGTTATGAGGAAATCGCAGTTGCGGTTGAATATCTACCGTTGAATCGTTATAGATCATTCCCGGCTCCGTTACCATTGATAAAAGCATCTCATTATATAATTCGGATCCTTTCGCCGGTATTGGATATGGCAAAATATCCACGCTTGCCGGGCCTGTCTGTGCTGTGATTCGTCGTATATCCGTTTCACCAATCGCAATAGTTTTTCCCTGCTCCGATAAAAGCGTATTATATCCCGCTTGCGTTCCTAACTCGCTTAACGTGTTTACCGGCAATCCGTTTTGCGTTTGCTTGAGGGTTTCATATAAATAGCATAAGTATTTCCATTGTTCCGCAACTCCGCTTTGAGAAAATGAAGGATTACCGTTATATGTCGGATAACTTGCAAGACGTTCCCCTTCCGGGCTTTCAATTATTTCGTATCCATTTTCTTTAAATAAAAGGGTTGAATATCCAGAATCGGTTTGCGTATTTACAAATCGGATCGCAAATTGCAACCCTGAATTGTTTGGCAAATATCGATAAGTTTGCCCACTGCGCCAATAATAATACTGATATTCCGATAAATTATCAACGGAATAATCCGTAATAATCTCGCCTAATTCTTTAAACGAGCCTGAAAAAGAATTATATTCTCCTTCGTTGTTATATCTTGCCAAATACAGCACAAGCCAAGGCGTTCCCAAATTGTTTTTCAATAATGTTTCGCCGCGCTTGATCTGATTGAATCCCATGTTTTCATTATTAAAAATAAGCGGATTCGAGTTTTGCACCCATCCCTTTTCAATAAAGCAAGTACTCTTCCGCACCGCATCATAATTATCTGCAATCAGATCACGCCGCAATACCATGCGGAATTGCTTTGTGAGAAGCCTTGTCGCTTCCACAACAAACCATCGGGAAATTATAGTATTTCCGCCTTCTCCGACAACAACATAATCCGGTATTCCATATTCCCAATTTATTACCTGTTCCGTATCTACTCCATCATTGGGATTAAAGTTTACGTTTTGTACAGTCTGCCCAATTTGATATTTTTGATATGCGGAAAGCGTATTCTCTTTTTTTATGATCTTGTTATACAAGTTATTATATTTTAACAAATACAAATCAGCCATATTTTCACCTTATAAAATGCCCCCGCAATAAAACTATTGCGGGGGCAACACGGAGAGGAATTAACCGCCCGCCTGCGTGGCGCGCATGGTTATAAACGGATACTCTTTGAGATATTCAAGGGTGTTATGACCCCATGTAAGGTAATGGTTTTCCGTGAGTGATTTTGCATTGAAGAAGGAAGTACCGACTTCAAAAGCACTCATAAACGGAACGGAACGGCGATACATGATTTTGCAAACGATTGTTGCATCCACTGTATACGTTTCGTTCGCTCCATATGTTGCCCCATCCGGCAAGAGATCGCCGGGGAAAACGTGGTAATCTTCTTCGGAAACGGTGTAAACCTTTTCCTGCAATGCACGAATCGTTGCATTGCTTGCGGCTACTGTTCCTCCCGATGCGTTTACCCTTCCGAAATATCTTGCCGGCAAAACATAATCGCCGAATTTCTTTATGAGCGCCTCGTTATGGAAAATCGTAGGCAAATCAAGTTTCGTGATTCTGTTTACCCATTCGGAGTTCCATACAACGATTATTTCGCTTTCCGCATAGGAACGCAAGTTTTTATAATCGTTGTAATCTCTCGAAACGTCCGTAAGGTCAACGAACAAGTTTGCGATCTCTTCCGCAATCGTCTGCGCCTGGATTCGGCTCTGTGCTTCGGCGTTATCTGCTACCGTAGGCAATTCGATTGAAACGGATTGTTTCCCTACGGCACTTTCTGCCGTTCCCACGAAAGAATTGAAAAGCGTTGCGTCATAAATTCTTTTTGTGTCTCGGATCCAGCCAAGCATTACGGAATTGAACGAAGAGAACGCGCCCTCCGTGCCCCATGCCTGTTTTGTGAGGTAGTTGTCTACCGTCAAAGAAATCTGCCGGAAAACGTTAAGAACGATCGCCTGGCACTGCGGCGCTTTCGGTCTGTACAGCTTCAAAAGATTCGTGGCTTCTGCATCATTTCCCCAGGCTTCGGATTCTAGCGCGTCGGTGGAGTAATACAACTTTGTGTCGCCGTACAATCCGCCATCTGTCCTGTTCTCCTCCATAAGCCTGCCGTTCACTCCTTCTATAGGCGTCGCGAATACGGTTTGCGAAATGATCATATTGTAAAGAGTGGCAAATATCAAGTTTGGCTTAAGTTGCCCAGTAAAGGGATAAGGCATTTTTAATTATCTCCTGTTTTGAAATTTACGGCTTGTGATTGGTGCCGTATCTACCGTTCTGCGCATAAGCTCCTGTGTAAAAAGCTGCGAATCTCCGTTTGCATAATCTAAACATTCTTGATAGATTTGTGCAACCATTTCGGCCGCTTCGTAATCTTCGCGCGTAGGATTTACGTTGTGACCTTTATCTACAAACGGGTCATCCCCTCCCTGTTCTATGATTGCGTTGCGAAGTTCAAGCGTTTTTTGTATATATTCAAGATTTGTCATTTCATTGTTTTTGTTGCCATACAACTCATTTCGCAATGCCTGAATATCGACCTTTTGCTTTTCTTCGCGATGTTTCATTTCTTCGGGAAGTTCTGCGCCGTTTATGATACTATCCAGCAGCCTTTTGTTTTCTTCCTTTAGCTTTGCGTAATCGCTCTTTGGTACAGTGTTTTGTTTCATCTCTTTTATGGCTTCGATGTAGTCGACCGTACCCGCCGACATTTCTTCGCCCGAATCGCTGATTTGTTCTTTAATTTCTTCTGCCATTTTTGTTTACTCCTTTCCGTTTTTTAATATCATGATTTCTTTTTTTAATTTTTCTGTTTCTTCCTTTGCCGCCTTCCTTTTTTCATAAGACATTATGCAAAGCGCGGCAATCGTTCTTATGAAAACGAATAAAGCGAACAAAGACAAAAGCATAAAAATTCCGCTGAAAATATACAGGAACATAAATATACCTCCTGATATAATATCGCGTAAAGGGACATGACACATAGATTATCCACTTGTTCGTCCGGTGTCACGCTACGGCCCCTCTTCGGGTCGACTCCGCAAACGTGATCATAACCAATATATGCGCCCGCCGCTGCGGTATTACCTATTTAGAACGCCTTGCTTTGGGAGATCCTAATATAACATATATCTGATCTCTTGTATACATATTATGTATTTCGCGCCAAAATGATTTTACATCTGCTTGATTTAGAGCAGATATTGAACGTTTTTGATTCAATATTACTTTAGCATTCGGCGTTATTGTTTCGCCTTGCTCTATTGCGGCTCTTATATCCTCTTGCGCGGTTTTTAATGCAGCTTGTAAAGCTCTTACAGAGCTAACTCTGTTGACCCGGCTTTCGCCCTCTAAAAACCGCGAAACATTTCTTGCTTTCGGGCCTGCTATTGTATGCGCGTCTTTTACCGCCGTTTGCCAACCCTTTCGCGTTATTATTTGCGCGTGTTGTATTCCTCTGCTTTCCGCTTCGCGAATATAACGTAAATATGTTTCATATGATTGATCATATCGCGAAGCCATTTATATAAATCTCCTTTCTTCAAACATTTTTGTTCTTTCATTAAAAACAACCGTTTTATTATGTTCAAAGAAAAGACTATCTAAATCATCAAACGAACTTACGCAAAAATTATCTAACTCCCTTCCGTCTATTCCTTGATGTTTTACAACGAATATTTTTCCGCCCTTTAAAATTCCGTATTGCCCGAAGTTATAATACTTCAATTGGCAATTTTCAAATTCCTGATAGAACGCGCCAAGCGTTTTAAATAAAGATGCTTTTTTGAAAGGTTTACCGCTCCATGCAATAGAATCGGTAGCAACCATTAAAATAATATTTCCGTTCTTTTTCAGGCTGTCGCAATAGTCTATCATCCGTTGATTCGAGCGCGCTATTACTATAGCCGGAATATGCCCGAGAAATAAATCGCCTTTCCAAATCCTTGTGCTGTGCATATAGCCTATCATTGAATTTATAAGCTGTTTGCTTTCTGGGTTTGATTCTCGTAGCTTATAAAAATGTTCGGCTATCGACTTAAAAGAATATTCCGACGGCTCCATTAAAATTGTTTCGTCTTCATCATCTTTTATTGCGTTATATGATCTGTTATCGTTCAGATACTTTTTGAAGTTATCATGCGTATCGAACTCATTATATATAGCGATATGCTTTGATTTTGTATAAAAAGCAAATGGTCTTTTTGCCGTTGGCGCTTTCCTGCCTTTAAATGTTTCTGCAGTATGAAAATCCGGCAACGGTTTAGACAGTTCAAACGGGAAAGCGGAAGAAACATCCGCTTTGTATACGTTATAAAGAACCTGATACTTATATTTTTCGTTTTGCCATAATACAGGCGCCGGAATCATTTTTTTTAATTCCTTGTTGCATCTTCCGAAAGCGGAAACAATGGAAATGCCGTATTTGTTGCAAAACATCTTATTTATAAGATTATACGCATATACACCGCCCCGGCGAACTTCTCTTTGCTTTATCTTCTCCGAATCTACAGGGGCACAATATCGGATAAGCTCTCCATTCTCGCGGCAATACAAAACAATGTTTTGACCGTATGTGTCTACATTATATGCGCCGTCTTCAAGCCATTGCGTTCGAATTGTTTTGCTTTCAGGTACAAAACCAAATTCTACAAAATGCTCAATTTTGTTGTTTAGCTGCTCTTGCGATAAATGCACAAGGCGGCTTTCCCTATTCCAAAAAATGTTATGAAAAGACATAAAGCCTCCAAGGGTACGTGCCTCTGGTTGGGCGCCCGACACCTTCCCTTGGAGGCTTCCTGTATAGTAGCGTTACTTGTCCTAAAGAAACACTACACTATAATTATACCACTTTATTTTTATTTGTCAATAGTTTTTTTCACAAACCCGCCGCGCCGAGATTGTGGCTATGAATTGCTACTGTATTATCAACAAAACTGCAATAAATTGCTATTTCGGAATTTCAGATAATATTTAATAACCTCAAAAATAAAAAAATATGAGCACCTACAAAAGCAATCATTAAAATTACGAGAATAAAAAAAAGTAAATTCCAATTATTTTTTCTGTTTTTCATTCTAACTACTCCACATAGCACCACGACTGCGGCGGACGGGTAATTTTATCATTACACCCATTGAACGCCATTTCTCCTGCCGCTAATTTTTTATATACTGCCCTTTTGCAAACACAGCAATCATAAGTAAAATCACACGGCTTTCTAAACTCTCCCAGCGCTTTCGGCTTGTCGTAGATTTTCAAATCGAAGATGTGCCAGCCGTAAAATGTTTTTATATTTTGCCCGATATATTTGCGTAATTCTTCCCATGTCAAACATGATTTTTCGCCAAGAGAAAAATTGCGGTAAAATTCTCCGTTTTCACCTATCGTATTGCAACAGTATTGCGGTTCATCTTCGGTGTCATCGCTTTCATAAAAACATTTAATCTGTTCGATCGTCTTTTTCCCGCTTGCGATCAGCTCGCACCATTGCGGCTGTATGGATATTAAAACTGCTTTCATTTCTTCCCTCCTTTAAATGTTTCATTTTCTTGGTTTCAAAATTTTAATTTCCTTTTGAAATTGCTTGAACGTTATAAGATTCCTAAATTTAAATGAACGCGAATCGAATTGCAAAATTATTTCATTCCTTTGATCAGTATTAAAAAATTCATTTATATAGGGTCGCATAGCTATTACGTGACATTGTTCCCCGTTATATTTAGCGATAGTATTACCATTCCAAATTGTATACCACGCCGCGCGGTCTGTCCTAAACTTTATGACATACAACGGCTTAATAAGTCTTTGTTTGCTTACAAGCGAATCATCTACGTTTATTTTGTTTGTAAATGTTGAGGCTGTCGGCATCAAAATATCAGCTATCGTTCCTTTACGCCTATCAAGATATTTTTTTGAAGGCTCTATATATTCTATAACTGCGCGTTTTTTCTTCAACTTATAACGCCCGAACTCTTCCGGAAGGAAGTTAAAAGCGCAAAGTATGTCGCTTGCCTCTTCCAATGTATTACCGATACATATTACCCTTATTCGTTGTTTTGTGCTTCTTACAAGGTTTTCAAGTTGGTTAGTAAATGCATAAACAATATCGAAAGTATTCTTTTCGTTTTGTTCCCGGTTCATCTCGTCTAGGCAAATATTGTAATACATGTTCGGATCTTTTAAAAAGTCTTTATCAAATAACCCGCTTCCCTTATCGTTATAAAACGTAGAAAGGCATAAAACGCGCGCCATTTGTTTTTTTCTTTTTATTTTCCCTTTATCATCTCTTTCAAGCACTTCATATACCGCATCGCCGTTCGTGATTAAATCGAGATTGTAATACCGGCGTATGTCCGGGTCTACTAATTTTTCAGCATTGTTTTTCAAAAGTTTTTTGCATGATTCATCGGAAAGACGAAGCCAATAGAACGGCCTTCCGTATTCTCTCCACTGGTGTACAAAAAAATGCGTTACAGCGTAAGATTTACCGGCCTCGCGTCCGCCTAAAAGAAAATAAAATATTGCCCAATCATAGCCCAGGATAGAGCGGAGAGAATACCACTCGTTATTGATCTCCGCTCTTTTCTTATCCTGTTTTAAAAATTCTCTTAACTTATTCATTTCTAAACTTTATCCATTTTTTCGAAATAAAAAAAATTACTTTTTCCATTAAATCCCTTTGTCCTGTATACAATTTCACCGAAAAATAATCATATCCAATTGCTGATTTATGTTTAAAACAATCAACAAGTTCCTGTGCTTCTTTTAAATTATTTGCAGTTATCAACATATAACTTTTATAATTACATGTCTTATCGCACATTTCTGCTATATATCTATGCATTTAATTTACTCCTTTTTATTTAATATATAATTTTTTGCCCATATAAGGTCTGCCCCGGTAAGGTCTGCCCCGGTAAGGTCTGCCCCGGTAAGGTTTGCCCCGGTAAGGTTTGCCCCGGTAAGGTTTGCCCCGGTAAGGTTTGCCCATCTAAGGTATGCCTCGGTAAGGTTTGCCCCGGTAAGGTTTGCCTCGCTAAGGTTTGCCTCGCTAAGGTATGCCCCGGTAAGGTTTACCCTGGTAAGGTTTGCCCATCTAAGGTCTGCCTCGCTAAGGTATGCCCCGGTAAGGTTT
>ERZ1643251.3601-NODE-3601-length-14193-cov-7.884071_pt1 | contig 14193 bp, 13 predicted proteins | sample MGYA00579261_ERZ1643251 | MGnify/ENA primary metagenome ERZ1643251 (study PRJEB29033, sample SAMEA4952267) | chicken gut metagenome | biome: Broiler Chicken; feature: Gastrointestinal Tract; material: Caecum | place: Ireland | collected 2018 | study: Broiler... | reverse complement strand
CCGCTTCTTTGGTTGCGGGGGCAGGATTTGAACCTACGACCTTCGGGTTATGAGCTGCGGTCTGGATGTAGTTTTGGCTCCATTGAGGGCTTTTGTGCCATTTCTGCTGGGGACAGAAATACGATTTGAGCCTCTTAGCTCTGTTAATTCCGTCTGCTCCAAATCCTGTATGGGTCACGGTTTGGGTCAGGAGATTGCCCGAAATCAAACGAGTGAGTTTTATGCCAGAATACGGCGTAAAATAGGAATCGAGGAAATGATGACAGAGAAGAGAAAGGATAGTAGAAAAGTGAGAATTGTTTGAGTGACAAGCATTGGGAAAAGAGATCCGTTCCAATGGAACCGAGCAGTAATAATATTCAAAATTAAGACATGAACCCAATACACACCGAAAACCAGATTGGAGGCCCTTGCCAACGGCTCAGACCATTTCTCCAACCGGTTTTTGTGGGTTTCAAACCAAGTGCGGAAAAATACGAACAGACTGGCCGCAAGCAGATAGTGATTCAGCATATATCCGCCATTCATAGGCAGAGCAATTTCTTCCGGAGAAGCCTGGACTAAATTTCCAAACAGGCAGGCTGTATAACCTACCATGCCACCCAGATAAATCAAAATGCGGACTTTTTTCTGACATTGCTTTCGTCCAAGAATGTAACCCAGCAAAAAATAGCCCAAGTATCCTTCCATAAGAGGGTTAAAGAAATAAAAGTAAATTGGGAGAATGTGATTCAAGATAGGGCGAAATGTGGTTGGAAACATAATAATTCCCAGTAGTAGAACCAACTGTCGGGTCGTACAGTGGTCAACAATTCGCTTCAGGAAAGGACATAGGAGATAGATCCCCACCAGAGTATAGATAAACCACATATGATAGCTGACGCCCTGATTGAAAAACCTGCTTAGAAACTGTTTGATTTCTATAGAGTGCTGTCCGGAGATGACTTCGTGGGCATAATAGATGAGACTCCATGCGGTCAATGGAATGACCAGCTTAGGAATGTTGTGCCGATAAAAGTCCCCAATATGCTCAGTATTGGGGCGACGGAGCAATAAGTACCCGCTGATCATAAAAAAGAGTGGCACTCCGGTGCGGACAAAAGGATTGATCAGCATACACAAGTACCATGTGCTGCATTGATAAAACTCTGGATTTACCAGCGTAGAAGCAATACTGTGCAGAACCACCACAAAGCAGATAGCCAGGCAGCGAAGAAAATCCAGATATAGGATGCGTTGTTTCATAGTTGCCTCCAAGGATTAAAGTAATCCAGACACCTAAATTGTATTGTAAAATATTGAGACTCTGTTTCACACCGGTTGGCTCACGAAGAATATTGTGGCAGGTGTCAAATTTGGCTTAACGCGATATGGCCACCGTGGCGGCTCTTACTTATAAAACGACTTAGAAGTACAGATTGTGACAGAACAGCTTTGAAAATTTAGTCGTTGTTAAGCAACGGATTCGTACCTGCCTAAAAAATATAAGAAGCCACTGAAATCTCTGGATTTCAGTGGCTTCTTGGTTACAGAAGGAAAAAGAGACCTCTGTGTGGTGAGCTATCCACTGTGATAAAACGGAAGGTGCAAAGGTGCATAAAGAAATTACAAGTCGATCCTAACGCCGCAGATAGAAATAGCGGTCAGATTTTCTACATCCAGCGGGGTATCCGGACGGCGCACCAGGCGAATCCAGCCGTCCTCGGTAGGGTCGGTACCTCCGCTGCACCCGCTGCCGGCTGTGCCGTCGGTCATGGGGATGGCAGTTCCATCTTTAGTATAGAGGGTGACTTCCTGGTATTCCACACAGCTGTACCAGCCATCTGGTGCGGTTTTGGGCACCCAATCGTGGTGGCTCTTGAGGGCGTCGCTCTCGATCTGTACATAGACGGTGAGGGGAGAGACGACTACTTCCGTAATAGTTGCGTCTACATCCAGGGTGTGAACAGGCAGATTGGGCTCCAGCCGGATAATGTGGTCGGAGTAATTCAGTATGGTACGAAAGGTCCAGTCTTCCTCACAATCATAAGCCCGCTCCCACCGCTCTTCCGTTTCATTCCAAACAGTGGTGTGATAAAGCTTTCCCAGTGTGAGTTCCATAAGCTGCCCGTTCAGGGGCTGGTTGCCGTCGTTGTAGTAGAGATTGGTGGTAAAAATGAAGCTGACCTGATTGTCGGTAGGATTTTCGTCCTCCACCTGCATATAACCTCCGGAACCGGCTACATCCAGTTCAGGGAAGCGGGGCGAAAAGCAGTCCTCAAAGAGATAACCTTTCTCATTGTCCAGCACAGTGCCTTCTGGTCCAGTGAGCGTCACGCCCACATAGACAGTATAGTCATCCGCCGCACAGTCGGTCAGCGTCATGGTCCAGCCGTTTTTGGTGATCGATTCTCCCAGCTCCACTGCGCTCTGCTGGTATCCGATGCTGTTTCCAAAGTAGCTTCGTACCACAGGGGATGCCACCACTGCGGCTCCCGCCGAGATCACAAGAACCGCAGCCATGGCGGCAGCAATTAAGGTGAGGCGGTTCCAACGGCGAGGACTGCGAGAGGCATATGGAGCTTGTTTGGCTTTCAGAGCCTGGATCAGAGCCGCTTTGCTCTCCTTGGTCAGTCGGATTTGTTCCAATTCTTTTCGGTATTGTTCATACTTCATAGCAAGTTCCCTCCAGTTGCTCCCGTAATTTGATCCTTGCCCGGGCCAGATGGGTGCTGATCAGCCCGGGACTGCGGCCCAGAAGCTGGGCGATTTCCTGTACCTCATAGCCCTCATAATATCGCAGATAAATTACCTGGCGGTATTTGGGCGGGAGACGACGGATCTGCTCCAGCAGGGGTCCGTCTTCCGGCTCCGGTGCCTCCACCGCCAGATGGAGGCCCTCCTCCAGCGGGGCCCGGTGTTGAAACCAGGCGCTCTTCTTCCAGTTTTTGCATTGGTTAATGGCAAGCCGTACAAGCCATGCCCGTTCCTGACCTTGGTCAGGGAATGTGCGCTGATCCGTCAGCAGCTTTAACAATACCTCCTGGCAGATGTCCATGGCATCATCCATATCCCCCAGCCAGCTGAAGCCCAGGCGAAGGATCATATCGCTGTATTGCTCCACCAGGTATTCTGCCCTGTGGTCTTCCATGGCGCTTCCCCCTTTCACCTATATAACAACACAGCTGGGGCAAATCTGTCAAAATAGATGTAAAAAATGAACAGAAGTAGATGAGACTCCATATTCATCTAAAAAGGAGCAGAAAGTTGGCATATCAAAAACTAACACGCTATACAAAGAAAAAGGCGGCATCGGCTGTATCCTCGCTGTTTGCCCCTGTGGGCCGCGGTATGGCAGCTTGGAAGGCTAAGTAGAGTAGCGGGGCCGATAATGGTTTTGAGGCTGGTTTGGGCCGCTGTCGCGCCTCGGTCAAAGCGCAAGTCTGGAGACGAAAGAAAAGCAGGAGAAATTATGATGCGTTTTGCCTGCAAAAAGGGGGTGGCCGGCATTGTGGTAGATGGCTGCCTGAGAGATCTGGATGGAATTGAAAAATTGGATATGCCTATCTATGCCAAGGGTATTACGCCTCAAGGACCTTGGAAGTTTGGCCCTGGTGAAGTCAATGTTCCCATTGCCTGCGGCGGTCAGGTGGTATTTCCGGGCGATATTCTGGTAGGTGACCTGGATGGAATCGTTGTAATTCGAAGCAAGGATGCTTTGGAAATAGCCCAGGTTGCACAGAAAAAGAAAGCGTCTGAAGATCAGACATTTGCTCTTATGGAGGCGGATCTGGAAGCATATTCTGCCAAGCATTTAAAGACCACTGAAAAACGGATGGCAGGCAAAGAGCCGGCGATTTTCAAAAGTTACATAGAGCAATACGGAGAATAAGTTTCCTGGAGATCAATTGATTCGGATACAGATAACTTGAATAGACGGTAGCCTTTGAATATCTGGCCGTATGGAAGATGTGTTGGATGTGCCAGCAGGTTTCAATGAGCACGGTATTTACGGGCAATGAACCCTAGCAGTCAAAGTGACCCGACCCGGTAAATTTTTGTATAAAATTGTTGAAAGTATTTATGTTTTTCGCAACTAGGAACATGGGCCCGCCGCAGGATTTTATTTCTGCGACGGGCTCTTCCATGCTGACACGTAAAATCAGCTTATTTGTTCTCTCTTTATGGGAGTGACATTGGACTGGATAGTATTTCCGGGGTGCCAAGGAGTAAAACCGTTGATGATGATAAAATATGTAGCAGGATACTTCCGCTATCCTGTTTGCTTTTATGCCATAACATGAGGAAGAATGGAGCAAAGGTATATGCCAGTGAGTTCATTATGGTTCAGACGGTGATATACATGAGACTGTTCCATTGAGCAAATAAATGTATCCGGTGATGGGCAGAGTGCAAATCTGCCTTTCTTGGAGCATTGGAAAAAGAAATTGCAGGCACAAAAATCTTTATGTTCGGTGAAAATATTGTTGCATTGAACAGCGAGAATGTGCATAATAAGAATACCCACTGTGTAGCGAACATTGTCGTAGAGGGCGGACGGAGTATGAATAACGAAACTGCCAAAGAAAAGCGCATGCTGCGTGAGCTGGAGCTGCTGAAAAAGCACCAACGCATTTCTGTGAAAGAGTTGGCTGAAACCCTAAATGTGTCGGATATGACTGTGCGGCGTGACTTGGAGCTGCTGCGCAAAAATCATGTGCTGGAGCGCAGCTATGGCTATGCCACACTGGTTGAAGGCGGCGACGGCTATGCGGATGATGGTGAGATCTATGATCTGCGCCGCGCGCGTATTCAAAATCTGAACGAAAAGGATCGCATTGCCAAATATGCCGCCTCCCTTATCGAACCAGGGGACTGGATTTTTTTGGACAACGGCACCACGGTTTCCCGGATTACCTTTTATCTGCCCACCGATTTTGAGTATACTGTACTGTGTTATAATTATGTCATTATGGTAGAATTGCTCAAACGTCCGAATATTAATGTTTTGTTTCCTGGAGGCTACTATCATCCGGAAGATTATAATTTTACTTCTACGGAAGCAGTGGATTTTATCCGCAGGCACCGAGCCAACAAGGCTTTTATTTCTGTCTCGGGGGTTCACCGGAACTTGGGGATCACCTGCATCAACGCACACATTGTAGACAATAAACGTGCGCTCATTGATTCTTCTGCACAGAACATTTTGATGGCTGACTCCAGCAAGTTTGATCTGGTTAAGGCGAATCATTTTGCTGAATTAAGTGATGTTGATTTGGTCATAACCGATACGAAACTTCCCTATGAATGGAGAGAGTTTCTTCAAAACACACATACGGCGTTAAAATTGGTTTGACGGTTTCTTCAAAAGAGAGTACATTTTTCCGCAGGGCGCTGTTTGCTGTCCTGCGGAATTTTTATTTCTGATATTGTTTAATTGAACATATAGATGAGAAACATCTGTGTAATATCAATAAAAAATGAGATATTCCCATGGGCGAATTAACGATTTTTTTGCCGATGTGTTGACTTTACTTGTTTGTGATGGTATTTTAACAATCAGAAAACACAATAAAACGTTTTTGAGTGTTTAAACGAACATAGTATAAAGGGAGCGATTCCCATGCGGTTCATTGCTATAACCGACGATTTAACAGGAGCGGCAGACTCAGGCAGCTATTTTACAGCCCGTGGACGCAGCTTGCGCATCTGCACCAACGGCAGTACTTCGCTCCAGCATGATCCGGAGGAACTTCTATCGGTCAACTTATCCTCGCGGAACATTGACGGCCCTTCAGCCCGTCAGCTTCATTATAATCTCATGGATCGATTCCCTGCATCTAGGGACACGGTGTGGTTCAAAAAAATTGGTACCGGCTTTCGTGGTAATGACGCCTTTGAGTTAGAGGGCCTTCTTGCTGCCCGGCCAGACAACCTGGTTTTTCTCATTGACAATGCCCCTGACTTAGGTACATTTACCCTTTATGGTCACCAGTACTGTGAGGGTGAAATTCTTCACAAGTCACTCTACGCAAAAGATCCTATTTTACCTCCTACCCAGTCCTACATTCCAGACATTCTGGCCCGTGATATTCAAAGTCCAATCGGATTGGTGGATATTGATGTAGTAAAAGGGGGAGACTTGACTGGAGCCGTTGAAGCCTTAGTAGCCAAAGGTACCCGCATTTTGGTGTTTGATGCCATTACCCGCGCAGACACGCTGCATATCATTTCCACCTTGTTTCCACGTTACCCCAACGTCTTTTGGACGGGGTCGCTGGGGCTGGCTGACGGTCTGGCGCAATATCTCTATGGTTCCGCCCAGCCAAAACATTTTCCAGCTAAATTCCCCCGGTGCCTGGGATTTTGTGCTTCGGCCTATGACATTGCCAAAAAGCAAATGGAATATTCCGCGGCCCGCGGTCTTCGCTTGGTTTATCTGGATATGGATGCCTACCTGGATGGGAATTCCGATGTATTGGAGAGGGCTGCCGCACAAGTTCTGGAGTCATCGGAGCAGGGCAATACAATGTTGCTTCCTGCTGTGGAACGCTACTCCTACCGGCCTGGTACCAGCTCTGCCATTCTTTCCTGCTTTGCCCGGTTGGCACCTGAAATCTGTGCGCAGGCCCGTTTTGACCGTTTGGTGATTGTGGGCGGCGAAACATCACAGACGATTTTCCGTGAGCTGGGTGTCGAGCACTTAAGTTTGGGCTGTGCCCTGGAACCTGGTGTAGCGCAAGGCCGTATTTTGGACGGTGTGCTCGCCGGAAAAGAGTTTGCTCTGAAGGGTGGCAGCATGGGAACGGTTTCCGTCTTGGAGAAGATGATGGGCTGTAAGGAGGCGGATTATTGATGGCGTGGAGTTGGGAAACAACACATCAACAGAAAGTGGATGATTTAATCCGCTTTTCCCGTCTGCTCTATGACCGCGGACTGGTCAGCGCTGCAGGCGGTAACGTCAGTGTTCGATGTGGAGATCATGTTCTAATTACAGGCAGCAATATTTCACTCCGGGAAGTTACAGCCGATTCTCTGGTACTGTGTGACATGGAGGGGAATATTTTGGAGGCACCTCCTGGGCTTCGCCCTTCGAAAGAGACCCGTTTTCACCTTGGCGTCTACAAGCAACGGCCGGAAATCTGCTGTGTCATCCACGCTCACCCTTCTTTTTCCATTGCCTGGTCTTTGGAGAAAAAGCCTTTACCAATGTATACGGAGTCTGCACAGCTCAAATTGGAAAATGTTCCGCTTATTCCGGATGCACCGCCGGGATCTCCGGAGCTGGCCCGACAAGTAACACAAACGGTAGCCCAGTCTCCTGATACCGTCCACGCTTTTTTGATGGAGCGCCACGGCATTTTGGTTATGGGAGAAACGGTGCAAGAGTGTTTTCATCAGGCTGAACTGCTAGAGGATACTGCTAAAATCGCTGTTCTGCGGGCTATGATGGCCCACTAACCATTGCGTTGCTCCCCGCCGGCACATGCCAACCTGGTTTTCACACGGACTGTAATGGCGGAGCACATATTTTTGCATAAAAAGAGGAAAGAAAGGAGCACTATCTCAAATGAAATCCATGAAGAAACTTACAGCTCTCGCTCTGTCCGCCGCAATGGCGCTGTCTCTGCTCACCGCCTGTGGCAATTCGTCTGGAACGACCACTTCTGGTAGTTCTGCCAGCTCTGGTAGTTCCGCCTCTGGAGAGGCCATCACGTTCTCTGTTACCGCCGACGTTACAGGCGACCGTGCCCCTTATGTGGAGCGTTTTGCCGAGTTGGTAGAGGAAAAGACCGGTGGCCGCTATGTAGCCAATGTGATTGCCGCCGGTTCCCTGGGAACTGGTGCTGATATGGCCCAGATGCTCCAGATGGGCACTCTGGATGTGCTGATGAGTGATGATATGACCGTGGACGGCGTCCTGGATGGCGCGCTGGGCTTTGCTTGGCTGCCCGGTCTGGTGGCTGATTATGAAGAGGCCGATGCCTACTACAATAACGGCTGGATTGCCGATAAGGTAGCCGAGATCATGGCTGAAAACGACCTCATTCGTATCTCTTCCTACTGCAACGGCTTCCGCCAGGTGGGTAACATTGTCCGTCCGGTGACTGAAATGTCTGACCTGGCCGGCCTGAAGATCCGTACCCCTTCCGTGGAGTCTGTGGTGAGCTTCTATGAAAAGTGTGGCGCCCTGCCCGTTATGATTTCTGGATCTGAGGTTCTGAATGCCCTTCAGACCAACACCGTGGACGGCCTGGATAACGCTGTGTTCAACTACACCAACCAGGGTATTACTGATGTGATTACCCACATTACTGAGCTCAACTACTGCTATTCCGGCGGCTGCTTCATCGCCGGCTCCCCCTTCTGGGAGAAGCTCAGCGACGAGGACAAGGCTATCTTTGCCGAGTGCGCTCAGACCGCTTCCGACGAGTTCACCCAGTTCTTCCGTGAAAAGACCGAGACCATGACCCAGGAAGGCATTGACAACGGCCAGTGGACTGTTGATCAGCCCTCTGAGGATATGAAGGCGGCCATGCAGGAGATCTATCAGCAAATCTGGGACAAGAGCCGCGAGAAGTACGGCGATGCCATCATGGACACCATTATCAGCGGGGAGTACAAGACCCTCTCTGATCAGTAATTTCAGCGACTCCATTTTATGTGGCGGGCCCGAGGTTTTCCCGTGGAAAACTTCAGGCCGCTCGTTTCTAAACCATTCTAAAAAGGAGAGGAGCATCTATGACGTCCCAAAGTAAGTTCTTTCAGCAGGCGACTTGGGTCAATAACAAACTGCTGGGCATCGAGACCTTCTTGATGGCCCTGATTACGATCGCGTTGGTGGCCGCCATTTTTATCGAAGTGGTCTGCCGCTACCTTTTCATTTCTGCCGCCTGGGCTGAGGAACTGACTCGGTACCTGTTTATCTGGTTGAGCTACATCGGTTCCGCTTACGCGGTCTACGATGGCAGCCATACCGAGATTGACGTACTGAAACAGGCCATTCTCAAATCCAAAAGTTCCCGGCGGGAAGTGGCTTTAAAAATTCTGGAAGTGCTGGCTATTGTCACCACCTTTGCTTTCTTGGTGGTGTTCGGCAAGCTTTTCTTCGATTACATGATGCGCATCTGGGCCACCACTCAGACTTCTCCTACCATGCGCATCCCCATGGGCCTGGTATATCTGCCTGTGTTTGTCGGCATTGTACTTTGTGCCCTGCATGAGATATATCTGCTGCTTCGGTGTATGGTCAAGCAGGGTGAGGACGACGCAGCGTCCCAGCCCGAGGCCCAGTGATTTGAAAGAGGTGATCATATGTCTGCACTGTCCGCATTGTTGGTCTTTTTAATTTCCTTTGCGATTGTGGCCGTATTTTGCAAAATGCCCGTTTCCTTTGTCCTGGGTACTTCCTCTCTGTTGGTGTTGGCCTATGGCGGCTTCCAGCTGGTCACTGTGCCGCAGTTTGCGTTCTCAGGTCTGGACAGCTTCGCTCTGTTGGCCATTCCTTTCTACATCTTCGCCGGCGTATTGATGGAATACAGCGGCATTTCCAAAATGTTAATTGACTGGGTGAAATCCTTTGTGGGCCACGTTCGGGGCGCCACTGGTATCATTACCACCTGCGCCTGCATGGCCTTTGGCGTGCTCACTGGGTCGGCCATGGCTACCATCAGTGCCATCGGTAAAATGATGGTTCCGGAAATGGAAAAGGAAGGGTATCCCCACGGCTACACTTCCGCTCTGTTGGCTGCCACCTGTTTTCTTGGAATTCTAATTCCCCCCAGCGTACCTGGCATTATGTACGCTCTGGCCTCCGGTGCCAAGATTTCTGAGATCTGGATGTCTACCATTGGTCCCGCTTTCATCTTCGCCATTGGCTACTTTATCATCAACTATTGGCGCATCGGCCGCCATCAGACAAAACCGGAAAAGGTAGAGTTTCACTTTAGCACCAAAGCCATGGAGATCGGCAAGTCCACCATCTACGCCATCCCCGCTCTGCTCATGCCCATCATCATCTATGGCTCCATTTACGGCGGCCTGTGCACCGTTACCGAAGCCGGCGCTGTCAGCTGTGTCTACGGCATCATCTACTTCTTTGCCCTGAAAGTGATCCGCCGTACCCAGATTCAAATTACCTTCTGGCGCTGCTGCGCGATTGCCGGTGCTTCTACCGCTACCATCGGCCTGCTGAACGCCTTCTCCGCTGTGGCTGGCAAAGTGATGACATTGGCCGGCATTTCCAGCTTCCTCTCCAACCTCATTACCGAAAATATTGCCAGCAAGGCGGGCTTCTTGCTCATGATCAACATCCTCTTCCTATTCATGGGCACCTTTATGGACATTAATGCCACGATCCTTATCATGACCCCCTTGCTGCTTCCTGTGGCTCAGACTTACGGTATCAGTGCTGTCCACTTTGGCGCTATCATGATTGTCAATATGTGTGTAGGATTCCTGACACCTCCTTTTGCCGTGGGTATTTTTGTCAGCACCAAGATTGCTCACTCCACCTTTGGCGATACGGTAAAGGAAGCCGTTCCATTTATGGGGGTGGGCCTGATCGCCATCATCATCACGACCCTTTGTCCTGGCTATGTTGACTTTTTTGTGCATCTGTTTGCCTGAGCCCTTTGCTCTGAATCATATCTAAGAAACGAGGAACTTCAATCATGATCGGAAAAGAGATACGTCTCAAACGCCTAATGCCCACAGAGGATGGAAAATATTTTGGCTTAACTGTGGATCACGCGATTGCCCGAGGCGTCATGCCGGGGTTAGACTGCATCCGGGATACTCTGGCTAAAATGACCGCTGGCGGCCCAAATGCCATCACCATGCATAAGGGGATTGTGGATCAGTGCTTTACGCCCTATGCGGGTAAGGTTGCCTTGGTACTAAAACTCACCACCTTTGGGGTATACCACCCTGACGATGATGTCCAGGTAGCCGATGTGGAGGAGGCCATCTGTATGGGTGCTGACGCAGTGTCTGTGGGCTGTATTGTAGGCGGGGACAACCAGGAGACACAATTGGCTATGCTGGGCCGCATCAGCAAAGAAGCTCACCGCTATGGCATTCCTCTGATCAGTCATATCTATCCCCGGGGAAACCACATCACCGGTTCCGACCAGTATTCCGTGGAAAACGTGACCTATGCCGCCCGTGCTGCGGCCGAGTTAGGCGTCGATCTCATCAAGACCAATTATACCGGCGATCCCGATAGCTTTGCCAAAGTGGTACAGGCAGTGCCCACCCGCGTTGCGATTGCTGGCGGGACCGGCTGCAAGACCGCTGCGGAGTACATCAAAATGACTCGGGATGTCATGGACGCAGGAGCCATTGGCGTAACCTATGGGCGTTTTGTGTTCCAGTATCCCCATATTACCCCCTTGGTCAAGACGCTGAGCCAGGTGATCCATAACGGTATTTCTGTTCAGCAGGCCATGGAGCTACTGGAGCAGTTGGAGCATGAGGAGAAGGTGTAAGGCATGTATTTAAACATTGACCAATCCAAGCCCAGAGACGTAGCTGCCTTTGGCAGGGCCACCATCGACCTGTATGCCAACGAGATCGGCCCCATGGAGGATGCGGTCACCTTCACGAAATATGTAGGTGGGTCCCCGGCGAACACCGCTGTGGCCATGTCCAAATTGGGCCTGGCTGTGGGCTATGTGGGTAAGGTGTCTGATGACCAGTTTGGCCGGTTCATTACCCGCTATCTCGCTCAGCAGGGAGTTGACGTCTCTCACATTGCCGTGGCCGCTCCTGGCGTGCGCTCCGGTGTAACCATGGGCGAAATTAAACCTGGGGAGTGCAGCTGTTTTATGTACCGCAATGACTGCGCAGACCTGCACATCAGCTGTGCTCAGTTGGACGAGGCGTACATTGCCAGCCACAAGCTGCTGCTGATCTCCGGTACCTCGCTCACCCATTCCCCTGCCCGGGAGGCCGTGTTCCTGGCCATGGAAATGGCCAAACGCAACGGGGTAGCCATCTCATTCGACTTGGACTACCGCGACGGCACTTGGGACAGCCCGGAGGAAGCTAGCGTATATTATACCTTGGCTGCCCGACAGGCCGACATGGTACTGGGGACCCGGGAAGAATTTGATATCATGGAAAAGCTTTATCACCCCGGGAACCAGAACGATGATGCCAGCGCAAAGTGGCTGCTGGAGGCCGGCGTGTCCGTGGTGTCCATCAAGCAGGGAAAGCAGGGGTCCCACATCTACACTGCGCAGGGGAAGACGATAGGCGGTATTTACCCCGCCAAGGTGTTAAAAACATTCGGGGCTGGAGATTCCTATTCCTCTGCTTTTACGTTCGGCTTGCTTAAGGGCAAGAGCATGGAACAAGCTTTGCGCTACGCGGCAGCTGCATCGTCGATTACCATCTCCGGCCACAGCTGTTCTGATTCCATGCCAACGCTGAGCCAGGTGGAAGAATATATGGCCTCCCATGAGTATGTGCTGCCTGATTGAGGGCTTGCTTGACTGAATATGGAGGATTTCAATGACCATTACGGAAAAACGTGCCCAATTTAAGGCTAGAATTTTGGAGCAAAAACATATGAGTGTGTTGTGCGGTGCGTTTGACGGTATTACTGCTCGGGCTGCTCAAGCCGCCGATTTCTTTGACGGCTGTTATATGGGAGGGCAAGCTGCCGCCGCAAGCATGTTGGGTGTTCCCGACCTGGGATTGGTCTGTGCCAGTGAACAGGTTAAGCATGTGCACGATCTGACCTGCTGTGTGGATCTACCTTTTTTGGTGGATGCAGATACCGGCTACGGCAACACACTCAATGTCCGCCGCACAGTGGCCGATTTGGAAGCTGCCGGAGTGTGTGGTGCTCACTTTGAAGATCAGGTAACACCCAAGCGCTGCGGAGGTATGCAGGGTGTAGAAGTGGAAGACGCAGATGTCTTTGTCAAAAAGATAGAAACCGCTCTGCGTTGGCGCAGCGACCCTAATTTTCTGGTGATTGCCCGTTCTGATGCCGCCTCGGTCTATGGTCAGGACGAGGTTATCAGACGCCTCAATTTAGCCGCAGATGTGGGCGCAGACATGGGTTTTCTTTTCTCGTCACAGGAAATATTTCCGACCTTGGACGATGTAAAGCGGGCCTGCGATCAGGTTCGTATTCCTATTCTCTACTGCCTTATGGAGTTTTGTCCGGAGGTATGTTTTACGCTGGATGAACTTCGACAGGCTGGGGTGAGGGCAGTGATCTGGCCCAATGGGTTGCTTATGCGATGGTGTAAGGCAGCCAGCGATTTGATTGAACAGTTTAAACGCACCGGAGACTGCAAGCAATTTTACCATGAGCTCATGCCCATCGAGCAGTGTAACCAGCTTTTGGGTATTCGGGAGTGGAATCCTCCCGGGATGTTTTAGACGCTGCCGCTGATTGTGAATCCCAATATGGGGTGGATGGAGAAGTTTTCCATCCACCCCATATTTTTGCCAAAGTGCCTGCTGTAAGAGCCGTAACGTTTTTTACGTTTAGAAATACCATGTTCGACCGATCAGCCGGAAGACTGTACCCCAGGCGAAGGATCCTATCGCGATATTGTTTCACCAGGCGCTCAGTCCGTTGGTCTTCTATGCACTTCCCCCTTTCACCGATATCAAAACATAGGCAAAGCTGTCAAAATCGGTGTAAAAGAATGAACGGGAGTAAATGAGGTTCAATATCCATCCAGAGAAAAGCGGGGGAGTAGATATATCAGGAACTGACACACGATACAAAGAAAAGGCAGTGCCGACAATATCTCCATTGTTTGCCCCTGTGAGCTGCCGTGTGATCGCTTTGAGGCTGGGAAGGGGAGTACCTCAAACGAGGACAGGCGGATTTGGGCAGGAGACGAAAGAAAAAGCAGCAGGATAAAGGCCGGGGTCGCCGTTGGCGCCTCTGGCCGGTCACAACTGCCCGCAGTGCGGGCAGTTACGGGGAGTTTCCGGTGTATCAAAAGAAGGGTCAAAATCCGGCCTGTACTACCACTTGTGCGGTCACTATCCCCAAACTCCTACTGCCACAACGAAAAAACAGGGGTCACACGAGTCTCCTCCGCTGCGAGAGACTCCTTTTTCAGACCGGACGCCCCACCTCAAAAATTACACCTCATGAAACAAAGATAGAAGCTCTCCGCGGAGCCGGAAAATGCGACGCTTAACAAAGAAAAGGGCAGAAACCGGGAAATGTGAATTGTT
>ERZ1643251.3598-NODE-3598-length-14197-cov-9.523830_pt1 | contig 14197 bp, 18 predicted proteins | sample MGYA00579261_ERZ1643251 | MGnify/ENA primary metagenome ERZ1643251 (study PRJEB29033, sample SAMEA4952267) | chicken gut metagenome | biome: Broiler Chicken; feature: Gastrointestinal Tract; material: Caecum | place: Ireland | collected 2018 | study: Broiler... | reverse complement strand
CATAAGATAGGGGAGTGGGTACTGGATGTAGAATATTTAATTTGCACTAGCCGGGAATCATCTGTAACCGAAATGAAAAATAAGTGGACTATTATTAGTTAATATCAGGTCTTCTAATATTATTCCAAGACAGAAAATTGATACTGTTTGTATATTCTGGATTATTAGCATATCCTATCGTTCTGCCAGTTGAGCAGTTCGTTACTACAACATCGCTGATTTCGTTTGTTTGGCCTAAATTCGAGCATGCATAATAATCCATAGGGCCCGCAAAATAGCAATTGGTGATTAGAGAGGTACTTTTTGCCCCAGTTGTTCCATTCTGGTGGTACATAACACCCCCATATGTGGGATTTTCGGCGGTAGATTTAAAAATGCATCCGTTTATAATAACTTTTCCATTATACGGCAACCCCCCGCCGATGCACCACTGTTTAGTCCACGCTGTATTTAGAGAATTGTCAATAAACATATTGCAGTTTTGATATTCTGTTTTTATGTAATTCTGTGAATTTCCAAAAACAGCCAAGTCGTCATGGACGCAGTATCGAACCCTGCTGCATTTGATATTCAGATTTTCCAGTGTGAAGCCTCCGGGGCCCACGTTAAAGGGAGAGAAGTATTTCATCACATCGGAATTACTGCCGGTGTAGTTGCATAACACAGTTGCACCGGGAGAAAAAATTACACGCACACCGTTTTTAAGAACGATGCCGCAATTGTTTGTAGAATATGTATAGTTTTGGAAATAGGCAGAACCATATTCCTCAACGACATCATAGACTGCAGAATCGACGTATACTGTGCTTCCTTGTATGGCACAGGCGGCTTCAATTACATCTTTTAATTTCGTGTATTTCCTTGTCGGACCGACATAAAATACATCGTATTTATTGTATATTTCCGTGAAGACATAATTTTTTGCGGCACTAGTTGGCGTAACGCCCTGCGAACTGAAGACTGAGAATGCATACATTTTTCCGACTTCCAACGCGATTTCAAACGACGTATTGCCGTATTGATACCCCTGTATAAATCTACCACCAATATCGTAGACACATACGTACAAAGAAAGGCCCAGGCCGTCAGCCTTTACGGCTTTTAATGTAGCGCCGTTTCCGACAATTTTTGTAGAGCACGCGACATAATTTCCATCTGGAGTAGCGGCACCATACTGTCCATTTACAATGGAATACCAGTACCCCTGAACCCAACCCATATCAAGTGTGTGGGTGCCGGAAGTTGAAAGATCGAAATTTATCTGAGACTGCCGAAAAGCATCAGATATTTGACCTCGAACCGCATCACCGGCCGTAGTAGAGCGATTGCCATTCCACCACGTCCGAATATCAATAAGTTCTGTAAATACATCGTATTTATTGTATATTTCCGTGAAGACATAATTTTTTGCGGCACTAGTTGGCGTAACGCCCTGCGAACTGAAGACTGAGAATGCATACATTTTTCCGACTTCCAACGCGATTTCAAACGACGTATTGCCGTATTGATACCCCTGTATAAATCTACCACCAATATCGTAGACACATACGTACAAAGAAAGGCCCAGGCCGTCAGCCTTTACGGCTTTTAATGTAGCGCCGTTTCCGACAATTTTTGTAGAGCACGCGACATAATTTCCATCTGGAGTAGCGGCACCATACTGTCCATTTACAATGGAATACCAGTACCCCTGAACCCAACCCATATCAAGTGTGTGGGTGCCGGAAGTTGAAAGATCGAAATTTATCTGAGACTGCCGAAAAGCATCAGATATTTGACCTCGAACCGCATCACCGGCCGTAGTAGAGCGATTGCCATTCCACCACGTCCGAATATCAATAAGTTCTGTGTTTCCTTCTGTTTGTTGCCCATTAGCAATAATATTTGAAATACGGGAGTTTAGAGTAGCTACCGCCGTTTGTATAGCATCATTATTTTGGTTTACTAGTCTCTGAAATTCTGCGTCAAGATTAGTATATTCAAATGCCGATACTGTTATATTCTGGCCTTCATCCACGACTGATTTACATATATACAGTTTATCGTTTATCCATACAAGCTCTCCAATTTCAATTTTTTTGGTAGCAGGCAACCCAAAATTATAATACTGGCTACTGGTGATGGCGTCAATAATCTGCTGTAGGATATGCGAAATATCCGCCACGGGTGTCCAGTATTCAGTATTGGTAATTTGCACTCCCTGCGGGACCGGCTGAACAGAAAGATATGTGGTACCGGTTTCAGGATCGATCACCAACGTGTTTTGTGCGTACTGGCGGGTGATGTCCCATTGAAAAGGATTCGCATACTTAATAGTATTTAGCCCCTCAAATTGAGTCAATTCTGTTTCGAACTTTTTCAAAAGTTCAATGACCCAATCCAAATTCAGGTCATGAAAATTGGTATAGGGGTAACCATGAAATGCTCCCATGTTTTTCCTCCTTAATATACCAGCAGACAAAAATTCTGCTTTATATCGTCCACAATTTTGGAGACGATGTTTTCAGATGCCAAGGCGATTTCTGCTGTCACCAGACTTTGGGCCGATTTACCAGCCCTGCCTTTATATGTTTCAGTGTCGGTGTACTGGTTCGTGCCCTCGGTCTTATCGGTGCCGGTGCTGGTGATGGTGTTACCTGTGCCCAACTGCGTTGTGTTTTTCTCTGCCGTCTGAAGCTGTGCGGAATCAAAGCCCACCACTTCCCGGGTAGTGGAATCGCTGCCATCATTCCGGCCCGTGGTGGTCAGGTTCGGGGACCTGGTGTTGCTATCTTCCCCGGCGTGCTCTAGTGTCCTGGTGCGTTCGTCGGTATCCAGAGGATTATATTCCAGGCCCAGTGCCTTCGCGTACCGGGTCCAGCTAGGCAGCATCACGGCGGAATATGCCGCCAAGGCCCGGGCCATAACTGGCCCGCTGCTGATCATGACTTCCAGTTCCATGGTGCTGAATAGCAAGTTTTCAATGACAGTCTCTTTGTCAACTCCATCCGGCACCTGCAAGCCGTCAAACAACGACGGGTACCCGATCAAAAGCCCATCAAAGCTGAGTGTCGCGTGCATCGTCTACCACCTCCTGTGTACCGGTATCGGGCGGGAATCGCCAGTCTACCCACAAAGTAGACTTGTCCAGGCCGAACAGCTTGTGTACCCTCTCACAACCTCGCTGTAAGCTATCCAGCCACAAAGACGCCTTTGCCGCCGTTTCCACGTTGTTGGAATTGACCTCATCGGTCAGCATTCTTTCTTTCTTGCTGGTGTTGGTATTGGGGATACCTACTTCGGTATCAAACAGCGCTTTGATGGTTTTTAAGGCCGTCAAAAGCTCGTTGGTGATAAAATTGCCCTTTAAATCCGTGGCAAAATACATCCACGGGGCTTGCCCGGATGCACCACTCTTATACGTTTTGAGCAAGGCAGAATCTACAAAGACTGCGGGGTTGCCCTGCATGATCTGGTCGAACATCTTTTTAAAAGATTCGGCCCCGGCTTTGTTACCGGCTGCGAACACATAGGCCAGGCGGCTGTTGATCAAATTGCTTTGGATGGTCTGGGCCGCAAGGGCCATCATATCTCCATAGTAGGCGACAATATCAACCATGCCCCGGAAGTCCGGCTGTAGATGGATGATCTCACACTGCTTTCCGATCTGCAAATACTTTGTGCCCTTGATAAAAGAGTTTGCAATAACCGTGTGCGTTGGGTTGTAAAAAACATTCAGGCCGGTTAGTCCCATGTGATCATATACAAGGCCGTACCGGTCGGTGTTGAACACCGAGACACCACCTTCACCGAAAACCAGGTATTCAAGCCGGTTCTGCGGCCAGGTATCGGGCAGCGTCCATTTCACCATAGACACCGCTTCCAGAAACAGATACTTCCTGAAATAGTACGATAGGGCGTTGCCCTTTGTATGCACTACCGACGGGGTTACCGGGGATGTGTAGGCGTTGACCTGCTCATAGCTATAAGGTGGAGCGCTCACAGTAAACGCCCCCTCTTCGCCATTTTAAACAGCAACCAAATTGGCAATTTGTTTTTGAGTGCAGAATACGCGGTATCAATGAATGTATATACAAACGTTCCGTCTGTATCCATTACTATAACCCATTTTCTACCGTCCTCACGAGTGACAGGCTCGGAATAAATCGGGTACTTTCTCCCCACGCCTAAACCGTTTGGAGCAATTTTGTCGGGGTTGATACTGTAGTAATATGGGTATCTGCCATAGGCAGGAATGTCTCCTGCAATATAAAGATATTCCCCGGTAAATCCAGTATTAACAGGCCCCGGGTCCGGGTCCGGGTCCGGGTCAGGGTCAGGACCCGGGCCGGGGTCCACACTTGCGTCCCATTCCACATTATAGACGCCCCGGGCATTGGGAATACCGATAATGCCGGACGGGTCCAGCAGTGCACCGCCTGCCGTCGCATATTCCCAATGCGTGTGAATACCGGTTGCATTGCCGGTTTCGCCCTGGGTTCCGATGAAGTCGCCTTTGGTGATGGTATCTCCCACGTGCCAGAGCTGGCTTGCAAAATGGGCCGCACGCCAGGTGCTGCCGTCGGCCATCTGCACCTTGATCATGTTGCCCCATGACTGGTCACCGGTGATGGTGTGGCCGTCCCATACCTGGGCCACTACTACAGTACCAGAGGCCGGGGCAAAAGCCTTGTGATCACCGTGCACCGTGTCAATGCCACGGTGGGCCGTGCCATCTGGGTAAGCCGGGTACCCGGCGGTCACGGTAATGGTAGGCATATCCGTAATACTCTGCTTGTATGCCATACTATGCACCTCCTTTACTCATAGAAAAAGCCGTTTTTGAGATAGCTTTTAACGCTGTCGATCTCTGCTGCCGTTGCGGGCAAGGATATATCAGGGTCGTCTACCATGATATACCCCGGAATACTGGACAACTGTACCCGTCGGCACAAGGGCCGCCCGTGGTCCTCGTTGTTGTCGTCGGCGATACGCTGAAAATACGCTTGCAAGTATCCGGGTGCAGTATAAACCGACACGGCCCCGGCTGTACCTTTATACTGGGCGGTGGTGATGCTTTTCTCGGCTGCATCGCCTACAGCATTTAAAACCCCGCCAGCATCGGTATTACCGGCAAAGAAGTCGGCCACCCCTTTGGCAAATCCATATAGGCCATTGGCTGCTGCACTTACAACATCCCCCACACTGTCAAGGGTCTGGTTTGCAATTTGAGCCAGGGAAACAGTAACCCCCACTTGCGCCGATCTAACAGCTATAATTTTTGTAAAATTCGCATCAGCCGATACATACAGGTAACCCATACCGCTATACATATCAATAACGGTCTTGAGATGCAGCGCTTCGGAATTGACCACTTTAGTGGTGTCGATCTGTATTTCTCCAAACGGCGGGTAATACAAAATGTATGTGCTGTATGGGCTCATGTTGACATAGGGGCCCCGATCTGATGCTTGCGGATGCTTCGGGATTCCTACCGCGTCAATGAAAGTTTTGGTGTCGAACCCACTATTTACTATGCCTGCCTGGAAAGAATCTCCAAGGGTAATATCCCACCATCCCACAGTCAGGCTAGATGTAGATAATGTGGGGTCCGATGGTGCATCAAACGGGAACCACATACACGATACAAGGTACTGGTAGGGATTGAAAAGGGCCTTTGTCAATCCTTCGCTGATTTCCTCGGCGTCCATGCCCAAATAGTCCGTATTTGACAACAGTGCTTTTCGAAATTCGCGGAAAGCCGCGTTGCTCATTGACCAATAGGTAGTGCATCCAAACCCCACATACCCGGAACATATCACCGACACAATATAGCTACCCTGATTCACATCATCGCCGAAAATTTTGGTGCACGTGTTTTGTGCGCTGGTATACTCTGCGGTGGTGGGGTACAAAGTATCTACAATATTTCCGTTATACTTCGCCGACGATCTGAGCACATACTCGGTAGCGCTGCCGATCTGGTCCCGGTAGCTTGCCAGAGCATCCACCACCAGCGAGCCCGTCCATAGTCCATCGGAAAAAGTCCAGTTTTTCACCCAGTAGTAACGCCCCCATGTGGGGATATGGCAGTAGTTATAGCCGGTGGGGTTAGCATTCGTGGCGATCTTGATTTCCGGGTTGATGATATTGCAGGGTGATTTCACCTCGATATTATACGGGGTACCGCTGGTAGGGCGTTTGGTGCTGTTGGTGCGTTTCGGGAATACATAAAAGGTTGCTTGCACGTTGCACCTCCTTATAAAATATCGGCGGGCAGATGCCCGCCGATGATCAGGACTTCGCCGGGTCAGCTTCTTTGGTGGTGGAAGATTTCAGCAGACTTGCGCGCTTGAGACTTTCGGGAGGGGTAACGTCGCCGGACGTCATGAGGAAAAGCACCGCATTCTCGGTGAAGTCGTCGTACCAGCTCCACCCATAATGGTACCAGAAATTGGTGTACAGGCCCCGCGCGTTCATAGGAGTGGGAACAATACGGTTCAGGCGCGGGGTGTAGCCAATAGCGTCAAAGTCCAGCAGGCAGCCAAAAACATTGGAAAGCTGCACCGCTGCATTTTTCTGAGCCACGCCTGCGGCGGTGGTGATCACCGGTGTGGCGCTGATCTGGTCGCGCTCGTCGATGTTCTGCCAGAACGTAATCAACTCGGCGTCCCGGTACTTCAGCAGGTTGTCGTGGTAGACCTGCGGAATGACTTTGGCGTCGATCTGGCTTTGGGTACCGCTGTACAAGTACAGGTGCTGCCGATCATACGGGGTGTGCCGCATGAGATTGTAAGCGGTACCGCCAATGGTCCAGTTCTGGTGCCATTTAATGGACCGCTCTTTGAGCAGTCGGGAAATGTCGTTAATACGGCCATATGCATACGCTGCAAAGCCGGGGAAGCTGGCTTCCTTGTAGACGTCCTGAACCGTAAGGCTCGTGCCCTGCTGGGCGTTGTACTCGTCCAGCAGATAAATGACGCTGTCAGGGTTCGTGACGGTCATGCCGGTAAGGTGGTTCGCCATGAGGTTGGCGGCCAGGTTGCGCCGGTCGCTCTCGATCTGGTTCGACAGATGCAGGACAAAAGAGGACCAGAACTGCGCCAGCTCCTCCGGCCCCTTAAAGGCCGCCTCCATCTGGGTATCTGCCTGGGTGTACACTCGGGAGTAGTTCGTCTGGCCGTAATAATTGGTCTGTAGCACTTTGGGCTTGTGAACCTCGTACATATCGACAGACTGGCCGTCCACCAGCGCCCACGCCTTATCAGTCACGGGGTCAGAATCGCAGAAGTTAATCTTCCGACGATGGTTTGCCCAGTCGTCCCCGGTGACCTGCAAATTGCGCATAGGGGCGTCGTAGGGCCGGACCGCGAAAATGGTACGGCCAAGGACCTGGGAAATGGCTTTGGTGTAATTGTCGGTGCCGGTCAACAGCGTAGCCTGTGCAACGCTGGTAAAGGTGGACGTGTCCACAATGGGAGTAGTGGATTCCTGACCAGTAGCCAGCTTGTTGATCTCGGTCAAAATTGCGGAAATATCCGCAAAGTCCATGCCAAGGGGCATATCAGTTCACATCCTTTCCGTAGGTGGGGTCAATAATCCGGGCCGTGATGGTGTCGGCGGTAGCTGCGGGCTGCTGCTGCACACCCATTCCCACCGCGTTGGCCTGCATGGTCTGGGTCATGGCCTGCATGGCCTGGGTGCTGGCCTGCTGCCCCTGCAAAATCTGCTGTAACAGGGTTTCCAGGCCGTCATACTGACCGCCCGGCTGCGCGGGCGGGGTGGTCTGCTGCTGATTCTGTGCGGTGGCCGGGGCCACCGTGGGCGGGACCTGCTGCGGAATCACGGGATTCTGCACAGCAGGGGCCGGGGCCGGATTCTGAGCGGGCGCTTCCATGGCTTCAATCTCTGATTTACTGTACCCGGCCCGGGCAAGGGCCACTTTTTCACTGATTTTCAACTTTGACCGCCTCCATTACAACGTATTTGTCGGATGCCAGGCATTTTGCTACCTGGTCTTTATCGCCTTTGGTGACAGGGCCCACCGCGCAGCACTGCCGCGTGTGGGAGTCGTCGGCCCAGTCGCTGTAGTAGTCGATGTTTAACCGAGTGCACAGGTCAGCCAGCAGGAACGCGCGCTCGTTGGTCACAGACTGGGCAAAAATGATATAACAGCCCATAATCAGCCCTCCTTTTTCAGGTCATCCAGGGCCAGCCGCATTTCGGTAATTGCCGCCGTGTTCTCCTTGACCACAGTGTTGCACTGGTACCACATGAGCAAAAATGCAGCGATGGGGAAACCAACATTAGAAATAGCCTGCATCAAACTGGTCATATCCATTTTTACGCACCTCCTATAGATACAAGTAATCCCCGGTTCTTGCGCTGGCTGACGCTTGCCCGCCCCTTCTGGGGGCTGCCGATGGGCACCGGGGATTATCTTTAGTATATTCGGTTGTGAAAAATTGTCAAGCCCCGCAATACTCTCTGAAAAAGATTTCATCCGAGTACCGCTCAAATTCTATCTGACGTTGCAGGTAGGCGGGCCAGATATAGCCATATGCAGCCCTAAACCGTTTCCTTTCAAATTCACCGGTACCGTACATTGGCATATTTCCGGACCGGTGCCGACACACATAGTACAGGGGTTTGCTCTTGTGCTCATAGATGCAGCACCTTCCGATCTGCACCAGAGGGTAATACTCCCTCAATGGCCGGGACACCACAAGGCTTTTCTCTTCGGCTGAATACTGATTTTCAATAGCTGACCTGTAAAAGTCGGTGCCACTCATGGACCGATACAGCGCGGTGCTCGCTTTCTCTTTTGCTATAGGGCTGTCTACCAAATCAATAAGCAAAATACCTTTGTCGGCCAGCAGCTTGACACGTTCCTTTTTGCCGATCATCTTCTCCACGGTGTCGGTAATTTCCCATTGCATATAGTAGGGGTTTGCCATGCCGACGGCATTTGACATACAAAGCAGGGTTAAGGGCTTTTTGCCTTGCAATTCCCGGTTTCGGTTGACAGTTTCATAGATATTTGCCAGACCCACTCCCTCACCGCGCCGGTAGTAGTCGGATTCCTCTTTCTGGTATTCATCCAATATTATGATGTTGGTATGCGGACTTGAAAATCCCCTGGTACGGGCCAGGGTGACAACACTTCCCACTACACCGGCCATTTTGGCCGGTTTTATGGGGCTGCCGGTGTCGGTGTAGGCACCGGCGTTTCCCACTTCATACAGCCCCGCGATTTTAGGCAACTTGAATGGCGCGTAGTGCGTCTGCAAATCATCGTTCAATGGGGACCACGGCCACATACTGGGCGACGCACAAATAAGTTCCGCCTGCTGCGGGGTGCGGCGCAAGTACAAAAATTCTTCCCCGGTCTGGTGCACGTATTTTAGCGCTCCATAGGTCTTGCCGGTGCCACGTCCGCCCCATATAAAAATGATGGGAGCACCGGTAGACAAAATGCCGTCATCCTCTGAAAAATTCGGCCATCCGTCATCTGTGTACAGCTTGATCATATAATTACCCCCATTGCTCAGCCATAGCGTTTGCAAGGCCCTGCGGCGTTTTCGATGCTACTTTGCCGCGCCGTTTACCTTGCCGCCTGGTGTCATAATACCATTGCGTTTGCCGCTTTTTCTTTTTAGTCTTTTTATCAATCCATTCATGGTACTGTAAGTCGGGCTTCTCTGTTACAAGGGGAACTAGTGGCTTAACGTCACCGATAAACCAAAAACACGTTGTTTTCTGGTATCCATCTCCATATTCCCACGGCTGTACTTTTTGATCCGGTTTTCTATAACAAGTAGACATGATGCCAATGGGATTTTCTATCACAATTTTTTTACATTTTGCAGTTGTAAACTTCAGAAAAAAATTTTTTGATCTCTCCTGAGAACCATCTGCCCGCTTTCTGGAAAAATGCCGTGCACCACTAGCGGCCAAATCTGTACAAGGGGGGAACGCGATAATCATATCCCATTCACCATCAATGCGGTGCGGTTGACCGTCCATAGTGGTAAACGTACAATCCCCGTCAATCAGGGGCAGCACGTCTCCCAGAATATGCCACTCCGGATGCCCGCCCGATGGTTCCTGAATATCTGCACTATATGCTTCATGCCCCCGCGCTCTGAATGCTTTGCACACGGTTTGGGATTCCTCACAAGCTACTAAAATTCTCATTTGTTATACTACCTCCATGATCTTATAGCCAAGTATCTTTGCGTATTCATCGGTGATACCGAGTGTGTAAGTGTTGTCGCAAATACACAAATTGCGGGTGACGTGGACTGTGTGACCGTCTACCACAAAATCAGGCACGTTTGGCCGGTCATTATAGACCACCTGGTTACCGGCCGCCAAACAAAAAGTAAAGCCGGGCTTGAATGCATCGAAACCGCCCCACAAAGCCAGCTCCAAACCGCCTTTGCGCTTGCTCACACCTGCAATGGTGGTCGTAATGGGGCCACCCTTTGTGTACGTAGTCGCGTACTTTTTAGCACCCCAGGTCATAAACTCGGCATAGCTGCTCTCCTGCTCATACACGCCCATGTAGTGCACTGTGCCTTTACGATCAGTAGCGCAAGCGCCGTTGTCTTTAGCAAGCTGCTTCACAGCCTTGTTAAAATCTGACAAATCAATATCGCCCAGGTATTTGACGCTATCAGTATCACAGTACACGCCATTTTTACCGGCTGCCCATTGTGCAATTTTAAGGCGTTTCCGGGTGTGGGCAGTTGTCCACACTGCCCATTGATATGGCAGGAACAAATGTGGGCAATGCTCGTTATAACTGCCCTCCGGGTCATCGGTGCATTCACTCCATAGGTTGTCCGGGTCGTCCTCGTCGAAAAGAGTATCCAGTTGCAACGGATCCTGCGCGGTCATGCCGTAGTAGCTATTCAAGTCGCCTTTGGATTTTACATAGTAAAGTTCCTGTCCGGGTATTCCTTTAAGGGACGTTTTGCCGGTATAGCTTTCTTTTATACAGTCGGTAAGCGGCTTTGGAAGTTTACCATAGTCGGACGTGTAAAGGTCAAGTACATTGAGGGCGTCCCAGTCATATTCTTTTGCTATGATACGAAAGTCTATATCTGTTATGGTGATCTCGAAATGATCTGCCGATAGCAACCGCCCGTTGTCGTTTATATATCCCTCACAATGCCGGACCTTTGCAAGGGGAATATACGGAAAACCCCACCACTTGTACCGCTGTCGTAGTCCCTTTACCTGTAAGCGCATAAGACAGGCTTTTCCGTGCCTCATGCATTGCATGAGGCGTTGCACGGTTGCCGGTTCCTGCCGGAATGGGGTCATTGGGAAGTAACATTCGCACTGCGTAGCAGGGTAGGCGCTTGACATGTCCACCGATCCTACATTTTCCAGGTGCAGCCCCACATAGTAGCGGTTTGCGTGGGTGTCTCCACCCCGGAAAGCTTCCCGCAGCATCTGGTAAAGGTCCCACGACGGTAACAACCGCTTCACCCTTTTGATGCCCCATTTGTACATTGCTTCACGGGCCATGCGCCGGACGTATCCGGTGCGGGTCAATGGTAAAGTATAAAGGTCGTCCCCGTCGCGCTGCATTTCGATCAAAAGGCATTCCACTATACAGCGCACGTCATTTATACAGTAGGCCAGTTCGGAGGACGATAGCGGGGTCCATGGGTAGCGCACTTTGGAGTAGTCAAGTGCACCAGTCAGCTTTGCATGAGGGGCTCCAAGCTGCTTGCCCCATGCATCCAGTGACAAGTTACTGTGTCTCATACTGCACCGGTATTCTATGGAGCGGTTGTCGCATTTCAACACCCTGCGGGGTTTACTTGCGAACACATCGCCGGGCCCAAAATCCAGGACGCCCGAAAGATACTGAAATTCATGCGCCAGGTTATGCACGTACATGCACAAGTACCAGTCACCTTGCGGGCCGCTGTTGGCCTGCAAATAGTCACTGATTGCTCCTGTGAATTTTATCCATTCATCCCATGTGCGGCCTATGATGGTGATATCTAAACCTAGCTGACATTGCCATATGTACATAATGGTGTGGGGGTTGCCATCTGCATCAACACATACCCGGCTTGTTTCAATGTCAAATGCACATGGCATATTTATATACAGCCGCTTTTTATTGGTCTCGCGCTTCCTCCCTTTGGTGTGTTTCCGGTCCAGGTGTTCCATAAGCCAGGGGACGGGATTGTAGTTACAGGCCTCCGCCAAAACCTCCGCGCAGGTCGGCGGAGCTGCTGCCGTCGCTGTAGTCCCAGTCTTTGCCATAGCTTACCTCTCCCTGCTGCCATTTGACAAAATCGTCTATGCTGACATTGTAGCCGCCTTTCTCCCGCCAGTACATGACCGGCTGGTCGGACGGGTAGTAGTAAACGCCGGATGCCTTGACGATCTCCCACCACTCAGACAATGCCGTGTACTGATCTTCGGGCACATCGTCCGCATCAATGCCGCCCGCGCCAAGTTTGGCCTTGAAAGACTCGCGGGCACCACCCACGGTTGATTCTTTGGTGCGGACGAACCGCGCCACATCTGCCAGGGCTTGCTCCAGCGCTTTCCGGTCCCCGCGCATAGATTTTATGGTCGGGAAACCCCCGGCAAATTCTTTGTAAACGTCACTGGTTCCGCTGATAGGGTCCTGGGATAGACGTTTCAACCGTTTCTGGGCAATATCGCGCAAGCGCGTATATTCTTTGCGCATCTGACTGGCTGGCCACGATTCCAGGGCGTAGGGGGTGTATAGCTCCGGACTGTATTTGAGGGTTGCCCGTGCTTTAGCTGCACCTGTTGCCATGCTTCGCACGCTCCTTTCATTCCATGATCATATGATACCAGTCAAGGGGGTTTGCATCAATGCCCAGGCCATCAAATACAGTTTCGGCCCAGGCTGACCGGAAAAAAGCTACATCCTTTGCAACGACGCCACTATACACAATAGCGGTGGCAAGATACAACATTGGGTCATCGCATTTGATCAAGGTAGACTTGTTGCATTTCTGTTTCAAGTGGTTCACCTCCTATAAAATAAAGGCGACCAGAGGCCGCCCACCGTCAATACGGCAAATCGTCTTCATCGGGGCAGGGGACGAACTGCTCACTCGTCACCCACGTCGTCTTAGTCGTCTTCGTCGCTCTGGCCGGAAATGACCAGTTCCGGATAACCCTTGTCGTTTACCTCGACGGTCAAAACGACGTTGCGCAGGGTGATTTTTCGCATCCAGTCAGAAACGGTCTCTTTGGGGTCGATCTTGACGGACACAGACGGTGCATCGTATTTGCTGGATTTGAGCCACATTTCACCATCTTCGATCTGCACCGCACCCTCAAATTCCGACAACTTGACGTAGCTCATCATGTTGGATTTACGGGACTTTCCGGCGGTCTTCTTGTTGCGTTTCATCATGGTAGTTAATTCCTTTCTGCCCTGTCTCATCAGTACCGGGCGGGCGGTCCCGGTAGACGGCCCATAGGGCCGTTTCGACTTATTCAATGTGGTAACTAGCTTTTATGGTTGCAATACATGCATCCGTGCAAGCTGCATCTAAAAGTGTGTCCTTCCAAGCCTCTCTATCACCTTTAAATTTATAATTGACGGCCATATCAGAGGCCTTATTTTTCCGGGTTTCCAAAATACTGATAATAGTATTATAAGCATCTAGCGCCCCCGCTTTATACTTTGCAGATACGGAATATTCCGGCTCCTCATATTCGCACCACGTCATATTGCCGTCGGGATGCAGTTCGATGATGAATTTACGGATTTCCATTCTGTTATTCCTCCTCACCGATACCGGACAAAACACTAGCCATAATCAGCAGGTCGGTACCTCCATTCAACTTCACGGCACCTGCAAGCACCTGGAGGCAATCAATCAGATCTTTCATTGTGATCTGATCCATGTTGTCACTCTCAAAAGTGACAGTGTCATCTTCAATCAATAACTTAATTTCAGCTTTTTTCATTATAGCTTTCCTCCTTCTCGGTAAGCTGCACAATTGACAGCGCGTAACGTAAACCGTCAAAATAACCATTAAAGTACAAAGTGTTCTGTTGAATTTTCTGGGATTCAATAACCATGTAATGCACCCTGTCCATCAAAAGCGCCAACTGTGTTATAATCGCCTGGTAACGATCAGATTTTAAACTTTTCATTGTTATCTTTCCTTTCGTGTTTCATTGTATATATTGTATCAT
>ERZ1643251.3596-NODE-3596-length-14200-cov-16.211311_pt1 | contig 14200 bp, 11 predicted proteins | sample MGYA00579261_ERZ1643251 | MGnify/ENA primary metagenome ERZ1643251 (study PRJEB29033, sample SAMEA4952267) | chicken gut metagenome | biome: Broiler Chicken; feature: Gastrointestinal Tract; material: Caecum | place: Ireland | collected 2018 | study: Broiler... | reverse complement strand
CTGGTATTTGTCCAGCGTCTCCCGGCTGGAGAGGCAGTCGGCCAGGAACACCACGTCGTCCGGCGTGCGGTAGCCCACCATATCAAAGAAATGTCCCGGCAGCGGAATCGCTGCAAAGCCTGCGGGCAAAGTGTCCTGGGTCAACGCCTCGGCCTCGGAGGGCTGCGCCAGCAGGAATTTATGCCGCAAGTCCTTTGGAGGATAGCCGCCATAGAGAAACGACGGCTCGAGAATGGGGGTTCGCGTAAAGGCACACTCAATCCCGGGGGCATAGATCTTGCAGCCGGTCTGTTTTTGCAAATAAGCGTTGCCGCCGATGTGGTCGGCATTGGAGTGGGTATGGTAGATGGCAGCCAAGCGCCAGCCATGAGCGTCGAGAATTTGGCGCACCTTGCGCCCGGCATCCTTATCGTTGCCGCTGTCTATGAGGCAAACCTCGCCGTTCCCCAGCTCCACCAGGCCGATTTTGGCGGGACTTTCAATATAATAGCTCCCGCCGGCCACATGCTTCAGTTCAAACATCCCCATTTCTCCTCTCTTGGCATAATCGCCTTTTCCTGTTATTATAACCACTCCCCCGCCGCGATGCAAGGAAAAGCCCTTCATCCCAGCGGCTGCAGGGTGAGGCGCTTGGTGGCAACGGCGTCCAGAAATGCGCTGTCGTGCTCCACCAGCACCATGGTGGGGGTAAATTCCAGCAGCAGCGTCTCCAGCTGCATACGGGAGTAGAGATCGATGTAGTTGAGCGGCTCGTCCCAGAGATAGAGATGGGCACGCTGACAGAGGCTTCTGGCCAAAAGCACCTTCTTCTTTTGCCCGGCGGAATAGTCCTCCATGGGCTTTTCAAACTGCGCCCGGGAAAAGTCCAGCTTGCGCAAGATGGCTTTGAAGAGGCTCTCCTCCAGCCTTTGTGCCGCGATAAAGTCCTGGAGGCTTCCCCGCAGCCAGGACGCATCCTGGGGCACCACGGAGCAAATGAGGCCGCTGCCCACGGTGATGGTGCCGGTATGCGCCGCGGTGGGCTCCAGCAGCAATCGCAGCAGGCTGGATTTGCCGCTGCCGTTTTTCCCGGTCAGGGCAATCCGGTCTCCCCGCTCCAGCGTGAAGGTCACCGGCTGGGCAATTGCCCTGCCATGATAGACCGGCGCCACGTCCCGGCAGGTGAGAAGCCGGGCGGCATGGTAGGGCACGGGAAAGAGCTTGAGCGCCTCCGCCGTCTCGGCGTTTTTGAGCAGCGACGATCGCTCCTCCGCCGCCTGCTGCCGCCTTGCCTCAATGGTCTTGGCACGCTTCATCATTTTCGCCGACTTCGCGCCGATATAGCCGCGATCCACCGGTCCCTGGCCGAATTTGCTCGCCTCCACCCGATCCGACCAGTCCGCCGTCCGCCGGGCAGAGGCTTGCAGATTGCGGATCTCCTTTTTGAGCCGCGTATCTTGCGCGGCCTCCCTGCGCTGCTGCTGGGAGAAGGTTTCAAACCAGGTGGAGAAATTGCCGCCGCACACCTGGATATCGGCACGATTGAGGGACAAAATGTGATCCACGCAGCCATCCAAAAATGCCCTGTCGTGGGACGCCAGGATAAAGCCCCGCTTGCGCTTTAAATAAGCCGACACCAGCGCCCGCCCACGGAGATCCAGATGGTTGGTGGGCTCGTCGATGAGGAGGAAATTTCCCTCCTTCAAAAAGAGTGCCGCCAGCAGCGCCTTGGTCTGCTCGCCGTGGGACAAGGTGTTGAAAGGTCTATGGAGCGCCGCCTCTTCCACCTCCAGGCTGTTCAGCTCCCGCAAGAACTCCCAGTCCTCGGCCTCGGGGCATACCTCCCGCAGGACATCCTCGGTGGGGGCTTCGGGATGTTCCACCGCGTAGGGAAAATAGTCAAAGGACACCGAGGTGTGGATGCTTCCTTCATAGGCATACCGCCCCAGAAGCAGCATAAGAAAGGTGGTCTTCCCCCTGCCGTTTCTGCCCACAAAGCCCAGCTTCCAGTTGGTGTCAATCTGAAAGCTGACGTGGTCAAAGATCGTATCATAGCTGCCGGGATAGGAAAATGTGAGGTCTTTCACCTGAATCAACGCCATACCGTGTTCCTCCTTTGTCATTGCAACAATAAAGAGCTGCAAGAATCCTCATTCTTGCAGCTCCATGGCAAAGCACAGCCGTTCTCCCGTGGGGAGGCGGCTTGGTTGGGCACGGCGGCAGAATGATTTCTTCTTGCAATGGGCGCAGAAATCCCCCTTGGGGCTATGCTCTGCAAATTCCACTTATCTGCAAGAAGAAATCATGCTTTCACCTCGTTTCATAATCTAGGTTTAGGATACCACAGGCATCGGCGCGCGTCAAGCTCTTGCAAAAGATTCAAGGCGCGCTGCAGCATGCAGCGCGCCTCAGCGCCGCCGGTTTTTTCGCAGGGCTGACTGGTACAGGCGGCGGCATGAGGGCATGCCGCCCTACGGTGCAGTGCAATCAAGATCCGGTTCACAGGGACGGCCATTTTGCGATTTACAATCCTGGAAAGTTCCGGTATACTGATTCTATCCAAGCATTCCGATGAGAGAGGAGACTGTGTATGGCTAGAATCAAATCACTGGGATTATTTCAGAAAGTGGTTCTCGCGGTGGTGCTGGCCATGGTGGTGGTGTTTACTGTGGTCTACGCCGTCACCACCGCGCGGGTGGGCTTTTCCTACCAGGATGCCATTCTGGTGCCTGCCCAGGAAGGCGGCGCCACGGTTTACACCGGCAAGGTGCAGGGCAAAAACGCCCGGATCACCGTGGATCCGGACGAGGGCGTGACCTTTCAGTATGACGACAAGACCTTCGGCCCCTACACCGTCCGGGAGGATCCCTCCGCAATCCCGGAAGAGCTCACGGAAGGTTACGATATGACCGGCGTTGAGATCCGCAGCGGGGAGGATGTGTTCTTCCGCGGCTGCATGAACACGTTTGGCGGCCATCGTTTTCTCTACAACGAGGACGGCAGCGCAGCAAGTATTCGCATCACTTACACCACCGGAAGCGGCGAGATCATGGGTGAGGACGGCAATGTCATTGATCCCCTGGAGCCCGACGCCGCAACCATCCTGGATCTGCTGGATTCCCCGGAGCTCACCCACAAGGGGAGTTGGCTGGCGTGGTTCCTGGGAATCGTGCTCTGCGGCGCCGCAGTCGTCTCCATCCTGTTTGCCGACGAACTGTTCCGGTTCCATCTCTCCTTCCGAATCCAAAACGCGGAAGCTGCCGAGCCGTCAGAATGGGAGATGGCCATGCGGTATCTCTCCTGGACGGTGGTGCCCGTCGGTACCTTCGTCATTTTCATCATCGGGCTGCAATGAGCCGTTCTAAGGAAATGTTTTTGGGGAGAATCCGGCAAAAATACGCAGATGCAACCGCCGGTTGACAGATTTCAAGGCGGCAAGTGGTTGCCTGCTCCCGCAAAGTCCAGTATACTGTTTCCACCGATCAGGAGAAAAGGAGCGTTTGTCCATGATTCTCGGAGAAAAGATCGCCCAGCTTCGCAGAAAAAACGGATGGTCACAGGAAGAGCTGGCCGACAAGATGGAGGTATCCCGCCAGGCCGTTTCTAAATGGGAGAGCAGCCAGACTATGCCGGATCTGGAGCGCATTATGCGTCTGTCCTCCCTCTTCGGGGTGACCATTGACTATTTGCTCAAAGATGGTGCAGAGCCAGAGATCCCGCGGCCAGAAGCAGAAGAAGATACGCATATCCGCCTTATCAGCCTGGCCGATGCAGCCGATTATTTGAGCCTGCGGGAGCGGGCGTCGGTACAAATTGCTTCGGGCACCTTTTTGTGCATTCTGGCCTTTATGCCCCTTCTCCTTCTGGGCGCAGCAGCAGAGCAATTCCAATTGTCGGAGGCGCTCGCTGCGCTCATCGGACTGGCCAGTCTTTTTCTCCTCGCAGCCATTGCCGTGGTGATTTTCATGCGCTGCGGGTTTCATTCCGCGCCATATCGCTTCATTGAGTTGGGGGAGTTCCGCGCCGAAAACGACGTAAATGATATGGTACGGGCACGCAAGATGCAATTTCGTTCCGCCTACCTGCGAGGCAACCTCATTGGCGTTTGCCTGTGCATTCTCTCACCGCTGGCGCTATTCTCGGGGATCCTGTCGGAGAATGACTTCACGCAGGCACTATTGCTGTGCGTCACGCTGCTCCTGGCCGGCATCGGCGTCATCTCCTTCATTCTGGTGGGCGTTCGCTGGGCAAGCATGGAGCGGCTTCTCCGGGAAGGAGATTTCGCGCCCAGAACAAAAAGCAGCAGCTTCAAACGTGCCTGCAAAATACGGGTCGAAAGCCTCGACGAGCAGCTGAACTCCGCCTACTGGCTGCTTACCACCACAATCTACCTGGCCTGGAGCCTCTTTACCCAAGACTGGGGCAAAACCTGGATCGTCTGGCCGGTGGCCGGTGTGCTATTCTGTGCAATTCGGGTGATTGTCGATGCATTTGTCGATCAAGATGGAGCTGATTCTGAGCCATAACCGGCTTCCATGCCCTCAGCTCCAGCCGTATTTCAGGACAAAGTAGACAACGTATACCCAATTGAGCAGGCCGTGGAAGATCGCCCAGCCGATGGAGCGCCAGGTGACGTAGGAAATCACCATGGCCAGCGCCGCGCCAAAGGATAAGCCCTTGGTCACCTGCTTGACGGTTTTGTGATTGACGATGGTCGTTGGCCTTCTTTCTCCATAAATGAGTTCCTCCGCAGATACCTCCAGCACCTGGGCAATCTTTTGAAGCATCTCAAGATCCGGCTGGGTTTTCCCATTCTCCCAGTTGGAGACGGCCTGGCGCGTCACGTGAAGTTGTTCTGCCAGATCCTCCTGCCGAAGCCCCTTTTCCTCGCGGAATTTTTTGATATTTTGTCCCACCATTTGGATGTCCCCTTTGCTTGTTTGTGCTCATGATAGCGAAAAACAGCCAAAATGGCAAGCAACAGTTTGTTGCTTGGGGGATAAATAAGGGAAAAGTGAAAAAGTAAATTGCCTATCGGCACTTTTCAAATTTCGGAATATCGCAACGGTATCGATTCCTTAAATAATATCCGTGCCGCAGAGCGGCACACCTTACTTATTCACTATTCACTATTCCTTTCCAAAAATCCCGGGTAGGCAGTTGAATTAGTGAAAAGTGAAGAGTGAAAAGTGAAAAAGTAAGAATCCCGAACGCGGTTGCGTTCGGGATTTTTGGTGGGGGAAGGTGGATTCGCTTTTCTGCGGAAAAGCCACGCCGGTTGCGGCGCGCCACCGGCGCACCGCCAAGAGCCGGCTTTCGAATCCACCTTCGAATCAAAAAACGACAACATCAGAAGATGCTGTCGTTTCCTGGTGGGGGAAGGTGGATTCGAACCACCGAAAGCACTGCTAACAGATTTACAGTCTGCCCCCTTTGGCCACTCGGGAATTCCCCCATATGCACTTTCTTGTTGAAGAGGTTGGAGCTGGTAGACGGACTCGAACCCCCGACCTGCTGATTACAAATCAGCTGCTCTACCAACTGAGCTATACCAGCAGCTCAACAAGCAAGAATGATTATACACACCTCGACCCATTTTGTCAAGCACTTTTTTAATTTTCTTCCGGCAGCAAAATATCCCAGGAAACCGGCGTTAAAAACGCCCGGCGGAAAGCCGATAGATCCCGGCATAGCGGCAGAAGATACATGGTCTTGGTGACCACAGCCTCCAGTGTCATGTCGTAGGCCTCCACCACGCCGTAGTCCTTTTTGATTTGGTTCCCCACCTGGTAGACGCTCATATCGCTGCCCTCGTAGATCACCTGGGTGGTCATGATCACCACCTTGCCCGCCTCGATCCACCGCCCCACCGCGCCGGCAAAGTCTGCGCTGGCATAGTAGGGTACGCCGCCCACGCCGAAGCCCTCCACGATGAGGGCATGGTACTTGGGCAGCAGCAAATCGAGAATCTCTGCCTGGATCCCCGGGATCAGCTTCAGCACGAACACCGCCGGATCCAGCGCCAGGGAGATCTTCAGCGCTTCGTCCTGGGGGCGGGGCAGCACCGGGTAGACCCGCCTGTCGCGGATCTGGGCAATCTCGGGAAAGCCGATGCTGGAGAAGGCGTGGTAGCTCTTGGTGCGCAGCTTCTTTGCCCGGGTGCCCAGCATCACCTGGCCGTCAAAGACGATGCTCACCCCCCAGGCACTCTTCGAGACGGCGTAGAGAAAGGCGTCGTAGAGATTGCGCCGCCCGTCGGTCTCCCGCTGGCCGATGGACTGCTGGGCGCCGGTGAGCACAATGGGCTTGGGAGAATGCTGGATGAGGTAGCTCAGCGCCGCCGCCGTGTAGGCCATGGTATCGGTGCCATGGGTCACCACAAAGCCGTCATAACGGTCATAGTGGGCAGCGATGGCGCGGGCAATGGCCTGCCAGTGGGCAGGCTGGAGATTGGTGCTGTCGAGCTGAAAGAGCTCCAGCGCATCCACCTGGCAGAGCGAGGAAAGCTCCGGGATGGCGCCCAGCAGCGCGCGGGAGGACAGCTTCGGCACCTTCCCCGCCTCGGTCTCTTGGGTGGCGATGGTTCCGCCGGTGGACAGCATCAAAATTCGTTTCATGGAGTTTCTCCTCGATGCGGGTGGGTTTTTGGCCGCTTCGCGGCGCGGGTCGATGTGGGCATCGACCCCTACGCGCGCTTCTGCGCGCACCTATTCACTCTTCACTTCCGTCAAGCCGCTTTGCGGCGCGGGTCGATCGGAGATCGACCCCTACGGGTGCGGCAAGGATCTGCGGCTCCGATCCCCTCCGGCACTGCGCGCCGCCTCCCCTTGGGCACCAAGGGGAGGCTATTTTCTTACCGCACAGGGCACACGCCGGTGGCGCAGTCGGACAGTCCCAGATCCAGCTCGCTCTCCTCCTGCTCATAGCGGGACAGGAGCGACGGGTTGAAGGGGCGCATGGCCGCTTTGCGCCGGTTGTACTCAGCCTCGTCGATGGCCTCGTAGGGCAGGAGCTCATAGAAGCTGTCGTCATAGCTCAGGAAGGACAGGGCAACCACATCGTCCCAGTTGTCCCAGACCCACTGCTCCACCTCGTCCCACTCGTTGTCCCGGACGTGGACGGTAATGGAACAGTTGTGGTCGACATAGTGGGTCATAAAGAGCTTGTAGTTTTCCAGCTGCTCGATTGCCGACACGTCGCCCTTGACCCGGCCGGCGGGCGCCTTCACCGGGAACTCGATGACCTTGGTGGTGGGGTCGTCGGGATCCTGCCCCACCTCGGGCAGCACCGGGTAGCCCAGCTCCTCGCACACGCGGCAGAGGGGGTCGGTGGCGGTGATGCGCACCCGGCGGATATAATAGGGCGAATGGGAGTAGTGCACGCCGCTGGACACCGTGGGCAGCAGGGACAGCGTGCCCTCGGGCTTGACGGTGGTGGCCAGCAGAGGCTTGGGGCTCCGCAGCCGGGCGGCAATCTCCGCCGCGGCCTGATGGGCAGTCTCCCGGAGGGTATCCAGGAGCTTGGCCTGGGCTTCCTTATCCATGGAGGTGGCGTTGACCATGTCCTGCCAGCCGGTGAGGGAGCAGCCGATGAGCCGGTCGCGCTTTTGCACCAGGTTCCACCGGTGCATCTCCAAATCCCGGCAGGTCATCCGGTAGCCAGCCCGCGCCGACAGACGCTGGGCGTCCAGGAGCTTGGGAAGATCCAGCTTGCCGTCCTCCACAAAGGCCATGACGTTCACCGTGGTGAGGTTACAAAGGCCGTGGCTGTCGAGCAAAATCTCGCCGCAGGGGTTGCAGCCGTTGAAGTTCTCCCGGCGCTTTTTGCCGGCTTCCTCGTTGATCCAGCCGGGCTCGCCGGAGTAGCGCATCTGCTGGAGGTGCCAGTGGAGCTTCTCCCGGGTGGGCTTCTTCTGATAGTAGATGGAGTTGTTGCTCATCTGCCGGTGGGCGATGGACTTGTCGATCTCCCAGCGGCCGGCCACATTGCGGTAGAGCTGGCTCTTGGCCTGGATGCACGTCTCGTCGTCGGCGTCGATGAGGCCGATCTCCGAGGTGCGCCGCACGCCGCCGGAGACCACGTTCTCACCAATGATGTTGGCAATGTCCAGTAGGTCAATGGGCTTGAGGGAAGTCCAGGTCTCCTGGCTCCGCTGGCCGGCGGCCAGGATCACCTTGTGGATCTTATCCAGCATGGCCATCATGGAACCGAAACCGCTGGCCGTGCCGCCGAAGTTCTTCAGGCGCTCGCCCTTGGGACGGATGGAGTCGTAGACCACGATGAGATTCTTGAGGGAGGCATACTCCCGGTTGGTCAGCAGGTCAAAGTAGTGCTGCAGCGCCTGTGCCCAGCCCTCCTTGGAGTCGCCGATGGCCATGGTGGCCGTGTCCCGGGTGAAGGTGAGGTCGGTATACTCCAGGCGGTCGGCGGGCTTCTTGGCATCGTAGGACTTGTGGAGGATCTCCAGGTCGGTGCGCACCGGCGGGAGCTTGTCCGCGTCGCTCTGGAGCACCCGCACGCCCACGCCGCTGCCCACCATCAGGAGGTAGAAGAGGTCGTGGTAGGCCGAAAAGTCGTCGATCACCGTGAAGGCGCAGTTGTAGTTGGCCATGGGGTACTGCTCGGCCACCGGCGTGCCGCCCACCCAGAGGGTACGGCCGGACAGGAACTGGCGCAGATGATAGATGTTATCATAGAGCTTCTCTGCCTCCTCCCGGGAGGTGGGCGCCAGGGAGCAGTTATACTCCACGGCGCGGCGCACCGTCTCCCACCAGAACTCCCGCCGCCCAAGCTTTGGCAGGAAGCGGGAATAGGTGCGCGTATAGACAAAGGCGCCCAGCTGCCCCATGGGGTTGGGGGCGTGCTTATAGGGGCTTAAAAACTCGCGGCTCAAAAGTCCCTCCTGCCAGGTGCCGCTGGTGCGCTCCTTCTCCTTCTCCATGCGGTAGAGGATGTAGGCCTTGGCGGTCTGGTAGTGCATCTGCTCGAAGAGGGTGTCCTCCACGGTGTCCTGAATCTTTTCAATATCGATGATGGCCTTGCCCATCTTGGAGAGCTTGTCGGTGACGGCCTGGGTCATGGCGTCGATGGCGGCCTCGTCCTGCTCGCCGGCCGCCGCCGACGCCAGGGAGATGGCACGGTGGATAAATCCCGCGTCAAATGGTACCACCTTGCCGCTGCGCTTTCTTACGTTCATAGTCTTCCTCCTACTGGTTCGTTCTAGTCGCATACCATATATAGTATACCAAAAATAAAAAAAGTCAATATCTTGACATTTCGGAATCATCTGTTCTTTTTTCCTCCCGGCAGGGGCGCACATTCCACGCCCGGCCTTCATAGGATGTCGGGAAGCCGCCTCCTGGCTTCTCGTTGATCCTTGGAAGGAGGGACTTTTTGTTGGTTCAATTCGACCATGTACAAAAGCGCTATCAGTCCCCCAATGGAGAGATTTCCGCCCTGGAGGACGTCACCTTTTCGGTGATGGAGGGCGATTTTGTGAGTATCGTCGGTCCCTCGGGCTGCGGCAAGTCCACCCTCTTGTCCATTGCCGTGGGCTTGGAGCAGCCCTCGGGCGGGCAGGTATATCTGGACGGTCTGCCCGCCGCCCAGGCCGTTTCCCGCATGGGCTACATGCCCCAGCGCGATGAGCTCTTCCCCTGGCGCACCATCTGGGCAAACGTGACCTTGGGTCTCGAGATCCGGGGTCAAAAGGACGAAGCGCACCTACAGCGGGTGGAAGCGCTTCTCGAGCGCTACGGCCTTCTGGCCTTTCGGAGCAAGCTCCCCGGCCAGCTCTCCGGCGGCATGCGCCAGCGCTGCGCCCTGATCCGCACGCTGGCCACAGACCCGGGACTGCTGCTCCTCGACGAGCCCTTCTCCGCACTGGACTACCAGACGCGCCTCTCTGTCTCCCACGACATCCACGCCATGATCCGCCAGGAGGGCAAGACCGCCATCCTGGTCACCCACGACATCTCCGAGAGCATCAGCATGTCCGACCATGTGGTGGTGCTCTCCGCCCGCCCCGGCCGGGTGAAGTCCATCCACGACCTCACACCGCTGCGGGGTCTTTCGCCCATGGAGCGGCGGGAGCATCCCCTGTTCTCCAAGTACTTTAACGCCATTTGGAAGGAGTTGGAGCTCAGTGCCTGAACGACTCTCCTCCGAGCGACTTACGTATCTGCGCCGCAGAAGTCGGGAAGCCAGGCTCGTCCATATCACCCAGGTGCTTTTGCTGCTCGGTGCCTTTGCCCTGTGGGAGCTCGCCGCCAGAATGGATTGGATCGATTCCTTCCTCCTGAGCAGCCCCAGCCGGATGTGGGAAACCCTGGTGGGGCTCTACCAGAGCGGCGACCTATGGCTGCACCTGGGCACCTCCTGCCTGGAGACTGCTGTGGGCTTCCTCCTGGGCACCGCCGTCGGGACGGTCATCGCCATTTTATTGTGGCTCTCTCCCCGGCTCTACCGCATCATCGACCCCTACCTGGTGGTGCTCAGCGCCCTGCCCAAGACGGCGCTGGGTCCTGTGTTCATCGTTTGGATCGGCGCGGGGCCTGAATCCATCATCGCCATGACCCTGGCCATCTCCCTGGTGGTCACCATTTTGGAGATGCTGGGCGGCTTCCTGGCCACCGACCCCGGAAAGCTCCGCCTCATCGAGACCATGGGTGCCAGCCGCCGGCAGGTGCTCTTCAAGCTGGTGCTGCCGGCCAACTTCGCCACCTTTATCAACGCCCTGAAGGTCAACGTGGGACTTTCCTGGGTGGGCGTCATCATGGGCGAGTTCCTGGTGTCCCGGGCGGGACTGGGGTATCTCATTGTGTATGGATCGCAGGTGTTCCAGATGGATCTGGTCATGGCCTCGGTGCTGCTATTGGCAGTGGTGGCGGCGGGGATGTACCAGCTCATCCGGCTCCTGGAGCGGTCTTTAAAAAAGCGTTTGGAGGGTTCTCAATGAAAAAATGGATCGCCATACTCCTCGCCGCCGTGCTCCTGCTGCTTCCTGCCGGATGTCAGAGCCAGGAGACGGCGCTGACCACCATCCGGCTGAGCGAGGTCACCCACTCGGTGTTCTACGCGCCCCAGTACGTGGCCATGAGCCAGGGCTTCTTCGCCGAGGAGGGGCTGGAGCTGGAGCTCTTAAACGGCGGCGGCGCCGACAAGGTGATGACCTCCGTCCTCACCGGCGAGGTGGAAATCGGCCTGGCCGGCCCCGAGGCCTGCATCTACGTGCTGCTGGAGGGGCGGGAGAACGCCCCCAAGATCTTTGCCCAGCTCACCCGGCGGGACGGCAATTTCCTCATAGGGCGCACCGACGAGGACTTCTCCTGGGAAAACCTCCGGGGCAAGACCATCATCGGCGGCCGCAAGGGCGGCGTGCCGGAGATGACGCTGGAATATGTGATGAAGCAAAACGGCATTGTCCCCCAGGTGGACGCCACCGTGGACACCACGGTGCAGTTTAACATGATGGCTGGCGCCTTCTCCGGCGGCAACGGCGACTATGTGACGCTCTTTGAGCCCACTGCCACGGAGATGGAGCTGGCCGGCCAGGGCTATATCCTCTGCTCCATCGGGGAAGAGAGCGGGGAGATCCCCTATACGGCCTACTTTGCCGCCGGGGACTATATGGAGAAGAATCCCGAGATCATCCAGAAGTTCACCAACGCCATCTATCAGGGGCAGCAGTGGGTAATGACCCACACCGACGCCGAGGTGGCCGAAGCCCTCGCCCCCTACTTCCCCGACACAGACCTCTCGGTGCTGGAGACCGTCTCGGCACGCTACCGCTCCATCGGCGCGTGGAACGAGACTCCTGCCATGGGAGAGGAAGGCCTCAACCGCCTCCAAGACGTGATGGAGGAGGCCGGAGAGCTCCAGGAGCGGGTGGAGTTTCAGCAGCTGGTAGACAATTCCTACGCAGAAAAAGCCGTCAATTCCTGACGTTTTCCCCCATATTTCCCCATCATAGGAGCCATTTTCCGGGCGCGCGGCCTCTGCCGCGCGCCTCCTTGGCGTCTCTTGGGCAAATCGCCCTATTTTTTCTTCATTCTTAATGGAAACTTAACACTTTCCCATATTTATTTTTAAGAGATTTTCCTGTACAATGGGGTCGAACAAAGGAAATCCGCAATGTTTTGCTGCTGGATGCAGTTCGGATGCAAATATTACGTATGATGACAGATAAGCATAAAAAACTCATCTCTGCCGCCGGGATTGCCCTGTTCCTGCTGCTGTCGTTGGCGATCTTCTGGTTTGTAGGAAAGCCCTTTTTGGCCTTTGTCTCCGAACCGGAGAAGTTCCGCCTGTGGGTGGACGGCCACGGCATCTGGGGACGGCTGGCCTTCCTGGGGATGATGCTCTTGCAGGTCTTTGTGGCCATCATCCCCGGCGAACCCCTGGAGATCGGCGCCGGATACGCTTTCGGCGCCGTGGAGGGCACCATGCTCTGCATCCTCGGCGCGGGAATTGGCAGCGCGCTGGTCTTCTTCTTTGTGCGGCGCTTCGGCGTCAAGGCTGTGGAGGTCTTTATTCCCCGGGAAAAGATCCAATCGGTTCGCTTCCTCAACGACCCCAAGCGGCTCTACCCCCTCATCACCATCGCGTTTCTGCTCCCCGGCACCCCCAAGGACGTGCTGTGCTACTGCGCCGGGCTCACCCCCATCCGCTTTCGCCACTTCCTCTGGATCTCCAGCATCTGCCGCCTGCCGTCGGTGGTCACCTCGGTACTGGGCGGCAATGCCCTGGGCAGCGGGAATTGGCAGGCCGCCATCTGGATTTTCCTTGCCACCATGGCCGTCAGCCTCATCGGCCTGTTGATCTACAAACGTATCAGTCGATTTAGAGAGGAACATCATCATGGAGCCAATTGAAATCATTCGCATCATCAACTTTACCCTGGCTGCTCTGTTCGTCATCTGCTACGCCTATCAGTTCGTCTATCTCGCCATTCCCTTCCTCAAAAAGGACAAGCCCCACCGTCCCGCCGTGCTCCACCGCTACGCGGTTTTGATCTCGGCGCGCAATGAGCAAAACGTCATCGGTCACCTCCTGGACTCCATCAACGCCCAGGACTATCCCAAAAACCTCGTCACCGTCTTCGTGGTGGCCGACAACTGCACCGACGACACCGCCCGGGTGGCGCGGGAGCACGGCGCCGTGGTCTATGAGCGCTTCAACCGCGTGAAGGTGGGCAAGGGCTACGCCCTCAACGAGCTCTTGGGACATATCGAGCAGGACTATGGCCGCGTGTTCGACGCCTTTATGGTCTTCGACGCCGACAATCTCCTGGAGCCCAACTACATCACCGAGATGAACCGCACCTTCTCCGATGGCTATGAGATCATCACCAGCTACCGCAACTCCAAGAACTACGCTGACAACTGGGTCTCCTCCGGCTATGCCCTGTGGTTCCTGCGGGAGGCCGCCTTCCTCAACCACTCCCGCCACCTTTTGAAGACCAGCTGCGCCGTCTCCGGCACCGGCTTCCTCTTCAGCCGCCGGATTTTGGAGCAGCGGGGCGGATGGAACTTCTACCTCCTCACCGAGGACATTGAGTTCACCATTGCCAACGTCATCGCCGGGGAGCGCATCGGCTACTGCAAGGACGCCGTCTTCTACGACGAGCAGCCCACCACCTTCCGCCAGTCCTGCCGCCAGCGGATGCGCTGGGCACGGGGTTATGTGCAGGTCTTCCAGGCCTACGGCCTTAAGCTCCTCACCGGTATTCCCAAGCGCAACGGCTTCGCCTGCTTCGACATGGCCATGGCCATCATGCCTGCCATCGTCCTCACTGTGGTGGGCATCGCCACCAACGCCGCTGCTGCCGTGCTGGGCTTCCTGGCCGGGCAGAATGTGCTCATCGCGCTGTGGTCTGCCACCCAGTTCCTGGTGAACAGCTATCTTCTCATGCTCTTCGTGGGCGCCGTGACCACCGCTTCCGAGTGGAAAAACATCCGCGCCACCACCGCCCAGAAGATCCTCTATACCTTCACCTTCCCCCTCTTTATGCTCACCTACATCCCCATCTCCTTCGCCGCCCTCTTCAAGCGCGTGGAGTGGAAGCCCATCGAGCACTCCGTGTCCGTCTCCCTGGCCGACATGAACCGCCGCGCCAGCTAACATTCCCATTCATCCGCCGCAGCGAAAACGCTGCGGCGGATTTTTTTGTTCCGGTTTTCCCGGCTCCGGTGCCAAATTCCCTTTTTACCCACTTGTGCTT
>ERZ1643251.3595-NODE-3595-length-14201-cov-14.190089_pt1 | contig 14201 bp, 32 predicted proteins | sample MGYA00579261_ERZ1643251 | MGnify/ENA primary metagenome ERZ1643251 (study PRJEB29033, sample SAMEA4952267) | chicken gut metagenome | biome: Broiler Chicken; feature: Gastrointestinal Tract; material: Caecum | place: Ireland | collected 2018 | study: Broiler... | reverse complement strand
ACAACTTCATTTTTTTCAATATTTCCATATTGAGTATAAATGTATCTATTTAATACAGTATTGTTAGTTAATATGCTAAATATAAATCCTAATACTAATTCTTCTTTTCTTTTATCAAATTTTATATCTTTATCTACTATAGATTGTATAAAATCAATATGCTCTTGCTTTTCTTTTTTAGTCATTACTATTCTTCCTCCCCATTTTCTATAATTGATGATAACAATAAATGTGAAAGAGTATAAAAAAACTTTTCTCTATCAATTTTTTCCCTAAAAAAATCATCTGCACTTCTTACTATTATAGCATCTCTTCTACCAATTAAATATATATCTTCATTATAAAGTAATATAAAAGCAAATTTTAATTTCCCTTTTATTTCTATATAACACCCTATATTTTGCTTGCCAAAACGAATTTCAAAATCTTCTTCTAAAAAATCTTTCATTTTATTAAAAGCATCTCCTAAAGTTCCTTGATAATTGAATACTAGTACGATTTCTTTCATTCTATCTCCTTTCTTTTTCCAAATACTCTCTTATTCCTTCTTCTATTTTACTTTGTGTTTCTTCAAAGTTAATCAAATATAATATAACTCTTCTTTTGCCAAAACGAAAAATGCTTGTATAATAATCTTCCAAATATTTTCTATGCTTTACTTGCAAATATATGGAATCATCTCTTTCAAAATAGTTAAAATCGAGGTTAAATTTACTTAAAACTCCTCCTCTTAATTCTTTTTTCAAAACATCTAAAAGATAGTCATCCAGATAGTCTTTCATGTCCTTATCTAAGTACTCTTTCAAATGCTTATTAAAGATTTTCTTTAACATAATTTTTATATTCCTTTCTATCCTTCTTACTTTTTGCAAACCTTTTGTAAACACTGCACTTATGTCCTTTTCTGCAATTGTAATCACACCAATGGCAAAAAGATTGTGTTTTAATTTTGTATGCTTTCATCATTTTTTCTCCCGTTTTTTATTTCTTGTATTTTATTTTTAATTTTAGTTTTTAATTTATCTACAAAGCAAATTATATATATTAAAATTATTATTGATATTATTATTGTTACTATAATTATTATCCAATCTAAAAAGCTTAAAGAAACTAGTGGCTTTGTAAATATTTCTATTAATCTATTAAACATTTTATTTCCTCCTTCTAAAATAAAAGTATTACGCAAATAATTTGAAATATTAATCCTATAAGTTGATATAAATTTATCTCGTTGCTTTCTAAATGTTGTCCTAATAAACTTAAAATATTTAATATAATGCTTAATGTTAACATAAATAATATTTTATTCATTATCTTCCCCTCCATAATAATCTCCTATTTTATATTCTTTATAAATGTACTCTGGTACATATATAGATACTCTTAGCTTTTCTCCGTCTATTTCTTTTTCTAACTCTAGTAAAAATTTTTCATCTGTTTTATTATGTGGAGGATAGTAGTGCTTGTCTACTACCACTCCTACTTTTTTACCATAAGCAAACTCATTACCTATCATAGCAATTATTCCAAGCACTATTACTATTATAAATACAATTAATAATATGTCTGTCAAATCATGTTCCATATTATTCCTCCTCAATTCCAAATTCAAATTTTAATATTTGCTTTTTATATTTATCTATAAATTCTTGCGCTTTTTCATAGATTTTGAAACAAGTTGTGCCTATTCTTCCACAATATTTAGCAGAATCAATATAAAAAACTTTGTCATCAAAATCATAATAAATATAATGCTTGTATATATTAGTATCTTCCCATTCTTCTTTAGAAAATTCATAACTATATTCTTTTCTTGCTTTTAAATAATCTGCATATTCTCGAGCCTCTTCTTTTGTTTTGAAAATTTTATTATATTTCAAGATTTTTCTATCAGCCTCAATATTTTGAAAAGAAGCCCAAAGAACATAAAGACCACTGCTTAAATAATAAAAATCTTCTCCTAATTGCGGAATCCATTTACCATTTTTTTCTTTTTTATACTCTTTCTTTAACTTATCTATCTTCTCATTAAATTCTTTTCTTAAATCTTCTATCTTTTTATCTATATTCATATTATCTTTCCTTTCTTATTATGATATTAACCAATATACATACAATCCTATTTTAGCCACTATTTTTCCTACAAAATTACTAAATATTATTCTAAATATTCCCATTGCTATTCCTAAAGTATCTACTGGATTTATAGAATTTGCAATCTGTACTATACCACCTATTAACATTACCCATAATCCTAAATAAAGTGCTAATATTATAAATAATATTAAAATTATAAAACTTATTATATTTTTCATAGAAATTTATCTTTCTTCCTTTAAAATAAACTTATATATTATTTAAATACATTAACATAATATACTCCCGAATCTATTTTCTTACAAATTACATTAATTGGTATTTTATATTTATCTACAAATGATTGTATATTATTCCTTAAATTATTTATATCCTTATATAAACAGTCAGAACATATTCCGTTAACTTGATCATATTTGTCTAATGGCTTATAGCAATATAAGCAATTAGTTTTTCCTAATACTTTAAATTTACTCATTTTATTCTCCTTTATAATCCTAATTCTTCTAAAGTGTACTCTTTTCTTGATATCATACCTTTATACATTGTATTCTGTTCAAAGTAAGGAAAAGTTATCTCTTCACCACTTATTAAATAAATATCAATAAAATCATAATCTCCACTATCAAAACGAACAAAATGTTTAACTATCTTTTTTATTCTTTTTCTAAAAGGTTTTATTACAGCTCTTAAATATTCTTTTTCTACCTCGTCAAGTATTTCTCTTTTATCTTCTTTTTCAACTACTTGTCCTTTTTCTATTGTAAGCTTTCCACTAAAATCGTTTGGAAGTGTTTTGTAAAATTTATTTTCTTTTATTAGCTCAAAAAGTTCCGAATTATTCATTACATCATATTCTACACCGATTTCTTGTCTACATTTATGATTTAATACTTTTATTCTCATCTCTCCACTGATTTTTAAAGCTATAACTTTAGCTATATACATATTTTCGTTTGTCATGCCATATCCATTATTTTTCTTTCCTCTTATAATATCTCCAACTTTAAAATCTTCCATTTTCTGTTCCTCCTCTATTTTAAATTTATATTTTATTCTTAATTTGAAATTCTCTCTATCTGCCACTTGTATATGTTCGTATCCATAATTTAAATGGTATTTGTAATAATTATAATTATTATAGATTGTTAAATATAATTTATTTTCTCTTAATTCGATAATAAAATTTTTAAAATACTTTTTATCAAGTATAATTATGGTGCTATTTTCATCATTAAATCCGAAAATATCTTTTCCAAATATTGCATAAAAACCAAGATAATCTTTATCCATAAATGCTTTAGAATTATACTTTATATATGTATCAATAAAAGTTCCATCACAATAAGAGGTAACCTTAAGTGCAAACGTTTTATCTATAACACATTTTTGAACACTTATAGGATCAATTATTGTAGTTCCATTAAAATCATAATATCTACAAGCATTTTCATAATCTCCTATAATTTTTGCTTTGATACGCTCCTTACCTTTATGTGCGTTCTTATTCCTAAACTCAATATATCCAAAATAAATCAACGCAATAGCTATTACTATTATACCAATTATTGTTTGTATCATATTATAAATCATCACTTTCTTCTAAACGTTTAGTCAAATTATCATAATCATCGCTTAGCTTTTCTTTATTTCTATATATTAAAATTAAATCGTCTTTACAAATACTTGTACCTATCTTAATATATGAATCATCCAGATTATTAATTATTTTTTGAATATATTCTATGTTAAATGTGCTTATTACTGTTTTATTTTCGTCATTTAATTTTATAAACATATTTTATCACTCCTTTTCTAACATATCTCCATATCTTGCAACAAGTATTGCATCAGCTTCGTCTTCTCCTACTTCTAATCCATAGTTTTTTAATACATATTCTTTGCCTGATGCTTTTTGTTCTGCTCTTGTTCTTCCTTTTACTATACCTTTTCGCCACTCGGTTGGACGTACTGTTATTACTAACATATCCTTTTTTCTTAATTCTATTTGTATGTGCATAAGAAGTCCTGCAAGTCCTTTTGTTGCATAAGCATTTCTAAACGATACTAAGTCTTCTATACATACGTATTCAACTGATTTTGCCTTTATAATCGATTTTATTTCTTTTTCTATATAAATTATCCTATCTATTACATCAAGCGAATTTTTAGGCTTTATTACTCCATAAGCAAGTATTTTGTTATCTTCCATTACACAATAACCAGTTGATGTAGTGCTAGTGTCTAAACCTAATATTTTCATTATTCCTCCTTGTTTTTAGATACATGATTTTCATAATATTTATTCATATCTATTACATATTCTTTAGATATTTCAACTGTTAAATTACTGTCTACATCAATTTCACTATGTATTTTAATTTTACAAGTATTACTTAAATCTGTAGCCACTTCACTAGCTCTGTCAATAATTTCTTGTCCTATTGCTTTAATTTTTTCTTCTGTCTCTTTACGAGCGTGTTCATATTTATTGCTTTCCATATTTTATTCCTCCCTTTAATATTTACTAATCCCAGTAATCATAAGAATTATCATAATCATCATCTTCATCATATTCATCTTCACAATAATCTTCGTCTAGGTCTAAATTGAATACATTTTCTGCTAATTCTTCTAGTTTCTTTATTCTTTTTACTCTATCATCTATTTCATCTTCTAAATCTTTTAATTCTTCCTTTTTTTCTTTTATTCTTCTTTGTATATTTTCTAATTCTCTTTCTTTATTATATTTAGCTATTTTTTTCATTGTTGTAGGGTCTAATTCAATCATTCTTTTAATATAGCCAGAACCATATATGCAATACTCTGGTATTCCATTAATAAATTTTCTATCAATATCCTCTAAAGTTGTTATTTCAATAGGATTTTCCTTAAAGTCAAAATTTATTACTTGCGATTCATAGCACCCCATTACTTCGTCATCATATATTATTACTTTAAACATTATTTTTCCTCCTCATTTTCTTTATATAAAACTAATAAATAACCATGTCCACAAGAAAAAAATACTTGTTCATTAAATATTTGAAACTTTATATCTACGATATCTTTATCTTTTATAAATTCATTTACATTTTCTTCTAATTCTTCTGAATATTTATAAGCTCCAATATTAAATATTTTTATTTTAAACACTCTATTCAACTCCTTTCAATTTGTTTATTGCTCTTATTCTATCTCCAAATGTTAGTCCGTACTTACTATCTACTATTACTAAGTGCTTATTATCTATAAAATTAGATAAATTGTACTCTTCATCATCTATTACTACATAATTTTCTATATCTCTATGTTGTTTTAGCCATTCTGTTATCTCTGCGCCCTTTATCATATTAATATCGTCCGTTTTATCATAAATTCTTAGTCCATATTCTGCAAGTCTTGCTTCTAATACGTATATATGAGACTTATATATTCTCCAAGTGCTTGATAATACTATCTTTGCACCAGTTTTATTTACTATCTTTGCAAGATTTTTTAAATTATAAGGGTCAAATGGCACATTTTTACCAGAATATACTGTATTTTTTTTATTTATACTCTTTTTATAGCACTTTTTTATGTTATGTGCATTATTTAAAACTCCATCTACGTCTAAAAAGACTATTTTCACTTATTTCACACCTCCTCTTCTTGCGTTTGCTTAATAATTACTTCTTCTCCACACGTTGGACATAAAACAAGTTCTCTTTTTACTATTTCAAATTTAATATGTGTAAAAGCTGCCGGAACTATTTTTGGAACTGTATCTTCTTTTACTATAAATTCGTCTTCACGTGCTTCAAATTCACAACCACACTTACTACATTTTCCTCTATAAAATATGCCACATCGTGGTGTTTTTTCCTCTGGTATTTTACCTTCTTTTATTATTTTCATTATATACCACCTCTTTTATATTTACTGTTTCATAACAATTTGGACAATAAGTATATGTTATTATAGTATCTAATTTTCTACAACCAAGACTGTTCTCACATATACTAACATACCTCGTATTTAATGCTTTTTTTGTTTCTTCTTCTTCTATTTCAAAAACACATCCACATTTTTCACACAAGCATTTATAATGTCCATCATGATATTCTACGTTATTAAATAAATTTCTACCTTCTTTTATTATTTTCAACTTTAATCACCTCTTTTCACTTTTTGCTTTATCTACTAATTCTTGTAACTCTTCTTTTGACTTACTTTTAAAAAAATCATCAATTACTTTTTTATATTCATTAAAATTGTTATCTCCTAATCTCATAAATAAAACTCCTTCGTTTCCTTTAAAAATACTACATCAAGATAAGTATAGCCTCTATTATATAATCTAAATCTGTTTATTATCTTATCTGCTAAATTTCTGCTTATTCCTTTACTCATTAAAAGCTTTTTAAATCTCTTTTTACTAATATGCTTTATTTTTATTTCACATTGCACTTCTCCATTGTATTCTATATCTAATGGACTATATTTTTCTAACATTTCTATGTCATCACTACTTATTTCTTTTACTTCTCCTACTTCCATTACTTTAATTCCGTCTGTAGCATATAACTTTCTATCACTTGTTTCTGTTTCCATTTTATTTCTCCTTTAATATAAAAACTTACCACTAAACTCTACCTTATCCGACAAATTAAATACTCTTAAAAATTCAATAAATGCTTTTGCTTTTTCTTCCTCTTCAATATTGCGCTTGAATGGATATATAAGAAAAGTTAATTCTCGTAATGGTGGTTCTGGTTTTTCTATTTTTACTACCTCAACTTCCTCATCTTTTCGCTTTATTTCTATAACTATATAGTACATACTATTATATATTAGTATCTCTTCTATATTCTCTATCCTCTGCATTTACTCTCCCTCCTCTCCTAACCAATTTATAAATTTTACTACTCCTCTTTCTACTATTCCTACATTACTTACCATTTTTGTTTCATAATATACTCTTCCTACTACATATCCTACTACTATACACATCACTATCCCTATTACTATCTTTACTGTCTTACTTTTCATATATTCTCCCCTCCTTTCTTCTTTATTATACCATATTATACTTCGGTTGTCAATTAGTTGTTAGGTGGATTTTTTTGTAATTTTGCTAGAGGAGGTTAATAGGTACCGATTATTATGTAACCTAAAATAGGGGGAGGGGGGATATTTACTCGTCCACGTATTCAACGAAAAAATATTGATAAAATAACAACTTTTTTATATATTTTTATTGACTTTACGTATCACATATGATATAATATAAGTGTATTAAGGAGGAAAGATATATGGTAGAATTTATATTTGCATTTATATTGCTATTTGTATGTATAATAAAGATTGCATATATATGTATATTGCATATAATGGTAGCACTATTAATACATGGGGTAGTATATCAATTAACTGGGGTATCTATATATAGAATATTTTATAATAGATGTGTAAAAAAATTATTAATATACTAGAAAAATACTTGATTTTGTATATCACATATGTTATAATATAAGTGTAATAAGGAATAACACTTATTAATTATATAAAAGTTATGCTTCTTTAAAAAGCAATTTAGAAAGGATGATTTATATGAAAGTAGAACAATTCAAAGTGAAAAATCAATTTATAATAAGAGGAGGAAATGAAATCATATTCCAAAGTTATGATAGCACTATTGCTGTTGTAGATAATGGATCAATAACATTAGGCGCAGACTGGGACTATTCAAGAACTACATTAAAATATTTATACACTTTTTTAGATGAAGAAGCAAGATATATAGTAAATGCAGAACTAAAAAGCATTATAAATTCAATTCTTGAATCAAACAACAAAAAAAGTAAAATAGCTGAGTTGATTGAAAATAATATAATCAACTACAATGAAAATTTATAGGAGGTTAGTAATATGAAAAAATATCTAAAAAATATGAATGAAGAAGAATTAAAAAAAGTATTTGATACTAGTGAAAAAATACAAAATAAAGAATATGAGGCAACTATGCAAATGAACATGGATTATCAAGAAGAACTAGGAGGCATATTCTTTGGTAAAGGATGGAGCAACTACATAAAAATGTACGATAATTATAGCAGTTTTTATCTAAGAATAATAGATTCAACTAGTTTTTTTGAAAATTTAGCTGAAGACGTTACGGATTATTTAAGTCAAGAAAATGCAACACGCTTTAAAGAAATATATAAAAAGGCAAAAAAATTCTATACAAAGTGTATATGGGAGCGACAAATATTATGAAAATGAAGAAAAATTAGAGGAAGAGTGCTCAAAATTGCTTAAAATATTAGAAGATGAACTACATGCACTTGAAAACGTTGACTATGAACAAGCATTTGATACTTTTTACACAGACGTTATAGATAATAATATATTTGATGAGTTTTATATTATAGATAACAATTATACTAAAGTATTTGAACACGTGGACTATGTAAAGGAGTGGTAAAGAGGTGATAAAAATGAAAAATTTAAAATTTTTAGTAAAAGAACTAAAGAAAAATAATATAGAATATGAATATATAGAGTATATAGAAAATAAAAATCCTACTTATTGGGTAGACTTGAAAATAACTTTTCAAGATACAGATTGGTTTAAAATAATCAGATTGCCTGCATATTCTAAACGTGATTATAAAATAAACAATTATAATAAAATAATAATAGAAGAAGTGCAAAAAATTAAGGCAAAAAATAACAGAAATTAAGGAGACAAGCTAATGAGTATACTTTTATTTATAATACTAGTTTTTATATTTGCATTTGCTGGATTAATAAAGAGGAGTTGAAAAACTCTTCTTTTTTTTGCCTTGATAACATAATTATGTTTTTATTTTATGTAACATTGCGCAAAATAATAATTTTGTGCAGTAATACCCTTTTTATACGCTATTTTAAAGCATTTTTATATTAAAACATAGTAATTATATTATCTATGTATAAAAATTAAAATATAGTACCTTTTTGCCTCTTTAAGCACATAATCATATAAAAGTACCATTTTATTATATCAATAATTATATTTTTATTGTTTTTCTGATTAGATCCATTATTTTATTATATTATTTCTTGATATATCGTTGTAACGCTCATATTTCCATTTTAAGGCGTTTTTATATCTTAGTATAGTAATTATACTATTTTTATATTATAATTGAAATATGATACCTTTATGCTCGTATAAATAGATATTAAAATAAAGAGGCAAACTTTACCTCTTTATTTAAGTTATTTTTTATATATTTATTTGTTTACGTAACTTTGTAATAGTCGTAATAGTCGTGGCAACTTGAAATAGTCGTAAGTCTTGAATAGTCGTAATAGTCGTAAACTATTTTATAACTTCTACATTTGGTTTTCTTAATTCAAAGTCTTCAAGAAAATAGTCGTAAGCATATTTTGGTAATGTACATCTGAAATAGTCTTGGAATACTATCCACACAATCATAGATATTCTATTTCCGTGTAATTTATATCTGGGATTTAATAAATAATATCTTTCTCCATTTATTTTGGCTTCTCCTAATACATTTAGCTTTTTACATTTGTTTATTAATGTTCTGGTTTGTCTGTCACTACATTCCAGTATCTTTGATAGGGTTTTTATAGTGTGTGGCTTTATTACGTGGTTGCTCTCATATACTAATAGCTGATTTTCTTTTATCTCGTGTTCTAGTCTTCCTAATCTTCCTCTATCTGCCCAGCTTAACTCACTTGGATAAGTTTCGTCTAAAAAATCTTTTAAAAATTTAGTTTTATTCTTGTATAAGTATCCTTGCTCGTTATATCTTTCTATTACTTTTTCTTCATAAACATTTGTGTACTCCCCATTTTCATTTATATATCTAGTTTGCTTTGTAGTCGTAAATTGATTAGGGTTTTTTTTCATATGCTATCTACCTCTTTTTTATATTATATCATATTTTATTTAAAGAGGCAACTTAATAGTTATAAAAAAACATACAAAAAAAGTGTATATTTTTATTCAAAACATACAAAAAAAGTGTATGCTTTTAAAATGCCAGTTTTGTCAGTAGTATCAAGGCTTGTAGCGATTTTTTTAGTCAAAAGTTGGCGTGACTTATAATATTATATATATATTATATATATAACTTCGCCAAAATTTGTTGATTTTTTTATTCAATTTTGCTTCCGAAAAAAGGTGAACCAAATACACTAATACACCAATACACCAATACACTAATACAATTTATAACCCTATTGCATATAAATACAATTCAAAACCCAATACAATAATACAATAATATCAAACACAATCATATTAACAAAAATGTCGCTTTAAACAGACACTTTTTATAATTAAGCGATATTTTTTATATAATGATAGTCTAACATAATATTAAGTGCGACATAACTGCGACACTACTGCGACATTGTAAGAAGTAAATAGTCGTATAATTATATAAATGCCTTTTATTCGTCCATATTTGCCATTTAAAAGCATTTTTATGCTTTAGTAATGAAATTATACTATTAATATATAAACTACCTTTAAAAAGGCAATAAAAAAGTCCACATTCCAAAAGGAATTGTAGACTACTATAACATGACACACATGTCCAATGACTGCCGTAAATTTATTATAACAAACATTTATATGTATGTCAATGCTTTTAAAATCAATTTTAAAAAAGTATGAATAATAATTCACTGAAAAGTTCACTGAGAAATTCACCGAGAAATTCACTGAAAGAATATAAAAAAGATGCTATAAAATAAATTATAACATCTTTTAAAATATATTAAAAAATCAGAAAAATGAAAATTAAGATTGTCATAACTAAATTATAGCACACATTAAATATAAAGTCAAGTATAATTAATCATCTTTAACATTGTAAGAAGAAGTAGTAAGTCTAAGAGCATTAATATGGTCTATTTTCTCTTGTTCAGTTTGACTATTATTGTTAACTACAATGGTTGTATTTGTTGAATTAGAGCCATTTGTTGCTTTATACTCCCAAGAATTTGTTGCCATTAAACTGAACACTTTTGGATTCAAATATCCTTCAATAGTTGCATTAAGAGTCATATCGTGAATGAAATCAGATATAGAAGTAGCGATAGGATAGAAAAGATTTTGAGGTTCATTAAGCCAGTTTCTAAAAGTAGAGTAAGAAATATGAGCAAAGCTAGAAAGTCCTGCCATAGTAGGAATTTTATTATATTCAAAGCATAATTTAAAATAGTCTGCTACAACTGGTGCGAAGTCATCTGGAGTAGTATAAACTGGTTTTTTAGTAAAAGAACGTTTAATTATTTCTAAATGGAATGCTTTATTATCGTTATTACATAAATAACCGTTCATACGTTTAGTATTTGCAGGATCATCTTTATCTTGTCTTTGCTTTAATAGTTGTTTAGCAATATCATCAATAGTCGCATTAAATGTTTCTTCTGGAGTAAGAGACATTAATGCTCTTTTGTTTGTTTGACCTCCTTTGTTTGTAGATTCTACGTTAAAAGATTCGTCTTCTTTTATATTATTTTTAATAGCTTTATCAAGTTTTTGTTGTCTAATTTCTTTTCTATTTTTGTGGTTGTAGTCTTTTTGTTTAATATCATTAATTTTTTGTGTTTGTTGTGATGTTGTTTTGTCTTCTTGGTTTTGAGTTGATGTAGACATTTCTGTTTTCATAGTAACCTCCTTTGTCTCTTGGTAGTGTAAAATCAATGTCAAATAACTTTGCGTATTCGTCTCTTGAAATATTGTGTTTAGTAGTAGAATGTGTAAATAAGTTCTTTGTTAAAAAGCCACACACGTGACAAGCATAGTAAGTCTTATCGTTAATTTTTTTTGTATAGAATTTACCTTTTTTAAGTTTAGATTTTGGTACAAATCTACCTTCTTTTAAATATTTACCACATTTACTGCAAACTATGTTTCCTTTACTATCTATTCTATGTCCTACAAACGATATTTCTTTTTTACAGTTGTTGCATTTTGTAGTTTTTAAATCTTGTGGAGTACATAGTTCTTGTATATAATTTATTATTTCGTGTACTTTATCTTTTATATCTTTTAATGATACGTATTTATAGTTATATAATGTTTCTAGTTTTTCTTCGTTTGTAAGATAATCTGGAAATCTTTTTGTAAGTTCTAATAGTTGTAATTGATAGTTGTTTGGTGATAAACCTATTGTTTTTAATCCTAGTCTATGTTGTCTTTGTACTTTATTTATCTGTGAATAAAATGTAAGTTCTGGAAATTTATCATATATTCTTTTTCTTGGTAATGGTAGCTCTTTTACTTTATTATTTATATTGTATGTATAAAAATGTGCTGGAATAAAGATATATGCACACCAAGTGTTATATATTGTATCTCTATAGTAATATGTTTTTAATTTCTTGTATGTTTGTTTATACTCTAAAGGTTCTTTTTTAAACTCTTTTAACATATTATCTATATTATTTTTAATATTAATATCTTGTAGTATATCTTGTAATTCTATATCTTTTCTTTTCACGTTTTTTAATTCCTCTTTTTTCTTGTAATTTATCTCTTTTATTTACTGTATATATTAACATTCCTATATACGCAGTATCTGTTCTCATAAGTTTTTTTAACTTTTGTTTTTGATTATAACTTACTTCTATTCCATTATCTTCACATCTTAAAAATTTACATTGCATTTCATTTATTATTTCTTCTAGTTTTTGTATTTCTCTTTTTAAAATTCTAATTATTTCATTACATTTCTTCTCCATATATTTTTCCTCTTTTAAATATTTGTCTTAAGTATAATTATTTCTTATATATTCATCTATAATATCTATTTGTATATGTCCAAGTAATTCTTGTTTATCTCCAGCATCTAAGTTAAAATGTCCTGTTAATACTTCATTAGTATTTTTATCTTTACATGCAATAAGTATATTATCAATTTTTCTTTCTTTAAATATTTCTATATTTTCTTCTATAAAATCTATTAAATTATCACTCTTACTTTTAAATTCTATTATTTTACCCATATTAATATTATACCACACTTTCTTCTATTTTTCTACTATATTCTATGCATTTATATCTTATATAGTTTGTTTTTCTTCTTTTATTGTATCTATCTTTATTACAATTCTCACTATTTTTACAATAATTACAAATGTGATCTATAAATATTCTTTTATTCATATTATTTTATTCCTCTCTTACACTCATATTTGCCTTTTAAAAGACTTTTTATAGTAAAGTAATATAATTTCATTACTAAAAAATAAAAGAGGTAAAATAGCCATAGCTACCCTATCCTCTTTTATTTAGATGGTTTATATGAAAAATAGTCATTGCATACAAAATTATTACTTTTACTCATTTTTTATTACTTCCTTCCTTTAAACTAACCTTTTAATTTAGAAAGGAGGTGAATGCCCTCTTATTATACTGAAAAGTTACTATTTGAGGTGAAAACTTTTTTAATAATATAATTTTTAATTGAGGGCTTGTCACCGGTGGTATTAGTGTTTTTTAAATTACATTTGTAATTAAGGAAAACACTAAATGAAACCTTGAGGCGATAATCATCTTTTATAAATTCATTAATTTGAGATTATTATGAAACTTTTAATATATTTGATATTTGTTGTTGTATTAACTACAATACTATTATACAACTTTTATTTTTATTTGTCAAGTACTTTTTATAAAGTTTTTAGATTTTTTTAAAATGGTAAATCTCCATCATCAAAATCTTCAACTACACTAAACTCATCTACATTATTATAACTAGAGTAATCAAATACTCTTATAAATGGTACTGTATTTTTGTCTTTATCTATATAAAAGTCTAATATTGCATTATCAAGAGTAATTTTTTCTTTATTTTGTAATTCTACATCTTTATTAAATTGTGCTAATATATAGCCATTTATATATTTGCCTTCTGGATCTTTTCTACTTACTCCTATTTGATATATTACTCTACCAGTTTTAGTTTGGCTTTTAAATACCATAACTGGTAAGTTATTTCCATTTCTATCTACATGTTTTATATTCATTATTTTACCTCCTCTATAATTTTATTTATATTCTTGTAAAAGCTCCAAAAATTATTTCTAAT
>ERZ1643251.3589-NODE-3589-length-14211-cov-10.684727_pt1 | contig 14211 bp, 12 predicted proteins | sample MGYA00579261_ERZ1643251 | MGnify/ENA primary metagenome ERZ1643251 (study PRJEB29033, sample SAMEA4952267) | chicken gut metagenome | biome: Broiler Chicken; feature: Gastrointestinal Tract; material: Caecum | place: Ireland | collected 2018 | study: Broiler... | reverse complement strand
ATCCCGGCCGGTCTGCTGGATACTCTGGGAGTAGGAGCCATTCCGGCCCCGGCTCTGGCTGGCGGTCCTGGTCTGGATCGTCTCCTTGCCCAGCAGCTCGGAGATGTACTTGTGGGATTCTTTCTCGTTGCCGCCCAAATAGATCAGGCTGTCCGCGTTGCCGATGATGCCCTCCCAGTCGTCCTTGAACAGAGCTTTGAGCTGAGAGATGTTTTGCAGGATGATGGTGGCCATGATGTTGCGGGAGCGCATGGTGGCCTGCAAGCGGGCGTAGCCGTCCGGCAGCGCGACGTTCGCGAACTCGTCGAACATGAGGCGCACGGGGACAGGCAGGCTGCCCCCGTGCACCTTGTCCGCTTGGTAGTACAGCTCCTGGAACGCCTGGGTGTAGAGCATCCCCACGAGGAAGTTGAGGGAGTTGTCGTTGCTGTCCGGGATGACGCAGAAGATGGCCTGTTTGCGCTCACCCAGCTTCTCCAGCTCCAGGGTGTCCCGGGAGGTGACGTCCCGCACCTCATGGAGGGTGAACACGGACAGGCGCACGGCGGCGCTCACCAGGATCGAGCGGGCGGTCTTGCCGGCGGCCTGCTTGAAGATATGGTACTCCCGCACGGCGATGTGGTCCGGCTGTTCCTCCTCCAGGGCCTCGAACAGCAGATCCAGCGCGGACTTGTAGCCGTCGTCGTCCTCCTTGGCCCCGCCGTACTCGATCATGGTCAGGATCATCTCCATGGTCTGTTCCTCCGGCGGGGCCTCATGGAGCAGGTAGAGCATGAGGGCGCTGTCCAGGGCGGTCTCGGACTTCTGCCAAAACGGGTCGTTCTGCTGGGCGTTTTTTGGCGTGGTATTCTGGATCAGGTTGTCGATGAGGCGGAACACGTCGGCGTCCTTGCGGATATAGTGGAACGGGTTGTAGCGGTCCGAATGGGACAGGTCCACCAAGTCGAATACCCGCAGGACATAGCCCCGCTTGAGGAGCAGCGGCCCCACGGCCCGGACGAGCTCCCCTTTCGGATCTGTGGCGATAAACGAGGCGTTCGCCAGCATGATATTGGGTTTCACCAGGAAGCGGGTCTTGCCCGCGCCGGAGCCGCCGATCACGATCTGCAGCAGGTTCCGCCGGTGCTGTTTCCCGTTCAGGCCCATTCGCAGGTGCTGGGTCAGGATGACGTCGCGGTCCGGGTGCTTCCGGTCTCGGTACTTCCGATCCAGCGCCCGCGCGTCGCCCCAGGCGGCGCTGCCGTGCTCCTCGCCTGGGCGGCGGTTCACCTGCCCTGAGTAGTAGAGGGCGATGGCGAAGGCGTAGAGCGCCAGAGCGCCCAACAGAAATCCCGGCGTGTCCGCCGTCCAGCGGACATATAAGGGCGACCCCATCACCTGGGAAAACGCCTCCATCCAGTCAAAGACGGTCATGCCGTCTTCATAGGCGAAGGCCGCCGCGGCGGCCAGCCACAGGACAGGGATGGTCAACAGGGCCCACATGGGTAGATCCGTCTTGAAGCTTTTCTTTTTCACGCTCGCTCTCCGTGTCCCAAGTTGGGACAAATTAGAACGCGGAGCGGGGGCCCCGCTGAAGGGCCCCCGCCGGTCCGCAAGCTCACGCCCACTCCAGGACGAAGACGATGGAGACCACCCGCTCGTCCACAGGCTGGGACAGGGCGGAGACCACGGCGTCGTAGGTCAGGGGCAGGCTGCCGTCCAGGGGGATGGTCCAGTCCCCGGTCAAGGCCAGGGCCTCGCTGCCGCCTCTGGCGGAGGTCTCCGCCCCATTGAGGGCGAAGCCCAGCAGCCTGCTGTCCACCTTCTCCCCTGCCATGTCGGTGTCATAGGGGACCAGGGTCCAGCCGTTGACGGCGGACACCGTCACCTCCGAGACCCGGACCGGCGCGGTGGAGTGGTTGACGATGGCGGCGCCGGTGGCGGCGTACACCTCCCCCCGCTCGCTCACCGTCAGGGCCAGGGACATGGGGACCGTCACGGAGAACACGGGGAGCAGCTCCCAGTGGGCGTAGTAGGTAGCGGGGCCCGTGCCGGTATAGATCTCGTCGCCGGTCACCTGGGTCCCGCCACTTTCGGCGGTGAACCATCCCAGGAAGGTGTACCCGTCCTTCAGCGGCTGTGTGGGCAGGACCAGTTTCTCACCGTAGGTCTGGCTGGTGGTCTCTGTCCTGCCATCTCCCAGATCCCAGGTGATGGTGTACTTCTGGGCCTCCCATCTGGCGTAATAGGTGGCGGGCCCGGCGGTGGTGTAGACCGTGCTGTCCGTGACCTGAGTGCCGCCACTTTCAGCGGTGAACCAGCCGATGAAGGTGTGTCCCGTCTTGCTGGGCGTGTCAGGCAGGACGAGGGCCTGCCCGTATGTCTGGCTCGTCGTTTCTCTATCTCCGTCCCCCAGGTCCCAGGTGACGGCATAGCTGTCCGCCTCGAACTGGGCGTAGAAGGTCCGGGCGGCGGTGATGGTGACGGTATCATACAGACTGCCCCCGCTGGGGTCGGTGTACCAGCCCCGGAAGCTGTGACCGGTCTTCACCGGGGAAGCGCCAGGGGCCGCGGCCTTGCTCCCGGAGGTGACGGAGGTGGTAACGCTTCCCTGGCCGTTCACCGTGCCGCCGTTGGTGGAGGCGTCCCAGGTCACGGTGACGGACATGCCGTAGGAACATACGTCGCACCTGCCGTCCCCGTTGCCGTCCGTGTGACTGCCATAGGTGTAGGTGCTGTACCCGCACAGAGAGCAGGTCTGGGTCCTGCGATGCTGGCTGCTGGAGTAGGAGGACCAGGAGCCGTAAGTGAAGCTGTGGCTCTCCCGGACGCCGCTGTCCAGATCGCCGCCGCACACGGAGCAGTAGGCGGTCACGGTGTGCTGGCTGGCGCTGTATTTCTCATAGCGCTCGGCCTGGACGTGCTCCTCGGAGCTGTACCGGATCTCCCCGCACCGGTCGCAGGTCTCGGTCCTGCGGTGCAGGTACTCGGTGTAATACTCCCACTCGCCATAGGTGTAAGTACTGTGGGTGACGCCGGAATCCACCAGGTCCCCGCAGCGATAGCAATATTCCCGCCAGGCGCAGCCGTCCCAGTCGGTGTAGGTGGAGGTGTGGGAGCAGGTGTTCCCGCCGCCTCCACCGCCACCGCCGTCTCCGTCGTCCTTATCATAGGGACAGCCGCAGTATTTGTCGTAGTCGTCGTACTTGGGGTTGTCCACGATGCAGTCCGTGCGGCCGGTCCAGCAGTTGCAGCCGCCGCAGGTGATGGAGGAATACCCCATCACGCCGTACACATCCACGATGGCCGCCTGCCTGTTGTCCTCCGTCCAGGGGTAGTCCAGCAGGGCCTCGTGGACACAGGCGGAGGCCAGGGTCAAGATCCGGTCCTCGTCGAAGGCGTCCACCCGGAAGGCCCCCTCCGCGATGGTCAGCGGATCGTCCTCGTCGTAGTAGAGCAGGACGGTGTCCAGGCTGGCGCACCCGGCGAAGGCGTCCGTCCCGATGACCGGGGTGGTATTGGGGAGCTCCACGGTGGTCAGGTTGACGCAGTCCGTGAACCAGTAGGCCAGGTCGGGGATGGAGACCGCCTCCATGTCGTCGAACCAGACCTGGGAGATCTCCTCCCGGACCTCCGCCCAGGGCTGGTCGTCCCTGCTGGCGAAGGGGGCCACGCTCCCGGTCCCGCCAATGGTCAGGATACCGTTTCGGAGGGTCCAGGTCAGCGCGGACTGTCCGATGGTCCCGGAGGCATCCGGCTCGACCTCAGCGGCCACAGAAGCGGCCTCCAGGCCCGTACCGCCGCAGGTACAGGCGGGAGGCGCTTCGGTCTCCTCCCCATCATCCGCGCAGCAGGGCATGGTACAGGTCCCGGCCTCGCAGCAGTCGCCCATGCCGGTATCGTCCCCCGCCCCGCTGTCAGCGGCGAAGGCGCTGACGGACAATGCCATCACCAGGGCCAGGATCAGGGCGAGTGTTCTTCGAATGTTTCTCATGCTTCGCCTCCTCACTCCACCGCCATGATGGTGAACACCACGGCGGCGGCCTTCACGGCGCTGACCTCCCGGTCCGTGTTCACCACCGCCCGGTAGTCGATGGCCAGCTCCTCCCCGGCCTTGATGTCCGGGAACGCCTCCCGGGAGATGGTCAGCTCCCCGGCGGCCCTGGTGGGACAGCCGTTGAGGGACAGGGCGATGGCCTCCAGCCGTTCCTGGAAGTCCTCGTAGTTCCCAATGGCGTAGGCCCCAGGCCGCACCTCCACCCGTGCGACCCGGATCGTCCCGCGCTCCGCCGTGTTGCGGATGGCGGCGTTGGTGGCGGTGATGACGTCCCCGTCGATCACGGAGACGGGCAGAGCCGCCGGGACGGTGACGGAGATCCTCTGCTCCGTGTTGACGATGGTGAGGGTCACGGGGACCTCATGCTCCTGGGAGACGGCGGAGGCGGTGGCCGTCAGGGACAGCGCCAGGGTCAGCCCCAAAAGCAGGGCCAGAAGTTTCTGTTTCAAGTCGATCCCTCCTTATAAATTCCAGAGATAGGCGGAGTGGATGGTGACGGCGATCTCCATCGTCCCCACGGCCTCGCCGTCCCGCAGGGCGGTGACAGTGGCGGTGCAGGGGTAGTCGCCGTAGGGCAGGGCCTCGGTGAGCCAGAGCGACAGCAGGGTGGCCCCGGGGGCGATCTCCACCGCCTTTGTCACGGCGGCCCCCGTGTCATCCCGGCGCAGCTCCACCCGGTAATGGTCCGCGTCGCTGTCGTTGCGGATCTCCGCCGCCAGGGCGGTCTTGTCCACCGTGGCGTACAGATGGGCGGGCAGGGAGATGGAGATCTCGCTGTCCTCCAGGGCGGCGTTGACCTTCTCCTGTTCGTCCAGGATACCGGAGATATCATAGAAGATGACCTCCGTCTCCGGGAAGGCCTCCGCCCGCTCGGTGATGGTCACGTCGATCTTGTCATAGACCTTGCGGGTGGAGTCCTTGTCGAAGATGACCTTCACAGGGCCGTCCACCCGGCAGACGATGAGGTCCGCCACGTCCGTGCCGCCGTTCATCCAGACGGCGCCCGTGCCGCCGCCCCAGACGACCACCCGGCCCGTGACGGTGACGCCGTCCAGGGTCACCGCCCCGTCCGCCGCGCCGCAGCCGATGATGAGATCCCCGTCCACCGTCAGGTCACGCAGGGTCACGCCGTCCGCGCGGATCAGCAGGTTCCCGTCATAGTCCTCGCCGTAGGTCCCGGGTGTGAGGATGTAGTCCTGGATGATGTTGTGGAAGATCTGGGCGAACTCCGCCCGGGTGATATGGTCTTGGGGTGCCAGCTCCCGCTTCTCGTTGCCGTGGATGTAGTCCGCCCCCACCATGGCCCGGACATAGGGCAGGGCCCAGGAGGAGACCTCCCCACGGTCCTGGAAGCGGGAGAGGCTGGCGTCCTGGTAGTCCGCCGTGTCCAGCTGGAGGGCCCGGGCCACCACGGTCATGGCCTCCTGGCGGGTGATGCCGCTGTCCGGGTCCATGGTCCGGGCGTCCCGGCCCTCGTAGGTGCCCATGTGTACCGCCATGCGGACGTCGCTGTAGTACCACGCCTGGGGAGACACGTCCCGATAGGAGGATACATCCCCCAGCGCATAGGTCCCGAAGGCTCTGTTGATGATGGCGGCCATCTCCGCCCGGGTCAGGTCGCCTTGGGGGTTTAAGAGGCCCTTGTCCGTGCCCCGGAGCAGGCCGTCCTCCACCGCCGCCGTCATGGCCTCGGCGTACCACGCCCGGCTGTCAAAGTCCGGGAAGTCCGCCGCCCTCCGCTCCGCCGCCTGGGCGGTGACGGCCAGCCCCAGGGCCAGGGAGAGGGCGAGCAAAAGACACAAAACTCGTTGACGCTTCATTGTGTTCCTTTCCGCGGGCACGGCGAAGGCCGTACCCGCCAAGTCATATTAGTCATTATGTGTGGCAGAAGAGAGAGACCTCTCCTTACGCGCTCAGGCCCCTCCGACGCGCGGCCAGCCCGCCGGCGGCGCACAGGCATACGAGCAGGGCGAGGAGCAGAGCCGCCAAATGTTTCCGATCCATGTTCCAGTTCCTTTCTCAACGGGGAGGGCGGGCCGCTTGGCCCGCCCTCGTGTTCTTATCTTCGGATCTTATTTCTCTCAGATGTCCCACTCCACGGTGAAGATGACGCTGGCGACGCCGGTGTTGGTGACGGCGCTGGAGACGGGGGACACCACGGCGTCATAGGAGATGGCCACGCTGCTGCCGGCGGCGTTGCCCGCGCCGGTCATGTAGCAGCCCTCGATGGCCTCGGCCAGCAGGGTCTGGGTCCCGGCGGTGCTGGAGGTGGCGAGGCGCTCACCGCCGCCGATGGTCAGGGCGAAGCCCACCTGATCGCTGTCCACCTTCTCGTTGGCCATGTTGGTGCCGAAGTCCGTCAGGTGCCAGCCCTGGGCGGCCTGGATGGAGACGGCGGAGACCTTGACGGCGCCGTAGGAGTTGTTGGTGATCTTGGCGTCGGTGGCGGTGGTCACGGTGCCGTCCGTGCCCACGGCGATGGGCAGCACGGTGGGCACGGTGACGGACATGGCGGTGGCGGCGGGATCTCCGCCTAGGGACCCGTCCTCGGTGGAGGAGAGGGTGACGCTGGAGGTGGCGGACCCGCCGGAGGCGTCCGCCACGTTGGAGGCGAAGGCCACGTTCATCATGGCCAGGGACAGGCACAGGGCCAGAGCCAGGGACAGAAAGCGCTTGAATGTCTTGTTCTTCATGGTGTTTTTTCTCCTTTATCAGTTAAATATCAGTTTTGGATGGTGATGACGATGCTGGCCCCGGCGGAGCCCAGGGCGGCGCCGGTCTCCGGGTCCAGGGAATGGAACATGGCGGTACACTCGTAAGTCCCCGCCTCCAGGTCGGCGTCCAGGGCGTCCGCGGCGATCTTGCTGCCCACGGGGATGGCGGCGGAGGTGTAGATGACCTCCCCGGTATCGTCCCGGGTGATAGACACCTGCTGGGGGTAGCGGTTGACCGTCTCGTTGACGATCATGAGGCTGCCCGCCGCCTGGCCGTCCGCGAAGACGGGGGAGGCGTTCATGCTGATGTTGATGTATCCCTCCTCCACCTTCTCGTTGAGGCTGGCCACGATCTCCTCCTGGTCCATGGTCTCCCAGCCGCCTTCCACAGCGGCCTTGTCGTAGACGATGCCGCCGGGGACGGGGCCTTCCGGCTTCTCCTGACAGCCCGCCAGGAGGGCGCAGCTCAATACGCCTACGGCGCACAGGGTGATTGCCAGCTTTCGGCTCCGCTGGCGGGAGCGGTCTTTCTGTGACATGACACAGCTCCTCCTAAGTCATATTGATTCTGGATGGCGTTCCGCCGGGGCCGCACCGCTAAGGCGGGACCACCAAACGCCTGAGATACGGCATGGCGCGTCCTCTCTTTCCTGAAAGATATCTGTCCCGACTTGGGACAGAAAACCGTGATCTGGCGCGAAGCCCGAACTTTTGCTTTTTGAGAAGATATTGCCTACAATAGGTCCCGGGAGGGATCTATCATGCTGACATTTGAGACGTTATGTGTTTTGAGCTTTGGCGGGGGGACGCCCAGCACCACCCTCGCCCTGATGTCCTGCCAGAACAAACTGGAGGGGCGTATGGTCTACCCCAGCGTCCCGGTCTACGACGCTGTCATCTTCTGCGATCTCAACGCGGAGCCAAGCTGGGTCTACCGTCAGGCGGCGTTCGTGGAGAGCGTCTGCCGGCGGGCGGGCATCCCCTTTCTGACGCTGTACACGGACCTGTACCAGGACTTCGTCTCGGGATTCGGCAGACGGCGGGTCTCGTCGATCCCCTTCTGGAGCCTCAGCGAGAGCGGGAAGGCGGGAAAGATGCCCCGGCAATGCACCTGCGATCACAAGATAAAACGGATCGGGGCCCTGGTCCGGTCCAAGCTGCTCTGTTACCGGCCCCGTGAATGGACGAAGCCCTACGACGTACACGCCCACCGGATGGATCTCGGCATCCTGTGGGAGGAACGGCGCCGGGCGAAGGAGAGCCGCGACAAGCTGTTCACCAATCATTACCCCCTGGTGGAAATGAGATGGACACGGGCGGACTGCTTCGCCTACAACAAAGAGGTGTGGGGCCTGGAGACCTGGGCCAGCGCCTGCGTGTTCTGTCCGTTCCACACCCGTGATTTCTTCCGGTATCTCCAGACATACGAGGCGGACGGCGGCGAGAAGGCCCAGACCGTGGACGCCCTGTTGGAACAGAGGAAAGCGCTCCCGCCGCTTCGGAGCGAATTGTTCCTGACCCGGGACCACATCCGCCTGCGTGACCTGACGGACAAGGACGGCGGGGACATGCGGACGTTCCGATATGGCGGCGAGCTGATCTGGGACGGCTTCTGAGCGCCCCATATCTGTCCCAACTTGGGACACTGGAGCGGACCGGGATCGGTCTTCCGATCCAGCGCCAGTCTCCCAACATAGCGGCTGGGCGCGCCAAGCGCGCCCAGTGGCGGCAAGATCCCCTTGGCGGCCACGATCCCGCCGCTCCGGCGGCGGTCAAGGCCCGTCCCCTAAACGGGGCGGCTCGCGGGCGGCCGCGCCAGCGGCCGCCCGGCCTTGACGGCAGGCGGACGGCGGGATACCCTCCCCCGCCGGGGATCTTGCCTTACCGCTCCGGCCTTCGGGCCTGGCTCCCCCGGGTATGGACCTGGGGCGCTATGTTCCGCTCGATGGAGTTCGCCATTTTCTTGCTCATGTCCTGGATACTGTCCAGAGCCTGCCTCGCCTCCTGGGGCGTCCAGCCCCGATACAGCTCGTCCAGGCGTGACAGGTCCGGCGGCTCCCGCTGGACCCCGAACCGGCGGCACAGGATGTAGGACACGCTCTGGGCGTCCAGCTCGCAGTCCTCCCGGCTGTAGTGGCCGTTGGTCCCTTTGCCGTGCATCCGGGAGTGGGCCACCTCCGCCGCCAGGGCGGCAAAGGTCTGGCTGTCCGGGTAGTTGGGATCGACCGCCAGCTCCAGCTTGTCCGCGTCATACCGGGCGGGACCGTCCAGACCCTCCTCCAGAACGACGGGCACCACGGCGTAGTTCAGTACGGTGCTCATAGCCTTCTCCATCTCAGGAGATCCCTCCGCCAGGACGATGGCCCTGACTTCCCGGCCATAGGTCTGGGACATGTCATAGGCCGGGGTCAGGACATACCCTTTGCCGAAGGAGGCGCGGGAGAAGATCTGGAAGCTGTTCCTCGCCTCCGTGTCTTTCACGCTCCTGCCCAGGCTCTTCCACTTCTCCCGGGTCCCGAACTGGGTCACCCATGGGACCTGGAGCATCGCCATGGCGATGTTCCCCGGACTGTAGTAGGGATTGTCCCCCTGGACCTCCAGGTATCTGGCGTAGACCTCCGGGAGGGAGACGATCCTCGCCACCCCCATGTCCTGCATCTCCGCGGCGTTGTCCCGTTCCGCCTGACGCTGGATCTTCCACTGTTCATCGCTGGCGTTTTTCCTCGCGATCATGTCAGCTAGGTTCGCGATACTGATTCCTCCTTCTCTGTTTCATTTTTATCGTATCGGCCCGTTGTCCCGGCCCCGGACCGGCTCCACGGGCTCCAGGCTCTTGGCCGCCTCGCGGAGCGCGGCCAGCCGGGCCCGGACGGAGGGCTTCGCCTCCGGGGCGTCCTCACGGGTCATCCTCGGCGCTTTCGAGCCACTCCCGCGCTCGGGCGAGGATCTCTCTTGTGGAGCGCGGGGCCCGGCTTTTTTTGCCGCTTCCTCCGCCTCCTTCTCTGGGAGAGGATAGCCCATGGCCTGATACAGGGCGTTGAGCTTGGCGGCGTACCGCTCCGTGGAGATGAGGTCCACGGACGGACCGCTTTTGCCGTGGGGCTTGGCGATGACATACAGGATGCCGTATTCCCCCGCCAGCTTCCGGAACCGCCCCAGGTCCTCGGTCCGCAGGGGCAGGACCACAGCGGGCGTGGGGTCTCTCGCCAGCTTCTTGGCGCTGGTCCTGCCGACGACCTTCCGGTCCGACCGGGACAGGGCCAGCAGCAGGGCGGCGGCGTTCTTGACGCCGGTGGCCGCCAGTTTTACCGCCGCCTCGCCGGCTTGCAGGGTCTCCCTGACCAGCAGGTCGGCCACCTCGCCGCTCACGTCCATCCCACGTCACCCCCTATCGCCGCCATCATCTCCACGGTGGAGCAGATCCTGGCGTAGTCCCGCCAGTGACGGGTGAGCTGGCGGAGATGGCCGGCCCGCTCCTCCGGCGAGAGCGCCGCCGCCCGCTCCACGTCCGCCGCCGACGCCGCGTAGTCCAGCAGGACGACGGCGCCCTTTGCTCCATGGCTGGCGTCCGACGCGCGCAGATAGAACGCGTCCACCGGCACGTCCGGCAGGAGGGTGTAGGCTGTCCAGCACAGATAGGCGTAGCTGTCCCGCTCGCACACGTCCTCCAGAGGGAACAGGTAGGACTTCTCCCGCCGGACCAGGAACAGGTAGTCCGCCGCCTCGCGGCGGGCCAGCTTCCTCAGGTCCAGCGCGAGGCTGTTTACGTCAAGCTCCGGGCGGCGGTCACCGACCAGACGGAGAAAACCGTCCAGGTCTTGCTTGACGAGTTTGAGCGATGGTCTCTTTTCGATGTTCATTCTCCTTTCCTTGGGCGTCCCGGCAGAACCGTTCCCGCTCCCGGATCTGAGGGATGGCCTGCTGGATCTGGCCGCACATCCTCAGCTTGGAGCGGAGGGGCCGCAGGGCCTGGGTGACCGCGCGGATCTCACCGTCCACATCCTGCCCACGCCGCTTCCGCCGGTACAGTCCTCGCCTCTGGTCTGCCAGGGCGTCGATCTCCGCCTGGAGGGCGTCCTCCAGCATGGCAAGCTGGGCGGCGCTGTCGATACGGTAGGCTTGCAGGAAGCGGAACTGGGCGGCGTAGCGGCTCAGCTTGGCGGCTTCTTTCCGAACGCTGAAGGGCAAAGGCGGACGCTTGGGCGACGGGGGCCCGCGGACGCCCAGCAGGTACAGGTAGCGGACATAGAGGGCCCGAAACCCCGTCACCTTCCGCCGGGGACGGCGCGGGACGCCGCCGCGCGCGGTATATCGCTTCGGAGGCTTCCGTGGGACAGGGCCGGGCGCTGGGGCGGTCTCGCCGTTCCGGGCCCGGGCCAGCCGCTCCCGGATGGCCTCCTCGGTGTAGCCCTCCCCCAGGCTGCTGAGGCGGATAAAGCGAGCGCCGCCCGGAGGCCGGACGGCGGTGTGCCTCACGTTGGGGCCACGCTTGACGGTATAGCCCAGCTTCTCCAGCTGCCGCCAGAATGTCTGGTAGGTAAAGGCCCTGGCGATGGCGGCGTCCATGTCCTGACGGATCAGGCCCCGGAGGGTGGTCTTGCCGGACCGCTCCGCCGCCCACTCGGCGTAGTGCTTGCCGCCGCCCTTTGCCTGGATGACGGACAGGCCGCGCTCCGCACTGATCTCATTGGATACGCCCCGGATATCCCGGAAGTAATCCCGGAATGTATTTTGAAATTTCCTTCCGTCCATGAAGGACACGGAGTTGAACAGGATATGACAGTGGAGGTGGTCACGGTCCAGGTGGGTGGACACCACCGCTTCATACCGGTCCCCCAGGAGGCGGGTCGCGAAGGCCACGCCCAGCTCGTGGGCCTCCAGGGGCGTCACCTCGCCGGGGGCGAAGGCGTGGATCAGGTGGTAGCCCTGGACGCCCCCGGTCTTGTCCCAGCGCCGTTTTGTCTCCAGCATCTCCTGGCAGGCGGTCTCCAGCTGGCAGTTGATGGCCGTCTCCAGGGCTTCCCGTCCCAGGGTGTTCTTGTCGCTGTCCCCGATATAGTCCAGGGCGGCGGCGAGGCTGTTCTTCGCCCGGTCCCGTATGTAGCTGACGGTCTGGTCCAGCCGTGACCGGATGGGGATGATCTTGTCATAGGCCACCTACCGCCACCCCTTCACCAGCCGACGCATCTCCCGGACCAGCTCCGCCGCCTGGGAAATCTCCGCCTGGGCCGCCTCACCCCGGGTATTCGCCCGGCGGGCCAGCTGGTTGACATTGCTGCCCAGAGCGGACAGCTCCCGAAGGAGGGCGGCGTACCCGTCCGGCGGGCGGGGCCGCAGGCTCTCGCCCATGATGAGCTTGCGGATGTAGGCGTTGGCGTTGAGGCCGGTGACGGCGCATTGCTCCAGCAGATGGTCCCGCTCGTCGTCACTCAGCCACAGGCCAATGCAGCGCGGTCTTGTTCTCATGGGATACCTCTCTCGTAAGATCGCGTCCCAAGTCGGGACGCGAAAGTGGGGGTCTCAGGGGGCTTTGCCCCCTGACAAGCGGAGTGTGTGTCACAAACTCCGTACTTGCTAAGACAGCGACGCCTCCGGCGCCGCTGTCCCGTTGTCGGGGCCCTGTCACCGGCTCGGATCGGAGCGGTGTTTCGTCGGGGGCTCTTTTACCTTCCCGGCCTGCAGGCGGCGCTCCACCATAATGACCCTGGCCAGCTCCGCCTCGTTCTCCGGCGCGTACCGGATATGGCGGACGCCCCCATGCCCCGGCAATATAGTGGCGATCCCCTTCGGGTCATCCTGACAGGGGACCGTGATGGTGTGCCCATCCTCATATTGGATGGTCATGGAAACGGTGGGCAGGGCGTCTCTCTGTACCCTCCGTACCTGCTCCTTATAGTCCAGCGGGTGGACAAGGCCCACGACGCGGCCCTCCCGTTGGCCGGTAACGGTAACGCGGTATGCCTTGATCCCCTCCGGCGTGTCGGCGTAGTGTGTCCAGATGGAGTAGGCGACGGTCTCCCGCAGGAACACCTCCCGCTCCTTTACGCACCAAGTCCCGGTGGGGCGGCTCATCCAGTAGAAGATACGGTCCTCTCTGTTGAGCGCGTAAGAGGCTTTGGTCAGGGTCCCCACATCAAAGTCGAAGTCGGAGCGGTAGGATCTGGTATTTTGTTCCATTACCCGGGCCAGGAAAGGGAGCAGGTCAATCGGGCTTCCCATATCGCTCCACCTGTGGGTCATAGTCAGGGCCCAGGTACTTTTCCTCAAACTCAGCGGGGGTGTAGGACCCTTCCTCCAGACCGGTCTGTAGATCTCCGGGCCCTATGGCGAGCCCCTCGCCCTCAGTACCCTTCACAGGGACAGGGGTGAGGATGGTGCCGGAGAAGCCCTCCGCCGCCTCAGTCACGAGGCGGCTTGGCGTCCTGTCCCCCGGTCCTGTCCGCAATTCATACTGATACAGCCCCAGGTGGACTGTCTGGCGGCTGACCTTGTAGGGGGTATAGAGGGCGGGGATGCCGAAGATCTCCACTTCCTCCATACGGGTGATGCTGGCGTTGATCGTCTCCATATGTTTCCTCCTTCATCGTTCCTGGGATCGGTGTTTCTTCTGCCGCTCTTGTTTTTCCACTTTTGGGAACAGCGCCGGGCAGCGGCTCTCAATGCTGTCGATCAGCTCAGCGGCGGTGGAGTGGACGCGTTCCAGCGATTGTTTCAATTCCTCCAGCTCCCGCCCACGGCTCCAACCGGCCACATAGCCGAAGGAGTAATCCGATGTGTCTACGCCAAAATGCTGACATACCACATAGGCTACGCTCTCCGCCTCTATCTCACGGGTACGGCGGTCCTGTTCCGGCAGGCCCGTGACGACGCCGTTTTCCACCGGCAGAGCGTGGAGCTTGGCGTGGGATACCTCGTGGAGCATGGTCTTGAAGGTCTGCGCCTCGCTCATGCCGGGACGGACATAGACGCGCCGCTCCAGATGGCTGTAGCAGCCTTTGGCGTTGGGGTTGGCTGGTGGCTCGTAATGGATCGGGACGGGGGACGCGTGTTCCAGCGCCTCCGCCAAAACTTGGTAATGCTCCACCGCGCCGGACAGCTCCTCCACGCCCAGGCGGGGCAGTTCTTTCCCCTCCGTCTGGCTGACGTCGAATACTGTGACGAGCCGAAACGACTGGCGTTTTACCAACACGATCTCCCGGACCGGAGCGCCGCCGCTGTCCAGGATAGGGCGCTTGGTGTTTGGGTCCAGCTTGTCCTGTTCTACGAAGGTCTTATAGGGACAGGGAGCGAAGATCTTGATGCCGCTCTCATTCTTCCGTACATTGCGCCCAAAGTCATTTTTCCAGGTGTTGTATCCCGCTACCTGAGTGGCGTGGGGACATTGCAGGAGGATCAGGAGGAGGTTGTTGGCGCTGTAGCTGTGGAATTTGGACATGGCGCTGAGATAGGCGGCATAGCGAT
>ERZ1643251.3586-NODE-3586-length-14222-cov-5.412296_pt1 | contig 14222 bp, 14 predicted proteins | sample MGYA00579261_ERZ1643251 | MGnify/ENA primary metagenome ERZ1643251 (study PRJEB29033, sample SAMEA4952267) | chicken gut metagenome | biome: Broiler Chicken; feature: Gastrointestinal Tract; material: Caecum | place: Ireland | collected 2018 | study: Broiler... | reverse complement strand
ATAACAACAGTCAAGCCCTCTCGTACATCGCCACCTTTAAAGTTCGCATCTTTTTCTTTTAGGTAGCCTTTTGCACGTCCAAAGTCATTGAACACACGGGTAAGGGCAGACTTAAAGCCCTCCTCATGGGTGCCGCCATCTGGGGTGTGTACATTGTTCGCAAAGGACAGCATCATTTCGTGGTAGCTGTCGTTGTATTGCATTGCAATTTCTGCCACAGAGCCATTAAGCTCGCCCTTTAGGTATACAATTTCATCATGAAGGACATTCTGCTTATTTTTCTTGTGAATATAGTCTACAAAACTTTTAACACCGCCCTCATAGCACATACTTTCGGAAACAGGTTCCTCTTGCCGCAGGTCGGTGATGGTAATACGTACCCCTGCATTGAGGAAAGCTTCTTCTCTCAAACGGCGATTCAGGGTTTCATAATCAAATTCCAGCACCTCAAACATTTCTGGGTCTGGCTTAAATACTACAGTAGTACCTGTGGTGTCAGCAGGGCCGATTTTTTCCAGAGGGCCATCTTCTACTCCACGTTTGAAGCTTTGGCGATATTCTGCACCATCTCGACGAACTCGCACCTCTAGCCACTCTGAAAGAGCATTTACTACACTGGCACCTACACCATGCAAGCCACCAGCCACCTTATATCCTGAATCTTCTCCGCCAAATTTACCACCAGCGTGGAGAACAGTAAATACAACTGTTACTGCCGGAATGCCCAGTTTAGGCTGAATATCCACAGGAATACCACGACCATTATCTGTAACACGGATAATATTATCCTTTTCGATGGTAACTTCGATATGGTTACAATAGCCTGCTAATGCCTCATCAATGGCATTGTCCACAATTTCGTATACCAGATGGTGCAGGCCCTTTTCTCCTGTGGAACCGATATACATTCCCGGTCGTTTACGGACTGCTTCCAATCCTTCCAAAACCTGAATTTGGCTACCGCCATATTCATGCTGTAATTTTTCTTCTGCCATAATTGCTCCTTTTTTCTCAATAGACGGTTTATACATGTTCCACACTGCCCAAATCTTGCAAAAAGCCGCTTCTCTTTTTTAAGGTTGCGGCAGAAATTTGGCTAATATACACTTTTGGGGGTTGGTGGGTAGTGACAATAAAACTTTTGGGAAGTTCTTCCGACACTGTAATGACTCGATTATCCTGTTGTGCCTTTACCAAAAAGGCACGAGTGTGACGAGATAGTGAAGCGGTATCCAAATCAAAGATACCTAAAATATCTTTGGTTCTAATCAGAGTATGCTGCCCCAGATGAAGATACATCCAATTCCCCCTTTTTCCATGGTTTTAGGGTTCCTTGTTCCATGTGGAACATTTTTCCCCTTGTTTTGCGGAACATTGTTCCATCACACCCCGAAACAAAAATCTGTTTTCCTTCCATGCGGCTAAGAAGGTATTGTTGTCGCCCTTCGTCCAACTCGCTGAGCACATCATCCAATAGCATAACAGGATGTTCTTGTGTAATTTGCTCTATCATGGTTGCCGCTGCCAATTTTAGGCTTAACACAGCACTGCGCTGCTGGCCTTGGCTTGCATCGGTACGGGCTGGCTGACCATTGATAAAAATAGAAATATCCTCCCTATGAGGGCCTACGGTGCAAAATCCACACCGTAAGTCCTCTTTACGATTGTTTCGCAGTATTTCTTGCAAATTTCCTTGTGGTGCTGTGGGAATATATGCAATTTCCAACTTTTCTGCCCCATGGCTAATATTCGCATAATTTTGGGTGGCAAGGGGTGCCAATGTTGCAATATAATCTTGTCGCCGTTTGGTAATCTTTTGGGCGGCTTGTGCCATTTGTTCGTCATAAATATCCAACATTTCGGCAGCTCCCGGGGTGCGGCGATAATGTTTTAATAAGGCATTTTTTTGGGAAAGAACTTGCAAATATCGCCTATATTCTGCCAAATAACCAGGATATAGCTGACACAATGCAGAATCTACAAACTTTCGCCGTCCTTCAGGGCTACCTTTTACCAAACTAAGATGGTTGGGCTCAAATACCACAGCTCGGAACAAACCTGCCAAATTGGAGGCTCTGCCTTGGTCTACTCCTGATACTTTGGCCGTACGGCCGGGTTTTGGGCTCCCTGGTGGACAGATAGAAATTTGGATTTCTTTTTCAATATCTCGGCTTTCTATCTCTGCCCGAATGATGGAAAAAGGCTGTTGCCGCTGAATAAGCTCTGCATCCTTAGCTCCTCGAAAACTTTTGGCACCAGTCAACAGCCAAATTGCCTCCAAAAGATTGGTTTTTCCTTGACCATTTTTTCCGAAAATTACGGTTAGGCCATCTTCTGGTTCTAACTCAGCTTGGCAAATATTGCGGAAGTTTGTGAGCTCTATGCGTGTAATTTTCACGCTTGAGTCACCTGTACCTTTTGCCCTACAGCTTCTACAACATCCCCATTGCGCAATTTTTTTCCTCGCATGGTACATACTTCCCCATTTACTTTGACTTCGCCATTTTGTACCAATTGCTTTGCCTCACCACCAGTTTCCACCAAAGCAGCATACTTCAGCAAAGCATCCAATTTAATAAATTCTGTTGTGATTTCAATATTTTTCATTTGTATTTCCAATCCAATCTTACATATAGCAAGATTTACAATCTATTTTTGTATAAGACTGCATATTTTTTCAGTAACTTGTTTTAGGTCAATCATTCTTAAAACGCACAGGCAAAACCAGGAATTGGAAGGGGCGTTTTCCTTGTTCCAAATCCTGTGCCGATGGCAAAACTTTTACAGGGGACAATGGTCCAGATAGTTCCAAAACAACCTTTTCACAGCCGGAATTCCGCAGAGCATCCAACAAATAGCGATTGTTAAATCCAATTTCCACTGCTTCTCCCTCTACAACAGCATCCATGGAATCATGAACTTTGCCCAGATTGGTTTGGCAGCGAACAATAACATTATCCCCAAAGGTAATACGCAAGGGGGTTTTCAAACGTTCAGTAATAATCAAGCTGGCACGTTCTACGGTTTCCACAAACATTTTTACATCAATTTCTACACGTGTGCGGTATCCTTGGGGAACTACTCGTTTATAGTCCAAAAATGCCCCTTCCAGCAATCGACTGATAATTGTGTACCCGCCAGCAATAAACACAACAAAATGACGATTTGCCGATATTTTTACAACTTCTTCTCCATCTCCCATTAGTCGAGAAACCTCTGTTAGAGCTTTGGCTGGAATAATAATATCCAACTGCTGGGAAGAAGAGATTTCCTGCTCAGTAATTGCCAAACGATAACCATCCAAGGCAACAACAGTCAGTTTATTTTCCTCAATGCTAAACAATTCTCCTGTATGAACAGGCTTTTTATCATCCTGAGAAACAGCATATAACGTGCGGGAAATCATTTCATTGAGAACACTTGCTTGAATTTCTAAAGCTTTTTCAGCTCCAGGTGTAGGCAATGTTGGATAATCATCCACACTAAAAGAGGAGATATCAAACTCTGTGCTGGCACCTTTGATATTTGCGGTACCGTTCATGGTGGTGGTAATTTCAATCTCTTCACCATTCATACGACGAACCAAATCACCAAACAATTTAGCGGGAATTACAGCCTGTCCTGGTTCCATTACATTTGCTTCTACTGTTGTAGTAATAGCAATTTCTGTGTCATGACCAGTAAGAGTGACCTGAAATCCCTCTGCCTGTAAAAGAATTCCTTCCAAAGCAGGAATTGTACTTCTACCAGATACAGCACGAGAAACGCCCGCAATGGCATCTGCTAATAAAGTACGTGTGCAAATAATTTTCATAATCTTCTCCTTTTACTTTACAAGTAAGGTATTATACTATTTGTATTAAAAGAAAAAGAGGAGAAAAAATCCTCTTTACAGAATTCAGAAAGTTTTTGTAATAGTTGTAGTAGTAGGAAGTGTGAGTTGTGTGGAAAACCCTAAAAAAGTCATATACAATCCAAAAAATATCATTGTGGAAAAAAGTACATGACTTGTGTAAAAAATGTTGAAATTGTTAAAACTTTTAAGTTTTTCACAGTATGTGTGGGAAACTACATGTTTATAGTTGAAAACTATGTTGAAATAGTGGAAAACTTTTTAGTGGAAATAAAGCCTTTCAACAGACAGGAGATTTTATGCTCGAATGTTTTTGATAATATCCTCTACAGTTTCCCGCATACGTGTGTCTGTTTCAATTTCCCGAGTAGCTTCTTTCAAAGCATATACAATGGTGGAATGGTCTCGTCCACCGAATTCTTGGCCAATGTCCTCCATGCTCATACCTGTAATTTCGCGCACCACATAAATGGTAGTACGGCGAGCACTGGCGATGTTAGCAGTTCGTTTTCTGCCTCGAATCTCTTCGGGGCTGATGTTGTATGTGCGGGCCACTTCATTGACAATGCGTTCTATGGTCACAGGAACTGGCTGTGTTTCGTTTAAAATATCCTTAATGGCATTTTGTGCAACCCCTAATACAGGCTGAATGCCTTCTAGAAGGCGGTAAGCATCCAGTTTTTTGACAGCTCCCTCTAGTTGTCGGATATTGTCTTTTAAATGATTGGCAATAAATTCAGCCACATCATCTGGCATATCTAGGTGCAAAAGGTCCGCTTTTCGGCGGATAATGGCAACACGGGTTTCAAAGTCTGGGGGTTGAATGTCCGCAGTAAGGCCCATTTCAAAACGGGTGCGCAGTCTATCCTCCAAACTTTTTATTTCTTTGGGAGGACGGTCGCTGGCTAATACAATTTGTTTACCAGCCTGATACAAGGTATTAAAGGTGTGGAAAAATTCCTCTTGGGTACTTTCTTTACCACCAATAAACTGAATATCGTCCACTAATAAAACATCGGCAGCACGATATTTTTGATGAAATTCTGCGGTAGAACCCTCTCGAATAGCATTGATAATTTCGTTGGTAAATTTTTCGCCATCTACATAAACCAAATTATATTGTGGTTGGTTACGGCTAATTTCCAACTGAATGGCTTTCAACAAATGGGTTTTACCAAGACCAGAACCACCATAAATAAAAAGAGGGTTATATGCCCCAGAAGGATTGGCAGCAACTGCCTGGGCGGCAGCATGAGCAAATTTGTTGGTGGAACCAACAATAAAATTTTCAAATGTTAGGGCATAGCTGCCCTGTGCTGCGGGCATTTCGGCCTGAGCAGTGGCTGCTGGGGCCGCAGGTGCTGGTTCTGGCTCTCCTGCAACAATTACCTTAATTTCTACATCAAAGCCCAAAATTACCCGAAAGGCTTCCTTAAGCAAAGGAATATACCGGTCGGTAATAATGCCCTTTAAAAAATCACTGCGGGCTGAAAGGGTGGCAGTGTCCCCACTGAAATCCACCGGTTCCAGCCCCACAATAAACAGTGTATAGGTTGCTGCGGGTAAACGGTCCCTACAGTAATCTTTAATTGCGTCAAATACTTCGTTAAAAGAGTTCATAGCGATGCAGCCCCTCCAAGACGGGTAGCAAATTTTCTCTGAACAGGTTTTGCACAGGAATACAAGAATTATAACATTTTTTCAACCACTTTTCAACAGGTTTAAACCTGTTTATATAGAGGTAATATAAAACACTAAACAAAAAGCACTAAAAACTTGTTGAAAATTAAACCCCATTTCCAACAACAGCTAAGATTGCAAAACCAGCTTTTTTTCTGCCCAGGACTTGACAGAAGCAGCAGGAATTGTGTATACTTCTAAGTTGCAGGGCTGTCCCTTGAAAAAGATGTGTACGTTCTGCACCAGAGTGCTATAAAATTTGCCCCTCAGGGGCCCAAGCTTGGAGGAAATAGAAAATGAAAAGAACATATCAGCCTAAGAAGCGTCATCGCTCCCGTGTTCACGGTTTCCTAAATCGTATGAGCACCAAGAACGGCCGCAAGGTAATTCGTGCTCGTCGTGCAAAGGGCCGCGCAAAATTGGCAGTGTAATTGATTGCATCATTAACAAGCAGCAGCAAGCCCGTTTTAAAGGCTGGCTGCATGGAAAGGTCACTTTTGCAGTGGCCTTATTTTTCAATTTAGGGGGTTTTTGGCGGTGCGATACCGTACTTTGACCAAAAATAAGGAGTTTACCCGTGCCTATACCCGGGGAAAATCCTTTGTACATCCCTTGTTGGTGCTCTATGTGGTAAAAACCCGCACCGGCCAAACAAGGGTGGGCATTACTTCCAGCAAAAAAATTGGAAACGCCGTCACCCGCAACCGTGCCCGCCGGGTCATTCGGGCTGCCATGCAGCAACTTTTGCCCCAAAATGTGGGTAGCTGGGATTTGGTTTTTGTAGCAAGAGGCAAAACTGCCCAAAGCAAAAGTTGGCAGCTGGAAAAAGTAATGAAAAAGCAGTTGGAGGCTGCTGGGGTATTACAAGCAACCCAAGCAGAGCAACCGGAATGATTTCCAAAGGATTGATTTTCCTCATTCGCTGCTACCAAAAATTTCTTTCACCTCTTTTGGGAAATAACTGTCGGTTTGTTCCCAGTTGTAGCCAGTATGCCATTGAAGCAATTACTATTCATGGTGCTGTCAAAGGTACAGTGCTGGCTGTGTGGAGAATTTTGCGCTGCAATCCCTTTGGAGGCTGTGGGCGAGACCCTGTGCCCCCAAAAGGAAAATGGAAGTCATAGTTGCTTCCCGTTCTGTTTGTCTTCGTGTAGTCTGTTTTCCTAAAAAACAGGCTATCACCTGCACCCTGCACACCCGCAGGTTTCTACGATAAAATTTAGGTTCTTGGTGCAGCAGGAACAGAAATGAGTGAAATATGGGTTTTCTCGGTTTTCTTGGTGGCCCTCTTGGATGGGTCATGGACCTGATTTATCAGGTTGTAAACAGCTACGGCTGGTCGATTGTGTTGTTTACTGTGTTGGTAAGGGTAGCAATGCTGCCTTTCACCATTAAGCAGCAAAAAAGCACCGCAAGGATGCAGGCATACCAGCCAATGATTAACGAAATCAACAAAAAATGGGCAAACGATAAGCAGAAGCAACAGGAAGAACTGCTTCGCTTGCAGGAGGAATATGGATTTTCTCCCATGGCGGGCTGTATGCCCATGCTTCTCACCTTGCTGGTAATGTTTGGTGTGATTGATGTTGTATACAAGCCTTTGCAGCATATCTTGCGCATTCCTGTGGATGCCATCAACGCTGCCATGACTGGTATGAACATCACCAACAACTACATGGCCCAAAATGCCATGATTTCACGGGTGCAGGCAGACCCCACCGCCGCATTGCAGTGGTTTAGTGCAGAGCAAGTGGAAAAAATTCAGACATTTAACTTCCACTTTTTAGGCATTGACCTAAGCCAAATGCCACAACTCAACTTTTCTCCTGAGTTTTTGCCCTTGTTGGTATTCCCTGTATTGTCGGTTTTGACCATGTTCCTTTCCAACATTGTTATTACCAAAATGAGTGGACAGGAAATGCAGGGCAGCATGAAATGGATGCCTTGGATTATGAGCTTGATGTTTGTCACCTACAGCTTCCAAGTTCCTGTTGCTTTCTCTCTGTACTACACCATCTCTAACATCACCATGATTTTGCAGAGCATTTTCATGAAGATGATGTATGACCCCCAAAAGATGAAGGAACAAGTGCTTGCAGAGATTGAAGAAAAGAAACAAGCCAAAAAGCAGAAAAAGCAGGTAGTAGTTACCGATGCCAAAACAGGCGTAACCCAAGTAAAGGAAGTAACCGAAGCAGAAATGGTAAAGTTGCGTCTTGCAAAAGCAAGAGAACTTGACCAAGAAAAATACAAGGACGAGCGCACCACACCCTTGGGTGTGCCCGCAGACGGAAAGGAGTAATTGACCATGCGAGAAGTTGTTGCAACGGGAAAAACAGTAGAAGAAGCCACTGAAAATGCTTGTGCTCAACTGGGATTGGCACGGGATGAAGTAACCGTGGAAATTTTGGAAATGCCCATTAAGAAATTGTTCCGCACGATTCCAGCCAAAGTAAAAGCTGTAGCTTTGGAGCAGTCTGCCCCCGTAGAACCTCCCCTTCCTGTGCAGCCAGTGGAGGAGCCAAAGGCTGTTGTTCCTCAGCCTGTTCCTGTACAACCAGTGGAAGAAGTTGCTGTCCCTGTGGTGGAAGAACAACCCAAAGAACAGCTACAAATGAACCCTGTTTTGGAAGAAAAAATTTCCATTGCAAAAGAGTATTTGACAGAAGTCTTTGAAAAAATGGGAGTTATGGATACTACCATTACCCCTGTATATCAAAGCGAGGCTGTTGTATTGCGAGTAGAGGGAGAAAAGGCAGGTACCCTCATTGGTCGCCGAGGCGAAACCATGGAGGCTCTCAGCTACTTGGCAAGTCTTGCCGCAAACCGCAGTGGTGGAGATTATCTAAAGCTAGGTTTGGATGTGGCAGGTTATCGCTCCAAAAGAGAAAGCGATTTAGCTGCACTGGCTCGCCGTATTGGTGCCCGTGTGCTGAAAAATGGCCGCAGCCAAGAGCTGGAACCAATGAACCCCTACGAGCGTCGAATCATCCACAGTGCCATCAGTGAGATGGAAGGGGTACACAGCGAAAGCCGTGGAGAAGGAAACGACCGTCGGGTTATAATTTATCCCGACAATCCTGCTCCCCGTAGCCGTCGCCCCGGTCGCAATTCCCGTGGTGGTCAGCGTCCCATGAGCAACCGCCGCCCTGGTCGTAACTTCTCTAAAGAGGGTTCTGCCCGTGGAACAGAAGGCTCCCCAGCACCTCGCCGCACCGAAACCCTGAACGATGGCGAAGGCATTGCACTATACGGCAAAATTGAATTATAATTCTTGCCCCTGCATTCTCAAGAGTGCAGGGGATTTTTCTTTTTGTTTGCTGTACTTTTTTGGGTGGGTATGATACAATACTATGTTGATAAAACCGCAAAGGAGGCATTTGCCAGTGAGTAAAACTATAGCAGCCATCGCCACCCCGCCGGGGGAAGGCGGCCTTGCAGTGATTCGCATTTCGGGGGCAGATGCCCATGCCATTGCTGCCAAAATTTTTCGACCAGTCAATTCCCATCGTTCTTTGCAGGATGCAAAAGGCTATACCGCATTGTTTGGGCATTTTGTATGGCAGGGGAAAACCTGTGATGAGGTGGTAGCTCTCAGCTTTCGGGCACCCCATAGCTATACCGGCGAGGATGTAGTAGAACTAAGTTGCCATGGCGGTTCCACTGTTCCCATGTTGCTGTTGCAGGCTTGTGTAGAAAGCGGTGCTTCTCCTGCTGGGCCGGGGGAATTTACCCGCCGTGCCTTTGAAAATGGAAGAATCAACCTTGCACAAGCAGAAGCAGTTATGGATTTGATTTCAGCAACTGGACGGCAAGGGGCAGCCGTGGCAGTGGCAGCCTTAGAGGGAGCATTGGCAAAACGCATTGAGGGCTTGCGCCAACAGCTTACCACCCTTGCAGGACATTTGGCAGCATGGATTGATTTTCCAGAGGAAGATGTACCAGCACTGGAACAACAAACCTTGCAGCAAACCTTGTCCGATTGCATTGCTCAACTGCAAAAAATGATTGCAGGCTATGGGGCAGGTGCGGTACTGCGTAGAGGGGTAGATACTGCCATTGTAGGCAGTCCCAATGTGGGAAAAAGCACCCTGTTAAATTTGCTCTCTGGCTTTGAACGTGCCATCGTCACCCCCATTGCAGGCACAACACGAGATGTTGTAGAACAACAGGTACAGTTGGGGCAGGTACGGTTGAACCTATTTGATACCGCAGGATTGCGGCAAACAGATGATGTTGTGGAGGCTGAGGGAATCCGCCGCAGCTATGCCCAGATGGATAAAGCTGGTTTGGTACTTGCTGTGTATGATGGTAGCCGAGAAATTTGCCAAGAGGATATTGCACTTGCCCAACAGTGCCAAGGACGCCCAGCATTGGCAATTCTCAATAAGAGTGATTTGGAAAAAAACTTTGACAAACAACAGATTTTGCCCTACTTTGGCAAGGTGGTGGAAATCAGCGCAAAGGATGACAGCTTTTTGCCCCACCTAACCCAAGCCATTGAGGAGTTGTTAGGAGTATCCTCTATTGACCCAGATGCAGGTTTGTTGGCAAGCCAGCGACAACTGGAAGCCGCCACCCGTGCTGTGGAAGCATTGCAGGAGGCAGCAGCTGCCCAACAACAAGGGTTTGACTTGGATGCTGTTGGTGTTTGTGTAGATGATGCTCTGCACGCCTTGTATCAGCTTACTGGAGAAGAAGCCAGTGAAGCAGTGGTAGAGGAAGTATTCTCCAAATTCTGTGTAGGAAAATAATTGGTTGGTGTTGCAAATAAGCCACCCATAGGAAAGGAAGGTTCCCGTGGATTTTTTGGGAAGTTATGATGTAGTTGTCATTGGTGCAGGACATGCGGGCATTGAAGCCGCCCATGCAGCGGCAAAGTTAGGGGCAAAAACAGCACTGTTTACCCTCACACTGGATGGTGTGGGAAATTTGCCTTGTAACCCCTCCATTGGAGGTACTGCAAAGGGGCATTTGGTGCGAGAGGTGGACGCATTGGGCGGTGTTATGGGCATTGCCGCAGATGCAACCTTTTTGCAAAGCCGTATGCTTAACCTAGGCAAAGGGCCAGCTGTCCATTCCTTGCGTGTACAAACCGACCGCAAACGCTACCACGAATATATGAAACACTTTTTGGAAAAGTGCGATAACTTGGAATTGAAGCAGGCAGAAATCACAGGCATTTCTGTAGAGAATGGTAAAGTAACAGGAGTTCAAACCAATTTAGGGGGATTTTATGCAGCCAAAGCGGTAGTTGTGGCAACAGGCACCTATTTGGGCGGACGGATTTTTGTAGGAGAGGCAAGTTTTGCCTCTGGCCCCGATGGACAGCACGCAGCCAACCAACTGACCCAAAGCCTACAGGAAATTGGCATCCCTCTGCGCCGCTTTAAAACTGGTACCCCTGCCCGTGTTCACCGCCGCAGTGTGGATTTTTCCAAGCTGGAAGTCCAGCCCGGTGATGCCGAAATTGTTCCTTTTTCTTTCTTAACAGAGGGCGAACTGAAAAACAAAGTGGAATGTCACATTGCCTTTACCAATCCTCGCACCCATGAGGTTATCCAAAACAATCTTCATCGTTCTCCACTGTATGGTGGGCAGATTGAAGGAATTGGCCCTCGCTATTGCCCCTCTATCGAAGATAAGGTTGTCCGTTTTGCAGAAAAGGAACGCCACCAGATTTTTGTGGAACCTTGCGGATTGAACACCGAAGAAATGTATCTGCAAGGTATGAGCAGTAGCCTACCAGAAGCAGTACAAAATGAAATGTACCGAACCATTGAAGGCTTTGAACATTTGGAAATTATGCGCCCAGCCTATGCCATTGAGTATGATTGCTGTGACCCCACCTCCTTGCAACCCACACTAGAGTTTAAGCAGATACAGGGATTGTATGGAGCAGGGCAGTTCAATGGCACTTCTGGCTATGAGGAAGCCGCTGCACAAGGATTGCTGGCAGGAGTAAACGCTGCCCGCAAGGTACAAGGAAAAGAACCTGTTATGTTGCCACGCCACACCAGCTATCTGGGTACTTTGGTAGATGATTTGGTGACCAAAGGGGTTATGGACCCTTATCGAATGATGACAAGCCGTAGCGAATACCGTTTGACCTTGCGGCAGGATAACGCCGACGAACGATTGACCCCCATCGGTAGAGAGTGGGGGCTGGTGGATGATATCCGCTGGCAAAAATTTTGCCAATGCCATGAAGCAGGCATCCAAGAACGAAAGCGGTTGGAGTCTACCACCATCCGTGCCCAAGAGTTGGAGCCTGTATTTTTAGAGGCAGGGTTGCAACCTCCCGGAGTAGGGGGAACCGCTGCCACTCTGCTAAAACGTCCCGAAGTAACCTATGCACTTGTTGCCAAGGTGATTGGATGGGGAGAAGGGCTGGACAAACGCACTGCCCAACGCATTGAAACTGAGATAAAGTACGAAGGATATATCCAGCGGCAGCAACGGCAGATTCAAGAAGTAAAGCGTCAGGAAGAAACCCCAATCCCACCGGATTTTGACTATGCACCCATCAAAGGTTTACGGTTGGAAGCAAGGGAAAAATTGGCAAAAATTCGCCCCCGCAGTATTGCACAAGCTGCCCGTGTACCTGGAGTATCTCCAGCAGATTTGTCTGTGTTGGCTGTTGCTGTAGCAGCTTGCGCAAGCCAACCACAAAAGAAAGAAAACGAGGAAACGCCATGATTGATACACAACGCTTACTACAAAAAGCACAAAGCTATGGTTTGGATATTTCCCACTGTGTCCAACAGCTTGCCCTCTATGCGGAAATTCTGGTAGACTATAACCAAAAGGTAAACCTTACCGCCATTACCGACCCAGAGGGAATTGAGGACAAGCATTTTATTGATAGTTTGCTCTTTGCCTGTCAGCCAGAAGTACAGGGAAAGTTTGTGGATGTTGGCACTGGTGCAGGGTTCCCCGGTGTTGTGGCAAAGCTTTACAAACCAGAGCTACAACTCACTTTGATGGAGCCAACAGGAAAACGAGTGGACTTTTTAAAATATCTCTGTAAAAAATTAGAAATTGAAGCAGAGTTTGCAAAAGAACGTGCAGAAGAAGCCGCACGGAAAACATGGCGAGAGAAATTTGATGTAGCAAGTGCCCGTGGCGTGGCACGGCTGAATATGCTGAGTGAATATTGCTTGCCCTTAGTAAAAGAAGGAGGCTTTTTCATTGCCATGAAAGCCGCCACTGCTCAAGAAGAACTGGAACAGGCACAACCTGCCATTGAGAAACTGGGTGGAATGTTTGTAGAAAATCGAAAGATGGCCTTACCCCAAGGGGACGAAAGAAATCTTTTGGTAGTCAAGAAAATATCGCAAACTCCGCCATTGTACCCACGCAATGGGGGCAAAATAGCAAAAGTGCCCCTAAAGTGACAGCCTTTGCAGGTAGACTGTCGAGCGAAAATTCTGGAATAGAAAGCCGTTTCATGCTACACTGTAGGTGTTGACCAAATAGTGCAGCGAAACGGCTTTTTTGATGACAGCAATGTAGCTTTGCAAAGTTGTTTTGTCACAAAAAGCCTTTTTGTTGATGGAGGAATAAAAACACTGCTTTCACAGAAAGGATGAGAAATATGCTGGGGAAAAAGCCCAAAGAAACGGGAAAGGTTGTGCTGTTGGAACTGGACAGCATTCAGCCCTCTCCCTTTCAGGCCAGAAAAGTGTTTGATGCACAAGAGCTGGAAAAGCTCTCAGGAAGCATTGCCCGCAACGGGCTTTTGCAGCCGGTAACTGTTCGCAAAAATAAGCAAGGGCAGTATGAGTTAATTGCAGGGGAGCGCAGGCTGCGAGCCTGCAAACAGGCAGGTCTTACAAAAATTCCTGCCATTATTACAGAGCACAGCGACCTTTCCAGTGCTGTGTTGGGATTGGAGGAAAACACCCACCGACAACAGCTAAATTGTTTTGAGCAAGCCAGAGGACTTAAGGAACTCATTCAGATGTGGGGCTGCACACAGGCAGAGGCTGCTAAAAGGTTGGGCATGGCACAGCCCACCTTAGCCAACAAATTGCGTTTGCTTACCCTCACCGACCAGCAACAGCAAATTTGCCTAGAGGGAAATCTCACCGAACGACACGCCAGAGCAGTGCTTGCATTGGAGGATGAGAAAGAACGAAATGCAGTGTTGGAACAGGCAGCAAAAAGAGAGTTAACTGTTCATCAAACAGAAGAACTTGTACAAAAATTGTTGCTTCCCCCAGTAAAACCCAAAAAAACCGTTATGGTGCGGGATGTGCGTATTTTTCTAAATACAGTAAATCGTGCTATACAAGTCATGGTAAAAGCAGGAATTCCTGCAAAAGCAGTCAAAGAGGAAAAAGAGGGGTACATACAATATACAGTGCAAATTCCCACCGCCATAGGATAATAGAACACACACCAGCTAAAGGGAAGATGTTCCATGTGGAACATCTTCCCTTTAGTTTTTCAAAAAAGTGTTCCACATGGAACAATTTTCTTGGAAAATAGCCCCAACAAATGTTTTCAACCCCCTAGAAGTGTGCTATAATACCCATAGGCTTGCGATGCAGCCGAATTTTCCAAAGGAGGGATAAATTTGGGTACAATTATTGCGGTAACCAACCAAAAGGGCGGCGTTGGCAAAACCACCACAGCCGTGAACCTTTCCGCTTGCGTTGCAGCAAAAGGAAAAAAAGTGCTGATA
>ERZ1643251.3585-NODE-3585-length-14224-cov-5.881149_pt1 | contig 14224 bp, 11 predicted proteins | sample MGYA00579261_ERZ1643251 | MGnify/ENA primary metagenome ERZ1643251 (study PRJEB29033, sample SAMEA4952267) | chicken gut metagenome | biome: Broiler Chicken; feature: Gastrointestinal Tract; material: Caecum | place: Ireland | collected 2018 | study: Broiler... | reverse complement strand
ATAAAGTATATTTAGAAAATTTTTGAAGTTCCGCGTAAGCGACCAAACGAGCTTTGTTAAAAGCGAGTGCGACTTGGAGCAACCTTCCTGCGTTAAAAAGAAAAATTTATTTTTCTTTTTAACATTCGAAGGTGTGCGACACCAAGGAACAAGAAAATTTGAGAAATATACTTTATACTTAGCTCCTACACTTATTTGTATTAATAACTTTTAAATAGTAAATGCTGGCTCATTTTTTTTGCGCAAAATATTGAAAAAAACGCTATTTTGCGATAAAATAATGTGAGTAATTTGTAAAATAAATAAATGATAATAAAAAGCACATCACATTTTGTAAAAAACTTTTTTATATTATGGATTAAATGTGACAAAAAACTATTTATTAAAATACTATAATTAAATAGCATTAAAAAGCTATTAACACAAAGGATAACAAATATGAAAACATTAATGCATAAATAAAAAGTTAGAGGTGATTTGTATGTTTCAGAATATATCAAGAGACTTGAATTCAGACGGAAATAATTATGAAGAAAACGATAAAAAAGTTAATATAAAAGATGTGATAAAAAAATTATTTGCAAAGGAAAATCTAGTATTATATGTAATAACATTTTTGATATCAATGGTAGGCTTTAGTGAAAATAGCCTTATACTTTCATTTGCACCTTTTGGACTAGCTATAATCGCTGGCGCACTTAGCAATAATAGACCAATAGGAGTTATGTATGTATTATCATTAATAGGTACATTTATTAGTTTTGGTCTTACAAATTTATTAGTGTATTTTTTGACTTCTTTAGTGTTTTTTATTGCGATACTAATTAGAAGACCACGCATACAAGAAAATGTTAATGAAAAGAAAAAGATAGGTGGGCATTTATTCTTTGCAGTATTAATGGTACAAGTTGTTCCTATGTTTTTTAGAGATTTCTATGTATTTGAGTTGCTTTCAGGAATTATGCTTGGAATTACAACACTTATATTCTACAAAATATTTGCTAATTCAATTACACTTATTATAGATTTTGGAACGAAGAGAGCTTTTACAATAGAAGAAGTAATTGGTACAAGCTTGTTATTAGCTATTACTGTAACTGCTTTTGATGCAATAGATATTTTTGGATTTTCTATAAAAAACATACTTAGTATATTAATTGTACTAGTATTGGGATGGAAAAACGGAATGCTTGTAGGAGCTACAGGTGGAATTACAATAGGTGCAGTTCTAGGAATTATTACGGGTACAGAACCTGTTATGATAGCAGCATATGCTATTTCAGGATTAATTGCAGGTTTACTTAATAGATTTGGTAGAATAGGAGTTATAGTAGGATTTACAATTGGCAATGTGGTTCTAGCATATGTTGCAAATGGATATATGGCAGATTTAATTGTATTTCAAGAAATACTGATTGCATCACTTGGACTTTTAGCAATACCAAAGAATATAGAAATTAATATAGAAGACTTAGTTGGTAGTACAAAATTATTGCCAGAAGTAACTCCAAGAGATTTGGAAGAGAACAAAGATACAATATATAAATTAAATAGTATGTCTGAAACTATATATGATATGGCAGAAAGCTATGGAGAAGCAGCAGCAACTATTCTTTCTGATAAAGAGTTAAAAGCACAAGAAAAATCTAATATGGATATGTTTGTAGAGGAGCTTAAAAAGAATTTAGAAGAATTAGAAGATAATATGTTATATGAAGAAATGTATTATCCAACAGAAAAATTAATTACAGATATATTCAACTATTTGTTAGATAATGAAGTAATAACTGAGAAAGAATTTGTTAAAATATTAGAAAAAAATAACAATTATATAGTTGGTTTTGATAATACAAAATCTCAGGCAAATGAAGATATTTACAAAATTGTAAAAGCTATAAACTATTCTTATAGAGTTAGTAAAATAAACTTTATATGGAAGAAAAAAATGGATGAAAGCAAGAAAAATGTTTCAGAGCAACTAAAAGGAGTTTCTCAGGCTATATTAAAAATGGCACAGGATATAGACAAAGAAGAAGATAAATTTATAGATACTAAAAAAGAAATGCTAAAGTTACTAGAGCAAAAAGATATTGTGGTTAAAGATATTGAAATAAAAGAGAAGAGTTCAGGAAGATATATAGTTCAAGTTTATACGGATGTATGCGAAAATCCAGATGGAACAGAGTGCGACATAAAAAAGATAGGCAGAATAATAAGCAAAGTATTAGGACAAAAAATGACAATACAAGATCAAGAATGTGGATTAAGATTAGATAGAAGCATGTGTAAATTTACATACATTTCAGATGATAATTATAATATTCAAATTGGAATGGCAAAATCAACTAAATCTGGTTCACCTGTTTCAGGAGATAGTGCTTTGCATACAAAGTTACAAGATGGAAAGTACTTACTTGTACTTAGTGATGGAATGGGTTCAGGTCCAGAAGCTATGAAGAGCAGTAAAATTGCAGTTAAGATGTTAGAAAGACTGTTGGCTGCAGGCTTTGAAAAGGATGTTTCATTAAAATTAATTAATTCAACTCTTTCTGCAAATACAGAAGAAGATATGTACGCAACATTAGATATAGAAATATTGGATTTATATAATGGAAACATGGAATTTATAAAGAACAGTGCATGTCCTACATATATAAAAAGAGGAAGAGATGTCCAATTGTTAAAATCAATGACTTTACCAACAGGAATATTAAATGATGTGGATTTAGTTGTATATGATTTTGACTTACAAGATGGAGATATTATAGTAATGTGCACTGATGGAGTAATAGATTCCAATAAAGAATATTTGAATAAGGAATTATGGCTTAAATATTTGCTAGAAGATGTGCAAGTAAATGATGCACAGAAAATAGCAGATATTATAATAGGAGAGGCTATAGATAATGATTTTGGAAATCAAAAAGATGATATGAGTGTTATAGTTGCAAAAGTAAGTAAGAAATAATAGCATTTTTATTGTAATTAGAATTAAAATTTGATATAGTATATATGGAAAAATATAAGCAATATGGAGGTCACTATGGGAAGAGGAAAAAGATATGACGGGGAGCAGAAGCTGAATTTAAAGAAAGTATTTGCTGTAATAATTGCTATAGCTGTAATAGTGATGTTTGTAATAGGAATTCAAAAATTATTTACTGAAGAAAGCAATACACAAACAAGAACCGTTGCATTAAGATATTTCCCAGTATATACAAACGAAAAATGGGGAGTGATTGACTCTAGTGGAAATATAATTATTAATCCGGAATATGATGAATATATTGTAATTCCAGACAATTCTAAGCCGGTATTTGTTTGTACAGTAAATGTAGATTATGATAATAATACATTTGAAACTAAAGTAATAAATGAAAAAAATGAAGAATTATTCACAAATTATGATTCAGTAGAACCTATTGAAAATTATGATGCAAGTAATAATTTATGGTATGCACCATCTATTTTAAAAGTATCGCAAGATGGAAAATATGGAATTATAGATACAAATGGAACTACAATAGCAAAGTGTGAATATGATTCTATAACAGCATTAAAAGGTGTAGATAATAGCTTACTTGTAGAGAAAGATAATAATTATGGAATTATTGATTATGTAGGTTCAGTTATTATAGAACCAGAATACAATGGAATAGAACCAATTTCAACTCAATTTGAAAATGGTTATATTGTAGAAAATTCTGATGGAAATTATGGAGTTATAAGTTTTACTAGAACAGTTGCTGTTCCAGTAGAATATGACGAAATTAAAAATGTATATGGAAATGGAACTTACTATATTGCTAGAGAAGGAAATAATTGGGAAGTAGTAGATACTGATGGCAATAAATACTTAGCCGGAGAGTACGATGACATCGTCTCTGTTGATGGAGAAAATGCAGTTGTAGTAGATAATGATAAGTATGGAGTTGTAAAAATCTCTGATGGAACTACTGTAATTAATACAGAATATGACGGAATAACATATGGGGCTGGAAACAATTATATTGTAAGAAATGGCTCTAAATACGGAATTATGAATATAGAAGGTACTAAAGTAATCGACTTTAAATATAATGGAATTGTGTATAGAAATGTAGGCAATTTCTATGAGGCTACAACTGAGAATAATACTTCAGATCTGCTAGATTCAGAACTTAATATTAAACTTTCAGATGTTATAGTATCTGAGGTTAATGAAAATAGCGGATTTATTAAGGTAAGACAAGATAATGATTATAAATATTATAATTTCAGATTTGAAGAAAGAAATATAAATGATATTTTAAGCAATAACACAATATATGTAAGTAGAAATGAAGAAGGCAAGTATGGATTTGTAGACAAAAATGGAAATGTTGTTGTAAATTACATATATGATGATGCTAGAGAACAAAACGATTATGGATATGCAAGTGTAAAACAAGATGGATTGTGGGGAGCAGTAGATTCTAGAGGACAAGTTGCGGTATCACCTTCATATAATTTGGATGATAACATGCTAGTAGAATTTATCGGAAAGTGGCATTTAGGAGAAGATTTAAACTTGTACTATTTTACAGATAAATAGAAACCAGTGAAACACTGGGGACAGATTTTAAAATCTGTCCCCGAGTTTCACAAAAAGTTTTGTAAATAGCAATTAAAAATACAAATGATAAAGATGAACTAATAGGAGGAAGAAAAATGGAGCTAATGACAAAATATCAATATACGTATTTTATTTATCCATATTTAATTGAAGAGGAGAATTATAAGAAATATATACAAGGATTAGTTAATAATAAAAAATGTAAAATAAGATTTTTTGATAAGAAAAAAGACATACATTTATATACTTATTTCTTACCAAAAATAAAAGATTTTATGTTTTGGTCATTTGAATTAAGTCAAAGTGGATTAAAAGATTTTGAAAAGCTTGATAGCACTGTGAAATCCACTTTGCTTTCTCAACACGAATGCAATATATTTAACTACAAATTACCAGAAAATTTACAAGGAAAAGTACAAACAGATAATTCTATATTTTTTGAAATATCTGAGATAAAGGTTATTTGCTTTAAAACTGGAATATGCTTTTTACTATTTAAAACAAATATAGAAAATAGTGATAAATTTTCTGATGTAATTAATTTTAATTATAAATTTAGAGAGGTAAATTCAATTGCATACAATTTAAAAGAATATGAAAATATAAAAATCCAGTCTAGCTCTTTTAAAGATGTAAAAGGAATTTCAACAGTAATTAAAGAGATAGCTGGAGATGATGCATTAGCTAGACAAGCTAATATAGGAAACGAAAAGTTTTTTGTTTACTCATATGCCTGTGTTGACCAAAAGGACTGGAACGAGAATACAAAGCAAGAAGAGTTAAATAGTACATTCGAAAAATTTCGCTGCGTTTTACCAGCAAATTCACAAATACTAAATGATGAACTTGCAATTAATGATTTGGGACAAAGCAAATCACTGTATAAGAACCAATATATAAAATATGGATTTACAGCAACAAGTTCATGTTTATTTACATCAAATATTAATACATCAAATTTTACATTGGTACCACAAAAGTTTGAAAGCGAGTATTTATATACATATTTAATAGTATTATATAAGAAATTTCTATTAAATAAGTTAGGGCATGATTTCAAGTTTAAATTTGAAAAAGCAGAAAAAGGCTTTTTAGATTTTACAAAACAATTATGGATACAGGATATTACTAATGAAGAATTTGGTAGAAAGTTAGAAAATAGTTGGGCAGAAAATTTAGAATTAAAAGAAATGTTTGAAAGAATAAAAAACGAATATGATATTACATATAAAAAACATAATGTAGAGCAACTAAATAAAAATAATTACATAACAAGAGTTATAGTTTTTACCATATTTGCTATAAATATATTAGCAATTTTATTGCTCTTTTATGGATTTTAGATAAAAACCGATGAAACGTTGGGACACATTTAAATGTGTCCCACAGCATTTCACATAGAAAGGAAATTAGGTTATATGAAGATAACCACAGGAGTAGATATTATAGAAGTAGATAGAATAAAAAATGCTATTGAAGATTTAGGAGATAATTTTTTAAATAGAATTTATACTAAAAGAGAAATAGATTATTGCAATAAAGCAGAAATGTTAAAATACCAACGTTATGCGGCGGGCTTTGCCGCAAAGGAAGCGGTTTTTAAAGCTATTTCTGAATTTATAAATGGCAGAGAAGATGCCTTGTGGAAGGAAATAGAAATGATTAGTTCATTTGGTGAAAAACCTGTGATTAATGTGGAAAAAATAAAGGACAAAATGAAAAAAACTGCGGATAGTTTAGAATTAAAACAAATAGATATTAGTATTTCACATATAAAAGATTATGCTGTGGCAAGTGTCGTTGCAGTATTTGAGTAGAATTGAGGGGATTTATAAGATGCAACTTTTTGACTCACATGCTCACTATAATGATGAGAAATTTGATGAAGATAGAGAAAAAATAATAGAGGAAATACATGAAGCCGGTGTAGAAAAACTTGTAGTAGCAGGTTATAGCTTGGCTTCTTCTATATCTGCTTTAGAAATTGCAAAACAATATGAGTGGATGTATACAATATCTGGGATATCTCCAAATGATATACCAGAAACAGATATAGATTTAGAAAAACAACTTATAAATTTACATGATTTTATAGAAAAAAATTTAAAGACAAATAACAAAATAGTTGCAATAGGGGAAATAGGTTTAGATTATTATTGGGAGAAGGATGAAGAAAGAAGAAAATTGCAACAAATTGCTTTTATAAAACAAATTAATATGGCTAATGAGTTTGAACTACCTATAGTGATACATACAAGAGAAGCGGTAATGGATACATTAGAAATTTTAAAGAAACATACAGTACTAAAAAGAGGAGTATTTCATTGTTGCCCATTGAATCGAGAGTTAGTAAAAGAAGCTCTTAAATTAGGATACTACATTTCGTTTGCAGGACCTATTACATTTAAAAATTCTAAAAATGCAAATGAAATTATAGAATTGGTACCAATAGATAGAATGCTAATAGAAACAGATAGTCCTTATTTAGCGCCAGAGCCTAATAGGGGTAAAAGAAATGATTCAAGAAATGTGAGATTTATTGCGGAAAAAATTGCAAGCGTAAAGGAAATGCCAGTTGAAGAAATTGCAAAGATTACATTTGAAAACGCATGCGATTTGTTTAATATTGAATAGATTATATAAAAGCATAAATTTGTCTATCTAAAGCAGAAAAAAGTATATTTTTCAAATTTTCTTGCGCCTTGTTGTCGAAACCATCTAAGCATTCTGAAAAGAAAATAAATTTTCTTTTCATCTGCTAGGTTTCTCCAATCGCACTCGCCTTTTGCAAGGCTCGTTTGGTCGCTACGCGTCGCTTCGAAAATTCTCAAAATATACTTTTTTTCTGCTTTTAATTTGTTTTATAATCTATTTTAAATTTCTTATTGCCTCAATTCTATCTTGGATAGAAGGGTGAGTTGAAAATAAACTTGTTTTTCTTTTTTTGCCATCTCTTGCATTTGCTTTAAATGGACTTACTATATACATGTGAGCTGTAGAGTTATTGGCTGTTTTTAATTCGTTTGGATCTGCATCTAATTTTTGTAATGCAGATATTAATCCATCTGGATTTCTTGTTAATTCAACGGCACTTGCGTCTGCAAGATATTCTCTACGTCTTGATAATGCAAGTTGCATTAATTGACCAAATATTGGAGCTAATATTAAGCATATAAGTCCAATAAGCATTAAAATTGGATTTCCTCTATTATCATCATCTCTACCTCTGCCCCAGAATAATGCACGGCTTACCCAGTCTGCAAGTATAACTATAAAACCAACCATTACGCTAACTACAGCAGAAAGTCGTATATCATAATTTTTTATATGTGATAATTCGTGTGCAACTACTCCTTCAAGTTCGTAATAATCCATTTTTTCAAGTAATCCTGTAGTAACACATATTACTGAATTTTCAGGATTTCTACCAGTTGCAAATGCATTTGGCTGTGGATCATCCATAACGTATAGTCTAGGTCTATGGTTTAATCCCGAAGAAACCATAAGACCATCTAAGATATTATTTAATTTTTCATATTCTTCAGGTGTAGCTGGATGAGCTCTATTTATTGATAATACAATCTTGTCACTATTATAATATGATGCCCATGCTGTTATTACAGAAAATGCAACTGCTATTACAATAGAAATATAGCCAAGGTCAAATCACATACATATATAGTATACAATTAAAGTAATTACAACTATGAATATAGATACTATAATTCCTGTTTTTATTTTATTGTTACGTATATCTTCATACATAATATATTCCGTCCTTTACAAAGATTATAGCCACAAGTTTATTTGATATTTTCATAAATCAATAAAATGTGGCTATTTTCAGTTATTTACTAAAATCAACTTTTACATTCTTTTTAGCTTCTTGGTTATCTACTTCAAATAGCTGTTCTGCTGTAAAATGAAACATAGATGCAACAATATTTGAAGGGAAAACTTCTAATTTGGTATTGTATCTTGTAACAGTATCGTTGTAGAATTGTCTAGAATATGAAATTTTATTTTCAGTATTTGTTAATTCTGTTTGCAATTCTGAGAAATTTTGATTAGCTTTTAAATCTGGATAATTTTCAGCAACTGCCATTATAGTTTTTAAAGTATCAGATAATTCATTATCTAGTTTAGCTTTTTCATCTAAAGTTTTAGCATCAGCCCAAGATGAACGTAAGTCAGTAACTTTAGTTAATACATCTGCTTCATGCGCCATATATCCTTTTACTGTTTCAACTAAGTTTGGAATTAAATCAAATCTTCTTTGCAATTGAACATCAATTTGACTCCAAGCATTTTTTACTCTTAGTCTCATTGTAACTAAACTATTATATATAACAACAAAAGCAATGATAAGTACTACTACGATAGCTAATAAAATCCATAGTACCATAAAATTTCCTCCTTATCTTCAAATTAAATTATATAACTATAATACCACATTAATAAATATTATACAACAATTATGAAAAATATATGTAAGAAGAGTGAAATTTTTGTTATAAATTTGTTATAAAATATTTTAATTTTTTGAATTTATTCATTCTCAAGGATTACAAGAAATCAAAAATAGTAATATTTTTGGTACAAGCTGCATATAATAGTAATATAAGGCATTACGAAGGATTAGCCAAAATTTGACAGATAAGATTAAATATGGTATAATAACTTTGTTGCTTTTAAAGGAGGGAACAAATTTCGTATGAAAAATGATGATAAGGCGTCGATATCGCTGAAGAAAATAGTATGTATTAGCATTATACTTATTTTCCTACTTGGCGTTGGCGTAATGGCAGGTAATGTCAAAGTAAACAACGTTAAAATAGTTCTGTCAAGTGGCTATGAAATGGATGTTGTAACAACTAAGACTAGTGTCAAAGAAATTTTAGACGAAAACCATATAGTATTGTTAGAAGATGAAAAAGTAACTCCAGATACAAGCGAAAATTTATCTGATAATAACACAATTATTATTTCAAAAGAAAATGAAGATGTAGAAGTATCTGAAAATGTAGAGAAATCTTCTGATGTAACAACTGAAGAAATTCTAGACAATTATTCTAAAATTACTGAAAAAATAGTTGTAGAGAAAGAAACTATACCTTATGAGACAATAACTAAAGATGTTACAACTGGAAGCGGAACAAAACAAGATAGAGTTGTTCAAGAAGGAAAAAATGGAATTAGAGAAGTAACATATAAAATAAAATATCAGAATGGTAAAGAAATAGAAAAAACAAAAATAGACTCAAAAGTAGTTAAAGAGCCAGTTGATAAAATTATTGAAATAAGAACAAGACAGATTACAACAAGAGGTGGCTCAAGAACAACATATAATGGCGGTAAATGGTCATATTCAGCAAGTGAGTTAGATTTATTATGTGCAATTACTGCACAAGAATGTAGCTCAAGCTATACTGGAGCTTTAGCTGTTATAACAACAGCATGTAACAGAACAGTAAGTAGTAGCTGGAAAAGATATGGTTCAGACCCATTAAGCCAATATATGGCTCCAAGCCAATTCTGTTATTCAATAGATAATCATTGGAGAAAAAGATTAAATGGAAACTATCCATCATATGTAAAACAAGCTGTTTTAGACGCGCTTAATGGTAAAAGAAACCACACATACTTATCATTCAGAGCAGCAGGATACCATTCAGGTGAAATAATTGGCGGAAATGTTTACTTTAACTCTTTATAGAATTAATCAATTAAAAATAAAAAAGCAAACAATAAAACATAAATTAAATATTTATAGATATTATGGAAGGAGATGGGAAACTATCTCCTTTTATTTAAACCAGTGAAATAATGGGACAGATTTAAATCTGTCCCCCAGTGTTTCACTATAACTAGCAAAAACAATATTAAATAAATATAGAAAGGATGTATTTATATTATGAAATTAATTTCATGGAATGTAAATGGACTAAGAGCTGCAGTAAATAAAGGATTTGATGATTTTTTTAAGAAAGAAAATGCAGATATTTTTTGTATTCAAGAAACAAAAATGCAAGAAGACCAATTAGATGAAAACATAAAGGGAATTTTTAAAGAATATAATTCGTATTGGAATAGTGCAGAGAAAAAAGGGTATTCAGGAACAGCAATTTTTACTAAAAAGAAACCTATGAATGTTACATATGGAATAGGAATAGAAGAACACGATAAAGAAGGAAGAGTAATTACTTTAGAATTTGAAAACTTCTTTATGGTAAATTGTTACACACCAAATGCAAAAAGAGAGCTAGAGAGATTAGATTATAGAATGGTTTGGGAAGATGAATTTAGAAAATATCTCTTGAAATTAAACGAAAGTAAACCAGTGGTAATGTGTGGAGATTTAAATGTTGCGCATGAAGAAATTGATTTAAAAAATCCAAAAACTAATAGAAGAAATGCTGGATTTACAGACGAAGAAAGAGGAAAAATGACAGAACTTTTAAATGCAGGTTTTACAGATACTTTTAGATATTTATACCCAGATAAGCCAGATATGTATACATGGTGGTCATATATGTTTAAAGCAAGAGAGAAAAATGCAGGATGGAGAATTGATTATTTTATAGTGTCAAAATCAATAGAAAATAAAATAAAAGAAAGCTACATATATTCAGAAATAATGGGAAGTGATCATTGCCCAGTAGGATTAGCTTTAGACATCGACAAGAAATAATATAATAATATATTTGCATTAAAAAGACAAGACGAATTCACAAGAATAATAAATACAAAATTACTTAAAGCTTGCTATATAAAATGAACTATTATTTATAAAGGAGAAGTTTTAAAATTGAATAATAAAGGAAAACTAACCAAATGGTTATATTGGTTTTTATTTGCGGTTGCAGTTATATTAGTATATAAAACCTTAGATAATTTTTCCGCAATTGGAGCATGGATTAAAAATTTAATAGATGTGCTTATGCCTTTTATAGTAGGACTATTAATAGCATATTTGCTATATATTCCATGTAGAAAAGTAGAGAGCTTATATAGAAAAACAAAGAAACTCAAATTTATACAAAAAAGAGCTCGTGGGCTTTCTATTCTTACTGTTTACTTAATTGTCATTATAATACTTGCTATAGGAATAAATTTTTTAATGCCTATTATTGCTTCAAGTATAATTGATTTGGTAAGTAACATACAGGGATATTATAATACACTTATGACAAATATAGAGAACCTTCCAGATGATTCTATCTTAAATAACGAAATGGTATTGGACGTATTACAAAGCATTCAAAATATTGACTTAAAACAATACATAAACATAGATAAAATTGCAGAATATGCAAAAGGTGTAATAAATGTAGCAGGAGGAATTATAGATTTCTTTGTTGCAATAATAGTTTCTATATATTTGCTCCTTCAGAGAAGAGAAATAATGGAATTTTTCAAAAAACTTGGTAGAGCAATGTTTAAAGAAAAAACATACCATAATTTTGGGAAATACTTTGATAGAACAAACAATATATTTTTCAATTTCTTAGCTGGACAATTTTTAGATGGAATAATAATCGGAATAATTACATCTATAGCTATGTCTATCATAGGAGTAAAATATGCTGTATTATTAGGATTTATGATAGGAATATTTAATCTTATTCCGTACTTTGGTGCAATAATTGCAGTGGTTATTGCAGCCCTTATAACACTACTTACAGGTGGACTAGGACAATGTTTGATTATGGTAATAGTAGTTATAATATTGCAACAAATAGATGCCAATATTATAAATCCGAAAATACTTGGAAATTCACTTAAAATTAGTCCACTATTAGTTATATTCGCAGTGCCTGTAGGAGGAGCGTACTTCGGATTTTGGGGAATGTTTTTATCTGTACCTATAGTTGCAGTTATTAAATTATTATTAACTGATTATATTGAGTATAAAAATAGTTTGCAAAATGAAGAAGTTTGAACTTGAACAGAAGGGACACTCCAAAAAGTTCAAAAACTTAAACAAAAGGGACACTCCTAAAAGTTTAAAAACTTGAACAAAAAGGAGTGTCCCTTTTGTTCAAATTTAATAAAACCTTAATAAATCCCTTCTTTTTTCTTAATAAAATTATGCTATACTAGTTCTTGTAAATAGTATTATGCAAGAAAATGTGGTATAATAGTAGAGGTAATTTTATTAAATAAAAGAAGAGGTTTATTTTTATGTACAATATTTTAGTTTGTGATGATGATAAAGAAATAGTAAAAGCAATAGAGATTTATTTAAGTAAAGAAGGATATAACATTTTAAAAGCATATGATGGAGAAGAAGCCTTAGACATATTAAAAAAGAATGATGATATACAACTTATAATTCTAGATATTATGATGCCTAAATTAGATGGAATTGAGACAGCAAATATTATTAGAAAAGATAAATCAATACCAATAATTATGCTATCTGCAAAATCTGAAGATTATGACAAAATTTCTGGATTAAATAATGGAGCAGATGACTATGTAACAAAACCTTTTAATCCATTAGAACTTATTGCAAGAGTAAATTCTCAAATAAGAAGATATACAAGTTTGGGTTCAATGGTAAAAAAGGAAGATGATAAAAATATATATAAATCAGGAGATTTAATTATTAACGATGCTACTAAAATGGTTGAAGTAGATGGGAAAGAAGTTAAACTTACTCCTACAGAATATAATATACTTTTATTCTTAACTAAAAATAAAGGAATTGTGTATTCAATAGAACAAATTTATGAAAATGTATGGGAAGAAGAAAGCTATGGAGCAGAGAACATTATTGCCGTGCATATAAGACATATTAGAGAGAAAATAGAAATAAATCCAAGAGAACCTAAATATTTAAAGGTTATTTGGGGAATTGGTTATAAAATAGAAAAAATAGACTAGATTTGGAAATTAAACAACAAAACATAATAAAAGATTTTGTATATAAAACTTATTATTATCAAAACAAAAAGTAAAAAGGAATAATAGTAAATTATAAGAAAGGAGAAAAAATGGAGAAAAAAGTTTGTGTGCCAAGAGTACTAAAAAATACTGCGTATGTGCTATTTCCGATTTTTTTAACTATGTTAATTCTATTAATATTCTTTTTAACATATCCACTTGAAAGAAAATCAGTAGAAGAAAGAGTTAATTATTTTGAAACTACTACATTTGCAGAAGATTATTCAAGAGAAATTTTTAGTGCAATAACAGCAATAAATAATATTAAAGAAAGCAATGGATACGAATCATATGGGCTTTACTATATTAGAGAAGAAAACATTAACGGAAATAACAACATAGAAAAAATAAATTATTATTCTGAATATTATAAAACTAATGTAGTATGGTTAATAATAGATAATAAGACGAAAACTGCATATACAAATTTAGATTATTCTATAGATACAAGTAATATTGAGAATATACAAAACAAAATACAGGAAAATGCAACATATTGGACATATGAAGATGGGAATATTGATACATCAGTAAACAAACTAAGTAGTGAATATATTGAATATATAGAAAATGGTTTTGATGTAGAAAATTTAAGTGATTATACAATTTATACATCAGTATTAAATAATTTAGAATATGTTGATGACATATCTATGAATTCAATTTTATATGATGTCCTTG
>ERZ1643251.3584-NODE-3584-length-14224-cov-10.718964_pt1 | contig 14224 bp, 15 predicted proteins | sample MGYA00579261_ERZ1643251 | MGnify/ENA primary metagenome ERZ1643251 (study PRJEB29033, sample SAMEA4952267) | chicken gut metagenome | biome: Broiler Chicken; feature: Gastrointestinal Tract; material: Caecum | place: Ireland | collected 2018 | study: Broiler... | reverse complement strand
TAGAATTCCTTTAACCGGCTCAGACCATCCGGGGCATCAAATAGCGATGAAAAGCTCGGATAATCTCCCATTCCATATTGAGAACCCATAAAATAGTAGTCAATCACAGAGGGCGTTGGATTCTCAGGAGGAGCCTCTGCAGAAGCCTCATCATGCGAATTCGGCTCAGGACTCTCCTCCACGGGTGCCTTGGCAGGTTGGGTTATGCTAGGAATTTCTTCTGCTGAATTTTCAGAGGTGGAAACCAAATCTTCGCTGCGCTCTGCAGCCTCAGAAGCATTGTATTGTGCAGTCTCTTGTATCGCACGGTTTTGACAAGCGGAAAGCAAGCATATCATAACGATAAGCACTAGCATAGCAACTGGAAGCATCTTTTTCATAGAACACAAAACCCTCCTTTATTATCTGGTATGTAAATATCAACGAATTTCTTTACCCTATGGTCAACGATGAGAGTATCATTCACACGGGTACACATATCATAGGGGCTGTCGCAAAATAGCAGCAGCCCGGAAAGATGCACAAAAACTTGGCGGGGAAAGTGTGACAAGGGGCGGCCTTGAGCCCCTTTCGCGTTCAATACCCCGCCCGCAGGCGAGTCAAAATGACGAATTGTATTTCTCAATTCGTCATTTTGACAGGGCGTGTTGCATTTTGCAACACGCCCTGTGATTCTTACTGCTTATACACCATAGAAGATTTTAGGCGTTGCATATGGTCCCCAGCAAATTTGAGAGGTAGAATCTACCTTACCATAACCATAATTAGTAAAACCCTCAGCATAAATTTGATTGTTATACCACATTTCTGCACGAGCGTAATGGCGCTGTGCAGCAGTCACATATCCTTCAGCCCAATACTCGTAACCATGATCTGACAGGTTCACAACTCGCCAGACATCACTTGCCGTTACAACGATGCTACCTCTAACATAAGAATTATCACAAATTGCACCAGTTTCGGGAATTGTGGGATCATAGTCATATGAGATATTCCCGCTTTCATCGATAATAACGACATTGTACATGGGATCCAACGTATCTACGGTTAATTCCATAGCGGATGCGGAAATACATAGCGCAGCAATCATAACAATTGCAAGGACTAACGCAATACCTTTCTTGAACATGGTATGTCCTCCCTTTTTCAATTCTATTGTTTACGATATTTGTGGCTTATTAGCTACGCCTGCATCGGAATCATCCCCTCCTGCTTCTCGCGAATATGGTTAAATTTAGTTTATATTAATATATTTGTTAAAGGACAAGGTTTGTTGCAATTCTTTTTTGAAAAAAAGCTACTATTGGATTGTGCATGTTGCATACTTCTTCTTGATGTGAACAAAAAGCCCCCCTATAAAGCTAAGCTGTCAATCATGGATGCCTAGCTTTATAGGGGAGTTTAAAACGTTAGAACGCGCAGCTTAAATTATATAAGTACTTTTTGCGTGGTAATCGTCGCAGAATCGCTGCCGGATGAATTACTGGCGTAGAACGTCACTTTCGCTCGATAGTAGCGACCTTCTACCCCCGAAAAGGGTACAGAACTGATATAAATACTTTTATTGCTGCCAAGCATGGACGGCTCATCATTTAGATCGATCGTTTCTCCGTCGTTCCATGCGGTGCCATTATAAGACCACTGTATTTGGATTTCAGTAACTCCGAGACTTGTCATCAAAGATGTCGCCTTGGCGGTGAAGTTTACCCTATATTCTCCGCCACTCTGTGAGATGTGCGCAGAACATGTATCAAAATAATCACTGGCAAATGGCTGCATAGTCCTTTCTGCAGCCACCGCAACGCCAGAGACCATGATTAAAACTAAGAAAAGTGAAATGAGTTTTAAAGTATGTTTTTTCAAGGGTTATCCTCCATAGATCGATTTAATTATATTCTGAATCACTTTTTGAGAAACATAGCCACTGATACTGCATTCAAACGGCCCGTTTATCCAGGCTCCGCGATTCGTATCGTTGTTTGACATGAGATAATGGGTGATTCCGCCAGCTTCATAAGTTGAAACGGACTCATCATCCTTAAAATATGTATAAGAATGATTGGAAGCCTCCCACAGCGTGATCATAATCGAAATAGGCCGCTGGGGGTCCCCATAATCCGCGCAAAAAAGAAGCTGTTCTGCCCCGTCATAGTAGACTAAAACGGTGTTTAATTCAAATCCCTCTGGGAACCATCTGGGAACTAACGGGACGTCTGAAATCCCATAGGCATCCAGAGCATCCTGTAAGGAAGTATAGGTGGCAGTATCATAACCGTCTTCCCCCAGCGTATCCACAGAACGCGCGATTTCATCCACAGCGCCGGCCTGGGAATACCGGAGAAGCGGATCCTCCGCGGCCTGCACCGATCCAAAGTTAAAAAACTCGTCTGTCCACTGTGCCAATTTTCCAAATACGTCGGCGCCCAACGCCTGAGCGGTAAATAAGCTCCCGAAAACAGCAAGCACCGCCAAGATGGCCGCCAACAGCACCCGGCCGGGACGCTTCCAACGGCTGGGCGTCCGGCGCTCCGGCGCGAATGCCTGCATGTTCTGCAAAAAGGCGGCATAGGAGGCGTCTACATCCGGAATCGACGGCATCGGTGCTTTCCGTTCCAGCGCATCGAGATACCGGGAAATCACGTCACCTTATTGTATTCTTTTATTGAACTATAAACCATTAAAATCATGCCATACAACAAGCAACAGCTGAAGAATACCAATAAAGGAAGTGCATCCATTGCGTATATTCCTGCATGCGGATCTGATGAAGTTAAAAGAACGCTCCATAGTTTACACGAATACGTACTCCACGAATGGGTGTTCAAGGCAAAAATACTTCCACCTACAATCACGGAGCAAATGGAAAACAGATTGCTAAAAAATATACCTCTACCAACGCTCGATAACAACTTTATTTCTCGCTTTTCCTTAAATGGGATTATCGAAATGATCGATAAAAGCAATCCAATCAGCACCAGTATGGCACCAATTATAAAAACGGGGTAAATATCCATCGTAAAATTGCCTTGCATGATGTTAGTAGGCAAAAGAAGCGCTGTCCAAAATTTGGATCCAGATAAATACGCCTGTGTTTCAATCGTATGTGCTGAGATGCATGCTACGAGTATTGATATCGAAAGCAAAAGGTTACCACATATCAAGAAATCCACACAAGCATTTGGTATTATTTTATGGCATCTCATCACACAGATTCCCCACAGTCTCGTAAATACTGCTATACACACCATCATCATTCAGATATTGCGTCAATGCTCTATTGATAATCCAAGAATCATCGTCGTAGTGAGCTTTCTTTTCTCGCTTAGCATAGTTTGTTGGATTATTGGAGGGATAACCATACTGTTCGATTGGATTTCCTGTGCGCGGCTGGCCTGCATAGTCATAATATACTACTTGAACCCTATTAAACGCACGACGTTCTCCTACATATGCATAAGGCAACCAATATCCAAAAACAGTATCCTGGACATATCCAATTTTATTGCAGTAGTAGAATTTCACAGTATTCTCTGCTGTAACTGCTTTAGCATAGTCTGCATTAATTCCCAAAAGATCAACCGCCATGCTTAACAAAGAACCCAGACTGTATTCAAAAACTGTATCAGCAAACAGGGTAAGCATCGTCGAAACCGCATATTGGAAATTGGCAGCTGATTTTTTGTCATTACTATAATAGTAATCTCGGTCCCAGCCCCAAGCATAATTTAATTTTGTTGCAACATTAGCACTGCTTGCTAGTGCACTCTCTGGCTTTAAATATTTTGTAACAGAAAGCTGCCCTTCTTCCAGTTTATCTTCGTCATATGCGTAATGGAAGGTTATGTAGTTATCATCTTCGGTCACCGAAACAACTTCCTGATTATATGCTTCTTCAAGCACTTCGGTTGTATCGTTAATCCATTCCGCTCTAGGATTAGACGACTGAGTGGAATTTGTTTGATACATGTTTACCGAAACAGAAGGCATCGCATTCTCATTTGTTGGAACATCATAAATTGTCCTTGGCTCTTCTCCACCAATAACAGTTGTCGCCCCATGAACTTCCGCAGCAAAGGCAGGCACAGCGAGGGAGAACATGGTCACTAAAACCAAAACAAAAGACAGTCCTCTTTTCATCGTATAACTCCTTTCTTTTACACTGTGTTCTTAGTCAATACTACTGCATGTCTTCCATTTCACGCACATTTTTTGTAGTCGGCAAATCATCTAACGCTATCCCATTGATCGCCACATTTACGCCTGCATCGGAATCATCCCCTCCTGCTTCTCGCGAGTATGGTTAAATTTAGTTTATATTAATATATTTGTTAAAGGACAAGGTTTGTTGCAATTCTTTTTTGAAAAAAAGCTACTATTGGATTGTGCATGTTGCATACTTCTTCTTGATGTGAACAAAAAGCCCCCCTATAAAGCTAAGCTGTCAATCATGGATGCCTAGCTTTATAGGGGAGTTTAAAACGTTAGAACGCGCAGCTTAAATTATATAAGTACTTTTTGCGTGGTAATCGTCGCAGAATCGCTGCCGGATGAATTACTGGCGTAGAACGTCACTTTCGCTCGATAGTAGCGACCTTCTACCCCCGAAAAGGGTACAGAACTGATATAAATACTTTTATTGCTGCCAAGCATGGACGGCTCATCATTTAGATCGATCGTTTCTCCGTCGTTCCATGCGGTGCCATTATAAGACCATTGCATTTGAATTTCAGTGACACCAAGACTTGTCATCAAAGATGTCGCCCTGGCAGTAAAGTTTACCTTGCTTTTCCCATCACTGTGCGAGATGTACGCGGAACAGGAAATAAGGTAGTCACTAGCCAATGGCTGCACAGTCCCTTCCGCAGCCACCGCAACGCCGGAAACTATGAACAACACTAATAAAAGCGAGATGATTTTTAAAATGTGCTTCTTCAAGCCTTATCCTCCATAAATTGATTTTATCATATTTTGAATCACTTCTTGAGATACATAGCTGCTGATACTACATTCAAACGACCCATTCATCCATACACTATTATTCGTAGCATTATTAGACATGAGATAGTGGGTGATACCACCAGCCTCATAGGTGGAAACAGCCTCATCATCCTTGAAATATGTATGGGAATGACTGGGATCGCGCCACAGCGTAATCATAATGGAAATAGGTCGCTGGGGATCCCCGTAATCCGCGTAAAAAAGAAGCTGTTCTGCCCCGTCATAGTAGACTAAAACGGTGTTTAATTCAAATCCCTCTGGGAACCATCTGGGAACTAACGGGACGTCTGAAATCCCATAGGCATCCAGAGCATCCTGTAAGGAAGTATAGGTGGCAGTATCATAACCGTCTTCCCCCAGCGTATCCACAGAACGCGCGATTTCATCCACAGCGCCGGCCTGGGAATACCGGAGAAGCGGATCCTCCGCGGCCTGCACCGATCCAAAGTTAAAAAACTCGTCTGTCCACTGTGCCAATTTTCCAAATACGTCGGCGCCCAACGCCTGCGCGGTAAATAAGCTCCCGAAAACAGCGATCACTGCCAAGATGGCCGCTAACAGCACCCGGCCAGGACGCTTCCAACGGTTGCGCGTCCGGCGCTCCGGCGTGAATGCCTGCATTTTCTGCAAAAAGGCAGAATAAGAGGCGTCTACATCCGGAACCGGTGGCATCGGCGCTTTCCGTTCCAGAGCATCGAGATATCTGGAGATCACGTCACCGTCATATGTTTCTTCGGTCATGGAATCCAAGGCCAGTGCCAAAGCGGCTTCCAACTCTTCCACGGTCATCGCATCCAGTTCCGCTTCCGAAAGATATCCACACTCGGGCTCATTTATTGGAGTATCCTGTTCGAAGTCGCACATATTAGCCACCTCCTTTCCCCTCTACTTATATATGTATTCAGCGCATGATTTTGTTGCATGAAAACCTTAATCTAAGAAATCTGTATTGTTCATAAGCAGTCTACATCTTGCAACCGCTCTTGCTACACGGCTCCTGGCCCCAGTTTCAGAAATATTCAGTCTGAGTGCAATCTCATGATACGGTATCTGCTCCTCAAATTTCCATATTAGAATTTGCTGGTCTTGGGCAGGGAGATTTTGCGGAAACAGTTCAGACAGGGAAGTATCTAATTTTAGAGAGGCAGATGATAATGCCTGTTCCAGCGGTACTGTCAAACAATTTTCTGCTCGGCGAATTTCATTTAATGCGAGGTTCTTGACAACATACGCTAACCAGCCCTCAGGGTTTGGATGGTTAATTAGCTTTGCTTGATGAAAAGTGGCTAAGCAAAAAGCATCATGAACTAAATCGTCTGCTGTTTCAGTTTTCTTTACAATGCGAAAAGCTAATGTATAGAGCTTTTTATATTCTGATCTATATAAAGCTTCAATAAACCCGTTCATAGCGTTTTCATCTCGTTTCGCTTTCATTTTCTGAAGGGGGGCAGACTAGGTATCGTATTCGGCCAATACGCGAGATAGGTTAACACACAATTGCCGTTTTTGTAGTCCATTCCTTCGTAAATAGAAAGCAATTCCTGGCACATAAGCTTGTCTTGCGCTCCGGTTAAAGTCTTTCCAAGCAGAGAATTACAGTCCGTCGACAGTGCATTCGCAATTACAACTAGTGTTGGCAAACTTAATTTTGTATGGCCAGTTTCAATATGACTGATATGTTGGGGCGACAGATTAACCAGTTCTGCCAACTCCTTCTGATTTAAACCAGATTTTCTACGATACTCCCGAATATTCTGGCCAATCGCCTTATAATCCAATTCCATTATAACACAAACTCCCAAAAATGAAAGTACATGAGTCGGATTGTCTCTTTATAGATATTGTAGACGAATTGTCGCAGGATAAAAATGTATTATATAGATACTACCGCCTTTATTAATATAATTCTGGAAAATTATTTTCTAGTTGCAACAAAACTAGTTGTTGAACACATACATATTATAAACAGACAAATTACTGGAAATTAATTGCTTTCTTCTTTAAACAATCTCTCTAAGATGAATGTATCCCATTTTGTTCGGCTTGGTCTGCAATCTATTTCCTTGCTGATAATGGTTATGCGTATCTCTATTATTATAATTATGCTAGTATTATATGTAATTTTACCATAACGCCGCAATAATCCACCCCCAAAAAATAAAGAAAGGAGAATTGTGATGGAAGAACCGGTTTGTTTATCCCTCTCTATGAGGTGATGTTCTGACAACAACGACTATTCGTGGATAATCGGTCTGAATGGCATCTATATGTTTTCCTCGCGTTATGATCTAGTATTTTCCGAGGACTACATTATTTTCCAAAGGCAAAAGAATTACAAGTTAATATATGCACGGAAGAACTCTTTGCAGCTATTATTCCAACCAGCAAATGAGCCTATTACAGAAAATTGGCCAAAGTTTAAAGTGGTATTACATCTGAATTAGACGTTGTTGCTAGAAACGATGCTTGAACACTTTCTCCTGGCAAGTTTTCACTTAGAATCATAATAGCGAAAGGAGGAAAGCGAGGTATATCTACAATTATACCTTGCATAAATGTTATGAAGGGTAGAGCAAAAGTGAAGCGAATTGCTGCCGCAGTGCTTTGTGTCATTCTTCTTTGCTCCGTTATGAGCGCTAGCGTTTTCGCAAAGAACTACACGTCTGCAAGCAAAACCATTAGCGGTCATACGCTGGAATGTATTATCAGCTATTGGGAAGCTACCAGCCAGTATGAAGCTGGGGAAATCAATGTTGATTCCGACTGGAGCGGCAGTGACGCGGATATGCGCCTGACAGTTAATACTGTAGATTATTATACTGGCGAAACGACTTCATTTGGAAATGGAAGCCGCCATGGTTATGATACCCACCTTAACTATTTTGCATATGTTCCCGTTACTGGCTTACTATCTATTTATGCATGTGCAGAAATAACAATTAACGGTTCCCCCAATGCGTTGTATGCTGCACTCGAAGGCACAGACGGGACTCCTTAAATGGATACCAATTTTATAAAGGTTATGTAATGAATATCTCTATCAAAAACAACTTAATGCATTAACAAATTTAATCCATTTTGCTATTTCTGCCCTGAGGAGAAGTAATATGAGGCATAAATCAGTTATATTGTGTTTGCTATTTTCCTTGCTATTATCAATATTCTGCGGATGTAACATTTCACCGCAGAGTGAGTATACCGCTTCGATTGAAAACGACACTGGAGGAGATAGTTTTGTGCAACAAGATGAAATCGCCCTTCCTGAAACGCTGATCCTAGAAACCGTACGACAGTATTACCGGGTGCAGTTTGCCGACCCCCGGAATATGATTTATGTGGAAAATGCCCAAGTCGCAGAAAACGGTGCATTTCTCCACGGCGTCCGGCGGGAAGAGAACGGGCTTTACATCGGCACCATGGAGATTTCCGAAGTGGGGGAAATATTCGGAAGCGGCAGCATAAGGGACGGGGCAGTCGGATTGAATGCCGCCTGTAATGCACAAGATACTGATTGCTACGTGATTACTTCCCAGGTTGAGGAAGAGGATGCCCAGCTTCTATACATTGGTCCCGAGTCAAAACCGCTAGATGGCCTCGCCTCCGACGGTTATGGGGTAAGGTGGATGTTTCCTTGGGATAGCGGCTTGCTACTTTTGACCGATGACGGGCGGAGCTGCTCTGTTTCTATGGACGGCAGCCTAGGACCTGTGACTGCTCTTGGCATGCAACTGCACGACGCATTTCAGGCGGAATCCGGCAGGATCATCCTTGTCAGCTGCGGCGACACCCCGGCCTTCTACACACTAGAGCCCGGAACAACATCGGTGGAGCTCTTGTGCGCGGTGCCGCAGGAGCTGGAACAGGCGTCCTTCCTTCCCGGCGAGAAATGGGGCTATGATCTGCTGGCCTATGACAATATGTGCCTATATGGCTGGAATTTCGGCGACGACACGCTCATGGAGCTCCTGCGCTTTGAGACACTCAGCTTGTCTGGCAGCCGGATTACTGCGATGGCCTGCCTGGATGCAGGTTCGCTGGTGGGCGCCTTTGTCCCTATGGACGGCAGTAAAACACGGGTATTTTTCCTGACGAAGAGCGATGCCCCGATGGATAAGCTCACATTGACCATCGCTGGAATCTCACGGCCTATGTCCATGCAGAACTTGATGGCAGAGTTCGGTCAGATGTATCCCGAGTACCAGGCGGAATACGTCGACTACCGGGAACTGTATGGCGATCAGGCGGTGACGCAGTTGTTGCTGGATCTCCAGGACGAGAACTGCCCGGACGTTCTGCTGCTCAATGCTGTTCCCTATGAAGCACTGGCGCAGCGAGGGCTTTTGACAGATCTCAATGGGTATCTCAACGGCGGAAAAAACCTCGCGGCGGCAGAACTTCTTCCCAACCTAATTGCTGCACTGGAAACGGAAGATGGTAAACTATACAGGTTACCTCAGTCCTTTTCAATCAAAACGGCGGTTGCCTTGTCTTCGGTAGTAGGCAGCAGAAGGACTTGGGATTTTTCTACGTTTTCAGAAATTTTCGCCCAAATGCCGCAAGGCTGTGCACTGTTTCCCAACCGTGATCCAAATGCACTTATAACCGACGTACTGTTCCACTCGTATTCTCAGTTTGTGGATGAAGAGGCTGGAAAAGCAAAGTTTGATGGGGAATTGTTTAGCCAGTGGTTAGAGCTAATTCGCAAGCTCCAAGATGTACCACCGCCGGAAAGCGAGAGCAACACGGAAGCACTGCGGAAACAGGAGCTATTGCTGATGCCAGTGCAGTTCTCCAGTGCGGCGCAGTTTGACGAACTGTCGAAGGAACTAGGGGATGACATGATTGCCATTGGGTATCCCGATGGTGCAGCGGCCAGCTTTTATCTCAATAACCCTGTGGCCATGCCTGCTAACGCCCAAGAGACCAAGGCAGCCTGGGCGTTTATAGAACTGATGGTATCCTCTGTCTATCACAATGACCGGAGCGGGTGGCTCTGCCTGACCAACACGATTCAGGAAACCTTGGACACGGAAGTCTCTTCCGGCGTCCGTCAGGAGAGTGCCGATGCACTGCGGGCGCTGATCGACACCACCGACCAGGTGGTCTATTACAATGAAGATGTCACCCAGATCGTGCTAGAGGAAACCGCCCCCTACTTTGACGACGCCATTTCACTCGAGGAAGCCGTACAGCGCATTCAGGACCGGGTGCAGCTTTACCTGGACGAGCGGTAAATGACAGCAGAACTGTTCCTTCATCCAGGATACGCACCGCACAGGTACACGATAGTAATAAGATCAGGATATTAGCGGGGGAGTCGCTTTGGCGGCGCCCCCGCACACATTTCCAGTATCATTATTCTTGCGGCCTATGTAAGATTATTCTATGGCCTAATCAATGGGGTTTAACTCTCGTGTTCTTGTTATGATTGACCAAATAGCTGGTACTGTCTCGATTGCTAAAGCAACGTCTTCTTCTGTCCCAACTTCACATCACTCTGATTAGATTTGTGTAAACCGCGCTGCCGCTCGCCGCCTCCGCTTGTTTTGCAAAAACAGCAAAACGAACGGAGGTTATATTTTTGAAAAGAATCAATCTCCGGGAACTCTACCCGGATTACTACCAAACAGACATATTCATTGACATTCCTGAAGAGGTACTTGCGGTCATTGCAGAAGAAACCCGTGCAGAGGCAGCTGCAAAGCGGAAAACATATCGCTATCGGGCGCAATACTCACTAGACGTTGGAGATGGCATTGAGGAAGCGACGCTTCGCCAACTGCCAAACCCCGAGACAATTCTGGAAAATTACCAGCAGCGTGAGGCGTTGTACGCTGCCATCATGTCATTGCCGGAAAAACAAGCTAAGCGGATCTACGCAAAGTATTTTCTGGGATTGACAATCAACGAAATCGCGCAGATTGAAGGTGTCAGTAAAAGCCGTATCAGTGAAAGCATACGGACCGGTTTGAAAAAATTAAAAAAATTTTTCTAAAATAGGCGGAACAAATCCAGCTTATTTGTCACGGTTATTAGAAGAACCTTTTTGAACCTTGAAAATCGGATAGTCCGTTTGCAGGTACGAATGCAGCACCGGAGCGACACAGTCTTGCGCCGCCACGACGACGGGATGCCCGTCTGAGCGATCTACGCAGGCTGTAGCCGGGTTTGGAACCCTGGCCGCCTGGATGGTGCTTGCGGACAATGATACTTCCTCACGGCCTCCTAAAGACTCAGGGGGAGCTCTGGCACGCACGGTACGCCGGCGTGCCGGAGCTATGACGCGATCCACCGCGGCCTGCAAATCGCCTCAGCCAGGGAATGAGAAATATATGGCGCAACCAATCGAAACATCCGCCGTGCCGATAATAAATATCGGCATGGCGGATGTTAGCATAACCTGAAGATATTGGAGGTTATCATGAATAGAAAAGTTGTCCAACTACGTCACGGACTCACACGAGTTTTCCCTTTACCATTTCAACGGACGAGGCTGCTGCCTACTGCAAGTCCGTGGGATGAAGTTTTTATTGAAGGAATGGCATGAAAAAAGTAATTATCAGTATTTAGCGATGAGATGTTGTACGCAATCTAGCGACCTCGCATCAGCGTTTTGCTAATCCTAACTACAAAATAAAAGTAATAATTATAAATAATAATGTACACAACATGTGATTATATGGTATAATAAATTACTCCCTATTGGGAGAGTTAAGGAGGAAGGGCTTCGATGAGCACGGCATACTTAAAACCAGCGTATAATAGAATATTTCATGAGCCTTTTTCTTACGATTCATTTGAAAAACGAATGAAGATGCAAAAAGCAGTGTATTTACTACAGGAAATGGGTGCACCCGTAGGAGATTATGCCTTTTTTTGGTATAAACATGGGCCGTATTCACAAGATTTGCAAGACGATATGCACGCTATTCAATCTCGAGAAGCTCCTGTGAATATCACGTTTTCGTCGGATATGAATTCTGCAATAGAGAAACTGGCGGTGCTGTTGAATCGAAAAGTTGATTATACGTCAGCTCAATGGGCTGAATGTCTGGCTTCTCTACATTATCTGCAGACAAATGTTTTTTCTGCGTCATCTCAAGAGAGTGAAATTGTTGCGGAATTGCAGCGTAGGAAACCCCATTTGAATAATCAGAAACTTAATCAGGAAGCGCTTCGACTGGTAACGGAGTTATGTGCATGAAAACAAGTTTACCAAACGATGATCCGATCAAATTTGTAGGTAGAATACTGGATAATGTTCATGGCTTTATCTATTATACGGAAGCTGAGAGAAAGATTATCGATTCTCGCCTGTTTAAGCGCTTGCAAAGTATTAAACAACTCAGCATTGCAAACTGGGTTTTTCCTGGCTCGGAACATACGCGATTTATCCACTCCCTCGGAGTGATGTATATTGCGGATAAAATTGCGTGCAGGTTAGAACTTTCGCCAAAAGACAGAAAGATTGTCCGCCTAGCTGGTCTGCTTCATGATATTGGGCACTATCCGCTTTCTCACGTTTGCGAGTTCCCTTACAAAAAAAGTCCGGGATCATTCCCGACGATGGATTATTGCAAAGCAATAAACGCGCAAGTCCAGGATCGAATCAACCGCTTTTCTATGGACGCCTCTTGGCAATTCATGAAACGTTCAACTGGATGCCACCACGAACAAATTGGGGCGCATATTGTAACGAACAACAGTGAGATCCGGCAGATTATTATTGATGAATGCGGTGAGGAAGCGATTGACATTATTTCTGATATGATAACCGGAAATGTTGAACGTCCCACCACAGATCCGCTGCTCGTTCAAATTTTGCATTCCGAACTCGACGCCGATGGAATTGATTATCTAATGCGCGATGCGATGTTCTCAGGTACAAGCTTTGGAAGCTTTGAACTAGATCAACTCATTGGGTGCATGGAAGTTGGGGTCTGGAACGACGGAACGAAAAACCAAAGAATTCTGTGCATTACTCCTAAAGGAATTGCGGCGGCAGATCAGTATTTGATTAACAAGTTTTTTTCATATTCCCAAGTTGTCTTTAATAAACATCTAAGCATTACAGAGTGGATGACAGAACAAATTGTGGATTGGATGCAGAAAAACGCTGCGTATTTTCCCGCTGCACAACAATTAAAAGAATGGGTAATGCAGAAAGAAACGCCGGATAAGTATATTGATTTTACTGACAATTTCTTTTGGGCTTCTTTGCAAAACCTTTTGACCAATCCGTTGGCTGGGACAGAACCGCAATTTATTCAATTATTCTGTAATCAGCTCCTGCGGCATAACGAACTGGCGTATGTAGAGGGTTCTGAACTTCGCTTGGTGTCATCTTCTCAGAAAGAAATTGTTGATAAAATAAGGTCAGCAGAGGCATATCAAGACTTCGAAACATGGGAAGATAAAATAGTCCTTTTCTCGGAACGAGGAATGACCAAACAAGCACCCAAAGTAAAGTTTCTTGAGGCTGTTGAAAAGAAAATAGCACAATCTGCCCCAGAGAGACCTGAGGATTGTATTTCAAAAGAAGATATCCCTATGCTGGAGCTCCGCAGGCTAATGGAAGGCATTTGCGTGAAAGATGACACAGGCTTGCACCTTTTGTGTGATGACGCAAGATCGCTTATGCAAATGCTTTATGGAACACATCTAGTAATTCTAAGAGCATTTGAGTGCCCTTGTTAATCTCTGTTCATTTTCTGCTGCTCAGACTGTGCTTAGTAACCCTCGGTAATCGAAGTTTGACTGGTAAAATCGATCTTTAAATACCAACCCCCACACATTTCCAAGCGGCAATGTGCGGGGGTTTTGGTATCTCAGGTCACTACGGCAGCGCGTTAACATTTGCTGTATTGACCAATGCAATGGGCAATTGGTTTCAAGCAATCATGACGATGCCGGAAAAGCAAGCGAAACGGATCTATGGAAGGTATTACCTGGGGCTGACAGTCAAGGAAATTGCAGAGTTGGAGGGGGTTCATACGAGCAGTGTCTATGACAGTATTCAGCGAGGGCTGCATACGTTGAAAAGTATTTTATAATTTTTTTGAGAGACCAGTAAAAAAGAAGAAAAAATGTCATGGTTATTAGAAGGATCTTTTTTTGTACCTTGAAAATTGCATAGTCCGTTTGCAGGTACGAACGCAGCGCTGGAGCGATACAGCCTTGCGCCGCCACGACGACGGGATGCCCGTCTGAGCGATCTACGCAGGCT
>ERZ1643251.3581-NODE-3581-length-14232-cov-5.598928_pt1 | contig 14232 bp, 8 predicted proteins | sample MGYA00579261_ERZ1643251 | MGnify/ENA primary metagenome ERZ1643251 (study PRJEB29033, sample SAMEA4952267) | chicken gut metagenome | biome: Broiler Chicken; feature: Gastrointestinal Tract; material: Caecum | place: Ireland | collected 2018 | study: Broiler... | reverse complement strand
GGTAGAGAGTGGGGAAATCGTGGGGTAAAATGAAGTTGTTTTGAACCGCATTTTTTAGCTTAATTGGCGCATAAATGCCTGTTTAACGGCAATTATCCGTCAAATTTGTTTCTGTCGCTCAAAAGCTTGCGTGGGGTAAATACCCTTCAGGGCAGGTCGTAGTCGACTTTTTGTGCCTCTTTAAGAATAAATTCCTCGCTGTAGGTGGTGTAGCCGCGGTCTACGACCGACGTCCTCACATCCCTGTCGTAGGTGTGGCCATCCCAAAGCAATACTACCTCGCCGGCGACGCCGCACTCCTTTGCTCTGGTTATAAAGTTATACCTCAGCTCATGGGTGTGGTGGTTGGGCAGCACCTTTTTGAGCGTGCCGTCTATCGTGTGCGTATTAGTCGCCTTGGCCCTTTCAAAGTCCACATAGGGCAACACCTTTTTAAATATCGGCGTAAAGGGGATAGTGCGTTCTACCTCGCCTCTGCCCAGTCTCGTCTTGCTCGTAACGCAGGTCAGTTTTTCGTTCTCCACGCTTATGCTCGCAAGTTCAGACTTTCTCAACCCAAAGTACAGCAGCACCAGCAGCGCCGAGCTCGCCGCGTTTTCGGGGTTGTTTTTGCAGAAGGTCACGAGCGCGCTCTCTTCCTCCTTGGTCAGGGCGGAGCCCTTTTTGACTTCGTGGTATGGTAGCACTATCTTTTTCATTGGCGAGGTAATGCCGAAGTCCTCGCAGGCGAGGTCGAGTATACAGCTCAAAATCTGCATCAGCTTGCCCGCCGTGCGGTTCTTGCCCTCGTCGACGATGGAGAAGAGGTAGCTCTGTATGACGGGCCTCGTCATCTCGCTTATCTTTTTACCGCCGAATTCGCCCAAAAGATTGAACCGGCACATCCTTTCATACTCTTTGTATGTGGACGGCTTTGTCGTCTTCTTCTTGATCTCCAGCCATTGATCGACGTAGTCGTCGAACAGCGCGGTGCTGCCCTTTACTTCGGGCTGTGGCGGTTCGGGCTGCTGCCTCAAAGTTACGGGCAAAACGCCCTTCTCTTCAAGTTCAGCGAGCTTGGCGATAAACTTGCGCTTCATCTCATTGAAGTCCTTTGCGCAGGCGAACACGTCAAGCCCCTTGCCGCGGTAGTGCGCTTCGTACACGCCCTTATGGAAGCGGTAGGGTATTATTAAATCGTTGTAGGCAAAAATTTTATTGTACATAGTCGGTATTTCTTTTAACTCCTTTTTGGTTAATTTAAAGCCGATTTTTGCACTTTTGCCCCTCACTTTTTTCCTGTGTGTGGATGGTTTTGCCTGCGCCTGTTGCACGTTCGGCAACAGCGATTGCAGGGTGGACAGCGTTATCGATTCGGCCGCCATCTGCAATATCTGCGCTCTGAATTCGTCGCTCACTCCGTTAACGGTTGTTATTTCGCTTAATAAGTTTTTTAATTGTTCTTGTGTCATTTCCTCCTGTTGTTTTGATTTTAACGGTTGTTGTATGTGAGCTTATTTTATCACATACAGCCGCAAAGTTTAAGCTCCTTTATTAAATTGTTCATCGAATGGCGGGTATCGTCCCACCCGCTAGCAATTTAATGGTACACCGTTTTCAACGAAAATAATAGCGCATTTATGTACTCAAAACCGCAACTGATGTTGACAGTTTAGCAACTTTTGTTACCTAAACCGAAACAAACCGCACCTTAAAGTAATGTGAAAGTTGCGGTAAAAGAATATAAAGTTTTATTGCTTGGAACTTATGAATAGCAAAGTTAAGTAGTTAACAGTGTTTTTTCGTAAGCGTTATATTTCTGCCTATGCGCAGTTTTCTGTATTTGACGCCGAACACCGTAATTCCGAGTTCTCTGGCGGCTTCGGACTGCTTCATGCCGTTAATGTAGCAGTTGAGAGTCTGAATTTCAGCTTCAGTTAAGTGTAAATCGTTAAGAAGTTTGTCGGCCTTTGCGTAGTCTTCGGTTTTGTCTTCAAAGCAGTCGCGGGGGTCGGGAATGTCGTGTTTGTTGTGATTGAATTCCAATTGCCTGTTGCGAGCAATGTTCTTTCGGAAGTTCATAAGTTCGCTGTCCACTTTACGGAAACAGGCAGTCTTTATGGTTATGTACTTGCCATATCTGTCTTTACCGTAGATGTCAGAAACGTAGTGCCCTTTGAACTGATATAAAAAGCAGATTGCAAGCTGGGCGTAGTCGTAGCCGTCCGTTATGGTGTAATCGATTTGAGAGATACGGTTCAAATCCTTGATTAAACCGTTGTACAGTTTGGAAACAACTTCGTAGTCATACGGCATTACGTTGCGCAGAGCTTGCAGGGCTATCATTTCGCCCATAAGCTTTACATTGTCGTCCGAAATTATTTCTTCGAACAATTCGCCTTCGTTCTTATATTTGCCATTAGAGAGTTTAATAACGAGCATTTTCATAAGTTTTTTTCTCCGTGAGATAAATTTTGCCTTTTACGGGCAAGAGGCGGAGGGAGCACGGGACGGTAAATAAAAAGCTCGCTACAAGTAACTTTGCGTAAGTCAACGGGGAAAAGAAAAATTGGTGCATACATATGCCTTAAATAATGAGTATAAAACAAAAAACAGCTCCAAACGGGAGCTGTTTCAAATAAGGACTATAAAAGTTATAAGCGGCAATTTTGCGACCGTTGACTTGTGCGAGGAACCGTGCAACAATGGCCTCCCGGAAAAGGGAAAATTCACGGATAGGGACGAAAAGGGACAAAGGGGACAAACATTAAAACGGTACGAATGCGCGGCGAAAGATAAGGCAGCGGTTTTGCAAGCGGGTCAGCGCAAAACGCTGCCGTTTCGCCGCGCCGTTTGTCGGTCGTTTTTCCGAAAGGTTGTGAAGCTGTTCAGTTGTTTGTGGTTAATATGATTGTGTCGATTTGGCAGTTTATCAGGTTTAGTAAATAAAAGGCGTGAGCTTGTCTGCGGCGGCGCGTAGCGCCGCCGCAGACAAGCTCACGTCTAACTGCTATTTTTGTGATTATGTTGGTTTGCGATAATTGCAACAGAAATATTATATCGCTTATTGTTGCTATTGATATTGATTAAAATTTGGCTGTTATGTCTGTGCTGTGAGTTGCCTTTTAAAGGACAGAAGGATTATTAAATGCTTATAAATAGGGTTGAATTGTTAAATTTTATAAAAATATTGGGTATTGACAACGCGGAAATTGTATTTTATAATAATTATAATGTGATCGTTGAAAAATTCCGCGCACGGTCGTTTTGCGGCGAAAAATTCAAACAGAGTTAAAAAATCATATGGAGCGCTCCGTATTTCGCTTACGCAGTAAGCGAAATAAAAACTCTTAATTGTTTTGCGCGCAAAAATTATCGGGGTGCAGGTGTTTCCGTCACAAAGGGATAATGGAGGGGGAGAGTTGCTAAAAACAATTATAATAGAGGATATTCCCAAGGAGGCTCAGACCCTTACAGGGCATCTGCATCGCTACGGGCAAGAGATCGGCGAGGATATTTCAGTTAAGTGTTATCCGACCGCCGACGAATTTCTTGAAGAGTACACGTCGCCGGGGCTCGCCGATTTTGTGTTTATGGACATAAAAATGCCTGGCATGGACGGGTTGCACGCTGCCCAACGGCTGCGCAAGGTAGACCCCGATGTGTTTTTAATCTTTGTCACCAGCATAGCCAAGTATGCCGTCTATGGCTACAAGGTGGACGCGCTCGACTACTTTTTAAAGCCCGTAAAGTATTACGACCTGAAAATGCGCATGGACCGCGCCCTTAAAGGCAGGCGCGCCGACTACGGCGAAAAAGTAAAGCTGCCCCTTTCCAACGGTGTCAAGCTCGTGGACGTGCGCGATGTGCTGTATGTCGAGTCGGACAATCACAAGCTGATATATCACACCGCGGGCGGGGTATACTCGTGCCGCGGAAAGAGCATGAAGGAAATTTCGGCTGAGCTTGAACCTCACGGTTTTATGCGCTGCAATTCGTGCTATCTGGTCAATCTCAAACATTGCACGGCGGTACGCGGCAGCGAAGCGGTGGTGGGCGACGACGTGTTGCAGATAAGCCGCGCCAAACGCAGGGAATTTATCGAAGCCCTTGCAAAAAGTTTTTAAGCTTCGACTATATAAGGCGGTATTTTAAAATGTGGTTATTTTACGACAGGGTAAACTTTTTTATCACGCTCTTTCTGGCGGAGCTCATAATATGCACAAAGTTCAGAGTGCGCAAATATTATGTTCCCAAGCTCATCGCGGGCATAGGGGTGTGCCTGCTCATATCATATTTCTGGCCCGAGCTCGTGCATATTTCCCAAACTTATCTGCTCTGGGTGGACGCCCTTAAATTTCTTCTGATATTTATATGTACCTACGTAATATTGCTGCTCTGCTATGAGGCGGATTTATGGAGCCTCGCATTCGTGGTTACGGCGGGATATTGCGTGCAGCACATATCCTATCAGACTTTTTCAATAGTAGACTATGCATCGGGAATATTGCCCAATTGGGCAAAGGTCGTCACTCTTTTCAGTATATGCGCAGTCATCTATTCGCTGATGTATGTTACGCTCATACGCAGGCTGAAATTCGGCGAGTCCGTTCCCATAAACAGCCGCAGACTGCTGCTCGTTGCCATAATAGTCGTGGTGATAGGCGTGTTTGTCTCCTTTTACGGCGCGGTGCTTTCGTTCCGCGCGGGGCGCCCCGAAGTGGTGGAGGGTATATTGATCGTCGTTTGCCTGTTTTCCATACTGTCCTGCCTCCTCGCGCTTACGCTTTTAAAGGCGCTGATAGACCTCAGACAGGGCGAGAAGGAGCGCGCCGTGTTGCAGCACATGCTCCATCAGGCTAAGCAACAGTATAATATGTCGGAGGAGAACATCAACATAATAAACATCAAGTGCCACGACCTTAAACATCAGCTCCTCGCCTTGGGCGACAGGGTCGACAGGGAACAGCTCAATAAAATTGCCGAGGCTGTGGATATTTACGACAGCTCGTTTGAAACGGGCAATAAGGCGCTCGACGTATTGCTCACCGAAAAGAGCCTCATTTGCATGAAAAATCACGTTCGCCTCACCTGTATGCTTGACGGCTCGGTTCTCAATTACTGGAAACCGGGCGACATATACTCTTTTTTCGGCAACGCCATAGACAACGCCTTCGGCAGCGTGTCCTCCCTTGAAGACGAAAAAAAAGTTATAAGCATAACATCGGAGACGCGCGGCAATCTCATTAACATACGCATAGAAAATTATTACTCGGGCGAAATAAACTTTGAGGACGGGTTGCCTGTCACCTCTAAGGACAGGCGCTATCACGGCTTCGGAATGAAGAGCATAAAGATGGTCGCTGAAGGCTACGGTTGCGTGGTGGGGGTAGAAATACACGGCGACATCTTCTGTCTCAGCCTTTTTGTTCCCGGCAAAAGCTAAGTGTAAAATTTTTTCGCTGTAAAGACGTATAATTTTTTATTAAATTTCAAAAAATGATGGGAATTTCAAACCGATTTCGTCGCGCTTTGTGCAGATTTCGTTTTTAGTCTTGTAAAAAACTTAATTTTGTGCCTATACTGTTTCCGCTATCAGAAATGATCAGCGGAAATTTTTTTACAGGAGGAAATTATGAACAAAACAAGGTCGTTCAACAAAGGCAAAGCGTTCGCCGCGATTGCCGTCAGCGCTGTTCTGGCGGCTTCGGTGATGGTCAGCTCGCCTGCGACTTACACGGCTAGCGCAGCTGAAAATTCGGAAGTTGGCAAGTATACTACCGATTACGAGAGCTGGCAGGACACGCTGGATGCGGCAAAGGAGCTCAACGAACAAATAGGCGCCGAGGGCTTTGTGCTTCTTAAAAACGAGCAGGCTAACCTTCCATTCGGCAACAGCGTAAAGGACATAAGTCTGTTCGGTAAAAACTCGGTCAACCCTGTCTATTCGGGTGCAGGCTCTTCCGGAGGTACGAGCGGCAACACAGTAAGCATTGAGCAGAGCCTCAAAGATGCCGGTTTCAACGTAAACCCTGTTCTTTCGGCGTTTTACAACGATACCGCGGCTTCCGGTCCTGTGAGGGGCACGATGAGTTTCTCTGGATATAACTATCATTCGTACTTCCCTACATATGAAACGCCCCAGTCAAGCTACACGCAGGACGTCAAGGATAGCTACGATGATTACGGCGATGCTGCCGTCGTCATCCTTTCGAGGACGGGCGGTGAAGGTACCGATTTGCCCCGCACCTCGCTCGTTTCCGAAGAATACGAGGGCGAAATCCCGCCTTCGGGCGAGGCGCGCGCCTTCCCCACAAGGGATGAAATAGAGTTCGGCGAAGTCACTCCCGGCGAAAACGAGGGCGTCTACGGCGGCATGGGCAGGGAGAACACCCCCTGGGCGCACTACCTCGAACTCGATGAGAATGAGGAGGAGCTGCTTGAAGAGGTAACATCCAAATTCGATAAGGTAGTCGTCGTGCTCAACTCCTCCAACGTAATGGAACTGAGCGAAGAGTTCATGAATAACGATAAAATACAATCTGTAATCTGGGCGCCCGGCGCAGGCCAAAATGGCTTTGCCGCCCTCGGTAAAATACTCAACGGCGAAGTCAACCCTTCGGGCAGGACGACGGATACGTTTGCCGCCGATTTTACTGCCGATCCCACATGGGCAAATTACGGCAACAATAACGTCGGATATTATGCAAACGGCACGGCAGGCAACCAGTACACGCTTGAAGACGGCACAATATACGAGTATCACCTCGGTATAAGCGGCGCGGGCGTTCAGGAAGTTTCGTATGAAGAAGGCATCTACCTCGGTTACAAGTACTACGAAACCAGATCTTATACCGAAGGAGCGAACGCCGAAACGTGGTATAAAGAAAATGTAAACTATCCATTCGGCTACGGACTTTCGTACACGACTTTCGAGTGGGAGGTCGGCAACGTTGAGCTCAGCACCGAAACGCTTACGGCTGACACCGTCGTTTCCATCGACGTAACCGTCAACAATACGGGCGCGGTCGCAGGCAAAGACGTTGTGGAGGTTTATTTCTCGGCTCCCTATACCGAAGGCGAAACCGAAAAATCCCATGTGGTGCTTGCGGGTTTTGCCAAGACCGAAGAGCTTGAATCCGGCGAAGAACAGACGGTGACAATAACTTTCGACGCTTTCGATATGGCATCGTTTGACGCATACGATAAGGACGGCGACAAGCATGTCGGTTACGAGCTCGATGCGGGTGAATACACTCTCTATGTCGGCAAGAATTCTCACGATGCGTGGACGAATGGCACCGAGAGAACCATCGCAAATCTCGCCGATGACATCAATATAGATGAGGATCCTTCAACCGGCACGGAGATAACCCCGCTCTTCCAGACCTCTACCGATGAAATGGAGGGCAGAGTGCTTTCGCGCAACGATTGGGAAGGTACTTGGCCCACAACGCCTTCGTGGTACACTGAACCCGGTGTTATCGGCGGAGAACTTGTAAAAAGCGAGGAGTGGCTTTCTAACTTCGATATGCCCATAGCAGATGACGCCACGGCGGACAATGCAGTGGTCGAGGCTTGGTACGACGAAGAAAACCCCCGCTATGGCGGCGGCGAAGCTCCTTGGCATGCAGAGACTGCTCCCGAGTTCCGTGCGGAAAACCAGGCATATACGGCTGAAAATCCCGCTCCCGTACAGCTCAAAGATATGGCGGGCGTCCCCCTCGACGATCCCCGCTGGGATGAGTTCGTCAGCCAGCTGACGGTAGACCAGGCTTACGAGATGATGGCGGCAACACAGTTCCAGTTCAACGAACAGCCGGGCGTCGGCTCTCCCGTAGCGGGACATTCCGACGGCCCTCTCGGCATTACGGGCGCATGGGTAGGCGGCGGCAACAGCCTGTTGAAACCTATTGCTTCCGACTATAAGTTCTCGTTCGCAACCGAAACTCTCGTCGGTTGCACGTGGAATACCGATATAGCTTATCAGCAGGGCAGAATTATCGGTAACCTCGGTCTGTGGTCGCGTGTAGTCGGCATATATGCCCCCGGCGGAAACGTTCACCGTTCGCCCTTCTCGGGTCGTAACTTTGAATATTATTCGGAGGATGCAACCCTCTCCGCATACATGATCTCCAACGTCGTAAAGGGCGAAAGGGATAAGGGCATGGTTACTTTTATGAAGCACTTTGCCCTCAACGATCAAGAAACCAACCGCGACACAAATAGCATCGCTACATGGGCTGATGAGCAGACCATGCGCGAAAATTATTTCAAAGTTTTCGAGTGGGCAGTCAAAGACGGCGGTTCCAACGGCGCCATGACGGCTTTCAACCGCATAGGCTTTGACTGGTGCGGCGCAAGCTATGAACTGTTGCAGGGGCTGCTGCGCGACGAATGGGGCTTTAAAGGAGTGGTAATCACCGATGCTCACGGCGATGGTCTCGGTTCGCTCAATGCAAACCAGATGATTCGTGCGGGCAACGATATGTCGCTTGATAGCCGCGAAGGCGCAATTTCGCGTATCGTCAACAGCGACGAGGCGAATACCGCAACCCAGCTCACCGCTCTTCATAACTCCATGAAGAATATCTTCTACACCGTTCTCAACAGTGCGGCAATGAATAACGGCTATGATATGCAGAACGTTGCATATGACGGCACTAAGATAGGTCATGAATACAAGGTCGCACTCGGCGAGCAGGTAGAAATTTCCGTATCCGACGGCGCAGTCGGCGATACATACGTCCTCATGCTCGGTCACCTTCCCGAAGGTCTCACTTTCGACGGCCAGACCGGCAAGATAAGCGGCACTGTTGCCGGCGGCGCTTCCGGCACTTACACGGTGCAGATCGCCAAGACGCAGAAGGGCGTTGGCGAGGGCGAACAGTACCTCGTCTCCACGGGCGTCTCTGCAGGTTTCGGCAGCGTAAACGGCCTCCAGAGCGTCACTATCACAGTATCTTCATTCTCCGGCGAGGACTATAAGGTGGCCTATGCGGGCAAGAACTTCGTCGTGGATGCAAGCAGCCTCATAGAGGATGCTCAGTACTCCATAGTCAATGCCGATGAATATCCCTTGCTCAGTATAGATGCAAACGGCAAACTCTACGGTTCGATCGCCGAGGTCGGCACACACGAAATTGAAGTGCAGGCCACCAACGGCACCCAGACTGAAACGCACACGATCACCGTCGAAGTCATTGAAATAGGCGGTGATGAGGGCAAGACCATCGTCAGCGTAGAGGAGATCACCGAAGGCAACGGCGGTTACAGGATCACCTTCAGCGACGGAACGACGATTGACATCCTCAACGGTGCCGACGGCGAAGACGGTGCTCAGGGTCCTCAGGGCGAAACAGGTCCCGCAGGTCCTCAGGGTGATAAGGGCGAACAGGGCGAGCAGGGTCCCCAGGGCGAACCCGGAGCAGCTGCCGAAGGCGGATGCGGCTCGGCAATCAACGGCGTTGCGGCCTTTGCAATAGCTCTTCCCGTAGTACTCGCTGCAGCTCTCGTATTCAAGGCTAAAAGAAAGTCAAAGTAAAATGCGTTAAAACCATTCTGTGGTTTTAGGTGACACAAAAAGGGTAATATCTCGCAGGCGCAAGCCTGCGGGATATGTGCCCGTTTTTGATAGATAAATTTTTGGAGACAATATATTATGAAAAAGCTGTCCAAAATTTTATGCCTCATGCTCGCTCTTTGCCTGTGTATCGCCATGATCTCAGGCTGTGCTGTCAGCTTTGAGGGTAAAGTGTTAAAGAGCGGCCGCGTTGGGGAATACTATTCGGATACCATCGCCGGCGGCGGGGACTTATTTTATAATCTCGACGAAGACAGCCATCTTCCCGCAGGGCTTACCCTGATGGGCGACGGAAGGATATATGGTTATCCCATGGAAGCGGGAGAGTTTAATTTTAAGGCTGTGGCAATAGATACAAATAATGAGGCGATCTCGGCCGACTTCGTGCTCAACATCGAGGGCGCGCAGCTCAGCTACACTGCAAGCGCACTCCCTAATGCCAAGACTAACGAGGCTTATTCTCAGGATATAGGCACCGCAACGGGTATGCTTACCATAACCTATTCCTTGAAGGAAGGCAGCGCCCTTCCTGCAGGGCTCAGCCTGTCTGATGACGGTATTCTTTCGGGTATTCCCACTCAGGCAACAGAACAGGCTTCGTTTACGGTAGTGGCCTCCGCAAACGGCTGCGACCCCGTAGAGGCAACCTTCACGCTCACCGTTGAACAGGGTATAATAATTGACGAAACGCTGGGCTACATTGTATTCAATGAAAGTTTTATTATGCCCGACGGTCTCGTCGGCGAACCCTATTCGGTCAACCTCATTGGTTCGGCGTACGGCGTGCCCGGAATAACCTATACAATAAGATATCTCAATGGCAGCGGCCTGCCCGCCGGTGTAAGCTACGATAGCGATCTGTTCCTGTTCAGCGGTACACCGACCGATTCTGCTAACGGCGAAATAACCGTCATGATAACGGCCTCGGCGGAAGGATATGAGTCTGTAAGAAAGACGTTTACGTTCAACATTCTTGATAAACAGGTTGAAACTAACAGGTTTGAAGGTGAGTATGTCAACCTGACGGGCAAGAAGGGCGCGGGCTATTCCAGTGCCCCCGGCGGAACGGGACTCATTCAAAAGACTCCTGCGGCGAGCGATGGATTCTTCCTCGGTTATCTCAATTGCGCCATCGATTTCGAGTTTGTCATCAATGCCGAACAGGCGACTTCGGCAACGCTCGTTCTTAACCTCGGTTCGGAAGTGGGCAACTTCACCTATGACAAGGAGATGTTCTCCATAATAATCAACGGAGAAGAGCTCGACTATGTGCCGTTCAATGTCACCCAGATAGGAACGGGAGAGGCCGATTTCGGATTTACCGCAATTACCGTCGGTACAGTAAATCTTCAACAGGGTGAAAACACAATAACCTTTGAAATCCATGAATCCGATAAAGCTACGGGTACTTATACCGCCGTGGGCTGTTTGTTTGACTATATGGAGCTGATTGGTTGCACCGGGCTGAGTTGGAGACCCAAGATGGGTAATGTCAACGGTAAGTGAGATTAAGTGAGGTTAATAGCATGAATATATTAAAAAAGATTGGTTCCGCACTTGCGTTTCCATGGAAGCACAACAAAGTTTTTTCAATAGTCACAACAACAGTCATGGTTCTTCTTATAGCCGTAGCCATAGTTGTTACGCAGGTTCCGCTTATATACCTCACTCTCAACTCGGTAATAGGCGACGAAAGAAGGGTGTTGGTTTCGGGAGACCCTTCAACGGCGCAATATTACACGGCGGATGAGGGTATAAATAACAAAGCGGATGCGCTCGCATACGCAAATTCCGTTAACGAGGAGCTGTGCGAAGAGGGATTCGTCCTTTTAAAAAATGACAATTCTCTTCCGCTCGCACATGGCGCAAAGGTCAGCGTTTTCGGCATAAACTCTGCCGATCTTGTATACGGTGGCTCGGGCTCGGCGGCGAAAGATAACGAGGATAACGTCGATCTCTACAAAAGCCTTGAAAATGCGGGCATACAGTACAGTACCGCCCTCAAAAATTTTTATGAAAGCAAGCTTTCAGAGGGGGAAGGTCGCCCTGACAGCCCCGCAATGGGCGCCACAATTAACGGGTTTGCCACCGGCGAACTCGCCCTCAGCGAGTATGCGGGCGGCATAGAGGCTTACACCGACGGATGCGAAGACGCTGCTTTAATGGTCGTTTCGCGCATAGGCGGCGAAGGGTATGATCTCCCCCGCACCATGCTTAACACTGACAGTGATGGAACAACGATTGCCGGCGCATCGAGGGAAGCGCATTACCTTGAACTCGATGAAAACGAAAAAGCCCTGCTCGCCGAACTGTGCGCCGAAGATTCTCCATTCGATAACGTAATTCTCATACTCAATACATCCACGTCGATAGAACTTGGGTTTTTAAACGACGGTACTTACGGAGCCAAGCTCAAAGGTGCTATGTGGATTGGTTTGCCCGGCGGATCCGGTGTAAATGCGCTCGGTAAAATTCTTACGGGTGAGGTCAACCCTTCGGGCAGTTTGGTTGATACATATGCTGCGGATTTTATGTCGATCCCCAGTATCGAAAACTTTGGCACATTTATAAATTCCGCCGATCAGTACTCGTATTCGGGATATTCCGACCTCAATGCTTACACGGTAAACGGCACCCCGCAGGAATCACATTTTGTTGAGTATGAGGAGGGTATATACATCGGTTACCGCTACTTTGAAACGCGCGGGTATACTGACGGTGAAGAATGGTATGATGCCAACGTCGTCTATCCCTTCGGCTATGGCTTAAGTTATACCGATTTTGAATGGACGATTGACGAAGGATCGTGGAAGATTGGTGATCAGACTCTTACGGAGGGAGCCGACCTCGGTGCTGGCGACCAATACAAAGATATATCCGTTACTGTAAATGTAAAAAATATCGGCGATGTTGCCGGCAAGGATGTCGTTCAACTCTATTTTTCGGCTCCCTATACGCAAGGAGGAATAGAAAAATCACACGTCGTTCTTGCGGCGTTTGCCAAAACTGCTCTCATTCAGCCAGGCGATACGCGGACCGTCACGCTTACCTTCAACCTGCGTGACACGGCCTCCTACGACTACAACAACGCCAACGACAATGATTATTCTACCTACGAGGCGGATGAAGGTGCGTACACGCTGTATGCGGGAGAGAACGCTCACCACGCTTGGGCTGAGAGTGCGCTTAAACTCAGCTATACGCTGTCCGAAACATTCATCTACGATACCGACAGCGCCACAGGCACAGCGGTTGAAAACCGCTTTGACGACGTCAGCAACCACATAACCAAGTACCTTTCCCGCAGCGACTGGGAGGGCACATGGCCACAGACGCCCACGTCGGACGAAAAGGCTGTAACTCAGGAATTTATGAATTCGCTCTCCATGGAAAGTTATATAAGCGGCGAAATGGGCGTGGATATCAATAAAAAGTGGTATAAAGAACATGCCACCGTCCCCAATAGAAAGCAGCTTAGCTATAACGAGACGGAAGTCAAGCTTTACGACCTCATCGGTAAGCCCTATAACGACGAACTGTGGGATGAACTTCTGGATCAGCTTACAGTTGACGAAATGAGCGATCTCATTGGTGTGGGCAACTTCAGCACCAACTATATCAAGAGCATTGACAAGCCCAAGACGATAGACCCCGACGGACCTGCAGGTTTCACCCAGTTTATGTCGTTTATAGGAGGGTCTGTCTACGATACCTGTTTCTATTGCTCCGAAACGATAATAGGAGCGACGTGGAATGTTGAACTGGCGGAAAAAATGGGCAACGCCATAGGCAATGAATCGCTCGTCGGCGACGAAAACGGCGACGGAAGAACATATTCCGGCTGGTATGCCCCTGCGGTCAACATCCACCGCACACCTTTCTCGGGCAGAAACTGGGAATATTATTCCGAAGACGGTTTGATCTCTGGCAAAATGGCGGCGGGAGTAATACGCGGCGCTATGGATAAAGGCGTATATTGCTATGTAAAACACTTCGCCATAAATGACCAGGAGACAAACCGCGATACAGGCACAGGCCTTATAACATGGCTCAGTGAACAGTCTATGAGGGAGATCTATCTCAAGCCATTCGAACTTGCCGTAAAGGATGGCGGGACGACGGCAATGATGTCCTCATTCAACCGCATAGGTACCGTATGGGCGGGCGGCAGCTATGAGCTACTCACGGAGATATTGCGCGATGAATGGGGTTTCCGTGGCATGGTAATCACCGACTACGGCACTTCTTCATACATGATGACCGACCAGATGATCCGCGCCGGCGGCGACCTTGCGCTATATCAGGGCAGATATCCTTCAACCAGCGGTGATCTCTACACTCCTTCACACCGCGCTGCAATGCGTCAGGCGGCAAAAAATATTCTGTATACTGTCGTCAACTCAAATGCAATGAACGGAATGGGAGAGGGGATTATTTATCGCTATGCAATGCCTTACTGGCTGATAATTCTCATAGTAGTAATTGTTGCGGTCGCAGTGGTATTTGCGGTCTGGGGATTCTTCGCTATCCGCAAGAGTTATAGAAAAGTCAAGGCGCTGAACGGCGAAAATAAACCAAGCGGCGAGAACAAGTAACAATTTCATCTTCACCCTCCTACTGAATTGTCAAACTAAGTGCAACACTTGGTTAAGAAAAAGAAGAATAAATCA
>ERZ1643251.3580-NODE-3580-length-14236-cov-6.045483_pt1 | contig 14236 bp, 8 predicted proteins | sample MGYA00579261_ERZ1643251 | MGnify/ENA primary metagenome ERZ1643251 (study PRJEB29033, sample SAMEA4952267) | chicken gut metagenome | biome: Broiler Chicken; feature: Gastrointestinal Tract; material: Caecum | place: Ireland | collected 2018 | study: Broiler... | reverse complement strand
GCAAAAAATCCCACCCCTGGGTTAACCGGCCAGGAGCGGGATGAGAAAGCAAGACGACCTGCGATATCGGCAACATGAGGGACTCGCGGCCGGCTCCGGCACAACCGGTTTGGGAGAATCCTCACGGGATAGGCGCTGGCAGGAGCGCGGCGCAGGCGGTTGAACTTTCTAAGCACAATATATGCAATCACTGCGATAAAGTCAAGAGGTTCAGCAACTGATGACAGAAAAATTTCTGTCGGCCAGCGAGGAGTACCTTTGGAACCGCAGTCGCAGGGCCTCGAAGAAGAACTCCATGTGCCCGTCACAAAACAGGTTGTCGGGGAGATATTCCGCCTGAACATCGGCCACATCCGGATCATCGGAACCGCAGCCGTTCCAGAGATTGAATGCCAGGCGGATAATGCGGCGGCTGCCGCCTGTCTGCCAGCCAGCGGAGAGTGACTCAGGACGGATGAACCAGCCCTCCCAGTCGAAGATATCTGCAAAGTGGGCACGGGTGTCTGGAGTTAGGCTGCAGAGGTATACCAGGGAGCGGAAGTAGCCGTCCACACGCTTGCCCTCGGCCTCTGCCCTGGCACAGATATACTTATAAAACTTCAGGTGGTCCATGTCCGCAAAACGAATATCCATACCCGCAGCCTCCTCGTGGTTTTGTCCTCAGTATATCAGTGCGTCCACAGAAACGCAAGAGCTATCAGACTAATTTGCTGTATCCAACAATTTGCTCCGCTAATGGGCCAGCCCAAGGGGGTTCAGATGAGAGGCATCGGGCGCGGGTGCTCGGGGCGGGCGGTGTGTGCCGCAGGGCCGACAGCCAGAAGAAAACTGGCCCCGCTTTTTTCTCTGTAGAAAAGACTCTTTGGCGCCAGCAGTCGTCTCAGAAAAAAAGAGGCCCGCCCTAGGGTGATCCCGGGACGGGCAAATGAGATATAGTGTCAGGACTCAGAAAGAATATCCTTGCCTCCGCAGTTCAGCCATCCATGCCGCCTTGGCCATGCGAAGGAGATCAGGCCCCTCGAACCCATACAGCCCACAGGCTATAAACGGGTGGCACTCTATCACGACCGTGCGACCGCTCTCCAGCACCCCTACATCCAGAGCTGCCGCCCCATATCCAAACAGCGGCCAGGCCATTTTTTCCACCGTGGCTTGATCAGGGCAGATCCAGCGACCCAGAATGTATGGTCGAATGCCAACTACTCGGCCATGCAACACGAAAACTCTCCATTCGGCCACAATCGGCTCCGGCAGCATCTGAGATACGAACAGCGGCTCCGTACTTGTTACGCCTGCCATGTCGTTAGACCGAGTTGCCTCGAATAGCTTGGGACGCCGGCCCGGCTTAACCAGCAGCGGGCCATACTCTTCCACCATCTTCGGGATATCTTTCTTCTGCACATCCCGGAAAATCTGCCGCCCAAGGAATCCTTCCCGCTCCAGCTCAGGCGGAATATTCATGGCGGCCAACCCCTCCAAGCCCAAGTCATCCAGGAAGCGGTCAACGAAGGCGATGCTGCCTACCGGAACGATGCTCCTGGCACGATAGCGGCACTCTCCGGTAGAACAGAGATATTTAGCCTCCTGCGCGGACCAATTTGCCTGCTCACAAGCCTCCGGGAAGGGGGCGGCCAGTGGTACAGGCCACCCCCGCCCATCAGTCTCCAGTAAAAAAGTTGTATCTAACATTTAACTTGCCTCTTTCTGCTGTTCTTCCTGCCTGGGCACCCGGATGCTGAACAGGCTGTACACAGTCTCCGCCTGGATCGCGGCCACCGTGGCCTCAAACATCTCATAGCCCTCTTTTTTGTAGGCTACCACCGGGTCAGTCTGAGCGTAGGCCCGGAGTCCAATGCCCTTCTTCAGTTCCTCCATGGCGTCCAGGTGATCCATCCAGTTGCGGTCAATGGCCCGGAGCAGAAGCAGCCGCTCGAACTGCCGGAAGTGCTGAGCCCCGAACTCCTCTTCTTTCCTGGCATAGCCCTCTTTGGCCGACTCATAGACCAGGTCGGTGGCCCCCTCCACTCCTTTCTCCTGGAGCTGTTTGGTGGTCAGATGCAATTCATCCGGATCCATCCACAGTTTGCGGTAGGGAGCAACGGCCTGCTGGAATACCTGCTCATCCAGTTCTCCCTGCTCATTCAAGTGGCTGAGCAGTTGCCCTTGGATGGTCTTGCGCAGCATCTTCTGGATCTGCTCCTGGACATCCAACCCATTGAGCACCTGCTGGCGCTGCTCATAGATGACCTTGCGCTGTGTATTCATCACATCATCGTACTGGAGCACCCGCTTTCGGGCCTGGAAATGCTGGGATTCCACCTGCCGCTGGGCGCTCTCAATGGCGCCAGACAGGATTTTGGCGTCGATGGGCGTATCATCATCCACCCCCAGCTTGGCCAGGATACCGTCCACCCGGCTGGCCCCGAACAGGCGCATGATGTCGTCCTCCAGCGACAGGAAGAACCGGCTCTCCCCCGGGTCGCCCTGGCGGCCAGCGCGGCCTCGGAGCTGGTTATCAATTCGGCGTGACTCATGCCGCTCGGTACCCAGGATGAACAGGCCACCCGCTTCCCGAACCTTGTCGGCCTCGGGCTTGATCTGGGCCTTATACCGCTCCTCAGTCTGGAGGAACTGCTCCCGGGCAGTCAGCACCTCCTCATTATCGGTCTCCGCGAAGCCAACTGCCTCAGACAGCACTTCCTCGGGAACCCCTGCCTGGAGCAGTTCAGCCTTGGCCAGGAACTCAGCGTTGCCGCCCAGCATGATGTCAGTGCCACGGCCGGCCATGTTGGTGGCAACAGTCACGGCCCCCAATTTGCCCGCCTGGGCCACGATCTGAGCTTCCCGCTCGTGATTCTTGGCATTCAGCACATTATGGGGGATGCCATGCTTGGTAAGCAGCTTGGAAATTTGCTCGGATTTCTCAATGGATACCGTGCCTACCAGCACCGGCTGACCCTTGGCATGGCATTCGGCCACCTGGCCCACAATGGCCCGCAGTTTCCCCTCTGCCGTCCGGTAGACCACATCAGGTTGGTCTTTGCGGATAACCGGCTTATTAGTGGGGATCTCTACCACATCCAAGGAGTAGGTATTGCCAAACTCCTCCCGTTCAGTCATAGCGGTGCCGGTCATCCCGGAGAGCTTCTGGTACATGCGGAAGTAGTTCTGGAAGGTAATGGTGGCAAAGGTCTTGGACTCATTTGCTACCTGCACCCCCTCTTTGGCCTCAATGGCCTGGTGCAGTCCCTCATTGTAACGGCGGCCGGGCATCACACGCCCAGTGAACTCGTCCACAATGAGCACTTCTCCGTTGCGTACAACATAGTCAATATCCCGCCGCATGACACCCCTGGCCCGGAGAGCCTGGTTGATATGGTGGCTGAGAGTAGTATTCTCCATGTCAGCAAGGTTCTTGACTCTGAAGTATGCCTCCGCCTTGCGGATACCCCGGGCTGTGAGGGTGGCCGTCCGAGCCTTCTCGTCCACCACATAGTCGGCGTCCAGAGAGGGGTCTTCCTCCTCCTTGGCGTCCACATTGGCTACCCGCCGGCACTTGAGGGTCTGGACAAAATGGTCGGCCAGCAGATACAGGGGGCTGGACGCCTCGGCCTGTCCAGAAATAATGAGGGGAGTCCGGGCCTCGTCGATGAGGATTGAGTCCACCTCGTCCACAATGGCAAAGGCATGGCCCCGCTGGACCTGACCTCCCAGGGTGACGGCCATATTGTCCCGTAAGTAGTCAAACCCAAACTCATTGTTGGTGCCATAGGTAATATCGGCGGCGTAAGCCGCCTTCTTCTCCGCTGGCTCCTGGCCTTGGTACACCAGCCCCACCGTCAGCCCCAGGAAGCGATAGATCTTGCCCATCTGTTCGCTGTCCCGCCTGGCCAGGTAGTCGTTTACGGTGATCACATGAACCCCTTTTCCCGCCAGGGCGTTCAGATAGGCCGGGAGGGCAGCCACCAGGGTCTTGCCCTCACCGGTTTTCATCTCGGCGATGCGACCCTGGTGAAGGATGACGCCGCCAATCAGCTGGACACGGTAGGGATACATACCCAATACCCGCTTGGCCGCCTCCCGGCAGGTGGCAAAGGCATCCGGGAGAATGTCCTCCAGGCTCTCCCCTGCCGCCAGCCGGTCTTTCAGCTCTACTGTCTTGTCCTGGAGCGTAGCATCGGATAGGCCGGCATAGGCTGGCGCCAGAGCTTCGATTTTATCAACGATGGGCATAATCGCCTTGACCTCCCTCTGGGAGGCAGTTCCAAAAAGTCTTTCTAGTAATTTCAAGATGCAATCTCCTCCTTGGTCTGGCCAAGCCGGTCGGCCAGGCATCTGCAGATACTGACAGGACCGTTGTGCAGAACCGGGATCACCCGCACTCCGGCACTGGCGGCCACACTCTTGGCCTGTTCAAAGGTTTTGTGGGAGACATAGCTGGTGATGATCGCCATGGCGTCCACAGAGGTCAGCCCGCCCGGTACAATGGTGTTGGTGGGATAGAACTTCCAATCTGGGAACAGGTCCCGGAGCGAAGTCGTAGTATTGCCATGGCCGCCCACGACGGCCAGGCGGGTATTGGACAACAGCTGGTAGGTATTCTCGCCAATCTTGGCCCGGATGCCGGCCGGTGGTTCCGGAGTATCGGGAATCTCGTCGTCCACAAAGTCGATCTTGTCCTCCAGCAGGTCCAACAGCTGGATATTCATGGCATTATACTGGGACTGGCTCTCGTTTAGGGCCTTGAGTAACCTGGTCTTCTCCTGCCTGAGAGCCGCAGTTTCCGCCCTCAGCCGCTCCATGGCCTCCTCCTGGGCCTTGGCCGCCTGCTTGGCCTTGCCAGCGTCCTCCCGCAGCCGGGCCAGCTCCTGCTCCTCCTCCGGGGAGATAACAGGCTGCTTGGCGGCCTCGTCCAGCCTGGCTTGGAGATCCTGGATCTGCTGATTGGCTGCATCAAGCTCGTCAAGGCAAGATTTTGCGTCCATCACCACGGCGCCGGTGGTCGCGTGCTCCAACTCGACCTGGTCGTCTACCAACTCCAGGAGTGGAAGAACGACTGCCTCGGCAGCGCGGAAATATGACTCCCGCTCCGCTCCGCCGCTCCTGAACAGAGGTTCCACAGGCAGCTTGTTCTCCCGCACATAGTAGATGGTTGCCAGCAGCCGGCGAAACTCAGACTGGCAGAATGCGCAGGCATCGCCAGTGGGACGCAGACAGGCAGCCTCCCGGGCATAGCGGCTATCCAGGTTGAGTACCTCTTCCCCGGTATCCAGCTCTACATAATCCCAATCGGCTTCATCTTCGACAAGCGCATAGGCGCCAATCCGGCCAGCCAGCATGATGACATACCGGTGCATTTCGTCGATGAATTTGGTTTTTATCTCTGCAACCTCGTTCTGTTCGCTTTTTACAGGGAGCTCGGGTGGCTTTATGTTGAAAGACCTGGGCTGGCTCAAGAGGTTCTGGATAGGGCACGGCAGCTGGCCCTTTTCCAGGGCCCGGCGGGCTTCCCGGTTGAGGGGCGGCAGGTCAAAGGGTAGATCCTCCGCGATCTTAGCCGCATCAATCTTGGGCTTGGCCTTCAACGCTACCGGAGCCGCAGCATGGCGGTTGAAGCCTTTTCGTATATACTGGGCAATGGCCTTGCGGCAGAATTTGCGATCTTTTGGGTCCTCCGACACCATAAGCCCGAGATCAGCCGGACAGGCCAGGCTATGGATCATCTCAATATGATCCCCATCAACATCACCATAAATGCTCCCCTCTGGGGGTTCCGGCAATAGCCCTGATGTTCTTGCAAAGGAATTGTATTCCGCGGTTCGGCCGGTCTTCTGCCGGTACTTGAAGAACTGGTCCAGCAATGCCTCGTATGCAGGCTTGTGCTTTTCATAGCTGAACCACTCAGGCCGCAGATATACCAGGACCATGCCATACAGGTAGGCGTCCAGCATGACGCAGGCCTCCTCCCCGAGGCCGAACCGCTTGGATTCCAGGGATGTTGCCATAAAGTTAGCATAATCTTCCATAATTTCTTGCTTTGTCATGAAAAATCGCTCCTTTTTGCTTCAAAATAGGCGCGGACAGCAGACGCGGTCTTTGGGTAATGCAGGATCAGATCAATAATCTTGGAGTCGCCAGTCTGCTCCAGGCCCAGGACATCACCAGGGCCCCGGAGACCCAGGTCGATCTCTGCGATCTTGAAGCCGCTGGTGTACATGGTCATAGCGGCCAGCTTCTCGTTGTCAACCGCGCTGACCAGGTAGCAGTAGCCCTGATCCCCCTTGCGGCCCACGCGGCCACGCAGCTGGTGCAGGGCAGCAAGGCCGAAGCGGTCGGCGTTCATCACGGCGATTGCGGTGGCATTGGGGACATTGACGCCCACCTCCACGATGGTGGTAGAGACCAGGATCTGGATCTCATTGCGAGCGAACTGGTCGATGGTGGTCAGGATGTCCTTCTGCTTCATGTCACCGCTGATACTCTCAGCCCGGTACATAGGAGCTTCCGCAGCCAAAAAATCCTGAAGCTCCTTGATGGTAGTGGCCACCGACAGGACATCCTTGACATGTTCGCTCTCCGAGTCTTCGATGAAGGGACAGACCACATAGGCCTGATGCCCGGCTTTCACCTCGTCCAGCAGCTTCTGGTACACGGCCTTCCGGTCGTGCTCGACGCTGGTGATGACCGGCTTACGACCTTTGGGCATCGTCTGGATAGTGATGATGTCCAGGCAGCCTCCGTAGATGGAGGAGGCGTAGCTGCGCGGGATAGGAGTGGCGGTCATGGATAGGTGGTGGGCGCCAGCCTTGTCGAAAGAGTCCAGCAGGGCCTTATGGGCGGTGCCAAACCGGTGCTCCTCGTCTACGATGGTGAGGGCCAGGTTTTGGAATTCCAGTTTGTCGGAGAGTACCGCGTGGGTGCCAATCAGGATACTGACAGAACCGTCCGCCAGCCCAGCCAGGATTTTCTTCCGCGCTCGGGCCTGGGTCTCGCTGGTTAGGAGGGCAAATCCATCGGCGCCGGCCAGCTTGGTCATCTCGTCATAGTGCTGCTTGGCCAGAACCAGGGTGGGGGCCATAATGATAACCTGACCGCCGTTTTCTCGGGCAATCAATGCGGAAATCAGAGCCACGGCCGTTTTGCCGCAGCCCACATCGCCGGAAATCAATGCGTTCAAGGGCTGCTCCTGGTTCATACCCGTATAGACACCCTCCACAGCGGCCTTCTGGTCAACAGTCAACTCGAAGGGCAGCGACTGGATAAACTGGTCCGCCTCAGCCCGCTTGGGCATCGGGCGGGGCCTGGTCAGTGCCTTGGCCTGCTGCCGGGTATACAGGGTGTCGTAGAAGTCGTATATCTGGTCATAGGCGATTCGGTGCCGGGCCTTCTTCCAGGCGTCCCCACTGATGGGCCGGTGCATCTCCCGATAGGCGGCCACCCGTTCCATCAGGCCGGATGATTTGGCCAGGGCGTCCCGCTCTGACCAGCCCACAGAACCAGCTACGGCGGACAGACCGGCGTTGATCTTGCTCTGGAGATACTGGTCGGACATTCCCTTAATTTTGGAATAGATGGGGCGAATGAAACCCAGCTTATCCTCACCGATTTCGGCCAGATAAGGATGTACCATCTGGGGGCGGCCGTTGTAGATGGTAACCTTCCCGCAGAAGGTCCACAGAGAGCCGCGCTCCAGGCCTCTGCGGAAATAGCAGCCGCTGAACCAGGTGACCTGTAATAGGCCGGAGCCATCGTCCAGGATGATGGAGATCCGGTCGTTGTCATAGACCTGGGTGATAACGCCATCCACTCGACAGATGTCCCCATCCCGGAGATCTGCTATTTTCTTTTTGGTGCGGAAGTCCTGGTATTTGCGAGGGAAAAACAAGACTAGGTCCTCTACACATGTAATGCCTTTTGTGGCAAATTGATTGGCCTTCTGAGGGGAAACCTCAAGTCTTGATAATGGGATCATGAAACGACCCCCTCCTTTCGGTAGATTTGGTTCCCTCGGTCTTTTCTACGGAGAAAAGGGCGGGGAATTTTGTTTCGGTTCTATAGACCGGCGGCAAGCGCCGCCCGTTCCGAGTCCTCTTGCTCGATGACTGGAGTTAGGGTTCCTGCTCCGGCCCGTCGGAGAACATGCTCCGGATGAGGTCGGCCATGCGGTAGGCCTTTTCGTCCAAGCTCAGGTTAGAATCACGCAGGTCTCCGCTACCACAGCCAAGCTCCTTGCCCAGCTCATAGAGCAGGTCATTGATACCCCGGGTGTAGCTTGTGGGATCCAGATCGCGCTCGAAGTTGGAACACTGCAGCCCCTGGATCGCCTCCTGGACGCCCGCCTCAAAGCCGGCCTTGTAGGATTCGACCCGGGCAATCTCCAGGTTGAACTGTTCCCGCTGGTGGGTGATACAGCTCTTGAGGTACTCTGAATAGGCGGGAATATCCAAGTTTTTGGGCGTATACATAGCGACTACTCCTCCCTTTTCCGGCGGGCTGGGCCCTGCATGACACTTCGCACATCGTTCGGATTTTCATTGGCCCACTGTATCCACCGGCAGATCCGTTTCCGCAGGCCCGGGATGGATGACAGGAAGGGCCGCATGACCAGGACAATCTGCTGGTCGCAGAGAAGCAGAGCGGTGTTGTCCGCTATCTCATCCACCGTGTACGGCGTCGGCATGTATGGGCCAAGTACCATGCCGCCACTGCGGCCGGGCAGGATGCCCGCCACCGCAAATTCTAAAAGATGATAATGCCCGCCTGACTGTGCGATCAGCCCGACTTTGGCTCCATGCTTGTAAAGCTCGTTCAGTTGGTTCATTTCGCGCCGCAGGAACCCTGCGGCCGGCCTCCCTTCTTTTTAGAAAAGTGTGTATATCTCTTACATGACTATTTTATGTTTCAGCCCAAAAGGAAAGACGCTTTTGCTTTGGAATTGCTGCGCTTTCGGGTAATTACCCTGAACGGCTGGGGCTGGCACGCCGGCTGTTGGATACAACAATTTGGATTCCCCACAGGCAAGAAGCCATTCTGCCGGGCATCGAGCTCGTAGACTCGAAACGGATAGAGCGCGCCGCAGGGTCGGCAGCCGAAAGAAAAGCTCCCCCGCCTTTTCTTTGTAGAAAAGACCTGGCAGCCTGACCATAGTCAAGGAAAGGGCGGGGAACCGAAGTTCCCCGCCTTCCAAAAACGAATCATCTCAGGATTTCATCTAGGTAGACGAATCCAATTAGGTTGTAGTTGCCTTGGGCCGTCTCCCCTGGCGCACAAAACTTATAGGGAATGAGGTTAACGGATCCCCAATATTTGCCGCTGCCAGCCTCAGAACAGTAATAGACTTGGTTGACATAGTCCACAGCCTCAACATATGCGACATGTCCTGCCCCGCTGTTACTCGTAAAGCTAACTAGCGAATTCGGCTTTGGAGTTGTGCCAGTTCCAAAGAGTCCATATGCTTTGGCATATCCATACACTTCGCCTCCGTTACCATGATTGGAAGAGGCAAACTCATCCGCGGATATCTGGCCAGGATAGAAGGTCATAACATACTGCAACCCTCTGGCTCTGGCCCACCAGGTACACTGGAGAGGCTCCATCCCGTTGAATGGTTTCGTAAAATAGGGCATCTTGCCAGTGGGATCAAATGAAGTCCATCCATCATAGGAGATGCTTGTGTTGTCGTTGCCACCATACATATTTGGTTCCAGCCCAACCATCTGGTTAAGCTCCTCACGCAACTGCTTCAGGGCTTCCATATTGACGGTTCCGTCCGCGTTGTTGAGGTTCTGCCCCAGGCTGCCAGCGCCGTAGACCAGCGTGCTCTGATAGAAGATGCTCATGGGATCCACATACTTCCCATCAATGGACACCGAGAAGTACAGACTGCCAGCCCCATCTGGATTGGTGCCGCTGATACCAATCTGGGTGCCGGCCGTCACCGTAGACGGGGCAGATACAGAAACCTCATCCAGAAATCCATAGGTGACCTCCATGCGCCGCCCATCGGGCAGGTCGATCTGCTGAACCACATACTTGCCCATCGACGAGGCAGAGCTGTTGCTGGTCTCAACCTTCACGATCTCGCCGTCCCCGACGGCCAGTATCTTGGTACCTTCCAGCACACCGACTTCCATTGCGGTGCCATCAAAGGGAGACGACGGCTTGAAGTATTCATCAGTGGGCGAAATGAGACCATCAATGGTCGTTCCAGTACCGGGAACCATCGTTGCCGACGCTCCGATCCCTCCGGTACCAAGCCCAAGAATAGCGTCCTTGCCCACAAACAGGAAGGTGATATCGCCATTCCTCAGCCGCTGGTCGGCTGCATCCTCAGCGGTACTGAACCATACCTGGTTGCTGAAGGTTATCGTAGAGTAGATAATGCTTTGGACATCGCTGACATTGTAGCTCGTAGCGGCGGTAATGCACTTGTCAATGCCCTTGTCAGTTGGGAAAATCAATGAGTCCATAGACTCGAAGAAGCCCTTGATTGCACCGGCAACGCCTTCGCCGAAGTCCACCGCGGCACCCCACAGGCTCTCAATCCAGTTCCAGGCCGTCTCATCTTCAGTCGTCAGGGCAGCCTGCATATTGACCGCGGAGAGCACATCAAAATTCTCGATCTCATAGAGATTGTAGTCTGAGCTGATGCCGTTGACGGTTTCCTGGGTGGTAAGGCCGTCCAAGTCCACCTCGGTGCCCGCCCCAATAGAGGACGAGGTGATGCCGCCGCGAACCATGCTGTACCACACCTTGTAGCCGGCATTGTTGAGGTGGATGCCGTCGCCAACATCATAGGCCGAGTTCAAGACCCCACGGTCCTGCAGCTGCGACCAGATATCCAGCAGCGGGAACCCATTTTTGTTTGCAATCTCCTCAATGACATCATTGTTCGAGTTGATCCATGCGTTGCTGGTATTGTGGCTTTTCACTCCGTCGACGACCGGCGGCATCGAAGTCAGGATAATGGTAATTCCGGTAGGAGCCTTCTCTCGGATTGCATCGAGGAGCGCGTTATACTGTGTTCGGAACGGCTCCTGCTGCATGGTGCTGCTGTTGGTGCCGGCCAGGACATATACGCGCTCTTTCCCGTTCCAGACAGTCGGGCTGGAGTCCTCGACCATCTGGCGGATCGCATCCAAGCCGGCCCCTTCCTTCGCTATGACGGTAGCCCCTTCGTTGGTCAGTCCAACAGCGCTGTTGAGGCCCACAGTCAACGAATCTCCGATGAAAATGGATGTAGATGGGTCAAAATTGATGCCCTCGCCGCTGATCTCATTGGGGTCTACATCATCCAGCTGTTTTGCCAGGTCTCGAAGCTGATCCGGGTTCAGCGCCGCTCGTCCCCAGGCATCCTGTGTGTCTAGGGTCGTATTACGCGGGTAACAATAATAGTGGACGCCATTTGTCATAAAAATGTCACCAAGCTGTGTCTGTGATTGGTAGACGACATTGGCTGGCAAAGCAAATTGCCCGCTCATAACCTGCATCGCGCTGGCTACCTGGCTCGGGGTTGGGTTGTTGGTTTGCCATGTCCCAAGAGAGTAGCATTCATATTGATTTGGAGCAGTCAAAACCTCCCAATAGGTATTGGGGAATAGATCGCTTTTCACACGGTTGACGAATACTGCGCCCACCAATAGTTCATCCAGCTTATCACCAGACGCAGCCTCTGCACCAATTAGCTTTGCCAGGATGTAGAGGTCTGACCCCTCCACATTCATATCCCCGACATTTACTGTCCCCATTGCGCTCAGGGAACCTCCTGCGTATAGCTTGAGCAACCCCAGGTTCATCAGAAACTCCAGGTTATCTGCGTACTGCTGGGCGTTCTTCTCATCCGCGTCAGTCGCGTTGCCCTCCAGCTGGTTCTGGACAGCTTCCAGGCCGGAGCGCAGGAAGAAGTCGCGGTCATCCGTATAGTCGGAGGGGACATAGGCCCGGTAGTTGTCCGCATACTCCTGAATATACTGGAAGCCCCAGGGCGCGTCGGTCTCCTCGACCTTAGGTGTCTGGGTGACGACCTCGCCGTCGCGGGTAGCGGTCAGCTCAACCTCTCCGCAGCCGCCGGCCACAACGACCGTCTTGACGGGCTCTCGGTGGTCAACGGAGGGATCTGTATTGGGGTTAAGTGCCTTGCGGACCTCGGTGCAGCCCTCCTCCCCCGCCGGGGTGATCGTGTAGTTGATGTTGCCCGAGAAGGTTGCGGCGTGGGAAATCAGGGCAATGTTCAACGGGTAGAGGGCAGAACCATGGTTGGAAAATTCCTCCAGGTCGCCACTGAACTCCAGACGCGAGATGTCTATGTCCTTGGCGCCCTCCACTTTCATGTCGATATGGGAATTGCTGTACCCGCGAGCATACTGGGACTCATTTGCCGCATTGGGCTCGCTGGAGGTGTTCCAGGTAGTATCATCAGACAGGATTGCGTTGATGTTGGTGGGTAGGTTGTAATCGTACTCCACCTCATAGGTGCTGGTGCTCGGATTGATCGAGTCCAGGTAATTCTTGATTTTGGTATCCAGGTCGGACTTGGAACCGACGCCTTCCAGAGACATTGAATAGACGCGGCTGTGCTTCCAGTCGGACCAGTCAGACCAATGCCCCTCCTCGTCGTCGGTACCTTCGATCCAGCGCCTGGAGCGGACATGAATATCCACATCCACATCTGTGTAGGAACAGGTGATGTACTGTATCTTCTGGTGGGGTTCATATTGAAGGACGGACCCGAATCCATAATCCCAGAGACCAGGGACTTCTCCGGCAGCGCCTGTACCAGCAACGGTATCGCGTTCTTCCATGGCGTAAAAGGTGAGGCCAGCCTCGCTCGGGTCGCTGCTCGTGACTTCCTTTGGCTTCTGGGACAGTGCCACCAGTGTGGTCACATCATCGCTGGCGTTTTCGATGTCCGGGTTGTCCAGCTGAGAGCGGTCTGTGACCATCTCGTCAAAGCCAATTACCAAGGCATCCTCCGGATCCTCAAAATTGTCCTCGAACATAACCGACTTCTCACCAGAGGCATAGTCCATTGGGAGCAGGGATGTATAGGCCAACACTGTATCGCCGTTCTTGTCGGTCAGATTCAGCTGTCTGCCGTACACCGGCTTAATGATCTGTTCCGGGTAGTAGAAATCATCCGTATGGAGAACTTCGTCCAGCAGTCGAATAAAATCATCGGAGAGGTAGAAGTTGTTCTCTTTGTCATAGTAATCCCGCAGGGCCGAGAAGTCGGCAGTATCATCCTCGTCGGCAAATTCATAGAGCTTGCCGTCGTACTCCTTAATAAAGGACTGGGTAGACATGTACTTGTAGTAAGCGTCAATGACCGCCTGCGGCTCGGTCATGGCCACTGCGGTGGTGACGGCCGTCTGCTCGTCCACATAGGTGGGGTTCTCAGCCCCAGGCATCAGGTCATTACTCTCTGTGGAGCCACGCTCCTCATATGTGAAGACCCAGACGAGAGAAAAAACAATAATGATGATGATAATAATGAGCAGCGGCCAGCCAAGTAGGGCGACCAACTTGATCAAAGCCTGGATGAACATCTTGGCAAGCTGAATGATTGCCTTGATCGACGCCTTAACTGTCTTTGCGGCACCCTGGGCGACCTTCTTTCCTAGTTTTTTGGCACCCTTTCCAATATACTGACCGACTTTTTTCCCGCCTTTTTTGACGCCCTTCTTGGCGACATTTTTGACTTTGTTGCCGGCTTTATCAGCTACTGCTTTGGCCTTTTCTTTTACAGCTTCTTCAGCCTGCTGGCTGGTTTCGTCCATATTCTGAAGACCATTGTCTGCCATTGCAATCAACCTCCTTGCACATTGGAATTGAAGCCCGCTGAGGTTTTCTAGGCGGGCCAATCAACGATCATCCTATGCAAATTTAGAATTTTACAATCGCCGCTTTTGGTAATTGGGTCATAGTATCAGGCTGCAGGAGTCTTTTTTACAAAGAAAAGGTAGGGAAGTTTTTGATGGGCTTTCCGCCCGGCGGCACGCACCACCCGCCCTGAGTCCCCAAGTTCGATGCTCGGCGGGTGAAGCTAATTGTTATAGCCAACATTGTTGAGTTGGGCGGCGCACACTCGTGACTTTAGTCGTGGGTAGTACACGGTTGCGGCCGCGGGTTGGGCGTTGGATACAACAGCGAAGGTGTGGCGGCAGGATTTCGTTGACGGGGCGGGCCGGAGAGGCGTATAATAGGCGACAAAACAGGGGTCGCCCGCTTGGGCCGCCCA